>JACLAC010017155.1_pt1 | contig 121171 bp, 109 predicted proteins | sample 8027881 | NCBI WGS metagenome assembly JACLAC01 (sample SAMN15725517, study PRJNA655200) | protist metagenome | isolation source: fluorescence activated cell sorting (FACS) single amplified genomes of... | place: Spain: Blaines Bay Microbial Observatory, Mediterranean Sea | collected 2016-01-19
TCGAGACACCACTCCTAAGAGATTTTCCCATAAGAACCTAATACCCACTTCAGTCATTTTTCTGAATTGTATGAACCAGAATATTCAGGTTCGTGATTTAGAGATTGCTTCAATCAGAGCCTCAGCCCCGGAAGTAGTGATCCCAGATTGTGTCTCCTCCATCAAAAAATGCTTTACAATTCCATCCTCTGTGAGCATTGCATAACGTAGGGATCGATCATAAAAGCCGATGGCTGGAACTGTGAAATTCAAGCCCATTTCTTTGGAACATTCTGAGGCGGCATCCCCAATGAGAGATATCCCTGCCTCAAAAAGGCCCTTAGATCGGCCCCATTCCTTCAAGGTAAATAGATCATTCACAGTGAGAATACAAATTTCCTCAACACCCGTAGACAACAAATCATTTTTATTTCCAAGGATATTAGGGACATGCAACTCTGAGCAGGTATCGGTGAAAGCCCCTGGCATCCCAAAGATGGCAACCCTTCGACCTGAGAGTTTGTGACTAAGATTTATTGTCTCCACATCTGATTCTGTGACCCACAAGATTTCAGTACTTGGTAAGCGTTGCCCTTTCTTTATCATTCCCATCTGCCCTTTATCAGCGAATATTTTTAAAAAATAATTGTTATCAGTATTTTAGACTGATTTAAATATACCGTCTTAAACTGAAAGATTCCTCGAAAAATTTTCCAGGAGGAAAATAAGGATTGAATGAGGTCAAACGTTTCAGCTGACACAGCTCCATCAGTGTTTCATCGCAAACCTTAAAATCTAATGAGGTGGGTACGGCTAGTAAAGCATTAGTTTGAAATTAAAAAGCATAATATCTGTTTCAAACTAGACATCATAATTTTCTCCAATAAATTGACCCGATTTTTTGCAGACAAAAATAACTGGAAGGGAAAATCTGAAAGAAGCATGATTGGAGTTGATCTCGTCTGCGATACAAGAACTCAATTTTCTTCCAAGAACGAAAAAAAGTAACCTGACAATCAGATAGATAAATGAATGAAATTTTAGAGGATCTCCTTGATTGTCTTGACGATCGGAATCATCAACTCGCTCTTTTGGGGGAATGGAATTACGCAATGGGTGAAGTTTCTGTGGACGAAAACTATCTTCTCCAGAAAGGAGTTTTGTATTTGATGGAAGACAATATTACCTCCAAGCTAAATGAAATTAGGGAGATTGCTCTCGAATCAGAACTATTACAAAGATATAGTTGTCCTCATACTCAAACAAAGCGAATGAGTTTCAGAGAAGAACATGACCTATTGTTTTTTCAAATTTATTGAAATTTCTAAAGAATTTTTCGCCATTGGTAATTCTTAAAGCAGGAACAAATGTCCATTTCCATTCAATCCAAAAATTACAGGATAAAAGTTAAGATGGATTTGTACAGTTGAACACTCTCGAAGAATGAGAAAAGAATGCTAAACACGCTGAAATTTTTAAGTATCAATCTGATAGAGATTTGAAAATGCGTAATGACCCCCATCTTTCAGCAAGGCCTGAGAATTTTCGACCACTGACACCATTAGATTTTCTAGACCGAGTTCTCCGCGATCAGCCAGATTCTGAGGCTGTCATTTGGCGTGAGCAATCCTGGAATTATCGTCAATTCGGTAGCATTGTCGGTCGACTTCGAAATTATCTCACTGAAATACCTATCGAATCAGGTGATGTAGTCTCCGTTATGGCCACCAACCGCCCCGAAATGCTGGCGGCGCATTATGCAGTCCCCTCTCTTGGAGCTGTCCTGAACTCCATCAATACCCGCTTGGATGCAGCAACAGTGGGTTGGATTCTGAAGCATACGGAGAGCAAACTTCTACTTTACGATCCCACATCCGCCGAGATTGCAAAGCATGTTGCAGAGAAAATTGGAATTCCCATTCAGGTATTTTCTGAAAATGCAGAAGATGGCTTTAATATTCTGACCGGGACTGAAATCCAACTTGGAGACCTCAGTGGATCCATTAAAGATGAATGGGCTCCAATCGCTTTGAATTATACCTCTGGAACCACAGACGATCCCAAGGGAGTGGTTCTCCATCATCGTGGAGCCTACCTCAATTCCCTTGGAAACGTCTTAGCTCTGGGGTTCGGAAAATTGACAAAATATCTTTGGACGCTACCAATGTTTCACTGCAACGGGTGGTGTCATACTTGGGCGATCACTGCCGCAGGAGGGACTCATGTCTGTCTGAATCGAGTTGATCCCGCTTTAATTTTGCAAACTTTACATGAGCAGAAAATCACCCATTTCTCCTGTGCTCCAGTTGTCCTCTACATGTTGCTTGGTCATCCGGCTATCGAGAATTTTCAACCAACCCGACGTGTCACCGTCGCAACAGGTGGGGCATCGCCGACTAGTCGTTTGATTGAAAACATGGAGAAGTTAGGCTTTGACTTTATTCACCTGTACGGGCTGACAGAGAGCTTTGGACCAACTTCACTACGATTGTTGAGTCAACTTGAGAAAAAGCTGAACACGGAGGAGAAAGCTGAATTGCTCGCCCGGCAGGGTGTAAGGCACACCACAGCAAATCGTATTCAAGTGTTGGATGAAAGTGGTAAAGATGTACCCTGGGATGGGATCACTAATGGTGAAATTGTTTTATCTGGCAACACCCTTTTTGCAGGATATTACCGTAACCGAGAAGCGACTGAAGCAGCATTTCGTAGTGGTGGTTTTCATACTGGAGATATTGCTGTAGTCCATCCTAACGGGGATTTTGAAATACGCGACCGCTCAAAGGATATTATCATTTCTGGAGGTGAGAATATTTCCAGCCTTGAAGTCGAAGCCGTGCTCCACAATCATTCGGATGTCAGTATTGCTGCCGTAGTCGCACGACCTGATGAACAATGGGGGGAGGTCCCCTGTGCATTTATTGAATTGAAACAAGGAACAAACCCCACCTCAGAGGAACTTCGCCTCCATTGCCGATCTGCTCTGGCTGGTTTCAAAGTCCCCAAGTTCTTCATTTTTTGTGACCTGCCTAAGACTGCTACGGGCAAAATCCGTAAAGTTGAACTACGGGACCAGGCAAAAAAGTTATAGAAATGTTGTTAATCCAACCCCCTGCCATACTGCACAAAGCTCTCTAATCTCGATCTCCAACTTTAACCAAAGCGGTCTTCCTCTATTAGTTTGGCCTCCGAAGTGCGTGTCGCGCATCAGCTATCAAATTGATCGTCATCTAAATTTTCTGACTAACTAGACTCAAAATTTAGAATTGTGTCTTTTCAAATTGGGCACTGGCCGGATTCAGCTTCATCGATTTCCTGGCGATCATCTTTAAACCATAACTCTTAAAATACATATGAAACGACATATCATTTTTGCCTCAGTCGCTTCTTTATTGAGTTTTCAGGTTTATGCTCTTGAGCAAAAGGATCTTGAGTGGCTCTTGATGCTCAACAAATGTGAAAAATGTGATCTCAGTCAGGCTGAACTCAAAGGTATCGACCTTGATCAGGCCAATCTCAGCGGAGCAATTTTACGAAAAGTAAATTTCAATGAATCTAGTTTGCGTCAAGCCACCTTGAAGGAGGCATCATTGGTAGGGGCTGACTTACGTAAAGTCGACCTAAGTGGTGCTAATTTGAGCAATGCGAATCTGGTAGGTGCTAATCTTAGAAGAGCCAATTTGACTGGAGCTGATTTCAGCGGAGCTAAATTAAGCAACGCAAATCTAACCGGTGCAGATCTGAGTTCGGCAAATCTAACAGGTTCCGATTTGCTTGGAGCAGAGTTAATTGGAGCAAAAATGGAAAAAGCACATATGCAAGGTGCAATTCTAAAAAATGCCAATTTGAGCATTGCCAACTTGGTTGGTTCAAACCTCACGGAGGCTGATCTGAGCAATGCCAACCTTGTTGGAGCCAAACTGATTGATACAGACCTAACACGAGCAATTTTGAGAAATGCCAACCTTTCTCGTAAGCAACTTTGTAGGGTCAAGACAACTCTGGGCATCATCAACCCTGATTGCACAGATCAATAGGTCAATGAATATTCATTTGTATACTCATTCAAAACCATGCTGAACCACTCGTTTAAGATTCTTGATGGAGGGATGGGCCAAGAACTCGTGAAAAGAGCCCGTCACAAACTTACTCCACTTTGGTCTGCTGATGTCTTGAGAGATCATCCAGACTTGGTGGTAGATGTTCATCGCGATTTCATCAAAGCCGGTGCGGATGTAATCACACTGAGTTCCTATGCCGCCACACCCACTCGGCTCGCTAAATACAACAGACAAGATGAATTTAAAGTCTTGCAAGAAGCTGCAATTAACGCAGCAAGACAAGCTTGTGATGATATTAAGCAATCTCCCTTAATCGCTGGTACTCTCCCACCTCTTCCAGGTAGTTATCGACCGTCAGAACGCTTAACTTCTCAGTCTTCTCAAGAAGAATATCAGCAGATCGCAGAGCAACAATACAAACACGTTGACCTATTTTTATGTGAGACAATGGCTTCTATTGAAGAAGCTTGTATTAGTACATCTGTAGCTATGAAGTCAGGTCTACCCGTCTGGACTTCCCTCACCGTCAATGAAACAAATGGTTCATATTTACGATCTGGTGAGCCGATCAATGAAGCTGCTAAAGCAGTCCTTGCCGAGGGAGCAAGTGCTCTGTTGATCAACTGTTCACCACCTGAAGCAACCTCACAGGCTCTGGGTGAATTAGCTCTCCTCGCAGATACTTTTGGAGCGTATGCCAATGGTTTTGTTTCAGTGGAACCTTATCAGGGTCACGCCACTGTTGACGTATTGAAGTCCAGAGAGGAAATCAACCCTCAAACTTATGCTGAGTTTGCGAAAGAATGGCTTTCGAAGGGAGCTACGATTCTAGGAGGGTGCTGTGAGATTGGCCCAGAACATATCTCAGAGATCTACAGTCTCAGAGAGAATATTCTGAATTCAAACACTATTAAAAGTAATAACTAATTTACTGATGTTGGAATTAGACCTCGAGTCCCCTAGAATCCCAGACCCCATCACCTCTGCTGATGCGACCTACCTCTTTCGAAATTCACTGATACTTCCAATCTGCCGTGAAGACCCTAGTATCTATAAATGATTATACTTATTGAGGATAAAATAATTCTCAGCGATTTAGATCAGTTGTTCTTGATTGGATATAATTTCGCAGATAATGTTTTCTGATCTCAACTGATTTCGAAAATACCATTTTTCATTGCACCCCCATGATCGATCGATTGAAGAATCCTTTAGACCTCGTCATCTGTCTGAAGATGTTGAACGTCATCTCATTGTCTGACCATGAATCAGAGAAAAGAATTGATAAGATTGTCTCCAAGCACCTTGGCGATCGCCACGGGGAATATTCCAAGCAAGCAAATCAACAACTAATCAATCTGACTGATGGTCAAAAAGTTAAACTGACTCGCGAATGCTTGGATCGCTTGCAGGGAGAGGAGGATGCAGCAAAAAAAGAAATTCTTCTAATGTTTGAGGAAATCATTTTTGCGGATGACGAAGTACTTTCTTCGGAAAGGAAATTCTATGATCTCGCCAAAAGTTTGCTCCAGGTTAATACCTATGAGATTGAGCCAAGTGTTGAATTATTCGAGTACCTGAATGTTCTGAACTATGTTTCTAGTTCTGATTTTGCCAGCATCGACGAATTTGCCGAGATCTGGATCAAGTACATGGGTCCAGATATTAGAGTCTATTACAATGAGGCCTACCAAAACCTTAAAGACCTTGACCTGGAGAGCCAGATTCAGAAAGTGGGTGGGAATCTCAGAAAACTAAACAACATCGATGATCAACAAAAAATCAGCATTCGAACAATGGTCGAGGAAATTATCTTCTCGGATGATGAATTCACTGATGAGGAAAAAATCGTCTACGAATTGCTGCTAGAGAATCTTGGGGTCGAGCCAGGTGTAGGGTATGACCAACCCACAGTGAGTCCCCTTCGTTGGCTGAGCAATATTGAGCAAAGCCAATGGTTTCAAAACTCCATAAATTTGTTCATCGTTTTGACCGGAGTTGTGGTGGGTCTAGAAACCAGTGAAGCATTGGTTTCGGATTATCCCACCTTGTTTTATTTAATAGACACAGTCATCAAGTATATTTTTCTCGTCGAAATTCTGATTCGTTTCTTACCAAAATGGAACAAGCCTTTCGCCTTCTTTTCCGATGGATGGAACGTCTTTGATAGCCTCCTTGTCGTTGGATCATTCCTACCTTTTGGGTCTTATCCATTCATCCTCAGGGTTATCAGACTCTTACGCTTCGCAAGAATCTTCCGCCAGGTTCCTCAACTTAGAATCATTGTCATTTCATTGCTTCAGAGTACCAAACCCATTGGCTTTGTGGGAATTTTGCTCTTACTCTTGATTTATATTTACGGGGTGATTGGCACCACAGTTTTTTCAAAAAATGACCCCATCCATTTCGGCGATCTCCCAATCAGCATGGTGTCATTATTTCGAGCCGCTACTTTTGAGGACTGGACCGACCTGATGTACATTCAAATGTACAGTTGTGCTGAGTATGGATATGGGGACAACCAAGGGTTGTGTATAAACCCAGCAAAAATGCCGCTGACAGCAGTGTTCTATTTTATTAGCTTCATCATCATCAGCGGTCTAGTAATTTTAAATCTAGTCATCGGGGTCATCATCCAAAGCATGACTCAAGCAAAGGGGAGTCTTGAGAAAGACGAGGAACTCCGAAAGACCATCAAGAATATTGATTTTATTGTTAAGAAAGTCAGAGCGCGGAAGTTTGAGGAAATGCTCGATACAAATGATTCTTAAGTTTAATCAAAATTTTATTAAAACCATGATTTCATAGACAATCTGTTATATTTTTGAGAAAAAAGATTGCTGCATCTGATCCAGTGTTTGCTTTCGAAAGAGGGCTTCTTCCCATTAGATTGGCACAGTAAGTTCCTGACTCTGCAGGAACCTTCTTTTCATTAACCGAATAATGGTTTCTTAGCTAATTTTGGAACTTACCTTGCCATTAGCTACCTTTTAATTGACATTTTTATCTCATTACCTGTATTTCCAGTACATTTCAAATAGTTTGGCTTCCAAATTTGCTGAGTGGCATTGAGCAATCGCCCCTAATTCTTTTTTCAGGAGTAAGATATATGAATTCCACTTCCTATTCTTTAATTTTGGTCTTGGTTCTCTACGTAGTTGTTTTCGCTTGGCTTGTGAACTCCTATGGAGTGATTTAGATCCTTGTATATTCTTGCTTAACTGAATTTTTATTTGTATGCTTGCCTTCAACCTGCTAGGAGGTTTTTATTCCAAGTCATCGGGATCATGTTTATTCCGCAATTATTCACATAACATATTAATTTAGGTGTATCCATGGCTTCCATTGAGGTAAAAAATTTCGCCAACAATGCGGACGAGCTCAGCACTCCAAGCAACGCAAGGGTTGAGACGGTTAATGTCGGTGGTCAAAGAGTCATAAAACTAACAGTGCAACCAGGTTGGAAGTGGTCAAAAGATATCAAACCAGTTGTTGGCACTGAAAGCTGCCAAGCCAAGCACATTGGGGTAATTGTTTCTGGGACAGTAACTTGTCGTCACAACGATGGAACTGAGGTGACTTATTCGGGTGGAGACGCCTATGCGATCCAGCCTGGACACGATGCATGGGTTGTGGGTGATCAACCAGCTGTTGCCTATGAATTCCACGGAGCTTGGGGAGACTAAGAGTTCATCAGCACTAAAAAATAATATTTTTTTCCAACCTCAGCCTCAAAAAGGCTGGGGTTACTCTTCATTTATCTCCCTCACAGTTCTTCCCAAATAGTCCCACTGCTTTTCTAATTAAATTTCTGAAACTAGAACTTGGACATGAAAAAATAAATGTTGTGTGTTGAATGAATTGTTCTGGATTCAGAATTGCTTAGAATCATAGAGACATGAGTGTCTTTCAAAGGTTTTAGCGGGGGGCTAGTTTATGGTCGTTTGGTTAATTCTACTTGGTGGAGCCTTCACCATTTTGATTTTATTCCGACAAAGAAGGGTGGAAAGCGAAGCTTTGGAGATTCCTTCGGCGATGGTAATGCTCTTTCATCCAACAAAAGGGGAAGGAGACCTTACTCTCTGTGGAGCAGTGATTTTATACTCCTTTTCCCGAGTCGTTCTGGAGTTGTTCGAAATTGTGAGAAACGTATTTTAGTCGAGGGATTATGCTAAAGACATCTCTGCAAACTTAATTAGAACCCATTAATATTCCCTTCGAATATTTAGGCCGCTAAAGGCAGCGGTTCAACAAGATCCTCCTGCAAATTATTCAACTAGACACCGGAACGAAGATCAGCAATAGTCTTCCTTGGGGTGATCGCATCGACACTGACTATTAATTCAAGCAGAGCCCCAGTTTTTGACTCAGATGCCTGTTCGAAGGCCTCTGCAAAATCCTCCGTTTGCCTAACACAAAAACCCTTCATTCCAAAAGCTTCTGCAACAGCAGCAAAATTGGGATTGTGCAGATTCGTTCCAGAAACTCTACTTGGATACTTCCTCTCCTGATGCATCCGAATAGTTCCATACGCTCCATTGTTTAAAACTAAAATTACCATTCTAGCGCCATGCTGAACAGCTGTGCCGAGTTCAGCCAATCCCATCTGTAGATCGCCATCACCAGCAAAGCAGACGACCTGCCGATCACGATAGGCGAGAGCCGCAGCGATTGCTGCTGGCAGTCCATAGCCCATAGCCCCACTCTGTGGCGCCAGCAACCTATGTCTTGGACCAAAGCAAAAGTGTTTATTTGGCCAAAATGCGAAATTACCTGCCCCGTTGGTTAAGATGGCGTCTGGCTCTAGCCGATCTTGCAGGATCTTCATCACTGCTGACATGTCCACAGGGCTGTTTTGTGGAGGAGCTATCAAGGATGAAAGATAGTCGGAATGGCCCTTAGCCATCCACGTCGTTCTGTGGTAAAGATTTTTACCGCTAATTTCCAGGCTCTCAAGAAACTGCGCAAACTGGTTTGGGTTTGCATGAAAGCTAAGATGAGGCTGATATATTTTGCCGATTTCTCGGTCTGAGGCGTGAACGTGAATCAATTTCTGACGAGGATAAGGCGCTTCCAAGAGTGACCAAGATTGCGTAGCAGCCTCACCCAGGCGTGCATTGATAGCCAAAATCACATCTGAATTTTTTATCATCTCAGCGAGGTGGACTGCCATTCCAACACCGGCGTCTCCAACATACACTGGGCTATTGTTATCAATGAGGTCGTGATAGCGAAAAATTGCTGAAACAGGAAAGTTATGAAGCTCTGCAAACTTCTGCAAAGCGGATTTGCCCACTTCTTTCCAGCCTCCTCCCCCAATAAGGATCAGCGGTCGCTCCGCCTCGTTCAGAATACCTGTTAGAGCTTCTGCTTGAGATAGATCAACCCCAGCCTCAGCTAATTTAATTGGTTGACAAGGTTCGACAGACGTTTGAGTGGTCAACATGTCTTCGGGTAGTCCAATCACGACTGGTCCTGGCCGACCAGATAAGGCAAGGCGCCACGCACGGCTAACGATCTCTGGAATGCGCTCAGCGTTGTCAATCTCGGTAGCCCATTTGGCCAATGGACCAAAGAAAGCCCGATAATCCACTTCCTGAAAAGCCTCTCGGTCTTTCTGATCAACGCCAACCTGCCCTACGAATAGAATCATTGGAGAGCTGTCTTGACGAGCAGAATGAACACCGATTGAGCCATTGGTTGCTCCTGGCCCCCGAGTCACAAAACAGATCCCTGGCATACCAGTCAGCTTGCCCGAAGCACATGCTGCAAAACTGGCTGCCCCTTCCTGTCGGCAAAGGGTGAATTGAATGTCAGCATCATGAAGAGCATCCAATACCGCCAGGTAGGATTCCCCAGGAACTCCAAAGCTATTTTTTACACCAAGATTTTGTAGACTCTGGACAAGGAGCTGAGCACCAGTAAGCCCTTCATTGTTTTCCATCATTCAACCTAAAAATACTGATCTTATTAATCTAATTATCTTTTCGATGATCATTTGAGCCAATCTTTTCATTCCGCAAAATTCTTTGCTCAGAGGATCTACCTTTGAACTGAGCTAATGCTTCCATAATTTCCTCAATCACTCTCTTGACGAATGAAAGGCGAAGAGTAATATCCATCCGGTTTTTCATCAAGTTTCGTCTCTCGATTACTTAATCATATTGGAAAGTCCAATCGTATGCAGTTGAGATTTATTTACACAAACATGCCTTTTTGGAGAGCTGAAGTTGGTAGAATCACCCTCTTTATTGGAGACGTGGAATTCGAGGATTTACGAATAGATCGAGAAGAGTTCCTCAGGGCAAAGGAGTCCGGAAAATTAGATGATGGCACCGTCATGCCTTTCCATCAAATGCCAGTTCTTGTAGTAGACGGAACATCGATCGCCCAAACAGCTGGCATCGCAAGATTTTGTGGAAAATTATCAGGGCTTTACCCAACTGATGATCACCTCAAGGCTGCGCAAATCGATCAGTTTATCGATTTTGCTACTGATTTGAACACAATGGTTTCCAGTACAAACCAAATCCAGGATGAAGACCAAAAATTGGCTGCGCGGTTAGAATTGGCAAATGGTCCCCTGAAAAGGAAATTAGGAATGTTAGAGCGTTTGATTTAAGAGGGATCAGATTGGATTGTTCCTACTTCGATCAGTATAGCAGATATTGCAATTTGGCGAGTTCTGGGATGGTTTACCTCTGGATTATTGGATGGGATGCCCAAAAACCTACTCTCAGACTTTCCAAAAATTAGACACGCCTGTTTAGCTTTCGATAAACACCCTAAAGTTCAGGAATGGATTGGTCGAACCTACCCAGAAAATTATGTCAGGGGCACTTACTGACTGGGGTAAACGATGATTGTTTCTTCTGAGCCATTGAATAAGGATTCTCGCTGGCAGGATGTTCCACTAAATACGATGCTTGTGCTAGATCGTAGTAAGGCCCCCATGCAGATTCAGATGAATATGTATGGACGCCTAGAATGGTCAGAATAGTTCAAAGGAGTCAGCCATGAGTTCAAAGACGATTCGAGTAGCCCTAATCGGGGTGGGTGGTGTCTGTGCCCACGTCCACTATCCTGGTTTTTCGCGCATCCCCGGAGTTGAAATTGTAGGGATCTGTGACCCAGATGCTTCACTGCGAGAGCGACGTAGCAGGGAGTGGGGAGTACAAGCTTGCTTTGAAGATGTTGATGACTTGCTCAGGGAAATGAAACCAGACGCAGTGGTGATCGCAACCACTAACTGCACTCACAGATTGCTGATTTTGAAAGCTTTCGCTGCCGGTTCCCATGCGCTTTGTGAAAAACCACTGGGAATAAATCTTCAAGAGACCAAAGAAATTCTGGAGGCTGCCCAGAAAACAAAACTTCGGCACATGACAGCTTTCACCTATCGCTTTGTTCCTGCAATGAACTACTTATGTTATTTGGTTCACTCCGGAGCATTGGGCGAGATTCGTCACGCGAGGTTCCAACGACTACAGGACTGGGGCGAACGAGCGATAGGCTGGCGCCAGTATTATGATCAGGCTGGTTCCGGTGAACTGGGAGATATGGGCATTCACCGGATTGATTTTGCAGAAGAGCTGCTAGGCCCCATCACTTCGTTATGCGCACACACAAAACAATGGGCAGCTCGTGATCTCACGAACAGCGGAGAGCCATGCCCACCCCAAGATGTTGAGGATTGGGTCGCCTGGATCGCCCAATTTGAGAATGGAACAACTGGGGTTTTTGAAATGGGAAAGCTCACCAAAGGCTTTGGTCCAAGAGGTGATCACGATCAAGCTGAGTTGAACGGCACCAAGGCTTCTGCAGTTTATCAGCTACATAATCCCCACCAAATCCTTTTCAGTAATCGTGGAGAATCCTACCGAATTCGACCTGTTCCAGCAGAATTTTTAAAGCGTTCTGATTCACCAAGAGATCCTAATGAGGGGGATCCTCTGATTCGGTTTAGATATGATCAAGCTTGGGAATTTATTAGTGCCATTCGTGAGGGTAGGGAGTGCACGCCATCCTTCTATCATGGCATGCGTGCGCAGGCTGTGGCGGACGCAATATTAGCGGCTGCAGAATCCAGAAAATGGATTGATATTAAATTTTAAATTATTGAAAATATTTAATTAATTTTTATGATTTAATATATTATAAATAAATCATTCACTTTACCAGCAACCATTGGTTCTAGTCTTCTTTCATCTGAAGCACCTAAGCTGGCATCTCTTCTAGCGACGAAGTAACCCCCGCGATGGTGGTGCGTCTCATGTCGCGGACCTCTTTGTTGTCATAGCCCATCGCACGATGCATAGTGGCTTGGTTATCCCAAATCACCAAGTCATTGACACTCCACTTATGTCGATAAATGAATTCTCGCTGGGTCGCATGCTCTGTCAACCGCTTTAGAAAGATTCGAGATTCGGGAACCGTCCAACCCTCGATCAGGCCCGCATGTGCAGAAAGATATAGAGAAATGTTCTTGGTTCTAGGATGCCTGCGAACCAAAGCCTGCCTGACTGGAACCATTGCTTCCTGCTGATCTTCCCGGAACTCTGTAAAACCCAATTCACCTCTAGAATAGAGCTGACTGTGACGAGTTACCTGGCCTAGGCATTTCTGCTGAATTTTTTCATCCAAGGCTCTCCAGGCAGCCCTCATGTCCGCAAACTCTGTATCCCCTTCCGTAGCTGGAATGATCTTAGCCGAGAGAATTGAATATTGGGCCGGAATCGCCTTAAAAGAACTATCTGAATGCCAAAGCATATTTCCGAGGGAAAACAGCCTCTTTGGATCAGCAGTCTCCATTTTTCCACCTGTACGATCTAGATTGGAAATATCGTTTAGTTCCATCTGCAATCGCCGGTCATCTTGCTTCATGTAATCACCGGTAGCCAACTCCAAATCACCGAAGTATCGGCTGAATCGAATGTGCTGCTCATCCGTCAATACTTGATTTGGAAAAACCAGCACTGCAAACGTTTCCAAAGCATTGAAGAGTGCTTCGACAGTTTCAGAGGTCTGTGGTTCTGACAATGAGATGCCCTCTACCTTGGCAACAAAATCTGATAACTTTGGGTTGAGTGATGTGATTTCCAGGGACATTTTCTAAATTCACATAAAACGAGGCATTAACAATCTGGGTAGATACAAGATGAGGTCGGGCAGTAGAATTATTACTAATAGAATCAGTAACATTGGAATCAAAATAAAACACACATGCCGTAGGGCGTCAATGATTTTGATCTCACCAATCGCGCAGGAAATCATCAGGCAAAGTCCGTAAGGAGGGGAGACCAAACCAAAAGCAAGAGAGACAACCCCAATGATAGCGAAGTGAATGTCATGAATTCCGGCGTATTGCGCTAAGGGGAGCAGAACGGTTCCAAGAATGATGATTGCTGGAATGGCGTCAATGAACATCCCAATGAAAAGAAAAGAACCTGCGATGATCAAACCTGTACTGAACGGCCCCACACCAAAAGGTTTCAAGAATTCTACGATGGCCAAGGGAACTTTGTAATACGCTAGCAACCAACCAAATGCAGACGCAGTTCCCACGCAGAACAATGAAACTGCGGAGAAGCGGCCAGCTTCATAAAATGCTTTTACGACTTTACTGAGATCTAAAGTTCGATAGCCAATCACTCCCAGTAAAAGGGAATAAACTACAGCTACAGCAGAAGCTTCAGTAGGAGTAAATACGCCACCGACAATCCCACCGACAATGATGACAGGTGTCATTAATGGAGGAATTGCCTGGATTAGGGCGACAAAGAGTTCTTTCAGGTTTGGTCGTTGGGTCGTCTCATAATTATTCGATTTGGCATAAATATAGACAGCTAACATTTGTGAGGCAGCGATCAAAACTCCAGGAATCACACCGGCTAGAAAGAGACCTCCGATAGAAACTGACATCAATCCTCCCCAAACTACCATCATGATGCTAGGAGGAATGATCACACCCATCACCGACGAACAAGCTGTGATTGCCACTGAAAAGGAAGTGGAGAAACCCTGTTTTTTCATTTGTGGGATCAGGAGCGAACCAATCCCTGCAGCATCTGCTGTTGAAGAACCAGAGATACCCGCAAATAGCATACTAACGACGACATTTACGTGTCCCAGACCTCCTGTCAAATGTCCCACGAGGGCCCTGGAAAAACGAATCAGGCGGTCCGTGATCCCCGAGGCATTCATTAAGTTAGCGGCTAGTAAAAAGAAGGGGACTGCCAGCAAAATGAAAGCGTTATAGGATTTGAACATTTCGTTCATCAAGACGATGGGCGTCAGGCGGTCCGAAAGTAACAAAACTGGAGCACACGCAAGCCCCAGCGCAAAGGCGACTGGCACCCTCAAGATGATGAGAGCGATAAATGTGGGGAAAAGAATTGCTGAAACTTCTCCCGCGGTCATTCTAAACTCTTCAAGGTTTTCAGGTTATTGATGAATTTTTCGATCAAAAAGAAGAACCATGTTGCCCCTGCCAAAGGCCAGGCTCCGTAGATATAGATCATAGGCAATCCAGACATTTCGGATTGTTGCATCAATCCAAACTTTACCAGTGGCCAACCCCAAATGATGAAGATGACAGCAACACAAGTCATCATGAAATCTGGTATCAGTTCCCAAATCACCTTGCCGCGTTGTGTCTTCGGCTCAGGTATCAAATCTACAATAAAATGGGACTTGTCACGAACAGCGACCATGGAGCCCACGAGGATGATCCAGATGAAGCAGAATCGGGCCATTTCCTCAGTCCAGATGTACCTTGGAATCAAACCCGTATATCTGGAGAGCATCTGCATTGAAACTGGGATTAACAGCAGAAACATCAAGGCTGTGAGCAGGCCTCGGAGAAACCTGTGATAAAACTCAAAAATCATGGTCTTGAGTCATTTCAAGGGAGCCTAATGGGCCCCCTATTTTAAAAGTGGGTTACTCGATAGCTTGGATAGCTTTATAGAGATCCGCAGCATCATTATCTGCAAAGAACTCTTCAAGAACAGGCATCGCCGCATCAATCAACTTCTGACGTTCGGTAAAGTTGACCGTCTTCAATTTGCCCTCAGACTCAAGCTTGGTCAAAATTCCTTGCCCCTCGGTCATTTCAACTACACGACCGTAGGCGCCAGCATCTTTTCCAGCCTGAATAATTGCTGTTTGTAGATCTGCAGGAAGACTTCGGAGGGTCTTGCCACTGATGGCCAGTGGTCGCACGGTAATGGAGTGCGCTGTGAGGGAGATATTTGGTCCAACCTCGTAGAATTTCATCTGCTGAATCCCGGCAGCTTCATTCTCCGCGGCATCAATCACACCGGTCTGAATTGCATTGTAGACTTCAGAGTAAGCGATCACGGATGGAGCCATCCCAAAAGCATTGAACAATTGGGTTTGAATCGGAGCACCCATCACACGAATCGGTACATCACTGATCTCGGTCATGTTACTGACTGGCTTGTTGACGATCAGGTGCCGAATTCCACCCCCGCCATAGCCAATAATTTTGATATCAGCGCGCTTGTAAATATCTTCTTCAATCGGTCCAAACACGCCACTTGTCAGCACTTTGCTCCAGTGAGCTGGATCCCTGAAAAGCATTGGTGGATCCATCAGAGTTGCCATCTGGGAAAAGGTCGACATGTGGGAAGGAGAGGCGACAGCGTAGTCAACCGAGATTCCCTGGTTCATGTAGGCGACATAATCCTTCTCCAGCCCTAACTCGCTGTTTAGGTGCATCACAAATTCAAGCTCATCGGGACCGTTGTAATACATTTTGGTGAGTTCCTCGAAGCGTCGCATCAAGCGAGTATAGGAGTGAGTCTCATCAAACTGGCTGGCACCGTGCAGGGTGATTTTCTTGGCGTAGACCGTGGTGGTTGCCCCAACAAAAGCCATGCTCGTGGCGAGTCCGATTCCAATCACCTTTGACAGAATCGATTTGGCTGTTTTTGAAATCATCCACGTTTTCATGTTTCTCTCCATAGCGAGTTGACATTGGGTATCTTCACTGATGCGAAGTACCGGCGGAGAATATTCCTTTAGGAATTTGATAGCAAGGCTTATTAAACCTTGCTTGCATTATTTTGCCGAACATTGCCTGAATGTTAGTTCTTGGGCGTTTGACGCAAATGCTCACTCAAGAAATCAACCATCTGCGGGACCATCTTCGCCCCATGTCCCATTCCCGCAGCTTCTGCCAAGGTTGACTGCGCGCCAATTGCCATTAGAGAATTCGTTTTGAGATCCTCAGCCATTTGGACGTAGTAGTTGATATCTTTCACTGCATTCTCAACAGAAAATGCGAGATCAATCTGCCCATCGATAGCATAGTTCCGAATAAAATCCATCATGCCTGAACGTAAAGGCCCCGCTGACATGGCTTGATAAACTTTATCACGTGGAACCTCTGCCAGATCAGCCATCGCGAAGACCTCTGCCATGGCACAGGCTGTTGTCATCGCAAAAAAATTGTTCAGGAGTTTGATTTTGTTCCCAGTACTTGACGAACCTAGATAAAAAACATTCTCCCCTAGATCATCCAGCACTGGTTTTACCTGATTGAAGACCACCTCCTCCCCAGCCCCCATGATATTCAGCTTGCCATCCTTTGCGTGTGCTGGAGTTCGCCCCAAGGGACAATCCAAATAGAATGCTCCCTGAGCAGCCAAATCGTTTGCAATCTTTAAAGTCGAAGAGGGTAAAGAAGTACCGAAGTCAATAACAATTGTGCCCGCTTTCACTCCCGAAAGGACCCCTGCGTCACCGTAAATGTTAAATTCCACACTTTGGGAGTTATCCACACAGAACATCACAATCTCAACTTGTTCTGCCATCTGCTTTGCTGAGACTGACTCGATAGCCCCCCTCGATACTGCTTCCTCAATTTTCTGACGACTGCGATTGCCTTTGACTCTCAATTCATAGCCTAGCGATTGAAGTCTCTCAACCATAGCTGAGCCCATCAGTCCCAAGCCGATAAATCCAATTTTTGGTTTCTGCATAATCTACCCTAGATAGTTGATATTGAACTATTTAACTTCGTTCGCATTGGAATGATAATGATTTCCTTTTTGAATAAGAAAAAAATTATCAGTGACTTAAGTCAAATTTTAAGGAAAAAGGCAACTGAATTTTGATAAATGATGGCTAAATCTCCAAAAATCGCTCGACTAAATTCCTTAAGTTCATACTTTTGGTCGGATGACAAAGTTACCTTGCTGGAATGATGGGCAGCAAAATCTCGCATTTTCAAATAAATGATTTGTAGAAGGAACCCAATGATCATCAGAAAAGTCACCCCTTTGAACAGCCCAAATACCGCATCACAACCAATTGATCTTGAGATCGAAGATGGTAAGATCTCGCGCCTTGGACCTCAGCTGGAAAACCCAAGGTGTCTTAAAGAGTATGCATTTGAAAATGCACTGATTTCGAAAGGTTGGGTGGATCTGCACGTACACATTTATTTTGGGGCGACCGACATCTCCATCCGGCCTGAACAGGCTGGACTTGAAACTGGAGTGACTACTTTAGTTGATTGTGGCTCTGCAGGGGAAGCCAACTTTGTTGGGTTTTCAGAATTCATTGCTAAACAGGCCAAGGAGAGACTCTTTGCGTTCTTGAACATCGGCAGCATCGGGCTTGTCGCCTGCAATCGAATCAGTGAACTTTCTCTTGGGTTTCGCTCAGTCAATGTCGAACGAACTTTAAAAACCATTGAGAATTATCCTGAACTAATTCGGGGGATCAAGTGCAGGGCTAGTCAGGTCATAACTGGAGACTTGGGGGCTGAAGCGGTACGAGTAGCTAGGAAGGTAGCCCGTGTCGCAGGCTTGCCACTGATCGTCCATGTTGGGGAACCACCACCCTTGTTGGAAGACGTGCTTGATCTTCTTGAGGAAGGGGATGTGGTCACCCATGCCTTTCATGGGAAACCCGGGGGTAATCTGATGGAGGATCCAAGGTCACTTGCCGCTGTCCACGAAGCTCGAGCTCGAGGGGTTTTATTGGACGTTGGGCATGGTGCAGCCTCTTTTTCCTTCAAGGTGATGCGCTTTGCGAGAGAGCAGGGAATTGAAACAGATTTGATTAGCACCGACCTGCACCGCAACAGCATCAAGGGACCCGCCTACGACCTGCCTACAACCCTTTCAAAACTTTTGAATCTGGGAATGCCGCTGGATCAAGTCATTGCAGCTGGATCAACAAGACCCTCTTCCTTTTTAGACCCCACTGAGGGTGAAGATTGGTTGAAAGTTGGCCAGAACGCAGACCTAACGGTGTTCCGGGTAGATGAGGCAAATATTTCAGTCGAAGATAGCCTTGGGGATCATCTCACTTTAACTCAGTTGATTCATCCACTGCTCGCTGTTCAGGGGTCAAATCATGCTGAGTGCAGTCTACGATTCCAGTGAAATTGTGATTGACCGAAAATCTAGCACCAATGGGCTGGTAGGATCGGCTGGCCATTATCAAGCTTGTCTGCAATCCAGTTTGCTTGTCGAACCCCATCTCGATAACTCGAGTGCTGAAAAGGCACTCTATCAACAGGCCCGGCAAAAGCCTCAAACAAAGCATCACAGAACCCCACAGAGTCTTCAACTAACATGGTGGGCATTTTAATTTGGGGAGCGTGATGAACTGGTTCGAAATAAGACAGAGTTTTCTCTACGGACAATCGAGAGGATGCTGAGCCTCGTAAGTGATCGTTGAATTCTTCGAGAGGATAGTTGCTAGTCTGAGATGCTCTCTTCAGGGAGTTGTAATGGAGCGCAGGGGTATAGTGCAGTGCCGCTGCCTCAGATCTACGGGCTGCTGTCCAAAGCGCTAATTCACCACCAAGTAAGCAAATTCTTCGACGGTCCACTTCTTCACGACTTTTCAAAAATTCCATGACAGACAAGCAATCTCCAGCAATCTCACGGTAAATGTAAGATTCCGCAGCTTCAATACCCAAGGTCAATAAACCCGGGTATGCAGCCGCAAAAGGCTCATCAGAGAGTCGTTGGCCTCGATGACACAAGGCTACACAGATATACTTACAACGCTCTTCAAATGGTGGGATGTGAACCACGCTCCCATAGTTTGGGAGATGGTAAATGACCGGGAAGGGCCCTTCACCTTTTGGTACACTGTAGTAAGCAAAGATTCGATAACCTTTCACACTTGATAGCCACAACCCGTACACAGTGAATTGAGGTTTGCTGCGAATGGGAAGTTCCTTCAATTCAGGCTCTGGGACCACTGAATTCAAGTCGCTTTCAATACCAGCCCAAAATTGATCAAAGTCCTTTGGTTTCATGATTCCTTGTATTTTTCAGAGCTCGGTGACTCAAGATCGCGCTGGTTTCAATTGGTCGTCAAAAAAAACATCCACCACATGATCATGCTCATGATGATTGGCGTCATGACCATGTCCTTCGTATTCGTAGAGCTTTTTATTCGACGTACCAATCTTTTCCATCAAGGGATATGCAGTCTCTGGGGGGCAGACGTCATCTTGCAGGCCAATGTAGACAATAATTGGACATTGAATCCGCTCTGCAAAGTTAAAGCAGTCATAATAATTCCAAGTATTCGCTATCGCAGAGCTATGTTCTGGTTGAATTCCCAGATAATCGTTGATCTCCTCATACGGATAAGTTCGGGTCAACTTAAAGGCATCAACGACTCCCGCAAGATAAGGGGCTCCAGCTGAGGCCGCTCTAACTTGTTGACGGAGTGCGGACACAACAAGAGTTAATGCACCACCCTGGCTACTCCCTTGGATTCCAATCCGATCTGAGTCTACTTCTGGTTGCTCAAGTAGAAAATCAATCACCCGCACTGCATCAATGTAAAATCCCTTGTAACCATAATGGTCTCGATCATTGATGTTGTGAGTTAACAATCCGGGATATCCGGGATTGAATGCAGCATTGCTACATAATTTGCCCCGTGGTGCAGCACCAAAGGTAGAATAACCTTGGGCAGCATGTGATTTTGGCAGGGTTGGCTCACTGATGTAGCCTGGATAGAAAACACGGGCAGGAAGAGGTTTGGTTCTTTCTCTAGGCAGACAATACCAGCCAGCGATTCGCAAACCATCAAGGCTGTCATATTTGACTTCGAACACCTCGACTTCCTCACTGGAACGCAAAGGATCCAACTCAATCGCGGCATTCAGTGGGATGGAGTCGACTTCCGCCATGATTTCCTGCCAAAAGTGGTCAAAGTCATCCGGTTTGACCACTTCCGTAGGATGAGCAGATAGATTTGGTTTGGGCACAAAACTCCTTTATTTCAAAAACATCGTTGATTCAGATTGATGGCAAAAGATAACAAATTAGTTGATTACCTTGAGAATCTGCTCCAACACAATCTGCGTCTCTTCATAACTCACCGTCATTGGATTGAGAAGAATGGCGTTTAGTCTCTCAGAGGGCGCAACAGATACTGCAGGTTCGCCTGCCATCAATTTGTCTACAAGTTGATCCTTTGACCAATTGTCGGGAATCTGAACAAGGGCTCTGGGGACAGGTTGTCCGGCTTCATTGGGATAATCTCTTTTGGCTGAGAGTCCACCTTTTCCGTTCAAGCCTTGGATCCAGATCTGAACACGACGCTCGTAAACTTCCAGCAACTGTTTGTGATCAAGGCTCACGTAGCGTTCTACTGCTGCCAAGAGGCCCATCATTTCCTCCTTGCCTACCTTCATCGGTCTTCCCACTCCATGGTTGGGAGCACCCAATATCCTGATCCGCTCAATCCATTCCGACTTTCCAACTACTAGTCCCGATGCTTGTGGGCCTGACAAGTCCTTACCTCCGCTGAAAATTGCCAGATCAGCCCCTAACTGTGTGAAGTTCCAAAGATTATTAGCAGGTGGCAGCTGGGCAGCTCCATCCACAATGACAGGTACACTCCGCTTTTTGGCGGATTGAATGACATCTTCCAAAGAGAGTTCATTCGGCTGATTCATCGCACCCTGAAACCAGAAAATAGCAACAGTTGAAGCGCTGTAAGCGTTTTCCAAGTCCTCTAAGGAAGTTCCATCCATCGTCCCAATTTCCACCAAAGAGGCACCTGCTTGCCTCACAGCATAGTCGTATGGATTTCGGTGCATCCTTTGAACAATGACCTCATTCTGTGTTCCAGGGGGATTGGGGAAGCTCTCATAGGTTGCTCCGGAAACTTTTTGGATGCATGCAGCCGTAGCCAGCAGCAACCCTGTCGCAGCGCCACAACTTACGAAGGCAGCTTCATTCCGTGTGATTTCTGCCAAGCGGACCCCCACTTTCTGCTGAAGATCATGCATGTCAACGAAGGATTGTGCAGCATCCTGCATCGCCTGACGAACCTCTGCAGGCATCAGTGAACCACCAAGTTTCGTGAGGGTAGCATTCGCATTGATAACAGGCCGAATCCCAAGCGATTTGTAATTCGAACTCATGGATTCCTTTCGGGAAACATATGGTTTAGCAATGATGAATCTTCATTACGTCAGCGCTCTGTGTCTCTGAATCTCATTCACCATGATCTTGCTGCAACAGACCTACACCATAGAACTCATAGGAGGCGGCTTCATCCGGAAAGTCGACAACATGGACAGTAAAACGAGCTGGAACTCCATTTTGAGGACATTTCTCCTTGAAGAAATTACGGTAAGCCTTTGCATATTCTGCACGTACTCGTTCCTGCTCTTTGCGATAACCTGCTGGATCAGAGAGGGGGCTGGGAGATTTTGGTTGAGCTCCAAATGCGTGAATTTCGATGAAGTCTATTTCTGCGATCGACTGACAGATTCCAGCCTCCTGTAACCAATATTCCCAGCAACGAAAGACCAGTGGAACTTCAATCGCAGGTTCCATGCTTGTGACTGAATCCAACTGAAGAACCTTTGTTGCAGAGTGCCCTCCGGTAAGCCCTGAGAAGTGAATTCTTAGGTCTCCATCAGGTTGTTCTTCTACCACCATTGCTGACAAGACAGGATCTTCACCCTTATAGTAGTAGGTTAACTTTCCACGTTTCTTTACCATAAAAGCCATTTTCATTCCTCCTAGATTGTTAGGTTTGTTCAGCAGACTCAGGATTTTGATGAAGCAGATCTAATGAAATATCAATTACCAAATAAGCTTTATGTGGCTGGTCTAGCCTTTGGCGTCCAACCCAACATTCGTTCAGCCTTGGTCATGCACATAATTTTTTGCGCATAGTCTCCACTGATCATGAAAGCCTGAAAACCTGCCTTCAGTTCAAGTGCTGCCAGCATTGCAGAGGCAACATCTTCATCAGTTGTCGCTATTGTAGTAACTCCTTGTTGGGTCTCGCTCAGCCACTTTTCTTTCAAGGTAGGATGACAGAGACGCAGAGCATTAGTATGCATTCCCCATCTTCGCCAGGCATTGCGGCAAATTTCCTCTCCAAGCCACTTCGTGAAACCATAAAGCGCTGTTTCATCTGGTGGGATTTCCTCATCTTGAAAGTAGCGCTTCCGGAGATCCGCATAGACCGACATACTGCTGCAATATACAGCTTGTTGAATCCCTGCTGCCTGAGCGCTTCTCATCAAGAAATGTAGACCCTTGACATTCACGTCGTACGCAGAGTCAACCCCTTGCCAGGTGTCCCAGTCTTCGCTACCCATTGCCAGATAAATCAAAGCATCCATCCCCTCAACGGCTTTTTCTAGACCAACAGGATCTGTTAATTCTCCTTGAAGAAATTCCAATGACTGATCCACTGGGGGATTTCGATCATAGACTCGTAGCTCATGCTGCTTTTTGAGAAAGGGGATCACTAGGGTTGCTACCCTTCCACTGCCCCCCGCAAGAAGAACTTTCATTCGATTTCCATAAAGCAAGTAAAGTTAATAACTTCAACCCTTTAAAGCACCTGTCGTGATGCCATCCTGAATCTGCTTTTGAAACGTTATATATACAATTAATGTAGGCACCATAATGATTGTTAACGCTGCAAACAGAGCGCTCCAGTCATTCTCATAGAATTGCTTGAACAGCATGAATGCCAGACCTTGAGAGAGCATGTACTTACTCTCATCACTGATCAATACCAGGGGCAAAACATACTGGTTCCACATCCCCAAAAAGTTGAAAATGCCCATGCTGATCAATCCAGGTGACGCCATTGGTAGCATCACCTTGAAGAACACCTGATAGGGATTAGCACCATCCATAATCGCTGATTCTTCTATTTCAGTTGGGAGAGTTTTGAAGAAGCCTGTCAGAAAGAAAATGGTGAAGGGAAGAGAATAGGCGATGTAGACTAGAATCAATCCATGGAAGGTGTTGAGCATCTTTAATTGATTTACCAAGTTAAAGAGCGGCACTAGGGCTAGAAATACTGGGAAGAGCATTCCAGAAAGAAACATGTAGAAGAGGAAACGCCTCCCAACAAATTCAAATCGTGCCAAAACATAAGCTGCCATCGCAGAGATAATTAATGTCAACAGCAGAGCAGGCACAACCACAATCAGAGTATTCAATAGATAATCTCCCACATGAGCTTTTGTCCAGGCTCTCGCGAAGTTATCCCACTGCAGTTCCACGGGTGGGGCCCATGGGCTGAAGAACAATTCCTGATCGGTCTTAAACGAACTATAGATCATCCAGATCATTGGAAAGATCACGGTTACTGCCCAACCAATCAGAACCGTTTGTGTGGATACCGCAGACCAGCGGCTCACTTGGTACATGCGAACTCCTACCTAGAATTCAATCGTCTCTCGACGCGTCACACGGAAAATCAGTAATGTCAGAACGATTACAATGACAAAGTAAACCATCGCAATACTAGTGGCATATCCAAAACGACTATGTAAGAACGCGTGTTCGTATAAGAGCGTAGCCAGCACATCAGTCGACCGATCAGGTCCTCCCTGAGTCATCGTGAAGGTAATGCCAAACATGTCCATCGCGATGACAGTGATGAAAACGAACGAAGATCGAGTGTTTTCCCAAAGTAAGGGAAATGTGATTCGAAAAAAGGTTGATCCTCTACCAGCCCCATCGAGCGCTGCCGCTTCATAAAGTGATTTTGGGATAGAGAGCATGCCAGCCATGAAAATCACCATAAAGAATCCTGCCGACTGCCAAACCGTTACAGCCACAATCGACCAGAGGGCTGTATCTGGATCCCCCAGCCAAATCGGTGGCCTCTCAATGCCAACTGCTTTGAGCAATGAACTAAAAATGCCGATGGTTGGATGATAAACGAAACTCCAAAGAATCCCGATCGCTACCACAGACATCACTTGTGGAAAGAAGAAAGTAACCCGATAAAAATTACTGAACCGGACCTTTTGAGAAATCATAAAGGCCATGAACAAAGCAAAACCAAGAGTTATAATTGGCAAAAAAACAAGATAAATCAGATTGTTGGAGAGTGCATTCCAGAATTGATCATCACCAAGCATTTTTTCAAAGTTGTCGAGACCCACAAATCTCGGAGACTTTCGGAGGCCTTTCCATTTTGTGAAGGCCACATACATTGCCTGCGCGTAGGGGTAAATGACGAAAAGGCTGTATAGAATGAGGGCAGGAGCCAGGAATGGAATGATAATCCTATACTTGTGGCGGCGCATACCAAAGTTTGATGGAACTGAGGGAGCAGGGGGCTTACAACTTAAAAAGCCCCGTGGGTAGATTCAAAAAGGTTTTAAATCTACCCCGGAAGGAAGGAAGCCTTTACAATTAGGCTCGTTTAAATTTGACGATATCAGGATCTTCACGAACTTCGTCGGAAGCCTCTTGAACTCTCTCGATGAATTCCTCTGCGCTGGCACGACCTGTCAGCAATGCACCCATGCTATCCTTGACTTCGCTGTAGATGTCAGAATACCAGCCTGGGAAAGATGGTCTGTCTAGGATATTTGGCCCTGCATTCTCCACTGCGGTGAGTGCAGAAGTCATCGCAGAACTCAAATCCACTCCCTCTGCTCCACCAACCACTGGCATAATCGAACCAACATTTTGGGCAAACCACTTTGCAGATTCTTTGCTCAGCAAGCAGCGTAAAAACTCCATGCCTGCAACTGGATTTTTCCCATTTGAAAAGACCATGAATGGCTCACCGGAACTCGCATCAATCCAGCTTAATTTGGAAGCATCGTCAGATGGTACTGGCTTGATGACCATGTCGAATCCAACCGGGGTGATGCTGCGCATCTCATTTTCTAGCCAGGTTCCACATGGAATGAAGGCCGCCTTCTTCTGCAGCCACTCAGCCTGAGATTCTGTATGGGTCAATCCAGGAGTACCTTCCATAATGTAGCCGTTGTCATGCAAGGCCCTCATCATGTTCAGTGCTTGTAGCATCGCAGGATGCTCCCAAGCGCCAGGAACCAAGTTATCAACATCTTTCCAAATCTGTGGCCCACCAATTTTTGAGACCATTGGCTCTAAGAGACCAAAGAGCATGTATTGAGGATATTTCCCTTGATAGGTCCAAGGTGCAATGCCCGATGACTTGATGGTGTCACAAAGTGAGAGCATTCCGTCCCAAGTGGTTAGGTAATTCCAGCCCTTCTCTTCAAAGAGAGACTTGCTATGCCACACTCCAAAGACTGTAAAAGCAATGTTCACGTAGCGCTGTACGCCGTCGAAAAGACCAGAAGTTTGTGAACCAGGAAACAAGGTCTCCCCAAATGTTTTACCTGGAGTATCAAGAGCTGGTGCTGACATCAGGTGCCCAAGATCCATGATTTCACCTTCACCAACCAGGGCTCCCGTGTCCAGATTACCAGCACCACTGTTGTCAATTACGTCTGGTGGATTCCCTGCGATGATTCTGGGCCGTAAGCGTTCACCAACTCTCTGTATTCCTTCCACCGACATGCTGCTGCCTGGGTGGACTTCTGCAAAAATTTCTGCAGCGTATTCGATATAAGCGTGACCGAATCCACCACTGAAGAAAACACCCTCAGCCTGAGTATTTGCTGCCAAACCCAATGGATTTGCGGCACCTGAAGCTACCTTAATGCCTGTTTTGGCAAGCGAAATCTGAGGCAATACCGAGCTGAGACCAATACCCAGACCAGCTGCACCCGTGTATTCAATAAAGCGTCTTCGTGAAATTCCCGATTTTTTCATGCGAGCTCCAATGAACAGATGAGGCGAAAAAAACCCTCATTGAAATCGTATTTGCTCAAAGACCCTGATTGTGCCCTTGAGAACCTCAATCGCAGGCGCGAAATTACAACAGCTCGATTCATCAGACAACTTTTTTTTGAAGGGCCAGAAGTTGCTACGGTTATTTTAGTTTTTCTTTTCTTAACTATTTGTGGCTTTCACTAAATCAAAGAAAATGTCTTTCTGATATTTTCAAAAATTCTCAAACCAGCTCCCTACATTCATATTTGAGTTCCCCATTCATGGATAAAAAACCCGTACTTCCCATTATTTTTGGAATCCCAGGCTTGGAGATTGAAAAAGAATGGGCTGATTTTTTTCAGAAGGTCTCCCCCTTTGGCTTTATTCTATTTGCAAGAAATCTGAAGGAACCAAAGCAAATCATCTGGTTGGTTCAACAATTTCACGAAGTTTGTGATCGTGAAGATCTTGCCATCTTGATTGATGAAGAAGGGGGGCGGGTTCAGAGATTGCCTCAGCCCAATTGGAAGCGTTATCCCTCCGCAAGATCACTCGTGGAAGATGGGGGAACCAAGGAGAAAAGCCAACAAAGGATTCACCAAAATTATTGGCAACTTGGCAAAGGACTCAAAGATTTGGGCATTACGGTGGATGCTGCTCCTGTAGCCGACCTACTAATACCCGATGCACATGACGTAATTGGAGATCGAGCTTTTGCTTCCGATCCCAATGATGTCGCAGCATTTGCTAGAGCCTGCGCTAACGGGCTAGGTGAGGCCGGAGTAATTCCAACGGTCAAGCACCTGCCAGGCTATGGCCGAGCCGCTGTAGATCCTCACGAAGAACTGCCGATTGTTCGAGAGACCGAGGATTTTTTGAAAAAGTCAGATTTTCTTCCTTTTCAGATGCTAGCTGACCTTCCATGGGGCATGACCAGTCACTTGCTATTCCCTGAACTCGATGACAAATGGCCGGCCACACTCTCTAAAAAAATCATCAGCGACATCATTCGTGATTGGATTGGTTTTAACGGAGTGCTGGTCACAGATTGTCTGTTCATGAAGGCACTTTCCGGAACGATGCCCGAGAGAATTCAACGCTGCCTTGAGGTGGGTTGTGACCTTGCGCTGCATAGTCACGGAGAGCTAGTAGACTTGGAAAAAGCAGTGGTCGGAATGCAGCCAATCTCAGATCTTTCTTGGGAAAGATGGGAGAAATCTTTAGATTGGGTAAACGAAAAAACAAACTATTGAGTCAAGTTTCAAAAAATGGTTTTTCAAAACTAAGCATTCTTGTAATGATAGGCCTGGTTAAGTCTACTTCTTAAATCAGCGATAAATCCGTCACTGATGTTCACATCGTGAGCAATGGAATGCCAGAGGCCAACTTCGTTTACATAGCTTCGTAAAAGCTTGAGTCCCTCCACTAATTGATTCCAGGTCAGCCCCATTGCCTCTGGCCTGATGTCCAATCCAATACTTGAGATGGTATCCAGCATCTCTTCTGCCCCATCCTCATGAAGCATAGATCCCACGATGACTCCTAGTCCAACTGGCTGACCGTGTAGGAATTTCTGACCTGTCATTTTCTCAAGGGTATAAAACAGAAAGTGATCAGTGCCCTCAATATGGCGTGGGCACCAACCTGCACCATGATAGCTCGTTCCCCACTTTAAACCATCGACGAGAGCCTCAATCCCCCGATCATTCATGACTCGGATATTATCAACATTCTCGACGATCCCTCGAACCTTTCTCATTGACTGCTGGGCCAAACCCTCATCATAGCGCCATTTCTCTTCAACCTTTCCCTCTCGTTCCGCGTATTGCCAATCCAGCACTCCAGTATGGAAACAGAGGATATCACCAATCCCCGACCAATTTAGATGGGCTGGGCAATTAGCTAACACGTCATAATCAATATATACTGTCTCTGGAACTGCCCACCCACGGTAAACGACTTTTCCATCAATTCGAATCCCGGAGCGCTGGCCATAGACCGCGTTCACAGAAAGCGCTGTAGGAGCCTGAAACAGAGGAAGGTTTTTTCGCCAGCTGAAGTATTTTGCCACATCCAAGGCCTGTCCACCCCCAAGGCCCACAATCGCTCGGACTTCTCCAAGATTTTCAGCTTCTTTGTTGAGAGCATCCTGTTCAATCGAGCCACAAAAGTAAGTTTGACACTCTGCTCCCTCAAAATGATGTCCAAACATTGGCCATAAATCTTCCATTGTAACGACAAGGAAAGGTGGATTGACGAAATTCTTGAATTCATCCAACAGTCCCCGACCAAAGATCGTTGGGAAACCATAAGCAATTTCCTTGCTGTGATTGTGTTCCATGATGTTCCTCAATTTTGTGTAAATCCCAAAAAGATATTTCGATTCTGGCCCGAGGCTTTAACTTAAAAACGAATTTCGTTCAAGGAAGATTTTTTGGTGAACATTTTTTACTCGACAATATTTGGAATACCAAATACCTTTCAGCGCTCTTTCTCAATCTCTAAGGAGGAATCATGAAGAAACTATTCACAACAGCGTTAGCAGCGGTGATGCTGCTTGGTGGTACATTGGTCAGTGCCAGTGACTATCCAAACAAAACTGTAGAGGTAATCACTCATGCTGGAGCAGGGGGTGGGACCGACGTAACTGCTCGAATGATGATGCTGCGCGCACGCAGGGTGTTGGGCGAAGACATGGTGGTTGTCAACAAGCGTGGTGGGGGTGGCTCCGTAGCTATGGATTATTATCTTGAGCAGCCAGCTGATGGCTATTCAATTTTGACCTTCACAATTGGTCATGCTGCTGAGTTAGCGAAAAACAAAACCAAGATGACCTTGGATGACGTCCGCCCAATTGCTAGAGGCACGGACGACCCGCAAATTTTGATGGTCCGCTGCGGGGTCTATGACAGCGCTCAAAGCTTTGTTAATGCACAGAAAGATAAACCGTTGACTTATGGGACAACGCACCTTGGAAACATTGATGATGTTTCGGCATTTATGTTCACAAAGCGAGGCAACCTAACAACACCAAAGATCGTCCCATTTGATGGTGGTGGTGAACTGGCAACCCAATTGGTAGCAGGTGCCGTGGATGTCGGTGTATTGAACTTAGCTGAAGCTGGAGCACAAATTGAAGCTGGAGATGTCTGCCCAATCGTTGTTCTTGCTGATGAGAGAATGTCAGCAATTTCCGATGTTTCCACTGCAAAAGAATTGGGGATTCCTGTTAGTTTTTCTACTGTCAGAGGATTTGTCGTTCACAAGGATGTTCCAGATGACGTGGCTAAGAAAATTGAGGATTCACTGATCAAAGCCATGAAACATGGAGTTTATCAGGGTTTCCTAACATCTGTGGGCTTAGATTCGACTTCTGTAGCTGGTTCTGAAGTTTGGGGTAACCAGCTGCAAACGATGGTGACTGATATGAAAGATGCCCTCACTGAATTGGGCTTCATTCAATAACTCCTCTGATTGTGCCTCATTTTGGGGCACCTCTTCCCCTCTCGGTTTCATCAGATGGCCCATCAATCCAACTCCATAAAATCAGGCTCAGCAAATGTCAGTCGCTGGGTAATCCCTGGATTGATCATCTTGTTCTGTGCCATTGCCTTTAATTTAACGACTCAATTCGACCGTGTTCCAGAAATTCTCAAGCGGGGCATTCAGCCTTCTGATTTTCCACAATTAATCCTTTTGTTGTTGATTGGCCTAGCTTGCTTACTACCTTTTGAAAACACCCAACACAACCGACCTGCCGTTCCACCTTCAGTGTTTATATCACTCGCATTGATGGTGGTTTTTGTTCTATTGACACACTTAGATTTCTTTATTGCACTAGGCTGTTTTAGTGGAATGCTGTCTTTCAGTTGGGGGGAGCGCCGATTAGGAGCTTTGCTTCTGGTTACTCTGTTTTTTCCAACATTTGTGTTTTTTCTCTTCGATCTGGTCTTTGAAGTCCGCTTCCCACGCGGTTTATTGACGAATCTTTGGTACGGGTAAAATTGGAAGCCATCTTCTCTGGTCTTTGGGCGCTAGCTGACCCAATGCTGCTCCTGTTGATTGTGTTGGCCACTTTAGGAGGGATTCTTGTCGGAGCGCTCCCTGGTCTGAATGCTACCAACGGGGTTGCGCTTCTACTTCCCTTTACCATCACAATGGAACCGATTGCAGCAATTGCGGTTCTCACTACGATCTATTGTGCAGCGACCTTTGCTGGCGCGATCACTGCCATTTTGATCAATACTCCCGGTACTTCTGCAAGTGCTACCACCTGTCTTGATGGATATCCTCTAGCTCAACGCGGGGAGGCAGGAAGAGCTCTCGGAATGGCAGCTGTCTCTTCTACAATTGGCGGAATCATCAGCGTACTTTGTCTGATGGCAGCGGCCCCGCTTTTAGCTGGAGCTGCTTATAAATTTGCTCCTCCCGAATATTTTGCTCTTACGGTCTTTGGACTGTCAATGTTGGCCTCAATCGGTGAAGAATCCTCGATCAAGAGCATTATGTCTGGGGCATTCGGAGTTCTATTGGCAACAGTCGGGATTGATCTACTCACAACTGTTGAGCGATTTACCTTTGGTATGAACGAATTAACCGAAGGGATTGGCTTTGTACCCGTCATGATTGGAGTATTTGGAATTGCAGAACTTCTTACTCAGGCGGGTCAACTTGGGATTGTCCGTGAACGAATCACTCTTCGCGCTATTCAATTGCCCAGCAAGGCGGATTATCAGAAAACCTGGAAGGCAATTTTACGTTCGTCAGGGATTGGGACATTCATCGGAATTTTGCCAGCAGAAGGAGCGACCATCGCATCAATGATTGGATACAATGAGGCTAAGCGCTGGTCAAAAACTCCTGAAGAATTCGGGAAAGGCTCTATCGAAGGAATTGCCGGAAGCGAAGCTGCTAACAATTCGGCGACAGGTGGTGCCATGGTGCCTACCTTGGCTCTTGGAATACCAGGAAGTCCCACTGCTGCTGTAATTCTAGCTGGCTTGATGGTCCATGGTCTTCGACCAGGGCCAACCATGTTTACCGAGCAATCTACTTTCGTTTTTGCCATTTTCTGGTCGATGCTTTTGGTCAACGTCTTATTTTTCTTCGTGGGCTTGTATGGCGCACGCATCTTTGCACGGGCCACTTTGATCCCATTGACAATTCTATGGCCCATGGTCTTTCTTTTTTCAATGGTTGGGGCTTACGCACTGGATCAATCGATGATTGATGTCTGGATTGCCCTTATCTTTGGTGTGATCGGCTACCTGATGAAGAGGTATGGATTCTCAGTAGTATCTCTTGCAATAGGCTTGATTCTGGGAGGGATGCTAGAGAAGCGTCTAGGACAGAGCATGGTGATGTTGGACGAACAATGGTGGTTGATCGCAACAAGACCACTTTCTTTGTTTTTCCTTGTTTTGACAGTTTTGGCGCTGGCTGGACCCTATCTGTTGCGAAAGATAAAATCGATAAAATCTTGAGAACTTTGTGAAGGTAGTTCTGGTTCTCTAATTTATTAATGAATTTTCAAATAGCTGAAAATATTTGCTTATCTAAGGATAATTTTTGATTTTTAGATTTTATATAATCTAATTCAGAATCATAATTTTGGGATGCAACCACTTGACGAATTGAAGACTTCTGGGCAACCACTGCTCAAACCAAGAAGATCGCTTGCTGATGAGGCAGCTGATGCACTTAGAGAGTTGATCCTGCTCGAAAAGCTTAAACCGGGCATCCCTATCCCAGAACGAGATCTCGCCTCGGTGCTGGGCATCAGCAGAACTCCACTCCGAGAAGCCCTAAAGATTTTGGAGCACGAAGGTTTGGTGGAGTACAGTTCGACTCGACGACCCTTTGTAGCCAATCCATCGCTCTTAGAGTTGGCTGATTTGATCAAAATCATTGGTGCGTTAGAGTCTCTTGCCGGTGAACTGGCTTGTGAACGAGCAAATCAGGATGAGATCGATTCAATTGCAGCATTAGCAGAAGAAATGTCTGAAAAATCTGACAGGATTGAGCCGTTGGAGTTCTTTAAGATTGACATGGAATTTCATCGGCAACTGGTGGCTGCAAGCCGCAATCCAGCTCTGATTGAGACTCATCGCCAGTACAATGCTCGGCTCTGGAGAGCGCGTTTTGTGTCTTCTCGGAGAGCGACAAGACGGACGATGACCCTGGATCAACATGATCAGATTGCCGATTCTCTTAGAAAACGGGACACCAGGCAGATATCGATTGCCCTACGAAATCACTTGGATACTACAATTAATAACATCTCTGAAGATCAAGAGGAGAATCTTTCCAAACCACCTGAGAATCATCCCTTATGAAACCTCGAATTGCTTTGATACCTGGAGATCCCAGTGGAATCGGACCCGAACTTTTGGCGAAGTTACTTGCAGAACCCGGACTCTCTGAGGAAGCAGACGTCATGGTTATCGGAGATAGGCATGTGCTGGAGTTGGGTCAGCAGCAGGCAGGGATGAAAAATACCTTTAAGCCAATAGATCCCCTAAAAAGTGAATGGTTATCAGCAGATTCAGGTAGTTTTGCGTTCCATTCCACCCAGACCATATCCATTGATGATGTCAGGATTTCAGAGGCAACTCAAAGTTCTGGGGCTTCAGTCCTCAACACGTTGAATGTCGCCTTGGATTTTGCAAAAGATGGGATCGTTGATGCAGTAGTCTTTGCACCTTTCAACAAGCAAGCGATGCACTCGGCTGGTTTAGGACACGACGATGAGCTTCATTACATGGCTACCCGTCTAAAAGTTAACAACTATATCAGTGAGTTGAACACATTTGATGGAATGTGGACCAGTCGGGTCACAAGCCACATCTCCTTAAAAAATGTAGCTGAGCGAATCAACGAACACAGTATTCGTGAATCTGTCCGTTTGATTCATGGAGTACTTTGTAATTCGGGAATTGCTTCCCCAAAAATCTCCGTGGCAGCTCTAAACCCTCATGCAGGCGACGGGGGTAACTTTGGGCGTGAGGAAATCGATGTGATTTTCCCGGCTGTTCAATCTCTTCAATCAGAGGGGCTTCCTGTGGATGGTCCCTGGCCTTCTGACACAGTATTTCTCAAAGCTATCGCCAAAGAAATAGATGCAGTGGTCACGATGTATCATGACCAGGGGCAAATCGCTCTCAAGCTTTTGGGGTTCAGTCGTGGCGTAACGGTGCAGGGTGGCATTCCTTTTCCTGTAACCACACCGGCCCATGGCACAGCCTTCGATATTGCAGGTCAGGGAAAAGCCAATCTTGGAGCAACTCGAGCAGCCTTTGACCTTGCTTGCAAGATGGTCAGCCATTGGAATTAACCCCAAATTCATCGCGCAATGACATCTAATGGATATATGGGTCGACGAACATTCTGGAAAGGCAAGGTAGATCTTCTAGGGCGTGCCAAAGCACCTGAGTCACAAACAATGACTTTTGCTGCCAAGGGTTCATAGGCCGCGCGGAAGTGTTGCATGGACTTCAGGGCAACGACTTTCAGCTTTTCTGGGTGTATTCCAAAGGAAGCAAATTGCATTCGATCTAGAATCTGTAAGTTGTGGGTTGTCACCAAAATATCAACTCCCTCCACACGAAAAACTGCTGTAGGTCCGAAACTTTTCGTCAAACCTGCGTACATCGGTCCCTCTGACAGGTAATTCCCATCGTAAATTCCGAGTATCTCTCCGGTCAACCTCAGTGGGCCACCTCCCAGATCTGAATCATTCTTTCCTCCCAAGGCTAAGGTGATTTTTTCACCAACTTTTCCCTGGCAAAGTATTTGGGCAGCCTCTAAATCACACACTGCGCCAAAACAAGCCTCTGTAACACCAGCTTCTAGAAGGGCCTTCAACAAATTGGTAGCATCACCATAACTCCCAGCGCCGGGATTGTCTGAGTAATCGGCGATCACCAAGGGTTTGCTCTGTCCGTTAAAATATTTCGCTAGCTGGGCTGCTTGTTCCGGAGTTAGGTATTCATTGTTGACCCGATCGCGTGATTGCCAAATCGCTTCTTCCAACTCATTTGCGATTTTGATGGCTCGCTGCTCAGTCTTTTCATCATAACTTACTGTTACCGAGGGGCCTACAAAGGGAACATCTGCCAAAGCAAATCCAGCATTCAAACTCACTGCAAAAATACCATACTCAGCCTCCATTTCCTTGAGTCTTGGAATCAAGATGGTCATTGGTTCGACGTCTGTCCTACCACCATCAAGTCCTTCAATTTGGGGAGGTTGTCGGATGATCGTCTTAATTCTTAACTTGGTTTCCATTGCGAACTCCAGAGCTTGTCCAGCATGAACCGAGGCATCACGCATATCCACATGTGGATAAGTCTTATAGGAAACAATAATGTTCGCATGCCGACACATCTTCTCGGTAACGTTCGCATGGAGGTCCAGCGTTATGGCAATGGGCACTTCAGATCCAACAATCGCACGAAGTTCCTCAAGTAAATGCCCTTCAGCATCGAATATTCCCTCAGCCACCATGGCTCCGTGCAGTGAGAGGGCAATTCCATCCCATCTTCTGGAACTAGCCTGCTTTAAGATAGCACCTCCGTAGCGTTCAAACGCCTCCTTAGTAACCGTACCCCCAGGGTTTGCGGTTGCTACAACAGAGGGGACTAGTTCCCAGCCAAACTGATCTGCACAGTCGATAAAACCGGCTTGTTCGTGGTTGACGTTTCGAAATTTGGTCAAAATCTGTTCACCAAAGATCGCATAGTACGCTTCAAACTCTGCAATCTCTGTTGGATTCTTACTAAATGTGTTGGTTTCATGATTGAACGCTCCGGTAAGAATAGCTTTGCCCATACCACCCTTAATTCATAAGTAGCTAAAGAAATTATTTAAAATTCAGATAATTGACCGGCGAGTGAGTACGTGTGATATAAATTTTGTTCAATACTGAGGAATTTTTCACAGGAGAGTACCTGCAGGAGATTAACAAGTGATTGGAGAGGTTAGAATAGAAGCGATGCAGAAATGTGAGAAGTTTCGACTAATTTCGAGGTTAAAAACATTTGAATAAAAAATTCAAATTCACAATTTCGTTGGATAACAATTATTTCCCTTCAACACTGCACATAAGCAGTCGGAACACAGTCTGTGAAGCCTAATTTTGTTCCGATGAACATCATATTGGAATGCATATGATTTAGATTACCAACAGTATCTCCGAACTCTAGATATAGTCGATTTTGATAATAGGCTGTCTTCCAACCGATTACCCAATAATTGTTCAAATCCATAAAAACTGCCAATTGGTAACCAGTCAATAAATCAAAACCGAACTTTTCACTGAATTTGAGATTTTGTCCTGATGCAAGAGTATAATCTTTCTTAAAGACGATAACGCCAAATCCACCAATCAAATCCACTGTGCCTCCGAGATGTAATTTGTTATCCATCTCATAGGCCCTGCCATAACCAAACGAAAAGTAGCTGTGGAAAACCCGAGTATTCACATGATGATAATTGCCATCTGTGTCCTCAAAACTTTTCTCAAAGCGTGTATCCATTAGGGCTTGACCGAAAGCCGTTCCATCATCGTACATCTTGTGAGCCATCATGATCTCGTTTGCTAATCCTTTTACAGAATATGTTTGATCTAAGTCATTTTCACCATAATCACCGTACGAGTTTCCAAAACCGATCCAGCGGCGAGTCTCAGCTGGCTCTTGGGCAACTGCTGAGGTAACAAGCATTAGACCGAGAATTAGGGTAATCCCACAAAAATTAAACAGCTTATCTGACATAAAAAATTACAGATCTATATTCATTTTTAACGTTTTTGATACTCAAAGATCGAAATATCTTATTTTTATGTCTCATTCTTAGCTTCAAATCTTTGAATGGAATCAACATTGGACATATGCTGTCGGTACACAGTCCGTGTAACCTTGTTTGATGCCAATGAAGAGCATGTTTGAATGTATGTGATTGACATGTGCATCAACACCCCCAAATTCAACATATAATCTATTACGGTAAACCGAAGATTTCATCCCTACTGTCCAGTAGTTATTGAAATCCATAAAAATCGCCCACTGATATCCTACAAGAATATCTCCGCCAAATTTCGGATCAAAGTTGATTTCTTGACCAGATGCCGTTTTGTAGTATTTGTTAAATATCGCCAGACCAAGTCCTCCGACTAAGTCTGCTGTAGCACCCACCTGAAACTTGTTGTGTAGCTCAAAGGATTTTCCAAATCCAAAGGAGTAATATATGTGAAAGACCCTTGCGTTGATTTGATGATAATTTCCATAACTGTCTTCAAATCCATGCTCAAATCTGGTGTCCATGAATGCTTTTCCAAGCGCCATCGAATCATCAAAAATTCTGTGCGAAAGCATGATTTCAAGGGTAATGCCCTCTATATCTTCTGATTTATCAACATCGCTTTGGCCATAGGTTCCAAATGCCTCTCCGCCCCCGACCCATTTCCTAGTTTCTGCTGGTTCTTGGGCAAACAATGGCTCCATAATCCAACTGAGGCATATTCCACACGATAATACAAACCACCAAATTTTGAGAATCTTCCGATGATTCATTTAATTTGAAAGGGAAATTTGAAGTTTTCTAAGAACCGGGGATTTTTGTAACCCCAAAGCAAGATTAAAGGGCTATCTATTTGCAAAATATCCCCAACTATCCCTGAAATACAAGGGCGGAAAGGCTATTTTTCCCGGTTACTACTCTTAATGAGAAGCTCTGTACATCACTTAATAGAGCATTTTTTCCGAAATCAAGTAATTGATTTTACTTTTTTTTTACTCGGAGTGCATTTGAGGTCTTGTTAAATCCTTACAAAGGATTTCTTACAGTTGATCAAAAGACCAACTCCAAAGTAAAAATTTTGACTGAATTGATGCCTGCTCTGTGCCATAATTTACTTAAATTTAGCTTTGTTCAGCTGGTAGACGTCTACATCAGTTCACTCTAATTGGATTACAAAATGACACTAATACGTACAAGCAAATCTTGGGAGATTCCAGAATCACTTACAATCGACGAAGCCGATTTCTGGAATAGGAGAACTTTCCTGAAAAGTGCAGGGTTGCTCGGTACATCCTTGCTTCTTCATCAATCCCCGTTGTCTGCTGCAACAGCAGGTTTTCCAACTCAGAGAAATCCAAAGTACAATCTCATTGAAGCTGAAAAAATCACAGAAGAGAAGTATGTGACTGGATATAACAATTTTTACGAGTTCAGCTTTGATAAGGAAGATGTGAAGGACAAAGCCAAACACTGGAAGACCGAACCGTGGAGCATTGAAATTTCAGGAATGGTGCAGAAACCATTGACACTTGACGTCAATGAACTGATCAATGAGTTTGGAATTGAACAGCGAGTTTACCGATTTCGCTGCGTAGAAGCATGGTCTATGGTTGTTCCATGGGATGGATTCGCCCTGAAAAAGCTAATTGAAAAAGCACAACCACTGTCCTCTGCAAAGTTCGTTAAATTTATATCATTTGATGATCCCGAAGAAGCTCCAGGAATGAAAAATCGCACCTACCCTTGGCCTTACACAGAGGGACTAAGAATGGATGAGGCTGTACACGAACTAACCCTGATGGTAACTGGTGTTTTCGGTAGAGCACTTCCCAATCAAAATGGAGCCCCAGTTCGATTGATGGTCCCATGGAAGTATGGATTCAAGAGCATCAAATCGATCCAAAAAATTGAATTCACAGATCAGCAACCGAATAGTCTATGGAATGAATTAGCCCCGCAAGAGTATGGTTTTTACGCAAATGTCAATCCTGAGGTTGATCATCCACGCTGGTCCCAAGCTAAGGAGCGACCTATCGGGAGTTGGTTTTTTCAAAAGATTCCTACCCAGCCCTTCAACGGCTATGCAGAAGAAGTAGCTAGCTTGTACAAAGGAATGGATCTCAAAAAAAATTACTGAGTTGACTTGGTATCAATTTGACATGGTTGATCTTCATCTTTTTGTCCACGTACAACCGAATTCTAAGTTAACAGAATGGGCAGGAACACATGGAGATCGAATCAAAGTGAAAGTCAATGCCCCACCGCACAACAATGCAGCAAACCAAGCCTGCTACAAATTCTTCACTAAATTTTTCCAGGTGCCAAAATAAAATATAGAACTGAAAAGTGCAGCAAAATCTCGTGCGAACCACTTTCTCATCAGGCAACCAAACAAAGAACTAGTACTTAACTTGATCGAATCATTGGCTTAAGCAGTGGCTGTGCTAGAACTTCATCACGAACAATTTGGGGAAGGGCCAGATCTAGTAATACTTCATGGTCTTTTCGGATCAGGTAACAACTGGAGGAGCTTTGCTAAAAAGCTTTCAGAAGATTTCCGAATTTCTCTTGTAGATTTGAGGAATCATGGGAAATCCCCCCATTCTGAGGAAATGGATTATGTTGTGATGCTGGAAGACGTCCTAGTGTTTCTGGAACAAAAAACTGCGGGTAGGGTTTCTATACTTGGACACTCTATGGGAGGCAAGACCGCAATGCAGTTGGCACTGAGACATACTAAAAAAATAAAAAATCTGATAGTTGGAGATATCTCACCTGTAGTCTATAAACATGGAGAGGGTCACCGAAGCTATCTTCAAGCACTGAATCATATTCCACTGAATCAGGGACTGACTCGGACTGAAATAGATGATTTACTGAGCATGTCTATTCCAGAGAGCACAATTAGGACATTTTTACTGACTAATCTTGAAATCCGATCTAACCAAGCGAGTTGGAAGATCAATTTGAAAGCGCTCGAAAAAAATTTGAGTGATTTAATGGATTTTCCGATTGATCCGAAGATGCTACCTTTTGAGGGTAATTGTTTATTTATCGCTGGAAGCAATTCAAATTACATCCAAACCGAACATCAACCTATTTTGCAAAGTTGGTTTCCAACACATCGATTAGTGCGGCTAAAAAATTGTGGTCATTGGCTTCATGTTGACCAACCTGAAGCGCTGATGAAGACGCTAAAATACTTCCTTTCTGAAATCTGAGCTAAGGCCTTTGGTCACCAGTAAGACTTCCTTTCGCGAAATTGATATTCGGCTTCCACATTTACGATTTGCAGCACGCTGCTGGGGTCCAGAGAATGGAATCCCATTCCTAGGAATGCATGGATGGCTGGACAATGCCGCCACCTATGATCACATTGCCCCCCTTCTACCGGAACTGCGACTAGTATCACTGGATTTTCACGGTCATGGTTTTTCAGATCACCTACCTCCTGGCATCGCTTATCATTTTGCAGATTCGGTTGATTTGATGTTCCGTGTTGCAGATCAACTTGGTTGGGAAAAGTTCAATTTAATTGGACACAGCATGGGTGCGGCAGTGGCAGCTTTGATGGCTGGGGTGATTCCTGAAAGAGTTCAAAACATGATTTTGATTGAGGGATTGGGACCTTTCTCAAGGCGCGATAGCTTTGGTCCAAGGGCCCTCAGACTCTCAATAGAAGGTATGAAAAGTGTAGAACGGAAGAGCATGCCTTTGTATCCAGATTTGGAGGCTGCAGTTCAGGCTCGTTACAAGGTTGGTGGGATGAAGTTAGACTCCGTGAGGACTCTGGTTCAACGTGGTGTTAGGATGGTAGAAAATGGCGTGACTTGGGCGTCAGATTCTAGACTCCGTGTAGGCTCTAGAACTTATTTTTCAGAGGAGCAGATCATTGAGTTTTTGAAGCAAATTCGCTGCCCCACCCTTATGATTCATGGGGACTTTTACTTCCAAGAAAATCCTGACTGGCAGCAGAGAATGCGGGCACGCTGCGAGTACGTACCTGATTTGCAGGATGTCCTCCTCCATGGAGGACATCATCTTCACCTAGACAATCCAAAGCCTGTAGCCCAGGCGATTCGCTTTTTCCTCAAAAACAGAATCTGATCGTCTCATTATTGAGGGATATCTCCCACCACCCCTTCAACATAATACATCATGCTGAGTAGGTCTTGATCCGATGGAAATGCACCTGCCGCAATTGCTGTGGAGCCGTCCTGTCCTTTGACAGGTCCTTTAAAGACAACAAACTCACCACTGACAATCTCAGCTTTCTTGGCCATAACCATATCTTGAACGTTCTTTGGCACCATTTTCCCAAATGGTGCCAAGTCGACAGCTCCTGTCTCAATTCCCCACCAATCGCTGGAGGGCTTCCAAGTCCCATTTTTTACTTGGTTATAAATGTGCTCGTAATAAATTCCCCAATTGAAGATATTGGCTGTTAAGTGAGCTTCTGGGCCATAAAGAGTCATATCGGAATCATTGCCAATTGAATAAAGACCTCTCTTTGCAGCTGTCTGTGTCGCTGCAGCTGAATCGGTAGTGATGGTGACGATATCAGCTCCGTTGTCCATCAAGCTATTTGCAGCTGCCCCCTCTTTGGCGGGATCAAACCAAGAGTTCACCCAGATTACCTGAGTAGTAGCTTTTGGATTTACTGACCGAACCCCCAAGGTGAATGCATTGATATGCCGAATGATTTCCGGAATGGGATGAGAACCGATGATCCCAATCTTGTCACTCTTAGTCATCATTCCTGCAACCATCCCTACTAGATACCTTGCTTGGTACATGCGAGCAAAGTAGTTACCCATATTATCATGGGTCCTAAATCCACTGGCATGCATGAAAATTGTGTCGGGGAATTGCTTGGCAACATTCAGGGTAGGATCCATATAACCAAAACTCGTAGTGAAGATAATATCGTATCCCCGACGAGCTAGGTTTCTCAATACACGTTCGGAATCTGTTTCTGGAACGCTTTCGACATAGGTGGTTTCTACACCCATTTTCTCCAGATGCCGACGACCCAAATCGTGTGCGTAAGTCCAGCCTCCATCTCCTACAGGTCCAACATAGATGAAAGCCACTTTGGGATCAGCCGCAGAGGCAAAATTCGGAACCCATATCATGAGGGCAACCAATATGGTCAGTAAATACTTGATCATGAGGCACTTCTCCATTGCACAATGTTGGATGACGAAAGCTAGTGCTTGTCGCCACGAAAGAATGGCAATCCCAGTGCTGCTGGCATAAAAGTCTGCCCCGCCCGGCGATTGCGCACTGTGACCACCGTCAACACAACGATGGTCAACAAATAAGGGAACATTTCCAATATATACGATGGAATCTTCAAACCCATGACCTGGGCTTGAAGTTGGAAAGCAATTGCAGCCCCAAAAAGGTAAGCTCCCCACAAGGCCTTACCTGGATGCCAGAATGCAAAGATGACTAATGCCACTGCAATCCAACCACGACCAGCCGTAAGATCATCTACCCAAAACGAAGTAAGCACCATCGGAAAATAAGCCCCACCAAGACCAATCAGCATCCCGCCAAAAATCACACATAGGAAGCGGATCTTTGCTACTGATAAGCCGAGTGCATCACATACGATCGGAGCTTCACCAACAGAGCGAATCTGCAGTCCCCAGTTTGTGTGAAAAAGCATAAACCACAATCCAGCTACCAAAACATAAGACAGGTAGACCATCCAATCCTGATTAAAGAAGGCACTTCCCAATATTGGTATCAATTCCAATCCTGGAATCGGAATTCTATCTAATGAAGTGACTGTACTTCCAATCAGAGCATCTCCAAAAAGTCCACTTAGGCCCGTTCCAAAAAGGGCTAAAGCCAATCCGGAAGCTATTTGATTCCCTCGAAGGCTGATGCAGACAAAACCATGAAGACCCGATAGTGCTCCAGCGGCCATCATCGCTCCTATCAGAGCTAAGACTTTGGAACCTGTCTGAAGATCCACTACAAAAGTAACCAAGGCACTAACAAGCATTATGCCTTCCATGCCAAGGTGGATTACTCCTGCTCTCTCACTAAGTACACCACCCAATGTTGCAAATAACAAAGGGGTTCCCATGGTAACTGCTGTGGTCAGAATAATGGTAAATATCTCTGGAGTTGTCACAAGGCAACTCTTCTACGAAGTCGATAGCTCAAAAAAAGTTCTGAACCAATCACGGTGAAGAGTAATAACCCCTCAAAAAGATAGACCACCGCAATCGGGAGTTGATATTCAACTTGAAGTAACTCTCCTCCAACAAAGATTACTGCTAGCAGAAATGCAGTTCCAATGACTCCGATTGGATGATTTCTCGCCAGACGGGAGACAATTATGCCTGTGTAGCCATAATTGATAGAGAAATTCTGCTGCAACCTATGGTGAATTCCTGCTACCTCAGTCATACCCGCAAGAGCTGCAACGGCTCCACTTAAAACAAGGACAATGAACAAAAGATTCTTTGTATTGAAACCAGAATAATCTGCTGCCGAAAGATTGTCTCCAGCCACCCTGATTTGGAAGCCAATTGTGGTCGACCTGAGTAAGATCCATGTCAAAACTGCGAGAAGAATTCCAAGAGGCAAACCCCAATGAACCGTTGTGGAACCAATCATTGGTAAGTAGGAAGACTCCCCAAAAGACCGAGTCATTGGGAAATTCAAGGTACTCGGATCTCGCCATGCTCCGTATAAAAGATAATCAGCAAGGCTGATGGCTACATAATTTAATAACAAGGTTGTGATGATTTCATTCACCCGAAACCATGACCGCAACCCAGCTGGAATGGCAGCCCACATGCCCCCAGCAACGAATGTCCCAATCAGAAGAATCGGCAACATGAAATGGGCATCAAGTGATTCGCTGAACTCCAGTGCTAGCCAAGTAGTGGCGATGGCTCCCAGGTAAAGCTGTCCCTCCGCTCCGATGTTCCAAAGATTCAGTTGAGCCGCAATGGAGACCCCCAATCCTGTCAGGAGTAAAGGGGTCATTTTGAGAAACAGATCCTGCCAACCCCATTGATCAAAGAACATTAAGGCACCCACACTTGGATAGGCCTCCATGGGGTTTACCCCCACCATCGCAAGCAGAACGCTACCCAATATCAAGGCAAGCACAATTGAGCCAACTGTAACTGTAACTTGAACGCTCAATGGCGTCTCCAGCCTACGTTCAAGTTCAAACACGATCGATTAGGCCCTTTCGCCTGTCATAAGCAGACCAATTTTCTCAATCTCAGCTTCTTCTTTTGGCATTTCACCCACAATACTCCCTCGGCTAATCACATAGAGGTAATCACTCATTAACAGTAATTCTTCAAGATCCTCTGAAATAAGCAAAATAGCCAATCCATCCGCACGCGCTTGAAGCAATTGATTCTGCAGAAAAGCGGTCGCATGAATATCGAGTCCTCGCACAGGCTGGGCGGCCAGCAAAAATTTCAAAGGCCTGGAAGTTTCTCGGGCCAAAATGACTTTTTGCATATTTCCACCAGATAGCTGGCCAATGGGAGTTCTTTCAGACGCTGCTCTGACATCAAAAGCTCTCATTCGATCTCGGCCAAAAGCAGTGACCTTGTCTCGCTGTAACCATCCTCTGCTTTGAAATCGGTTGTTGTGCAAATCCCTCAAAAGAAAATTTTCTGCGACTTCAAGATGAGGAGCAATACCATAACGTTTTCGGTCCTCTGGGATATAGCCCACACCTTTATGAATCAGTTCTGAAACCGATGCACCTTTTTGCTCCTCGCCAGCAAACTGGTATTCTCCAGTATCCAAACCTCTCAAGCCAACAAGAACTTCTGCAAGAGGTGCCTGTCCACTTCCAGCGACTCCAGCCAAGCCTACAATTTGTCCAGCACGAACTTCCAAATTGATATTTTGCAGCAACCAATGACCAAGTTCATGACGCAATCCAGCGTTTTTCAACCTGACGATAGTTTTATTTTGAGATTGATCTGATGAAGCTTTTGAAGTTTTTGTTTGGACCTCACCCGTTTGAATTGTGCTTTCTCCCATCATCAAACGGGCTAATTCTGAAGGACTGGTCTCGCCTCTATTTCGAGTAGCCTTAACCTTCCCGTGACGCAGAACCGTGATTCGATCGGAGAGTTCGATGACCTCTCTCATCTTGTGTGAGATAAAAAGAATGGATTGTCCATCCTTTTTCATTTGGCGAAGGATTTTGTAAAGCGCCTCTGATTCTTGGGGAGTCAATACAGCAGTGGGTTCATCGAGGATCAAAATCTTGGCTCCCCTAAACAGGACCTTGAGGATTTCAACTTTTTGTTGTTCCCCCACTGAAAGGTCTTGAACTCGCAGATCTGGGTTAAATTCCAGACCATAACGTCTTCCCAATTCCTCAATCTGCTGTCTAACTTTTGATTTCTGTAAGCGAAACGCTTGAGGAGTCCCTAAAATAATATTTTCGGAGACACTGTGATTTGGAATCAGCATAAAATGCTGATGCACCATCCCCACACCCTTTGTGATGGCTTGGGCTGGATTTTTAAGGTGGAGAGGTTTTCCCTCAAGAAACATGGAACCAGAATCTGGAATGTAAAGACCGCTGATAATATTCATCAGCGTTGATTTTCCAGCACCATTTTCACCAAGAATCGTGTGTATTTCACCACGATTTAAAGTAAGGTCGATTTGATCGTTTGCAACAATTCCTGGAAATTCTTTATGGATTTTCTGAAGTTCCAGAACAGGGTTCACTTATGAGTTCTGGTTGCGTTGTAAACTAATCCACCCGTGGTCACATATTTTTCAAGCAGGCGTTTACTCTCCTCCACCATAATTCCCTCTTTCAAACGAATACCTCGTTGCCTCAGAACCCCTTGAATGTTGCTAGGCAAGGGACCCTCGTCAAAGCCGGTTATTTGTTCAACCTCCTGACTTGTAACTGCATAACAAACTTCTTTCACTCCTGACCAAATCAGAGCGCCCAAGCACATTGCACACATCTGAGCATTGACCACAATTTGGAATTCTGGAAGTTCCTTAGCCCCCAAATCATGGGTGCCAACTGCTTTCTGTGCAAGGCTCAGAGCCATCACCTCAGCGTGCGCCGTCGAACAGCCTGTTACAACGACTCGATTGACTCCAACAGAGATCAATCTCCCTGATTCTAGTTCAAAAACGGCAGCCCCAAATGGCCCTCCAGTCCCCTCCTCGATTTGTCGATCGGTCAGACTGAGCACCAATTCCATTCGTTCTTCGATGCTCTTGAAAAAATCTGGTTGATCCTTCAAAAAATCTGGAATCCATTCAGGCAGATACAACTCAATTTGGTTAGGAAGTGGATTCATAAAGGGATACTAAATCAAATGTTTGAAATCAGGATGCGTACCCCTTGATCCCAGTGGACTTCCTCTAAATTTTTTCCTGGACCTTCGCGATCAACTATCAAGAAATCTTGCTTGGAAACCAATGGAAGTAAGGGATGGTGCCAAACACCTTTTGAGTATTGAACCCCTTGATTCCCTTGAGCTAAAAAACATCTTACTGCTTCGGGCTTCGGTTCAGTTGCGACCACGACGAGCCAAGGTTCTGCTTGTAATGGGACAAAGGCCTGGGATCCCAATGGGTGTCTTTCAACTAGCTTCAGTTCCAACGGACGGGGCCGAGAACGTCCTCTAAAAATTGACAAGATTGCCGTGCCTTCATCTAGCTCTACCTTGGATAGAGCATGATGCCTTTCCGTAGTCCCTTCATTGATCATGAAGGATTTCGCATTGTTCGGTTCGATCACCTGACCGAATGGAGCAAAGCTTTCTTCCGTCAATGGTTCTGGTTTAACCTCAATCACAGCTTACTCCCAAAAACCCGGAATCGAGAAATACCACCATCCGGAAAAATGTTTAGTTTGACGTGGTTGACAGGTCCTATTTTTTCGAGATCCATCAATTCAAAATGATGGATTGTATCCGGGGTTAGATCCTTAGGAGTCAGCAATTCCGGCCAAAACATGGACTGGGTAATCAGCGATTGATCAGTTCCCCATTCAACGTTTTGCCCCTGAACTGAACATTTTGCAGGTGAATTTCCTTTATAAAAAGACGTATCCACTTCGATTTTATTTGCCTCTCCAGGAGCACCCAAAGCAATCAATAACCAATCAAATCCTGGTTCACGACGCCGCCGAGTTTCCCAACCATCTCCCATGTTGATGCCTCTTCCAGAATCTAAGACAGCCTGCACATTCCCATAATGAGCGTCATTGTATGCTACGATTCTTCCTCCATTTTTGAGACCAGAGAGCTCAATCTCTGACCCAAAACTAGACCAATCTGGCAGAACGTTTCCATACGCTCTAAAGCGAGCGATTCCACCATCAGGAAAGATGTTCAGTCTCAACCAACGCCAGGGTCCCGGCTTTTGGCAATTGAAAAAATGTCGTTTCGAGGGACCCAGGCTGACAGACTCCAGAATCTCCTCCCAGCTCTCTGACGCATCTCCAGGATCATCATCTTCTCTAGAAGCCCAAACTGAAGCTGCTGGAGGATAATTACCCGTAAAGTGGGTTGTGTCCAACTCGAGGCCCACCAAATCTCCTGGAACTCCCAAACGAATCACACACCAGTCATGACCACCATACCGCCGACGTTTACTTTCCCAACCGTCCATCCATTTTCCGAAATTATCGTAAACATTTGGTTTTAAAACAGGATCTGTCTCCGCCAACATCCGTTCCCGAGACGCAAAGCTATCATCGCTGCAACGCAAGGCAACCGTTCCAAGTCTTGGTGAACAGAGATTCGTATTTGACCCAACGAAATCCGGAATTTGAATAGTATTTTGAATTACCGTTTCCGCCATGTATTCCTAAAAAATGACGTAAGTTTCTCTTAACTGCCTCTATAGGTCGAATAACCGAAGGGGCTTAACAATAGTGGAACATGATAGTGCTGCTCTGGGTTCAGAATTTCGAACTCAATCCTAACCACATGATAGAAGAAGCTTTGAATATTTTGTGAACTGAAATATTTCTCCACGTCAAAACTTATTCGATAATTGCCTTTGGCCAGTGAGCCTGGTTCTAGTAGGTGCGTTAACCTTCCATCGGCATTAGTCGATCCACGTCCGAGCAGTTGCCAATCTGAGTTGATCCAAGATTCCAAATGGATTGGAACGTTCTCAGCTGGAATACCTTTTGCGGTGTCAAGTACGTGAGTAGTGATTGGACTCATTTTGAATTATTGGAACATCTTTTCAAGGCGTAGCAACAAGATTTTTTGTTGCTCTTGTTGAGCTATTTGAAGTTCTTCTTCAGGAGAGTTGTTGACTCGTGATTCCAGTAAATTCAGCATTTCAAGTGCTGACTTACCTGTTGCACATACCAAGAAGACGTATCCAAATCGCTGAGAATATTTTTTATTGCCCGATGCAAGTCTATCAAGAATATCTTTCTCAGCCACTTCTACACCGGCCTGTTCGTTTGCAGACCAATTTCTAGTGCTTGCAAAACGAGCAGCCAGCGCCTGCCGATCTCCAATTCTTGGGTGATGCTCAAAAGCTTCTAACCAATCAGGGATTTGCAAATCCCTCCAAATTTGGACGGCGGTTTCGTGTATCCTCTCTAGCGATCCAAAAGGTCTTGATTGGGCCATTTTTTTTGCCCAATTCTTGGAACCGCAACAACGTAAAAGAGCTTCCTCAGCATCCTCTACAGGCAAAATTTGGAAGTCAGATAAATTCATCCAACTGTTCCTAAATCAAACCACTTCTCGGCTGGATGAACTTTGTGCCAATGTTCAGCGATATCCACCCTGCGTGTAACCCAAACTCGTTCATGCTGTTGGATATGCTCTATAAATCTTCTTAATCCCTCGAAGCGGCCTGGGCGTCCAATCAATCGGCAATGTAGCCCAATCGACATCATCTTGGGAGCGGTCTCACCCTCTTTGTAGAGCGTATCGAAAGCCGCCCTTGCATAATTGAAAAAATCCTCTCCAGTATTAAACCCCTGGGCTGTCCCAAACTTCATATCATTGACATCCAAGGTATAGGGAATCAAAAGCAGAGGTTTTTCACCATGTAATTCCCAGTAAGGCAGATCATCATTGTAAACATCGGAGTTGTAAAGAAACCCACCTTCCTCTGCAACGATCCTACGAGTATTTGGACTGATTCGCCCAATATAGCAACCAAGCGGTCGGATACCCGTGAGTAGTTGCTGTATTTCAATGGCTTTTTGTAGGTGGGCTCTTTCAGTTTCTTCACCGATGTACTGGTAATCAATCCATCGGTAACCATGAGTGGCGATTTCATGACCATCAGCGAGTATTCTTGCTGCAACGGTTGGATTTCTTTCAAGTGCCATCCCAACGGCATAAACTGTAAGAGGCAATCCATGCTCACGAAATAGCCCTAGAATTCGCCAAACTCCTGAGCGGCTACCGTACTCATAGATCGACTCAATATTCATGTTTCGAACACCAGCCAAACCGGGCGCACCAACTATTTCCCAGAGGTAGCTTTCAGATTGGGGATCACCATAGAGCACACAATTTTCGCCACCTTCTTCGTAGTTGAGCACAAATTGAACAGCTACCTTGGCTTGATTTGGCCACTGTGGATCTGGCGGTTCAGGTCCATAACCCAACAAGTCCCTAGGACATGAATGATTTAATCCCATTAGATTCCCAAATTGATGCAAAGACTAACAAATTCGGCCACTGGGTTGGTCACTTTGGAAACGACCCAAGTAAGTTTTCGCTCGAGGAAATGCATAACCATTCTGCTTGCTGGTTTGCAGGCCGAGAGAAACAAGGCTTTCTACCAACTTGACTGCAGAAGTAACTCCATCAATCACAGGAACTTGAAATTCTACAGAGAGATCTCTTGCCAAATCAACCATCCCAGCACAACCCAACACAATCGCTTCACTTCGATCTTCCGATAAAGCCTTGGCGACTTCGTCTCTGATTTTTTTTCTCCCTCCAGAATTTGCATCCTCTAAATCCAAGACGGGAACTTCAGAAGCTCTAACTCTTCGGCAATGTCGCTCCATCCCATACTTCAAAACAAGTCCTTCCAGTGCTGGTACAGAACGATTGAGTGTGGTGACGATGCTAAAGGAGTTTGATACCATCGATGCCATATGAACCGCAGCTTCACAAATACCAACTACTGGACCCGCAACCTGACAACGTGCTGCATCAAGACCAGTATCATCAAAGCAGGCGATGATCGTCCCTTGACATCCGGCCAAAGCTCCCTTACGAATTTCTTCCAAAAGTCCCGGAACACTAAAAACTTCGTCGTAGTATCCCTCGATGCTCACTGGTCCATCCAAGGGATTTGAAGCTAGAATTTCTGTATCTGAGCTAGCCACAGAACGAGCCGCAATCTCAGCTTTCTCTGTCATGGATGCAGTCGTGTTTGGGTTGACCAACAAGAGTTTCATCAGACCCCTTTTCCTGCATCAGAACCATGGCTTTCTTGGCGTCTTCTTAGGTAAAACAAAACTCCCATCGCAGTCAGAATCATGAGAAGAGAAAAAAAGGTAGTTAAGGTTCCAAGAGCGTAGAGGGTTGGAGTGGTTACATTCGTTGTCATCCCAAAGATTTCTAGAGGAAGGGTGTTCTTTACTCCCGATGTCATCAGAGTTCGAGCGAATTCATCGTAAGATAGAGTAAACCCGAAGAGGGCCACACCAATCAAACTTGGTCCAATGATCGGTAGGACAACATGGCGGATTGTTTGCCAGTTGGAAGCACCCAAGTCCCTGGCAGCTTCCTCGTACGACTTATCGAATCGATTGAAAACGGCGATCATGATCAAAAAACCAAATGGGAGTGTCCAAGTGAGGTGTGCACCTAAACCAGAAGTAGTCCAGGACACCTCCCAACCCATGATATTAAAGATTAGACCAATTCCTAGGCTGACCAGAATAGAGGGTACTATCAGGCTCGCTACTGTGGTGTAGAATAGCAGATTTGAGCCAAAGAATTTCTTGCGGAAGGCCAGACCCGTAACCAGTGAAATGACTACTGTCAATGCCATCACAACCAGGCCTAATTGCAGTGATCTTAAGAATGAAGTCTCAAAATCACCCACCAACTGCTCACCGAATAAGGCAAAAAACCAATGGATTGAGAATCCGTTCATTGGAAAGGTCAAACCCCCATTTGGCCCTTGGAAAGATAAAATCACAATTGCCGAGATGGGGCCGTACAAGAACAGCACAAACAGTCCAAATAAGGAGGCCAAACAGTAGAAGCTTGCAGGACGTTTTTTATGCATCAAAGTTCCTTCTTCAAATCAACAACCCGCATCATCAGGCTGACCATAATTAGGACGACTGCCAACAGAACAACTGCATGAGCCGCTGCAGCTGGGTATAGTAGGAGAGAGATCTCATTCCACATCATCACCCCAACAGAAGCTCGTTGTCCTCCACCCATTAATCGAACTGTAATGTAATCCCCCATCACCAAGGTGACCACAAAGATAGAACCGATCGCAATACCTGGTTTACAAAGAGGAATGACAACATTGGTGAGCATCTGCCAGCCATTCGCTCCACCATCAATGGCAGCTTCAATCAAAGAACGATCGATTCGCATCATGCTGTTGAAGATCGGCACCACCATGAATAAGGCGTAAAGATGAACAAAAGCCAAAACGATTGAAAAATCAGAAAAAAGAAGGAATTCCAAGGGTTCATCTATCAAACCAATGGACTGCAGCATAGTATTGAAAACTCCGTTGCGACCCAAAAAAGGAATCCAGGAAATCATACGAATGATGTTTGAGGTCCAAAATGGAATCGTGCAAATCAGGAATAAAACAATTTGCCAGCGTGTAGTATGGATATGAAAAGCAAGAAAATAAGCTACTGTGAAACCGACGAGGAATGTACAGAGCCAAGTCAGGCATGCATACCAAAAGGTATTAAGGTAGGTTTTGTAGGTGACATTCGATCCAAGAGCATCTGAGTAGTTAGTCCAAACAAAATCAGGAAAGAAAGAGAAATCGTTGTAGTCCCAAAAACTTACAATGAGAATAGTTCCAATCGGCAAGACCAGAAAAAATCCCAGTATCAAGCTGATAGGTGAGATTTGAAGCAGAGTTGAGAGAGGAGATTGACGATTCACGTTATCCAAAATCTATGGGGGCACAAGGCCCCCATTATAAGTCAATTAAGCGGCGATGAACTCATTCCACTTGCGAACCATATAGCGGTTCTCATCCATCACCGAGTTCCAACATTTGACGTTACCCATTCGCTCAAGGAACGAGCCACCGTCTCTGACAGCACCTGCCGGTTCCATTTTGTTTCCGAACGGATCGATTATGTCGTTTTTAGCGGCTTTACCTTCGTACCAAAAACCCCATTCGTCGTCTGACATATGTAGCTTTGATGTCTCAGGTGCAGCGGAATAATAGCCTTGACGCATCAACAGGCCACCAACCCAACCAGAGAGATACCAATTGATGTATTCATAAGCCGCATCTAACTCCAAGCCAGAGAGATTTCTTGCCAAACCAAGACCACCTCCCCAAGAGCGATAGCCTTCTTTCAATGGTTGGTAGACGCAAGGCAGTCCCATTGAGCGAACTTTGGTGATCGCAGGTGACCACATGGATTGAATGACAACCTCACCAGAGGCCATCAAATTGACTGACTCGTCAAAGGTCTTCCAAAATGCTCTAAATTGTCCAGCTTTCTTAGCCTCGGTAAAGATCGCCATTGTCTTGTCGATCTCTTCCTTCGTCATGTTTCCTTTGTCACCGTACTGAACTTCGCCCATTGCTTCACAAACCATGGCAGCATCCATGATTCCAATTGAAGAAATGTTAAGAATTGAAGCCTTACCCTTGAACTCAGGGTTTAGCAACTCAGTCCAACTGTTGATCGGACGACCAATGAGATCCGGGCGAATGCCCAAGGTATCTGCATTATAGATAGTCGGAACCATTGTGTACCAGTTGGTCATTGACTTTGAAAAACTCTTTGAATTTGGACCATCAGTGAAACTGACGGTGTGAGGGGCTGTCCCTTGCGCAATTGTAGACGATGGAGTCAATTTACCATCCTTAAAAGTTCCAGCAATTTTGTCGAAATACTTCAGCTTGCTAATATCCATTGGCTGCATATTCCCGCTGGGCCACACTTTCTTCAATGTAAAATACTCAATATCAGCAATATCAAAGCTCTTTGGTTGGGTAACTACCCGTTGAGCAGTAGCATCAGTATCAAGTGCTGTAAGCTCCAAATTGATACCAAGATCTTCTTTCGCCTTCTGAGCAATTGCGTTAATGTTGGAAACTCCAGTTCCAAACTGTCGAAGAGTGACATTCTTGATGTTCTGGGCCCAGATTGTTGGAAAACCTGTGATGGCCTGAGATCCAACGGCGGCACCAAGTGCGACCGCGCTTCCACGTTTGAGAAGATCACGTCGTGAAAGAGAGTTAGGGGTGGTGGGATTCTTCATAGTGTCTCTCCAGAGGAAAGGGGATAGTTTAATTTAGCAGACACAAATCCTGCGGTTTCCAGCTTGCGGCAAGCTGTTTACCATAGGAAACATCCAACTGCCCAAGCAGTTGTTCGGGTAGTGTGACTTCCAGTTCCTGTTCCCCGCCGAGTTGGAGTGTCACACTCAAACTGGTTCCCTTGTACTCAACTGCCGTAACAATACCACGTACCTCATTTGGAGATGCGGTTTCCTCCGAGGGCTGATCCAGCCGGATACAGTCCTGACGAAGTGAAAATGTTACTGGACCTGACGGGGTGTCCGGTGCAGTCCAAGGAACCAGATAGCTAAAGCCCTCCTGGCTGCTCAAGAGAGCCTCTGATTCTGAATATTTTTTTTCAAATTTTGCTTTCAGTAGATTGTGTCCTCCCACAAATTTAGCGACAAATTCACTCTTTGGTTGATTGAAAACCTCCCTGGGTGTTCCTGCTTGCTCGATGTTCCCTTGGTTCATCACAACCACCTGATCAGCGAGAGCAAGTGCCTCAACCTGGCTATGAGTCACGTGAATAAAGGAAATCCCCAGTTCCACCTGTAAGCGCTTTAGTTCTGCTCGCATCTTCACTCTCAAAAAAGGATCCAATGCGGAAAGTGGTTCATCTAATAAAAGCACAGAGGGGTGCGTCACCAAAGCTCTTGCCAAAGCAACGCGTTGCTGTTGTCCACCCGAGAGTTGCGCTGGGATTCGCTCTGCAAAAGAAGACATGTGGACCAATTCCAGGTATTCATCAGCAACTTTTTGCCTTTCATTTTTTTCAACTCCTCGCATTTTCAAACTGAAGGCAACGTTATCCCGGCAATTCAGATGAGGGAAGAGCGCGTAATTCTGGAACATCATTGCTGTTTCCCTCTTTGCCGGAGGTACTTCGTTGATCTCCTTGTTACCCAAGAGGATTGAGCCCTCGCTGACATCCTCATGACCAGCTATCATTCTCAGGGTGGATGTTTTTCCACAACCACTTGGTCCAACCAAGCAACAATAACTTCCGGCTGGAATCTTCAGGCTAATTCCATTGACAGCTGTGGTTTGGCCATATTTTTTAAAGAGTTGAACCAGTTCCACATCTCGAGCTTCTCTCGTCAGTGATTTTTTTTCAGGCAAACGTTTCTCCCCAAATTATTAAAGTTTAGCTAGGCCACTTTTTCAGCCATATTCATGCTTGATTGCCCTTGCTTAGAAACCAAGGGAATTTCTGAATTGGTTAGACCCCATGCTGCCTCAGGATCTTCCAACCAAGTTATACATCGCAGGACTTCTTCAGAGGTCGCTGGAATTGCCAAGGGAACTGCTTTGCCAGGTGAAAGATGTCCAAGCGCTTGTTTGACTGCTGTAAATGCGGCAAGTGAAAGCATTAGGGGGGGTTCCCCCACCGCTTTGCTTTTCCGAATGCTCCCATTCGGTGCTGGATCCTCGTAGAGTTCTATTCTGAGATCTATCGGGAGATCCCCAACATTGGGGATTTTATATGAAGTTGGTGAATACGATAGTAATTTTCCATCTTCCTGGTAGCGGAGTTCTTCCATACTCACCCAACCCAAACCTTGGACAAAACCACCTACTATCTGTCCTCTGTCGATACCTGGGTTGATTGAATGACCGATATCTAACAACAAATCAGCTCTTTCTAACATCCATTGGCCTGTGAAGCGATCAATCTCTACTTCAGCAACGCATGCCCCTGTAGTGTAGTAGTGGAATGGGCTGCCTTTTCCTGTGGATTGATTGAATCCCACACCCGGTGTCCTGTAAAATCCTCTCTCGCCCAGATTGACGCGGTTTCTGTAGGCTTGCAGAGCTAGTTCACCAAAAGTTAACTGTTTCTCAGGGCACCTACGATCCCAAACTTTGCCTTCAGAAAATTCAATAGCCTCCAGAGATTTAGAAAGTCCAACTTGGGTATCTGCGAAAATTTCAGCGGCAAACTGGGCTAGACGAGATCGTATAGCTTGGCAAGCATTGGCTGCTGCCATTCCATTGAGGTCTGTCCCTGCAGAGGCAGCTGTGGGAGAAGTATTATGATTCTTCTCCGTCGAGGTCGTCATGTACTTGACTTGCTCTGAAGGCACTCCCAGTTCCTCTGCTACAATCTGACGGATTTTAACCGTGAGACCCTGACCCATCTCGGTTCCACCAGTTGAAACCTGTACACTGCCATCCTTTAGGATATTGATGAGTGCATTCGCCTGATTGAGAAAAGTAGCCGTAAAGGATATCCCAAACTTCATGGGCGTTAGCGAAATTCCCCGAAGGTGAGTTAGAGATGTCTCGTTAAGTTGCCTGATCTTTTCAAGCCTTGTCTCATAATCAGAGCTTTCATGGAGTTTATTAAGAATTTGAGGCAAACGACTTTCGACCCTCTGACCATATGGTGTGAGATCTCTTGGAGAATTTCCATAGCAGTTTTGACTACGAATCTCATAAGGATCGCGCCTTAATTTTGCTGCGATATCTTCCATCAAGTTTTCAATCACAGCCATTCCTTGCGGACCTCCAAATCCTCGAAAAGCTGTATTAGGCGGAAGATGAGTTTTACAGACTTGCCCCCTTAAAGATATATTGGGGATGAAATAAGCGTTGTCAACATGCAGCAGAGCTCGCTCCATAATGGCTAATGAAAGATCTGTGTAAGCTCCGCCATTGGAATGCAACTCTACTTTCAGGCCCAAAAGATTCCCTGCCTTATCGACTGCAGCCTGATATTCACTTCGGAACGGATGTCGTTTCCCAGTGACGTGCATATCCGTGTCTTTGTCATAAGCAATGCGTGCTGATCTTCCAGTTTTCTTCGTTACCAGAGAAGCCATCAATGCTGGCAGAGCAGCTTGCGTCTCTTTTCCTCCGAAGGCTCCTCCCATTCTTCGACAGGTACAGACAACTTCATTGAAGCCAATTCCCAGCATGTGAGCCACAACTTCCTGAAGCTCTGTTGGGTTTTGTGTCGATGCCTGAATCAAAATCTCATTGCCCTCGCCAAGATGTGCTATAACCGCTTGGGACTCCAGATAGAATTGCTCCTGGCCGTTACTGTAAAAGACTCCCTCAATTTGATGGTCAGCTTTCCGCCAAGCTCCTTCAAAGTCCCCACGCTTGATCTCTCGAGGGGTACCCGCGAAAGAGTTTTGTTTAAGCGCCTGCGAAATCGTCAACCATGGAGTTTTTTCCTCAACTTCTATCTGAACCTGTAGGCGTGCTTTCCTGAGCGAACTAGCATTTTCGGCTGCTAAGACCACAATTGGCTGTCCAACATACTCACAGAAATCTTTCACCAAGAACGGTTCATCAGCAATCATAGGCCCGAACAAGTTCGCTCCAGGTATATCTTGCCAAGTGAAGGCCCCCACAAAGCCATGAATTCGATAAAGATTGCTCAATTCTATTCGCTTCAGCAACCCATGAGCAACTGGACTTCCAACAAAGCCCACTACCAGCTCACCAGCATTTGCGACGATGTCATCTGTGTAGAGTGCTGCCCCAGTGACTTGTATTTCAGCAGAGTCATGGGCAAGACTTTTACCCGTTTCCATGCCTCTTCATATACTCATTAAATGTTTCATTATGCCGCCACCGAAATTTCTTCATGAAAGAATTTTTTGAGGATCGTCTCTGCCAAACGATTTCGGTAGTGATTTGATGACCGTACATCCGAAATTGGACTGATTTCAGCCGCGGCTATTTTACCAGCTTTTTCAATTAAGTCCTGCGTGCATGGTTTACTTAAGAGGACTTTTTCCGTTTTGTGAAGACGAATGACGGTTGGCCCCACACCCCCATAAGCCAATCTAATTTGTTGAAATCGACCTTCAACTATTTGCCATTGAATGGCAGCTGTGAATGTGGAGATATCCAAATCTCTCCTCTTGGATACCTTAAATAAGCGCTGTGACAAACTCTGATGAGACTTTTGAATTCTAATAGCACCAATCAATTCACATTGTCGGAGATCCAGTAGCTTGTAGCCTTTATAAAACTTTTCGATGGGTATCCAACGCCATTTCTCACCATCACACGTGCCAATTTCCGCCTCACTCACGTATAGCCAAGGTAAGCTGTCAGCTACCGGTGAGGCATTGGCCAGATTACCCGCAATAGTCCCACGATTGCGGATTTGAGGGGAAGCGAAGAGATCCAACATGTCTTTTAGATTAGGCCAATTTACTTGAGCCCACCCTTCCAATTCCCTCCAGCTGACATTTCCGCCGAAAATCAGGTGGTTCCCTACCTCTCGGATCCCACACAATTCAGGAATTTCGCTTGTCGAAATCAATTCTTTGGGATCGATTCTTTCTTTGTTAATCAGGACACATAGGTCAGTCCCGCCAGCCAGCCATCGCGCTTCTGGGTGCTTGAGTTTGATTTCTAAAGCGTCTTTAAGCGTTCTTGGCTTCCAACACTTTCTTTGTATTTCCTGCTCTAGTGACGGATCAATTTCTTGCAATTCAAAAGGAATTTTTGTCTCTTCTTTGAGTTGTTTTATGATTGCGCCAGGAGGATATTGGTCAGCAAGTTTCCAATAAATAAATTTTTTAGAGGCTTCTGCAGAATCAATGATCGCTTCATAGCCTGTACACCTGCATAGATTACCAATCAGTGCTTCTTTCACAGTTAATCTTTTCCTCGTGGATTCTGAATCTACCAAAACATTTGCGGCTAGTGCCATGACGATTCCAGGAGTACAATAGCCACATTGTGACCCAAACCCATCTCGCATTGCCTGCTGAACTGGATGCAACCGATCTCCCCAGGCTAAACCTTCGATCGTGATTACATGCATTCCATCCAATTGGTGGACCTTCAAAATACAGCTATTGACAGCTTCGTATTTAATATTTTCTGATCTCGGACACCCCAACAAGACCGTACAAGCCCCACAATCTCCTTCTGCACAAACGACTTTTGTTCCGGTTAGTTGTTTGTCTTTACGAAGCCAAGTTGACAGAGTCTGAAAGGCCGCCAAGCCTTTCACCCGAATTGGTTTACCATTACAAAAGAAGAATACGTAATCGCGTTTCATTTCAAATATTTGAAATTTAGACTCATAGATGTTGTTGGAGCCATCCACCCAGTTGATTTCGCTCATCCTGGGTCATCCCAGTCAGGTTTGCCAGGGGCATTATATTTGAGGTAACTGCCTGAGCCTGTACCTGAGCAGCATATTGTCGAAGATGGGCTACAGTCTCCAGGACAACACCCTTCGGCGGAGCAGAAAAACCTGGTTGGGTTGGCATAGTCGCATGACAAGAAGTACAGTGACGCTGCACAATGTTGATCGCTTGATTGTCACTAACCATTTCTGCACTCACTGTCATTTCTCTCATCCAAGGGCCTGATAGAATCACAACAGCAACGGTTGCTAGAGCAGCGCTTGGCAAAAGCCAATTTGGAGGATTACCTTGATGGCGTAAATTGAAATAGTGCTTGACGACAATTCCAATCACTGAAAGCACGCCCAAAATCAACCAGTGGTAGGAATGGCCAAAGGTCGTTGGGAAATGATTACTGATCATGATCAGCAAAACAGGGAGTGTAAGGTAGTTATTGTGTCTGGAGCGTTGAAGACCCTGCTTTCCCATTTTACCATCAGGAGTCGCACCAGCTAGCATTGCCCCGACCATCTTCTTTTGTACCGGGATGATCACAAAGAAGACATTCCCGACCATCATCGAACCAATCATTCCTCCCACGGTGATGTAAGTGGCCCGGCCACTCAAAAATTGACCCAACCCCCAGGCAACAATTGGTAATGCAATGATGAACAAATAAAGCATCCAATCGTTGTGCTGGCCAAAAGGAGACCGACATAGCTGATCATAAATCAGCCAGCCTAAGAGCATCGCACTCAGATTAATCGCGATCGCTTGCCAGCCTGACAAATCAGCGACCGAAGGATCTACCATATAAGTTTCGGCCTGCCAGAAATAAACGATGATCAGCAGTGCCATCCCACTGACCCAAGTCATGTAAGCTTCCCACTTGAACCAATGAAGCTTCTCTGGAAGCTTTTCTGGAGCTACCTGATATTTCTGTGAATGGTAGAATCCCCCTCCATGAACCGCCCACAAATCCCCAGCAATACCGGGTGGATTCAGACCTTTTCGATTCAGCTGCCCCTCAACCCAATTGAAGTAGAATGAAGCCCCTATCCAAGCAACCCCAGTGATCATGTGGATCCAGCGAACCACCAGATTCAACCATTCGTGAAGATGTGCTTCAATCACTGATGGCTCCGGTAGGCCCATTTTGCGGTACGCTGCTCAATTGCAGCGAAAATGGCATACATGACGATTCCTTCGAAAGCCAGTACCAGTAAACCAGCGAAGACAAGGGGAACTTCAAAATTTGCCTGAGCAGAGAGCATCAGATGCCCCACCCCATGATTCGAGGCAACGGTTTCAGAAACAACTGCCCCTACAAACGCGAGAGTGATAGCAACCTTAAGAGATCCAAAAAAAAAGGGCATCGCCCCGGGAATTCCTACTTTCAACATAATATCCAGCTTGCTGGCCCCCAATGACCGCAAGACGTCTTCCAACTCCGGTTCAGTCGTAGCAAGACCGGTGGCTACATTCACTACGATTGGGAAAAAAGAAATCAAGAAAGCCGTAAGTACGGCGGGCACTATGCCTATACCGAACCACAATACCAGGATTGGGACAACAGCCACTTTTGGAACGCTGTTGAAACCAACCATCACTGGATAAAGCCCTCGGTAGATCGTTTTAGACCAACCAATCAACAATCCGAGCAATAACCCAAAAACAACAGCAATTCCAAACCCCAGAGAAGTGGAAAGCAAAGTGTAGAGAGAGTCTTCAATGAGTGCCTCATGAAATGTAAGCATTGCATCAAAGATAACAGTTGGAGCTGGCAGGAAATATTCAGGAATCCCCCCCAATCGACAGATAATTTCCCAAAGAAGAAACATGGAGATTGTGACGAACCATGGTGCCAATCTTTCTAAGGTCTGCTTTTGCATCAACTCCATCGATTAGGCTGCTCTTGCGGTCCGAATTTGGTCGCGCAGCTGGTGAACGATGTCAACAAATTCCTTCTCAAAACGAATGTCCAGATCTCGGGGCCTCTTAAAAGGTATCTCAAGTTCCATGATCACCCGACTAGGTCGATTACTCATCACCAAGACTCTATCCGCCAAAAAAGCCGATTCGATCAAGTCATGAGTAACCAATAAGACTGTAAATTTTCTCTCTTGCCAGAGGTCACGTAGCACACACCAGAGCTCCTCACGGGTAAAGGCATCCAGAGCCCCAAAAGGCTCATCAAGCATCAATACTTCAGGTTCGTGGATCAGAGCTCGACAAAGTGAAGCTCTTTGGCGCATACCCCCTGAAAGCTCCCAGGGGAACTTTTCAGCAACATTTTCCAACCCAACGGAACTCAGTAACTCTATCGCTTTATTGGCGTGAGCTTCCCGGTTTTGACGAAAAGTTTCTCGATGGGGTCTTGCAATCTCCAAGGGTAATAACAGGTTGTTGAGGGTAGTTCGCCAGGGAAGCATCACAGAGTTCTGAAATGCCATCCCAACATTACCCAAGGGGCGCGTGACTTCTTGATTCGCAACCACGACAGAACCCTGATCTGCCTTGAGCAAGCCAGACATCAGCTTCATAAATGTTGACTTGCCACAGCCGCTAGGTCCTACAATGGCGACGAATTCACTTTTGGACATCTGGAGCGAAGCCCCCTCCAACACAGGTGGTTCGCCCAAGTTGTACGATACTGAAACCTCGTCAATATCGACGAAATGGGTCACTTCAGTTGACCTTCCTTTGACTCATTGCAGGCAGATACTCACTTGTAAAGACCGAAGCCGCAGTTGGTTTATTTGAAAAGTCATAGGTTAGACCAACTTGGTTAATTGATTCAGATAGTCGCTGACCTTCCACATCCCCAAATCCTCGTTCTTTAACTTCAGCCGTTATCACGTTGTCACGAATAGCCATCTCCAAGCGCTCCAATTCAACATTACGACGAGCAATTTTGTTCCGTTCCATCAAGTGATCTATAGCTGAATTGGGATCTGCAATCGTATCCATCCAGCCACGAATAATTGCTCTGACAAATCCTTTTACGAGTTGTGGGTTTTCATCAGCAAAATCTGGATTCACAATCACCGTATTTCCATAAAGCTTAAGACCATAATCCGACATCAACATCACATTGATATCTTCTTCCTTTACTCCTTTAGATTTCAGATTCAAAAAGGATGAGAATGAAAAACCTGTGATCGCATCCACCTCGCCAGCTGCAAGCATCGGCTCTCGAACGGGAAATCCAACGTTCTCAATGGTCACCTGTTTCGCCTTTATGTTGTTTGCCGCAACAAAGGCTTTCCATTGGGCATAAGCACCGTCAGGAGCGGGAGCACCGAGGATTCTTCCTTCCAGGTCTTTGGGCTTCATCACTCCGCTTTTCTTGAGTGAAATAATTGCAAATGGTGGGTTGTTGTAGACCATCAAAATTCCTTTGAGATCAATGTTCGGATTCTTGTCTCGGAATTTGATGAGTGAATTTATGTCAGCAAAACCAAATTCGTACGCCCCCCCAGTGACTCTAGGAATGGCCTCTAGAGAACCCTGGCCAGTGTCAATGGTCACATCCATTCCCTCTGCTTCAAAATATCCCTTATCCAGGGCAACAAAGTACGGCGCTGCAGGACCTTCAAATTTCCAATCCAAAGAAAATTTGATAGGAGTCAACGCAAAGGCGGATGTCACATAGAGGATCGTTGATAAGAGGATTGTTAGAAATCGCATGGTGTACTCCTTAATTATGGAATTAAATAGCCTTCACTCAGAGTTTGAGTTGAAAGAATTTGGTCCCATTAACAAATTCCAGACCATCTTGAGAAACAGCTCAGATCGTCAATGATCCAAGGGGTGGGGTGGTTATTCGAACCCTTAGGGCCGAATAGACAGTGATGAGAATATAATCAGTTGCCCAAGACTTTGACAGTGGGGTGGGGTTTACGAGAATTGAATCTTACTTGATAAAATCTCTACTGGGTCACTTATTTTTTCTTGAAAGATAAACGACCCTTAAAATCATGATTACTGCGAGAACAAGAACAGCGGATGTAAATTGAGACTGAAATGGGTGCATGAGTTCATTTTGATGCGAATGCAGACCCTCATGAGCAAGAATGGAACTTGGAAAGAACAGGTGTAATCCCAACAATAATTTTTTCATAGCCTTCTAAAATTTAGAGGGTCCATCTGAAAACGAGCGGAACTATATCAGCAGTTAGAGTTAGGGGCAACAAGCAATTTTCTCAAAAGATGTAATTTAAAAGCTCTTACGCTGACTTTTTTGACACTTTTGCAGTAAACAATTGAAGCTTAGATCCATTTTACTGCATCCATTTTTTAGAACGCTCTTCAGCACGTAACCAACCTGTCATACGAACATTTCTTTCGTCTTCTGAAATAGTGCCTTCAAATTTTCGATCTTCCTGCCAGCAACTTTTTAGAGACTCAATGCTTGGCCATACTCCAACTGCCAATCCAGCCAGGAAAGCGGCCCCAAGAGCGGTACTCTCTGCATTTTTGGGACGTCTGACGGTCCTACCCAGGATATCAGCTTGATCTTGAGCAAGGAAATTATTTGCTGAGGCTCCCCCATCAATCTTTAGTTCTTGGAGGGGGTACCCAAGGTCAGCCTCCATGCATTGGAGAACTTCAGCTGACTGATAAGCGATCGCTTCCAGTGCTGCTCTGACGATATGAGCTTTGCTGGTGTTACGAGTGAGCCCAATGATTAGTCCTCGGGCATAAGCATCCCAATGAGGTGCTCCCAAGCCTACAAATGCGGGCACCACGTAACAACCATCTGAATCCTCAACGCTCAAGGCCATCTTCTCTGTTTCAGAGGCATTCTGAAAGAATTCCATTTTGTCCCTAAGCCACTGAATCAGTGATCCAGCTACGAAAACAGCCCCCTCAAGAGCATAGGTACGTTCCTCACCAATCTGCCAAGCGATCGTTGAGAGTAGTTGATGTTTTGATTCAACAGGCTTTGAACCAGCATTAAGCATCAAAAAACAGCCTGTACCATAAGTATTTTTTGCCTGCCCCACCTCAAAACAGGCTTGGCCAAATAATGCTGATTGCTGGTCGCCTGCAATTCCAGCAATGGGTATAGATTTACCAAGAATCGAATTGTCAATTTCAGCGAGTTTTCCACTTGAGGGCACAATTTCAGGAAGTGCTGACAGCTCAATCCCAAATATTGCCAACAACTCCTCATCCCAGGATGCCGTTTCAAGATTACAAAGCATGGTTCTAGAAGCATTGGTCACATCTGTTTTGAAAGCTTTCCCTGCGGTCAGATTCCAGACCAACCAAGAATCAACTGTTCCAAAACAAATTTCACCAGCTTTCATTCTTTCAGATAGTCCAGGTATCTCATTGAGTAACCAACGCATCTTGCTAGCTGAGAAATATGGATCCAAAACCAATCCGGTTTTTTTACGAATCAATGATTCCTTGCCCTGCGCTTTCAGGTGCTCACAGATTGCCGTGGAACGTCTACATTGCCAAACAATTGCTGGAGCAAGTGGTTTTCCAGTGACTTTTTCCCAAACAACCGTCGTTTCACGCTGATTTGTGATCCCCAACCCGGCAATCTCTTCAATATTTACATTAGTCTTTTGCATCACATCGAGTATGGTCTTTTGCTGGGTTTCCCAAATCTGAAACGGATCCTGCTCTACCCACCCAGTTTGTGGATAATGGCAATCTAGCGGGGCACTGGATTGACCAATAATTTCTCCCATAGCATTGACGAGTACAGTTCGAGAACTGGTTGTGCCCTGGTCCAAAGCCATAATAAGTGTCATCGATTTTCTCCTTAATTAGACTGATCAGTTTTTTTATTGATTACCAGGTTAAGAATTCAGGCAATCAATGTTCGGCATTGATTGGTTCCATCATATCTTCGGGCAAAAGCGCGTTCAAAAACTTCTAAATTTTCTCGATGAATTCATAATGATTTGCGGTATCAAATCCCCCAAACCTTTGTTCTTTGAGTTTACAACTCAGTTTCCATAAGAGGTAAAGCGAGTTGATCCTGAGATTCATCTTCCATGTCCAACTCAGCCAGAGTGGGCAAATCTTTCAAAGACTGTAGACTGAAAACCTCCAAAAAGGTCTTAGTGGTTGAATAAAGTGTGGGTCTTCCAGGTAGTTCAGCTCGACCACTAATTCGGACCAATCTTCGCTGGAGCAATGTTCTCAGGGTACTGGAAGAATCGACACCTCTCAGAAATTCAATCTGTGCGCGTGTGACGGGTTGTTTATAGGCAACGATAGAGAGTGTTTCTAGATTCGCCGGAGTCAGTCGAAATGGTTTGATAGCATCAACCTTTCGGATCCACTCTCGGACCTTCGGCAACGTCCTCATTTGAAATCCGCCTGCAACATCTTCAATCCTAAAGACTCGTCCTGTCAGCTCGTATTCTGTGTTGAGTTGCAGAACCGCCTGACGCAATTCTTTTGTTGAGGGCTCTGTTCCCACCAAGTCTTTGAGTTGCTGAATTGTCAACGAACGAGGAGTAACAAACAGTAGAGTTTCAATAACTTCAGTCAGCTTTTTTTCCTCGACCATCCAAGCTTCTCAATTTTTGTCATTTCAGGTTAGAATCAGAATAAACCCACCAAGATCACTGCCCGTCAATCTCATTTTTTGTAGAATTTTTTTAAGCACGTCCTGTTTCTTCTAAATTAACGATTGCTCCCGTAATCATGGTCGGGGAGCCTTTTTCGTTACGTTGCGTGACAAACCCTTGGTCATGAAAGTAGCGATAGTTGCCCGATTTTGTTCGCAATCTATAGTGAATATCATAGGCTTCAGAGTCACCAGTTAGCAAATTACGCATACTGTTCATTGCACTTTCATAGTCCTCAGGATGAATCAATTGAATGAAGTCTTCGACAGTCTTTAGCTCATCGGTCGTGAAGCCGAGCCATCGGGCTTTGTCGGGGTGATAAATCAACTCCTTTTTGTCATAATTCCACTCCCACCAAGCCACTTTTCCTACTTCATTGGCGAGAGTTATTCGCTTGTTACTAAGTTCAACTTCCTCCATCAATTCTTCTTGTTTTCTCCGATACCTGCGAATTTCTGTAATATCGAGCAGAACCAACACAGCCCCGTCAATGTGATTCTCAATTGTCTGATAGGGCTTTACCTCTAACTGGCACCAGCGGTCATCTTTGAGTTGTACTTCCCTTTTAACTGGAATAAGAACCTTGAGAACTTTTTCAAGATCCTCCATCAAATTTGGATAAGGAAAGCTTCCAGCCAGATGGGCGATCGGCCGACCAACATCCTGGTTTAAGAGGGGGAAATACTCTTGGGTAACTGGAGTAAAATTGCGGATGCAGAGCTGACGATCCAGAAAGATGATCCCTATATTTGTGGTCAGATACAGGTTGTTAAGATCATTATTTGCATTGGTCAATTCCTCTATTTTTTTCTGGTATTCTTCATTCAATGTGTAGAGTTCTTCGTTGACAGAGTGCAATTCCTCGTTAGTGCTCTGTAATTCTTCATTGGCAGACATCAATTCTTCATTCGTACTCTGAAGTTCTTCGTTAGTAGTCTCTAACTCTTCTATCGTTGTCTGTAGACTTTCCCGAGTATGTTGAAGTTCCCGGTCCATATCTCTTAGCTGCTCTTCGGCTTCTTCGCTGAAATTAACCGTCGTTTCTTTGACCCTTTTGTCCTCGTCGTTCAATTCCTTCAAACTTTTGAAGGTAACGATGAAGAAATCCTGTTTGAACGGCCTCCGACGATAAAGAGTGACTGAGAGCCTCATCCGTTTTGGCCCTTCATCAGTATCGATCTGAACATCTCTGAACATGATCTCGCCACCGCTTTTTTGCACAGTTCGAATCGCATTACTAACAATGATACCAACCTTTTGATCCAGCAATCTCAACAGATTATAAGTTAAATTCCCCTTGGGGATTCGAACAAACCCGTTGATATCTCCCCATACGTGTAGAATATTCAGTTCCGGGTCAATAACTACAGAAGATGGAACATACTGATCCATCAAATGTTCATAGATTCCCTCTATCAGCTTTTCTGTTTTCGGCTGATCCCCCCCAACTCCTGCCTTCAGACCAATCCTAGAGTCCATTCTAACTTCCATTCGACTGGACTCCACAGCTTGGAACTCTGGGAAATAGACATCTCCTTTATTTCTAAAAATTCGAGCATGGCTATCCACGGTCCAGAAGAGATCCTGTGCTTCTCCAAGCGTCTCACTCCCCCCAAGGAACATGAATCCATTTTGGTTCAAGGCAAAGCTGAACATCGAAAGAATGCGTTTCTGCACTCTTGATTGGACATAGATCAACATATTTCTACAAGAAATCAGGTCCAGCTTGTGAAATGGAGGATCTCTAAGGAGGTTATGTTGAGCAAAAATGACCATCTTCCGTAATTTTTCAACTACCTGATAATAATCACCAATTTTAAAGAAATACTTGCCAAGCAATTGAACTGGCACATCAGCAATAATGCTTGCAGGGTATCTCCCGGCACTCGCGATATTCAGTGCGTTTTTATCAACATCAGAGGCAAAGATCTTGATGTTCAGGAAGGTTTGGTGGCGCTCCATTGCTTCTGCCAACAAAATCGCTAGAGAATAAACCTCTTCACCTGTTGAGCAGGCGCTTACCCAAATGCGCAAAGGAGACTGGGAGTTTTGCTTTCGAGCTGCTAAAAACTCCGACAAAACCTTTTCACGAAGTTTATCAAAGGCCTCTGTATCCCTGAAAAACCTCGTAACTCCTATCAATAATTCGCTATGAAGGAGATGGGCTTCTGCCTTGTTTGTAGATAGATATTCAAGGTACTCATCCAAGGTGCTGATTTGAATCACCCCCATTCTTCGTTGAATTCTCCGAAGCAGAGAGCCGTACTTATACTCCGTAAAATCTACCCCAGTTTCTTCACGCAGGACAGCAAGGAGCCTATGCAGTACATCTTCTTCATCAGATGACGGGGGCTCATTACGTAACCTGGAAGCATAAGGATGTTCGACATACCTCAGTATTTCCTGAGGCATGTTCTCAGGTGGTAAAATACTATCTGCAATACCAGTCTGAATCGCAGATTTCGGCATCCCGTCAAACTGGGCTGATTCTGGGGCCTGAACCAACACATAACCTCCCACCTCTTTTACAACTCGGCCACCTAAAGTTCCATCTGTGCCTGTGCCTGATAAAATAACGGCAATTGCCTGACTTTCTTGGTCACGAGCAAGTGAACGAAAAAAAATATCAATTGGCAAATTGATCCCAGAAACTGTTACCTGTTCTACTAAATATAGCTTTCCCTCCTCAATCGTGAGTTGTCTTTTGGGTGGAATTAAATAAACGGTATCTGGCCTAATCATTGATCCATCGACAGCGTGCTGCACTTTCATGCGAGTGTGCTTTGACAGCAGTTCAACCATCATGGACTTGTAATCTGGAGAAAGGTGCTGCACCACCACGAAAGCAAGGCCATTGTCAGGTGGCATTTTTTTGAAGAATTTTTCCAGTGAATCCAATCCACCTGCCGAGGCACCAAGTCCAACAACAAACCGTGGTGCTGGATTAGATACCTCCTCATTACTTGTGGCGTCAATAAAATCAGAATTCATAGGGAATTTTCTTTCATTGATAATGAGTCACAGCCTAAAATGACCAAATCATATTTCTTAGAATCGAAATAACCACCAATACCAGAACAACTGAAAGATCCATCCCTGCAACAGGTGGGACGTTTTTTCTGACTGGGGTCAGTACAGGCTCTGTCAGGCTATCAAGGAAGCGAACAATAGGGTTGTGCGGATTTACAGGAAACCAAGAGACAATGGCCTTCCCGAGAAGAACTAGGCTGTACGCACCAAGGAGAGCATCGAGCAGTTGAATCAATGTTGAGGGCATTTTTTTGTGAACCAACTTATTAAATGTAGTAAAATCATAAAGCTATAAAAAGTAAATACTGCTACACATATCAATTCGAAAAGGCAACCATAGCCTAAAATATGTACTCATTTTCCAATTGGTGATTCTGGTGTAAACCAAGATCTAAGCTGGTGCAGAACTTGCGAAATCTCTGATGAAGGAGTAATTTAATTATCTTAGTTAAATGTATCACAACTAATAGCATCGCGGCTTTTAATATCTGTAGTACAGTAAGCATAAAAGTTCCTAGGTACCATTCCTTAACTTTCTTTCTTCTTCAGGCTGCATAGCCTTCTACACAGGAATCTGCATGTCAAATTCTTCCCGTGCTTCTTCCTCTCAAAACACTATTGAAATGCCGATGTTGCCAATGCGCGACATCGTTGTATTTCCTCACATGACTGCCCCATTTTTCATCGGCCGAGCTCTATCCATAGCAGCCTTGGAAAAAGCTTTGGCTTCTGATCGAAAGATTTTTGTAATTGCTCAAGAAGATCCCCTTGTTGAAATTCCGGGGGATAAAGATTTGTTTGAAATGGGAACCATTGGTCAAGTACTGCAGATCATGAGACTGCACAATGGGACGATCAAAGCACTCTTTGAAGCTCATCAACGTGGACGACTCATTGAGGCTCGAATGGGAGAACCCTACTACACTGGAGTAGTCGAACCTGTCGAAGAAATTGAAGAAGAAAATCCCGAAATGGTCGCTCTTTCCAAAAATGTTCGCAGTGAACTTAAGCGCTATCTCAAAGACGTTAAGAAACACACCGAAGGAATTGAGAAATTATCAATTGAAAGTGACCCTACCCATCGACTGGCGGATCGTATCGCACCACTACTCAACATGGATCTGCAGCGGAAGCAAAAATTACTTGAAACCATTTCTCCTCAGCAGCGGCTGGAAATGGTCTATGAACGAATGATCGAGGAAGCTGAATTCAAAAAAGTTGAGAAAAAACTCAAAGAACGAGTTCAAGGACAAATTGGACGAACCCAAAAAGAGTATTATCTCAATGAACAGGTAAAGGCTATTCAGCGAGAGCTAGGGCAAGAAGACGGCAAGGCTGAGATTGAAGAATACCAGAAAAAAATCAATGAACTTCCTCTATCCCAGGAAGCCAAGGAGATTGGCAATCGTGAATTGAAAAAACTGAAGATGATGCCGCCAATGTCTGCAGAAGCGAACGTAGTCAGAAACTACATTGATTGGCTTCTTTCCATGCCTTGGGAGCAAAAGACTGAGGATCACTTTGATCTGGACGCAGCCGAAAAAATTCTCAACCAGCACCACTATGGATTGGAAAAAGTCAAAGAGAGAATTATTGAATATCTGGCTGTAGCCAAACAAGTCGGAGAAATCCGTGGACCAATTATTTGTCTAGTAGGCCCTCCCGGCGTCGGCAAAACTTCCCTCGCAAAGTCAGTTGCTGAGGCGCTTGGAAGAAAATTTATTCGCTTGAGTCTAGGTGGTGTCAGAGATGAAGCTGAGATACGTGGCCATCGACGAACCTACATCGGAGCAATGCCTGGTAAAATTATTCAATCACTCAGGAAATCCAAAAGCTCCAACCCTTTGATGCTTCTTGATGAAATTGACAAGATGAATAGAGGGGTGATGGGTGATCCTGCAGCTGCCTTGCTTGAAGTTTTGGATCCAGAGCAAAATCAGAGCTTTATGGATCACTATCTTGAGATAGAATATGACCTTTCAAATATTCTCTTCTTCTGCACGGCAAATGTAGCTCAGAACATCCCTGCGGCATTGAAAGATCGAATGGAGACAATCACATTATCTGGCTACACAGAGTTAGAAAAAGAACACATTGCTAGTCAACATCTTATTCCCAAACAGACCGCAGAAAACGGGCTCAAAAATGAGCAAATCAGCCTACGCCAACAAGCTGTTTCTGAGGTTATACAACGATACACGAGAGAAGCAGGGGTTCGGAATCTTGAGAGAGAGATTTCCAAAATTTGCCGAAAAGTGGCTACTCAAATAGTAACCAAGCAAACTAAACAGAAGGTGATCGTGAACCAGAAAAAGGTTCATGAATTACTTGGCGCTCCCAAGTACAAGCATGCAAAGGGTGAAGATAAAAATGAAGTAGGTGTTACTTGCGGTCTGGCTTGGACTCAAGTTGGAGGAGAGTTGTTGATGACCGAAGTGAGTGTGATGAAGGGCTCAGGTCAACTCCAACTTACCGGGAAACTTGGTGAAGTGATGAAGGAATCAGCTCAGGCAGCTCAAAGTTTTGTCAGAACCAGAGCCAATTCACTTGGAATATTCTCTCAAGTGTTTAAAGATACGGATATACACATTCATGTTCCTGAGGGAGCTGTCCCCAAAGATGGACCATCAGCAGGGGTAACCATCACCACTTCTCTGGTCAGCGCTTTGACTGGTATTCCTGTTCGGAAAGACATAGCCATGACTGGTGAAATTAGCTTACGAGGAAAAGTTTTGCCCATTGGAGGTTTGAAGGAAAAACTACTGGCTGCAAAACGAGCTGAAATGAAAACCGTTCTAATCCCTCATGAAAATTTGAAGGATCTGGAAGAGGTCCCTGATGAGATAACAAATGGATTGGAAATCCTTCCAATGAAACATGTTGATGAAATTCTGAGAAATGCTCTGTGTCGCTTTCCTGACTCGGTTCAAGATCCATTGGAAGAAGAGAAGGCTGAATCTGAGAACACTGAGGTCATCAATCAAGAGGATCTTTCCACAGTTAATCCTAGTCTCCCCTCCTGAACCATTTTGAGAGATGTCGCTTTGACGAATGTCTCTCAATTTTCGCCTGCCAGCAATGCCCGTAATTCCTTTTGAGGTTGATTCCATAAGTGATTTCGTTCCGAAATCCAACTCAAAAACTTTAGCCGCTTCAGATCAGAACAAGCTACAAAAAGAGCCTAATCAACTCACATTTGAGGAACCCAATCCAGTCTGGACAGTTTCGGAATTAACCAGAAGTGTAAGGCTTGTCCTGGAAGGTAGTTTTCGCTCGTTGATAGTAGAGGGTGAGCTATCAAATCTGCACCGAGCTGGTTCAGGGCACTGGTATTTCATCATTAAAGATGAGCATGCTCAGCTACGGGGGATTTTGTTCAAACAAGCAGCAATGCGACTGAGCTTTGCCCCTGAAGAAGGAATGGCTGTTTGGGCAAGGGGCTCTTTACAAGTTTATGAGCAGCGAGGCGAGTATCAAATAAATGTGACTGGCTTGGAGCCAAAAGGAGCTGGTGCGCTACAAATGGCCTACGAGCAACTTCGTAAAAAACTGTTGACTGAAGGCCTCTTTGAAGCAGATCGGAAGAGAAAATTACCCTTTTTACCCAAAGCGATTGGTATTGTAACGTCTCCTACTGGAGCTGTTATCCAGGACATGCTGAAGGTTCTCAAGAGGCGATTCCCTGGCATGAGATTAATATTATTCCCATCAATCGTGCAGGGCCCCAGTGCTCCTGCATCACTTGTCACAGGGATTGAATGGCTCAATGAACGGGCGATTGAAATGGGCTTGGAAGTACTTATCATCGGCAGAGGAGGTGGATCCTTGGAAGATCTTTGGGCTTTCAACGATGAAACATTAGCTCGAGCCGTAGCTAAATCAAAACTTCCTGTCATTTCAGCAGTTGGGCACGAAACTGACTTTACAATCACAGACTTCGTTGCGGATGTTCGAGCAGCAACTCCCTCCGTTGCTATGGAACTAGCAGTACCTTCGAAAGAGGATCTTGTGAACACCACAAGAAATTTATCAGAGAGACTATTTCAACAAATAACCCATCGACTAAATCAGTCAAAAAAGGATTTCTCAGACAAAACTAAAAGACTGAACTCCCCTGAGCGAGCGCTTCAAATCCAACGAGAAAGAATTGAAGATCTTGTATATCGTCTAGAGAAATGGGGGAACTTGAGCCAAAGACAACTTCAAGAAAATCTCACTTCACTTAATCAGAGATTGTTGAATAAGAATCCAAATCATGAAGTTTTGAAGTCTCAAAATCTTCTCAATGAAAAACATCAAAGAATTTCTAGAGCTATCTCAGTATTTCAAACTACCAAACAACAGAAACTGCATGAACTGATAAGCGAGTTAGACGCGTTAAGTCCGCTTTCATTGTTGAATCGAGGATTCAGTGTTACGATGGATCAACAACAAAAAGTTATCAAAAGTGTTCAACAAGTTAAGAAAGGACAAACACTGCAACTTAAACTAAATGATGGCAAGGTTTTGTCGAGGGTAGAGAAAATATTTACCGAAACCCCATTCAATAAGTCGAAATGACCATTGTTGTTCCTGATAACTACCATGCCCGAAGGACTTTAGAGGAAAACCACATAACCTGTATCAAGCAGGAACAGGCTCTAAGGCAGGATATTCGACCTATTCGAATTGGTATTTTGACTACTGAAGAGCAGTCTATGGTCGAGCAGATCAACCTTTACCGCCCTTTGGGTATGTCTATCATCCAATCTTTACCAGTAATGATTGATGCTATTCATTCAAGGGATGAGGAAATTTATGATCTGCTAAAAGCAGACAATTTAGATGGGCTTGTGATTGTAGGTTCTGGACTGTTGGAACCAAGTAAAGACTTTCGTCAAAAATTAGATCGAAAGATCATTGAACTGCGTGGAACATTGCCCATCATGGGCTTGGGCTACGGAGCACTATGGATGACCGAACTTTGCGGAGTTGGTTATCAAGCTTTGGAAGTTTCTAAAATCGGAGTTTGGGAGGTAACAAACCAAGCGAGTGATCATCCTGTTTCAGGAGAATCTGATGATCTATTCTGTTGTCCCCAAGTCAGGAAACTAGCACCTCTGAATGATTTACTTGAAGAAAAAGCTGCAGAGGGAAAATTTAGGATACTTTGTAGGAGTCAAGGAGAGCCCCTGATCTGGGATACTGACAACGGTCAATGGCTCATGCATCTTGGAAATCCAGAGTACACTTCTTCACAGATGCTCCGATTCACTTGTCATCAAGATCAATTTGTTGGTCCTGAAAAATTTGACCCCGACTGGCCCTTGAACAACTGGAAGACTCATCGTAATGACTTTTTCACGCACTGGCTCAAGCACTGCTACAACCATATGAACTCAATAAGTCAAACAGGGTGAGTTCTTTAATGGCAACTGAGACAATCAATAGATTAATTCGACAATTTTTAGTTCACTCTTACCTTTACTATCGTCTAGATGAATCTTTAATCTCTGATCAACAATACGATGAACTAGCACGGGGATTAAGACAGAGTCTCGCTTCAAGTGGTGCTGATGTCAATTTAACTTTTAAAGAACAACTTGGATCTATCAACGGTTCGGAAGCCTCGGGTTACTCTATTCGCCAATATCCAGCAGAAATTCTCAGTTCAGCTTTACATCTGCTTTATCAAAACCGTTTCAAGAATCTGATGTCATTCTCAACTTTTCTTGCTCGCTACGGGTATAGAACGAAAACAGAACTCCTTCCATAAAATGAACCGTCGGGATTGCTGGGAAATTCTGGGAATCAATCCAACCCGCAATCCCGATCGGATCCGTGACGCTTTCAGAAAAAAAGCTAAGCTTTATCACCCTGATTCCTCTGCTAATTACCCACTTTCAAAAGAAAAATATGATTTTATTGATGTTAAATCCGCAGAAAATGAGGCTTTAAAGAGAGCTCAATCTGATAGTTTATCGACTAATCCAGAAGAATTTTCGGTCAATCCTGTTGAGCAAACTTTCTCAACAACTAAATTCTGCTATCTGTTCAAGAGTTTTTCTAATCTCTCATTAGGAAAACTTTTTCAGATCCTAAGCGTTTTTCCCGCGCTGCTAGTCTGCTCGCTCATCCTTGAAAAAATTCAAAATTCTTTGGAGTTAGTAAGAGAACTTGAATTAATTATATCAATAATACTTGGGCTGATTGATGGGATATTTTTTGGAATCTTTGGCGGCTTACTTTTCTTCTGGTTACCAGGGCTGACTTTCATTTTACTGATTTGGGCAGGTATTCGCCAAAAGACGGGTTATATCACTTTTATCTTTTGTTGGCTTTTCTGCTTAGCTACTTACTTTCTTGGTTTTTATCAACCTGTGAGCAGCCTTCAAACGAGTGAAGAAATCCGGCGCAACATTGGCAATTTCTTTGCGCTTGTGATCTTACCGTCTTTCTTGTTGGGGGGATGGGCTTTCTTTTTCCGAAACGGGGACCGAACTGAGAAATCTCAGGTTTCAACATTTTGATTTTTCAGTTGTTCTATCTGGTTTTGTTGTCTCAGGGGTTCAGTCAAAAATTCTAGTCTTCCTAGCATCACCTCTTCTAATTTATAAAGGGTAAGATTGATTCGGTGGTCGGTGATGCGATTCTGAGGGAAATTATAAGTTCGTATTCTCTCACTACGATCTCCCGAACCAACCATACTTTTTCGTTGAGCAGAACTTTCTTGTTGCCGAGCCTCTTGTTCAGCCTCATATAGTCGAGCTCGTAATACTTTTAGAGCTTGGTTTTTGTTTTTCAGCTGGGACTTTTCATTTTGGCAACTGACAACCATTCCACTCGGCAAGTGAGTGATTCTGACGGCAGAATCAGTTGTATTTACACTTTGCCCACCCGGCCCTGAAGAACGAAAAACATCGATTCTCAAATCACTCGGATTTATTTCTACTTCTAGTTCTTCAACATCAGGCATGATTGCCACTGTGGCCGCTGAAGTATGAATTCGTCCCTGAGTTTCTGTTCTCGGTACTCTTTGTACACGATGAACACCTGCCTCAAATTTCAGATTTGCGAAAACTTCAGATCCCTCAACTGAAGCAGTGATTTCCTTGAAGCCACCAAGATCATTTTCATGTCCGCTCAGCACTTGGATCCGCCACCCTAGGCTTTCTGCGTATTTTCCATACATGCGAAATAAATCACGTGCGAACAAAGCAGCTTCATCTCCTCCAGTCCCAGCCCGAATTTCAAGAATCACATTTCTTTGATCATTCGGGTCTTTCGGTAGGAGAAATCTTTGTAAGCTTTTTTCAAGAAATTTTTCTTCTTCTTGTTGCTGGGATAACTCCTCAAGCGCCAGTTCCTGCAACTCCTTTTCTTCACTTGGATCAGAAACGAGTGCCTCGTTATCTCTAATTTGCAGCCGCAGGTTGGTTAATTTGGAATAGGTAGATACGATTTCTTCTAAATCGGAGTGCTCAAGCGTAAGTTTGAGATATCTGGAGGAATCTTGGAGGATTTCAGGCTGACTCAGCAAATGAGTCAGCTCTTCATGCCGTTGCTTCAGTGATGACAGCTTCTCATCGAGCATATTTGCTCAGGAGCGTTGATAACGTCTACGGAATTTCTCCACACGGCCTGTGGTATCAATCATCCGTTGCTCCTTACCGCTGAAGAAAGGATGGCAACTTGAACAGATATCTACGTTTTTCTCACCACCAAGGTTAGAAAAAGTTTCGAGAACATTACCACAGGTGCAAATAAACTTGGTTGGCTCGAAGTTAGGGTGTATTTCAGCTTTCATGACAGACCATAATTTAATAAGTTAAACCAAACTTTTTAAAATAATTTACTTGTCCATCATATTCAAGAATTCTTTATTACTTTTGAACTTCGATAGTTTTTCTACCATGAATTCCATTGATTCAATGGAACTCAGTTGCGCAAGTACTTTCCTCAGTACCCAGATACGGTCTAAGTCGTTCTTTTCCATCAATAGCTCTTCTTTGCGAGTACCGGATTTATTGATGTCAATGGCAGGGAAAATTCTCTTCTCAACCAATTTGCGGTCAAGCATTAATTCCATGTTTCCTGTTCCCTTGAACTCTTCAAAAATCACCTCATCCATTCTTGAGCCTGTTTCAATCAGTGCTGTCGCAATGATCGTCAGCGATCCCCCTTCCTCAACATTACGAGCCGCACCGAAAAAGCGCTTTGGTTTGTGCAAAGCGTTTGAATCAACACCCCCTGAGAGTATCTTCCCACTTGGTGGAACCACTGAGTTGTAGGCTCTTGCAAGTCTGGTGATGGAATCCAAAAGAATCACAACATCACGTTGGTGTTCAACCAGTCTTTTAGCTTTTTCCAAAACCATTTCAGAGACTTGAACGTGTCTGGTGGCTGGCTCGTCAAAGGTTGAACTAATCACTTCTCCTCGAACACTGCGTTGCATATCTGTGACTTCTTCCGGCCGCTCATCTATAAGCAATACAATCAAATCAACTTCTGGATGATTCGTCGTAATGCTATTCGCTATCGACTGGAGGATCATGGTTTTTCCAGTCCTTGGTGGAGCTACAATCAGCCCACGTTGGCCTTTACCAATAGGAGCTGCCAAATCAATCACACGGGTTGTGAGATCTTTATCTCCTCTCTCTAAAGAGAGCGGTTCCTCTGGATAAAGGGGCGTTAAGTTATCGAAAAGGATTTTTTCAAAGGCTTGATCTGGTGGACGGAAATTAACTTCTTCGACCTTAAGCAAGGCATAATAGCGTTCGCTCTCTTTTGGGGGCCTAATGTGCCCAGAGATCGTATCCCCCGTACGCATGTTGAATCTGCGGATTTGCGAAGGAGAAACATAAATATCATCTGGACCAGGTAAGTAGTTATAGTCAGGGGCTCTTAAGAAACCAAATCCGTCGGGTAGTGTTTCCAGCACACCCGAACCGTAAATCACTCCATTCTGCTTTGTTTGAGCTTGCAACAGGGCAAATATCAAATCCTGAACACGCATACTGTTTGCGTTTTCAATATTGTATTCCCTAGCAATTTTAATTAGGGAATTAATGTCCTTTTTTTTAAGTTCAATCAAATTCAAAGTTTCTGGAGCGTCTTGGCGGGATCTGTTTTCGTGTTCGCGCATAGTTTTCCTGGAGGGGGAAGACAAGGGTTGGTTGATTCAGGTTATTGGACACCTCAGACATCATACGGACCAATTTCCGTAAATTTAACGAGGAAATGTGTTGAATTATCTTAAAGAAATTAAACGGGTCTTTTGTACGAGGGTAGTACTTTGGAAGAAACTTTAGAATTTATCTTATTGAAAGCAAAGGGAGTTGGCTACAGATTCGGTATAGAGTTGGCAGGTGAAGTTCAGAATTAAGCTACCTGCCAAAAAAACTATGTCAAGGATTTTTTAAAATCATCAAGAAATCTACGAATTTAAGAGACTCTATAGAAAATTTTTTCTTAAAATCTTTGTTCAGTTGGTTGATTGGAGTTTTGCAATCTAGCAGCCAATACTGTGTTTCTCATCAACATTGCAATCGTCATAGGCCCTACACCACCTGGAACGGGGGTTACTAGTCTAGCTTTGTCGAAAGCAGCTTCAAAATCAACATCTCCACATAGCTTACCTTTTTTGTTGGGATCCGATGATGGGAGTCTGTTGATTCCGACGTCAATCACTACAGCATTCTTCTTTAGCATTTCCCCGGTAACAAAATTTGTTTTCCCAATAGCTGCTATGACAATGTCAGCTTGTTGAACATGACTTTCCAGATTTCTAGTTCTGGAATGACAAATTGTAACTGTGGCATCCCACCCTTTTTGAGAAAGCAATGTTGCCAAAGGTCGCCCAACGAGATTACTCCGTCCTAGCACGACAACCTGTTTTCCAGCTGTTTGGATTTCATACCTTTTCAAAATTTCCAATACTCCTAAGGGTGTACATGAAATAAATTTTGGTTGGCCAGTAGTGAGCAATCCAACATTCAGAGGGTGTAACCCGTCAACATCCTTTGCAGGGTCAATGGCCAAAACTGCTTGCTGTTCATTCATTCCACTTGGCAACGGAAACTGGCAAAGAATGCCATGCACGTCTGTTGAGTTGTTCAATTCATGGATGACCTTCAGTAATTCCTTCATAGTTGTTGAAGCAGGCAGATCATGTGCCTTCGAAATAATCCCAATCTCCTCACACCTTCGACGCTTATTAGCAACATATACCCCAGAGGCTGGATCATCTCCAACAAGAATCACCGCCAAACATGGACTGATGTTAAGCTCTTTCTTAATTGTAAAGACTTCAGATTTCAATTCTGAGAGGATTTGTTGACTTAACTCTTTTCCTGAAATAATGGAAGCCACCTGAAAATCTCCAAAAATACTACCCAATTGGGTGATCATCATTTAAATTGAAAACACTCATCAAAAAACACTTTAAAAGGATCCTTTCTATGAATCCAGTCGAGGTTCTTGATGAACTTCATCAAAAAGCAGGCGCCAATCTTAGCTTTTTCGACCGTCTTGCCGTTGTTGAGAAGTATTCAATTGGAATCGGACAAGAACTAAGATATTTGCAGAAAAGTTCAGGGATTTTTGATCGAAAAGCCTGGCTTCTACTGGAATTGAATGGGGTGGATGCTAAAAATTTTCTGCAGGGAATGGTCTCAGCAGATTTAGATAGAATTGATATCAATCAAATTCAACCTGCCCTAATTTGCCAAAGCAAGGGGAAGATTCAACATGTTTTAGAGATATGGAGGACTTCACAACATCGATGGGTCCTAAGTAGCTATCCTGGAGAAGGTTTTCAAGTAGCCAATCTATTGGACAAGTTTCACATTCGCGAAAATTTTGAATTCCAGCTCCTAACACCTTCTTTTTTGCGCCTGGATTTGCGAGGACCGAGATCTCTCAACGTTCTAGAAATACTTAATTTGAACGGGTCTAGCACCACTTCTGATACTTCTTTGATGGATAAAAAAATTCTTTGCACAAAGCATCAACATCTTGGGGTTGAACACTACAGCCTATTGATTCCAGGAAAAGATGTTGAAAATGTAGCAAATAATCTTTTGGATCAAGAGGATTGCGGTTGGGTCGGTTGGGACGCATGGAGCGAAATGGATCTCATCGAGCGAATTCCAGTATTTGGTAGAGATTATACCAATGACAACTTTGCTCAGGAAGCCGCCCTCAAAGACTATATCTCATTCAATAAAGGTTGCTATATCGGCCAAGAGCCCAATGCACGGCTCTTTTTTCGCGGGCACCCCCAGAAGCAATTAGTCAGTCTATCCATTCCAGCCTCAGTAGCCTCTTTAGATGTATCTACCTTGTTTTCTGGTAGTGAGTTAGTTGGAGAGATTACCACGATCTCAGCCTCCAGCCATGATGGAACTTATCTGGGGATGGCTATGGTCAAATCTAAAGTTCTTGATTCAGAAGACACCAAGCTCTCCATTATTCCAGATGACCCAGAACCAACAATTGAATGGTCAAAATTACCCACCCATATCATGCGTTAACATCCACAATAGTAATTAGATTTTGAAAAACTTGAACCCAGATTGGACGCTAGGCTCTTACGATTTTTTTCTTCATCCTGAACTGATCGCTCAACACCCTGCTTCCCAAAGAGAACTCTCGAAATTAATGTATCTCCCTTTGGAAAGTCATGATCTCTCTCATTATCGATTTGATGGCATCATCAATCTGTTACCAGACGATACTGTCTTGATACTGAATAACACTAAGGTTCTTCCAAGTAAATTATTAGGGAAACGGGCGAGTGGTGCTATGTTAGAAGCCCTTCTAACAAGGGAAATCCAAACCGGAAAATGGGAAGCTTTGATCAAAAAAGCCAAAAAAATCAAATCTGGGGAAACTCTTTTCTTCGGTAAGACTCTAAAGGCTGAAGCCATTGAACGCCTCGAAGACGGTAGTTGGGTGCTTTCTTTTGAAGAACAAACACAGCTTAGTGAAAAATTGGAGAAAGAGGGTTTCGCCCCACTTCCACCATACATTTCCAGAAAAAATGCAGATGAATTAACCAGTCTGAGCGACAAGGAGCGTTACCAAACTGTCTATGCTAAAAAGCAAGGAGCTGTAGCGGCACCCACAGCAGGCTTACATTTCACAAAAGGGATTTTGGCAAACCTGGCTGAACGAAAAATTCCAATTGAGGAAGTGACTTTACACGTTGGCAGGGGAACATTTGAACCAGTGAAAGTCGATGACCCCAGGCAACACCGGATGCACGAAGAACAATACGAGATTGATGCTGGTGTTTGGAGTAGGTTGAATCACTACCGGAAAGAGGGACGACGTATTGTTGCTGTAGGCACGACGGTGGTCCGAGTGTTGGAAACATTGGCTAGGCAAGATGAGCCCAAGTTAAGTGGAACGACAGAGATTTTTATTTACCCACCTTTTCAATTCAAGATGATCCAGGGATTGCTGACTAATTTTCATCTCCCGAAATCAACTTTGCTGATGCTGGTAGCATCTCTTTGTGGCAGGCAACGGTTGTTGTCCTGCTACGAAGAAGCCGTTAGAAAAAAGTACCGCTTTTTTAGCTACGGTGACTGTATGCTATTAATTTAAAGCTTACCCATAAGCTTTTGAAAACACTTTGTATTATCAAATAATGCTAATCCGAACTTGACGATGAATAATTCTTCTCAGTCTAAAAGTGCACTTGTAGTTTTTTCAGGTGGTCAAGACTCCACAACATGCCTCTACTGGGCGCTCAAACACTTCGAAGAGGTGAGGACACTGACTTTCGATTATGGTCAACGACATCGAATCGAGTTGGGTTGCGCAAAAAAGATTGCTCAATTGGCTGATGTTCCCGATGAGGTACTATCCATTGGCACTTTTGCAGAATTAGGTGGAAATGCTTTGACTGGGAGTGAAGAGGTTGAAGTTCATCAAGAAAACATTATCGAAGAAGACTTACCAAACACCTTTGTACCTGGACGAAATCTAATTTTATTGAGTTTTGCAGCAGCAAGAGCCTGGCAATTGGGAATCGAAAACATCGTGACGGGCGTCTGTCAAACTGACTACAGCGGATACCCCGATTGTAGAAAAAACTCAATTGAGGCTCTCCAATTAGCACTGAATCTTGGCATGGAAAGACAGTTTGTGCTGCATACTCCCCTAATGTGGCTAACCAAGGCTCAAACCGTTAGGATGGCTCAAGAGCTAGGGGCTCTCGAAGCCTTATCTTTCAGCCATACCTGTTATAATGGGACTTTTCCTCCTTGTGGTGCTTGTCCAGCTTGCCACTTACGACAGAAGGGGTTTGCTGAGGCAGGAATTATCGATCCTTTGATCAAAAGAGCCGAAGAAGTAACCTGATTTTTTGAGGTGAATTTCCAAACACCCCTGTTATTTCAATTTTTAAGTGCGTTTTCTCAATCTTTTCAACACAACAGTCAGGTAGGGATCTCCAGTAATTTTGAGGATTGAAAAATAGACTAACCCTGAACCAAGCAACATCGCTGAAAATAGCAACCAGTTGATTGATGAAGCTGGGCCTAGTTCCCAATCATTTTGTTGGCTCATACTCCAAACTCCGATCCCGATCAAAAAAGCTGAGATAATATATCTAGCCAAGACTTTCGAAGACCAGAATTTCGTCAAAGGCAGCTGTTTTCTTTGCAAAAGCCAGCACAACACAATGAGTTGTCCAAAAGTCCCCAAAGATAAGGCCAAGGCCAACCCAGCCACTTCCCAAATTCCACTCAACCACCACCCCAATCCTCCAGTAAGTATCATGCTAAATAATGATGCTTTTACCGGCCCCTTGGTGTCCTGCATGGCATAGAAGAGCGCCACCAACAATCTGACAGCCGCAACGGCGGGAATACTTGAGGCAAAAATCATTAAAGTGACCGCAGTCGCCTGAACATCTAGCCAAGTAAACGCCCCGTGTCTGAAAAGAACGCTAACGATTGGTTCTGCCATCCCAATCAGACCAGCAGTGGCTGGAAAGACAATCAAGAAAGTTGTGTGAAAACTAAGTCTTAAAGTTTTCTCAACCTCAAGCCAATCTGTTCGTGCTTTTTGAAGGCTAAGTTCAGGAAAACTGGCAGTGGCAATCGCAAAGGCAAACACACCCAGAACAAATTCTGTCAACCGACTCGCGTTGTAATAATAGGTCACTTGTCCATCTGGCAAAAAACTAGCGAGATTGCGCAGGATGATAATGTTGATTTGGTAAACTGCTACTCCAAAAAGAGAAGGTCCCAACAATTTTAGTAGCCTTTTGACCTCTGGATCTAACCAGAAAATTTTTGGGAGCAGAGGTTGTTCTACCCTAAATAATGAAGGAATTTGTAAAAAGACCTGAAGAAGCCCTCCAAGCAGTACACCCCAACCCAACCCTTCTATGGGCCGCTCTAACCAAGGTGCCAAACTAATGGCACCACCAATAATCGCTAAATTCAAAAAAATTGGAGCTGCTGCTGGGGCTGCAAATCTTTTTTCAGCATTCAAAATCCCCATCGACCAAGCTACGACAGAAACCAATATCAAGTAGGGGAACATCAACCGATTTAAATCGGTTGTTAACTGAAATTTTTCAGCATCTTCTGCAAAACCAGCTGCAAACAACCAAACAAGCTGAGGACTGAAAATCATCCCAAGTGCGCAGATCAGACCAGTGCCAAAAAGGACTAGACCCAACACTCTGGAAGCAAAACGTTTCGCTTCCTCCGCCGATCTTTGCTCACGAATTTCGGTATAAATTGGAAGAAATGCCAAAGTCATGGAGCCTTCGGCTGTCAACCTACGAAAGACATTCGGAATTGTGAAGGCCTGGATAAAAGCGTCTGTGACCAAGCCCGCACCAAAAATGTTGGCGATGAAAAGATCCCTCACTGCACCCATAATTCTGGAGAGCAATGTAAAAATAGTAACGACTCCAGCACTTTTCAAAATGCTGATGGAAACGCTTTTTTGATCTTTTGGTGTTCGACTTTTTTCAGGAATAGAATTTGGCGGGCCCGGCATAAATTTTCCCGGACTTAGGGAGACGGGGTTAATCGAATTTCTTCATGGAAGATACTCATCAGCAAACTGCAATTGATGATCCCCCTTAAGAAATCAAGCTAGAATCCCAACCACTGAAATTCAGGATTCTTCTTTTTGTCCTTTTTTGACAAAGCAAAATCAATGATACTCAGAAAGGAAGGCTTCGGTTGCTTGAAAAACTTGTTCTCTTTTGTGGATTTCAAACCATTTCAGACTTTTTTCTTGGCGAAACCAGGTAAGTTGACGTTTAGCAAAATTTCTCGTTTTCTGTTGAATTACCTCGACCATCTGATTGTAGTTTAGTTCGCCGTTCAAGTAAGCAATGATTTGTTTGTATCCAAGCCCATTGAGAGGTGAGAGTGAGGATGAATAAAGCTCCAACAAAGCTTTCACTTCCTCGATCCAGCCAATTTTCAACATGGCTTCAGTGCGCAGGTTAATTCTTTGGTAGAGTGCTTCTCGCTCCCAGTGAACACCCAAGATCATGACTGGAAACCGAGTTTTCTGATTACCAAACTTATTTTTTTGAAAAGAACTCATTTTTTTTTGTGTCGCCCGAAAGATCTCGAGACCTCTTTGTACTCTGGTTGCGTCATGAGGAGAAAGTCTGGACGCAAGTTCTGGATCACACTTGGCTAATTCTTGATAACATTCTTCAAAACCCCTTATTTTCCAGTCATTCAATACTGACTGTCTGATCGCTTTGGGTATCGGAGGCATGTCGTCCAATCCATAAATTAGTGCCTTGTAATAAAGCCCCGAACCACCCACAAGAATTGGTATCTTCTCTAGTTCTCCAAGTTTGTTCAGCGTAAATTCAGCATCACGTGCATACTGGCCTGCTGAATAATGTTCATCAAGATTGCACAGGTCGATCTGATGATGAGGTAGCGCTAATTGCTCCGCTTTAGTCGGTTTAGCAGTTCCAATATCCAAACCTCGATACACCTGCATTGAGTCTGTACAGACGATCTCGCCATCGATCTTTTGAGCAAGTTCTAGCGCGAGATCACTTTTTCCACTTGCGGTAGGACCTGTGATTACAATGGAGGCAGGAATCAATGGAGTCGGAATTCTTGGGTTGTCAAGAAAAGATTTTGTGTTAATATTAAATGTTTTGAATCAATGCTAATACTTATCTATCAGTAAACGAGGAGAATGCCTGTAAATATTGAAGTCCGTGACGGGAACGTCGGCAAGTCAATGATGCAATTGAAGAGAACTTTGATTCGAGAAGGCTTGTTCAAAGAATTGAAAAAGAGAAAATTCTACATCAAACCCTCTGTTGCAAAGCGTTTGAAGCGTGAGGCTGCAGAAAAGCAGAGAAACAAGGATTTGAAAAGAGAATTGCGAGCAGCTCAAAAAGCGGACTTCTAGGCGCACTTTTCTCGAAGCCCACTCAGTTCTTTGGGTGGGCGCAGCGCACCCCCGTTTCTCCTTAAGTAGATAAAAAAGAGTGCCTCAAACTGAAAGATAATGCTCAAGAAGTTGCTTGTTTTCACGAACTTCAGCAGCCGAACCTGAAAATGCTATCTCTCCGCTATCCAAAATCACCGCACGATCAGAATATCGAAGGACAGCCATCGCATCTTGCTCAACAATGATCGTTGTTATACCCAAGTCACGAATGTCCACAACAATTCTTGCAATCTCCTCCCGAATAACAGGTGCAAGTCCCTCATAAGGTTCATCCAGCATCAATAGCTTTAGATCTCTTGCCAATGCTCTAGAAACTGCAAGCATTTGCTGCTCACCTCCGGAAAGTGTCACCGCTTCCTGTTTTCTTCTCTCAGCCAGTCTTGGGAACGATTCATAAATTCGCTCAAAAGACCAACCATGCGGCTCTTCGATTTGAGCTAATTTGAGATTTTCCTCCACGGACAATCCACCAATGATTCTACGATCTTCAGGAACTAATTGTATTCCGCTTTGAGCAGCTTGGTATGAAGTCATTTCATGAACAGGTTGGTGATCCAACCAAATTTCTCCATATCTCAAGCTCGGTAGATCCGTCCTAGCAATCGTTCGGAGGGTGGATGTCTTGCCGGCACCATTGCGTCCAAGGAGTGCTAAAACCTCTCCCTCTCTAATGTCAAAACTGATATTTTGTACGACGTAACTTTCGCCGTAATAAGATTGTAATTCCCAACAGGAAAAATAGGGTCTCCTCTCAGTTTCTGGCTTTCGATGGTAGGGGTGTGCACTATCAAATTTAATATTTTCTGCTTCAGGCATGACTCTCTCCTCCCAGATATGCTTCTTTGACCTTAGGACTCTTTCGAATATCATCTGGAAGACCTGTAGCAATTACTTGTCCCTGCGCAAGAACAGAAATTCGATCTGCAAGGCTAAATACTACATGCATATCATGCTCAATAATAATCCTAGTAATCCCCCGCTGTTTTATTTTTGAAAGTAATTCAATTGTCCGATTCGTATCAATTCTAGACATTCCAGCAGTAGGCTCATCAAGTAGCAGCAATTTTGGTTTCTGAATTAGGCTCATCGCCAGCTCAAGACGTCTTTTGTCCCCCCGAGATAGACTACCAGCATGATCATGAAGCATACTTTCCATGCTAAGGTCTTCCAAAATGCTTTCTGCCTCCTGGCGTAATTTATTCTCAGACAAAATACTTTTGAAAGCATTGAACCGAAATTCTCCATCTCGCTTGGAAAAGGCAGAAATCATCACGTTGTGAAGAATCGTCAGATCTTGGAAAATTTCAGGCGTTTGAAATACTCGTACAATTCCTGCCTGGTTGATCTCATGGGGTTGCTTTCCAGTCATCAACTGACCATCAAACATTACTGTACCGGTATCAGGAATCAACTTGCCAATACAAACATTCAGAAAAGTGGACTTACCTGCCCCGTTCGGACCAATGATTGCGTGGGTCTCGCCCTCCACTGCATCAAAAACAACTTCATTCAGGGCTTTTAGTCCTCCAAAGCTCTTGTTGACACCTTGGACGTCCAAAATCTTTTTACTCATCAAGACTCCTTATTTTTCGTTGATTTAGGAGGCATGATACTCTCATCACGATTCTGAATCTTACTTTTCAGTCTGGTTATACCTTCGATAATCCCTCCCGGAAGAAATATTACGATTATCATGAACAAGGCACCTAATGTTAAATGCCATCCGTCCCCAACAAATATACCTACAATCTTTACAACCGGTTCAATTAAAACATTAGGAAGAAAATTAAATGTATCTGTCAATAATTGATCGTTGAATGATGAAAAAATGTTTTCAAAATATTTGATTAAAACAACACCTAAAAGCGGCCCGAAGAGAGTTCCAACACCACCAATAATTGTCATTAATACTACTTCACCAGACGCAGTCCACTGCATTCTTTCAGCACCAGCAAGGGGATCTGTAACAGCTAAAAGTGCCCCTGCTAGTCCGGCGTACATCCCAGAGATCACAAAAGCAGTCAACATGTAAGGTCTTGTGTTGAAACCTGTATACATCATCCGAACTTGATTAGACTTGATCGCTCTTAAGGCCAGCCCAAGGGGAGAGTGGGTGATTCTCATCGCAAGGTAGAAAGCAAAGATCATTATCACTGCACAGAAGTAGAACCCACTAAAACCACTCATACTTAGCCCAAAGAGAGTAGTTGATGGTAGTCCGCTTTCGGCTGAAACGCTTCCAACCATATTGTCCAGTATTCTTGGGTCTGCTTGAGCAAGTTGAAGTCCTGTTTCACCATTGGTTATTGGAGTCAACACAGAGTAAGCTAGATTGTATGACATCTGTGCGAAAGCTAGAGTTAGTATAGAAAAGTAGATCCCTGTACGTCTCAAACTAACAAATCCAATCAAAGCCGCAGCAAATCCAGAGACTACAACAGCAAATATCATCGCTGGTATTACATTCATTGATAGAAGTTTAAAACTCCAAACTGCTGAATAAGATCCAATACCTAGGAAGGCTGCATGACCGAAAGAAAGATATCCAGTTAAACCAAATAGAATATTAAAGCCGATCGCAAAAATCCCAAAAATCGCAAATTTTTGGAGAAGATCAGGATAGGCAGCACCGAATGGGATCATCCAAATGGGCATCAGCAGTACAATTGCTGAAAAAATCACCATCACTCTAATTTCGTTGGATTGCATATTCATCTTAATTCTCCATCAATCCCTTACGCCCTAATAAACCTCTTGGGCGGGTCAACAAAATTATTACTGCAACGGCATAAATGATGATTTGATCAATTCCAGGAATTATACTTTTTATCTGATTCATTGAAGCAAAAGACTGGAGTATTCCGAGTATAAACCCAGCAAGTACTGCCCCCTCAAGCGACCCCATCCCACCAACAACAACTACCACAAAGGAAAGTACAAGGAAATCCATCCCAATGTGATAATCGGGAGGTAATATTGGAGTGTACATTACTCCAGCCATACCAGCCACGATCGCAGCCAAACCAAAAATGATTGTGAACCTTCTTTCTATGTTTATCCCAAGTAGACCCACTGTCTCACTATCATACATACCAGCACGAACAACCATTCCATATGTTGTAAAATTCAGGAACGAAAAGACGCCGATTACGGTGACTCCTGTGAACACCAAATAAATTAGACGCCACCAAGGGTAAATTATATTATCCCCAAATCCTAACCATGAACCAACTGAAGCCGATCCAGAAACAATCTCTGGTGCACTTATGGGGATTGGATTTGCACCATAAAATGCTTTGATAATTTCCTGTAAAACGATCGCTAATCCAAAAGTTACTAAAATTTGCTCAGCATGAGGTCTTTTGTAAAAAAATCTTATGAGTCCTCGCTCCATCAAAATGCCAACTAGTAACATTATTGGTATAGCTATTAGCAAAGAAATGGGAACAACATAATCAATAATGACCTGACCGGTATCACCAAACCATATCGTCAAATAGGGTTCCTCTTTAAATGCCTCAAAGAAAGTTACACTTTCATCTTTTATTTTTTTTGAAAGAGTGAGGATTTTTTGAATTGTTACTGCACAGAAAGCACCCATCATGAATAGTGCTCCATGAGCAAAATTCACAACTCCAAGTGTTCCAAACGTAAGTGTCAAACCCAGTGCGATTAAAGCATACGCACCACCCTTGTCTAATCCATTTAGGATTTGCAGAAAGATAACATCCATTGATGCCTAATTGATGAAGAATATATGTAGATGGAGGTTGCAATGAGTGTCTGGAAGTCGCAAAAAATTCATGCGACTTCCATTCAATGTGAGAATCAGACTTCGTATGGTCCTAATTCCCCACCAAAAATACTGGCATCGTACTCAACTTGTGAACGAGGAACAACCTCAACCACTTCAAGTAAGTCAAATTGGCTCTGTGGGTTCATATTACCTCGTACTACAAGAACATCTTTGAAGCACTGATGGTCTTCGGCACGATATTCAGTTGGCCCATTGCCCATTCCGTCAAATTTGAAGCCTTCCAGTTGCTTGATCACTGCAGGTGGATAGAAAGTTCCCGCCATCTCACAAGCATTAGCGTAAAGCAGGGTCTGTACGTAGCAAGTGTGGGCAGCCTGCGAGGGGGGGAAACCATATTCTTGACCAAATGATTTCAGAAATGCCTGACTACCCGGATTTTTAAGAGACCAATGCCAGTTAGTAGTTCCAAGAATGCCTTTCATGTTTGCACCGGCACCCTGGGCCATCAAACGACTGAACAGTGGCACGACAATCTCAAAATTCTTACCATTCGCTTGACGATCTCTCAGCCCAAATTGAACTGCTTGCGTCAAGGAATTCACCATATCCTTTCCATAGTGATTCAGAATCAACACGTCCGCTCCAGAATTCAGCACCGGAGTGATGTACTGAGAGAAGTCCCCAGCACCCACTGGAGTTTTGACTGTCTGGACAGTTTGCCATCCCAAAGCTTCGGTAGCGTTCTTAATTGATTCCTCCTGAGTCCAACCCCAAGTATAATCAGCTGTCAAATGATAAGCTCTCCTTTCAGTTCCCATCTCAGCTTTCAAAGGTGGAGCGATCGCTTGCCCTGACATGTAAGCATTAAAGAAATGACGGAATCCATATCTTTTCTTGTCTTTGCCTGTAGTGTCGTTTGAGTGGGTCAAACCAGCCATGAAGATAATGCCCATTTCTTGGCAGAGGGCTTGAACAGCGACGGCTGGACCTGACGATGATCCACCCGTCACCATGATGACATTGTCTTTTTCAATCAATCTTTTTGCTGACGAACGAGCTTTATCCGTATTCGTTTGGGTATCTCCAGTTGCATAGACAACTTTCTTCCCCAATATCCCATTCCCCTTCAGCATTGAAGGCTTCATTGTGTTCAGCATCCCACCATCACCCTCACCGTTCAGATGCTTTACTGCGAGTTGGTAAGCGCGAAACTCATCGGCGCCCTCATCTGCGTAGGGACCAGTTTGAGGGTAATTGAAACCCAATTTGATTTCACCGCTGCTACCCGGGTTATTCCTGAAATTTCCTTGTGCCCAGCCTTTTTTAATCCAGATTTGTGGGAAACTGGCAGCAAGAGCCGCAACTGTCCCACCCTTGATAACGGACCGACGTGAAAGGTTTTGGGTCAGCAATGATTTGTTCTTGGACATATCTGTCTCCATAGTTCTATTGACGATTACTGAGAATCATGACTTCTTAACGAGGTGATAAATACGGTCCGTGAAGACCAGTTCCTGACATATTGTTCCTGAAAATCTCCATTTTTCCATGGACTTGCCAGGGTATTTAAAGATTCAGACTATTCAAATATTCGAAAAAATGAGAACACTAAATCATCCTTTCTCACAAATTTGTCTGACAAGGATATTCTAGTATTTCTATTTCGTAAAAAAATTCAACTTTGAGAAAAAATTTAATTCTCCAAAATGAAAATTCCAAAAAGAAAATTAGTAATTTCTTAATCAAAACCCAATAAATCACATTTACTATATTTTTTTGAGAATTTTTTTCGATTGTTGAGTTTAGTTAGTCTTATTGGCCAACAAACTAAGCCAAAAGACAGTTGCCGGGAATTTTTCGAAACTCAGTCCTTAATTTGTCTGCTTTTGGAAGAAGCAGCGTGCTTGTCCGGTAGAGTGAACGGCAACCAATTCAAACTGCACATTTCTGAGTCATCATTATTACCGAGTAATCAATGGAAGATACACAAATTCTAATTGTTGAAGATGAGGAAGATATTCTTGATGTTCTAAAATATAATCTCCATAAGGCAGGCTTTCAGACGTTGGAGGTTCCTAATGGTGAGACTGCGCGTAACCTAATTCGGGAGGAAACGCCCGATTTGATCCTTTTGGATCTGATGCTACCTGGAATTAATGGCTTGGACCTTTGCAAGATACTCAAAAAGGATGAGGCCACCAAAAGTATTCCAATTGTGATGCTCACCGCTAAGAGTAGTGAAGCAGATATTGTTGCAGGCTTGGAGATGGGTGCTGAAGACTATGTGGTGAAGCCATTCAGTCCACGTGTTCTGCTGGCACGAATCCAAAATGTCCTTCGCAGGAATAAAAAGTCTATTCCAGAGGAGGGTTCATCCTTGAAATGTGGTTCCCTAGAAATTCATCCGGGAAGACATCTGGCTTTGGTTGAGGGCCAACCTATCTCGCTGACCCCAACTGAGTTCAGAATCCTTCATTTCCTCGCCCGTCATCCTGGCTGGGTTTACACTCGTGACCAGATCATCGATGCAACACATGGTGAGAATTATATCGTCACCGATCGAGCAATCGATGTGCAGATTGTAGGGCTACGTAAAAAGTTAAATGAATCTGGAAACCTGATCGAGACTGTCCGCGGGATTGGTTATCGCTTCCAAGGCCAAGATTGAGATGCCTGCTAATTCGCTTCTGCAAAAATTTCTTGCCCCCTTTGTCATTGTTCTTTCTGGGGGTTTTCTGGCCTTCAGTTGGTGGATTGAATATTCACTAGAAAAATATGTAGAACAGACTGTTGAAGAAGATTTAATTGGCCGATTTGAACTATTGGCCATTCAACCTCAACTGCTTGTAGAATTAGTTGAAAGTGGATCTTCCTCTGAGGTTTTTCAGGTGTTTGCTAAAAAAACTCGGATTCATATTTCTATTATAGATCCCAAAACTGGCTTGTTACTGAGCGACTCCTCCAGCCTCAACCCTCCGAAAGGAAACTGGTCCAGCCTCCCAGAAATCGAGGCAGCCATAAATAATCAACCCAAAGTAACAAAGAGGTTTAATCCGGCTTTCAATACGACGGCTTTGTGGTTTGCGCGCAGAGTACCAAACAAATTTGGGAATGATTTGATTCTGAGGGTGTCTTTGGAAATTCCGACCAAAACGCCTCAAGCTGAAGGACTTTTCTTCAAGATGTTGCTGGCAATGTTGCTGCTGGTCGCTGCAACGATGACTATCAGTTTATTGATCGCTGACGGTTACCGAAAATCTTTAAATGAATTGAGAAGGGGCGCAGCACGCTTTGCTAGAGGAGAACTCAGAAAAAAACTGAATGTTCCTGATGATTCAGAAATTGGAGAGCTAATCCAGCAACTCAATGAGATGGCAGCAGTGCTTAACCAACGTTTTGAAAACTTGGAAAATCAGCGATCTGAACGGGAGACCATTCTTTCGAGCATGGAAGAAGGCTTTCTGGCCGTTGATAAGTATCACCAGGTTTTAAGCATCAACAGAGCTGCAGCGCAATTATTTCGGTTGAATCCAGAAAAAGTCATTGGCCAAGATCTGCAGCTTCTGATCAGAAACTTTCAACTCAGCCACTCCGTACATGAGGCGCTGACAACTCAACAACCTCTTGAAAAAGATTTTCAATTAAATGATAGCGAAGAAAACATTAAACACTTTCAGGTTAGAATCACGCCTCTTCGGAAATCGAGTGGGGATCAAATTGGCGCCTTGATTGTGCTGCATGACATCACCCGCATAAAGTTGGTTGAAACCATCCGCAGGGACTTTGTAGCCAACGTGTCTCATGAGTTGAAGACACCAATCACATCCATCAAAGGTGCTGTTGAAACCCTGATTGATGGTGCTATCGAACAAAGAGAGGTGGCTGATCGCTTCCTGGGGATTATTTCTCGCCATTCAGATCGGCTTGACAGTCTAATAAGCGATCTCCTGCTTCTTTCCCAACTGGAGTACCGTGACGAAGGAGGAATACAAGCTGAAGAGGGAACTCTACAGCTTGTGATTCGTCATGCAGTAGGGATCTGCGAATTGAAAGCGCAAGAAAAGGAAATCAGCTTGGTGTGGCAATGTTCAGAAAGCATCCAGATGAGGATGAATGCCCCACTTTTAGAACAGGCGCTTGTTAACTTGATTGATAACGCAATCAAGTACAGCCCTGAAAAGCGACACGTCGAAATCCTAGCAACACTTGAGAAAAGCGAGGTGATCATTGAAATCAAGGATCAGGGCTCTGGCATTGATGCTCGGCATTTGGATCGAATTTTTGAAAGATTCTATCGAATAGATGCAGCTCGAAGCAGAAAATTAGGAGGCACTGGGCTGGGATTGGCAATCGTCAAACACATTGTTCAGTCCCATGGAGGGACGGTAAGCGTCGAAAGCAATCTGAATATGGGCAGTAGATTCGTACTAAGACTTCCGACTACTATTCCTAATAAAACCGAACTCCACGAGGAACGAAAAGAGTCAGAAACATTTTCATGATTCAGCGGGCACTTCTTAATAAAGCCAGAAGGCGATCCAGTTCTTCCGCAGAGAAATAGCTCAGCCTAATTTCTCCTTGAAAGGGGGGCTTGAGTTCTATCCGCATTTTAGTACCGAGGTAACGCTGCAATTCGGCTTCAATCGAACGCAATTCTGTATTCAAATCATCATCGATTCCAATTTTCGCTGAGGTCGGGCTAGCTCTGCTCTCTCGCACCCCCAAAATAAGCTTAACCTGTTTCTCCGTTTCACGAACAGACCAGTTATTAAGGAGTATTCTTTCCCGTAACTTCAGTTGCTCTGAATGCTCTGGAAGGCTTAGAAGTGCTCGAGCGTGTCCTGCACTCAAGCGACCCATTTCCAAATCTTGTTGAATCGCTTTCGGCAAGGCCAGCAAGCGAACCATATTCGCGATAGTAGACCTGTCTTTGCCAAGCTTCGTAGCCAATTCCTCCTGAGTTAATCCATGAAGCTGCATCAATTCATGGTAACATTGACCTTCTTCAATGGGGGTTAGGTCTTCTCTCTGGATATTTTCAAGGAGAGCAACCTCAAGGGCTTCGGTATCACCTAACTTTTTGATAATGACCGGTGCTTGAGTCTCTCCTGCCAGTTGCAGCGCTCTCCAGCGTCTTTCACCAGCTACCAGTTCAAAGTAGCCTTCTAAGATTGGATGATTTCTTACGATCAGGGGTTGTAGGACTCCCTGTTGTTTTATGGACTGACTGAGTTCTTGCAGAGCTTTGGGGTCGAAGTATTGGCGAGGTTGATGAGGATTCGGCTTGATGCGATCAATCGGAAGAAAACGCTGAGATTTTTGCTCACTCATTTTGAAAATTTCTCAACATGAACAAAATATTCAGTATTTTGACTCTTCTTTCCCTGAATACTGGACTCACAACTGCCAAGCATTTTGAAACCCAGCGAAGTTGCAGCCTCAATGATTTCATGAAGCACTCTGGCATGAACGGCTTCTTCTTTGACTCTCCCCCCCTTGCCAACCTCTTTTCTACCTGCTTCAAACTGAGGTTTGACAAGAGCTAAAAGCTGTGAGCCTGCAGTCATCAGTTCATAAAGTTTTGGCAGTATCAATCGGAGAGAAATGAAGGAGGCATCTACCACAACTAATTGAATTGGATCTGCTAAGTTAACTGGTTCCAGATATCGGATATTTGTACGTTCCAAGTTAATTACTCTAGGATCCTGTCGAAGTTTCCAAGCTAGTTGGCCATATCCGACGTCCACCGCGTAGACTTTCTGAGCTCCGAACTGCAGTAAGCAATCTGTGAATCCTCCTGTCGATGCCCCCACATCCAAAGCTATCCGATCAAGGACTTCAATTTGGAACTCCCGAATCGCCCCAGCGAGCTTCACGCCACCTCGACTAACATATGGATGATCCTTAGCTTGAACCACCAATTCTGAGTCCTGGTTAACGCTCTTGCCGGGTTTATCCACTCGTTCTGTATTGACCAGAACCTTGCCTGCCAGAATCAAAGACTGAGCTCGCTCACGGCTTGGAGCCAGTTGACGTTCAACAAGCAACAAATCCAGCCTTTGCCGAACTGCCATATGGAAGTTATTTGACCACGAATTCTAAATCTGTAATCTCCACTTCAACTTTTCCTTTTGGAATCGGAATGATCAGAGAATCCCCGACCGTCTTCCCAATCAAGGCTCGCGCAATTGGGGAGTTGTAAGAAATTTTACCTTTCTCGAGATCGGCCTCATCTTCACCGACAATCTGGTAAGTTTTTTCCTCGTCTGTTTCAATATCGACATAAGTGACTGTAGCACCGAAGATGACTTTTTCTCCGCTGAGACGACTTATGTCAATGACATTGCATTGGGCTAGCTTGCCGTTGAGTTCCTGAATACGACCCTCCACGAATCCCTGGCGCTCCTTGGCCGCATGATATTCCGCGTTTTCTTTTAAGTCCCCGTGCTCTCTGGCGTCTGCGATTGCCTGAACGACTTCAGGTCGTACAACAGACATCAGATGCTTCAACTCCGTTTTGAGTTGTTCATGTCCCTGCTTCGTTACAGGGTACATTTGTTCTGACATGCTTGTTCTCCAAGATTGGAAAGAAAAATTTGAATTACGATAGTGAGTAAGTTGAATGGGTCAAGTTCTTCGCATCAAGCTAAATTCAGCAGTTGTGATCTGTTTGCTTGGGCTTGCCTTGATGATGGTTCCCTTTCAAGCCCGTGCTGATCTGAAATGCGCAGGGACTGCTCTGGCTGAATGGCTGGTCCCCGGATTAGGTTACGCAATAAATGATGACTACGACAAAGCGCTTATTTTTGGTGGATTACGGTGGTGGGCCATCAATGGCTACATGCAATATTCAGATAGTGAAAATCTCCAAGCATATCCTGATGAAGTTTACAAAGAGACAAAGAATGAGGACGGAGAGGATGTCACTGACATTTATTTGAGTAAAGAAACCTATTACACAATGGCCTATTTGAGACTGTACACCAACATTAGCCTGATCACTTTCTATGATTTCTACGATGGCGGATGTAAAGACAACACAGACACCTACTGGGAAATTTTCTCACCATTTCAGTTCTGGAAATTTGGAGATTCATATACCTTCTGGATTCCAACTGGAATCCAATTAGCGACCCCTGGCGCATCTAATCTGACCTATCATGTTGATGCAGAACTGACACGAGAACAGATGCAAAGGATTGACTTCATCAATAGTCAATTGACAGGGGCTGGGGAGGAAATGTTTTTTCGGGGATTCATCCAGCGATCAATCTACAGAGGTCTAAATCGTAGTTTTAGTAAAGGTGCCGCACGATGGACAAGTATCTTTGTGGCTAGCAGTCTATTCGCTGTTGCCCACGATGGGTCAGGATTCAGTGCCAATCCCGGAGCAGCTTTCTTGGCCGGACTTTACCTAGGTACGGTATATCATCCTGCTCAGGGGGATTTTAATTTGACAGAGGCTATAGCCATTCACTCGTGGTGGAATTCTCTGATCAGTTATAAAAATTATCGAGATGCCACCTTTGTTGAACGAGCCGATGGGGAAACTGCAAAAACACTTCGGGTTAATAACTACCAGCCTTTGTTTGGATTTACCTATCGTTTTTGAGAACAAATGGAATTGTCTTGGGAATTAGCAGAATCAATCCTGATTCTGCTGCTGGCAGGCTCGTTGGCTGGGATCATGGCTGGCATGTTGGGGATTGGAGGGGGAATCATTCTGGTGCCTCCCCTGGTCTTTGTATTCGACCTGATGCAAGTATCTGAGGTCGTTATTCCCCATCTAGCTATTGGAACCTCGCTCGCAACAATCATTGCCACCTCGCTTTCCTCAGCAAAAGCCCATTTTAAAAGGGGTTCTGTTGATCATCAACTCCTCAAGTATTCGATCATCCCAACTTCTCTGGGAGCTGGATTTGGAGGGTTAGTAGCAGGTAGTCTCAGCGCAGGGGTGCTAGTGATGATCTTTGGATTTATGGCCATCGTTGTTTCCGTCAGGATGATGATTCCCAGCAAATCCAATGAGATTGACCACGAACCGAATAGATTTTTGATTGGAAATCTTACAGGACTTACAGGGATTATCTCGGCAATGGTTGGGATTGGAGGAGGAGCCATGAACGTTCCACTGATGAACATGATGGGCATCAAGATGCATCAAGCGGTTGGAACTTCAGCTAGTATGGGTTTTGTGATTGCCCTTCCCGGAACCATTGGATTCATTGTCTCAGGTTGGGAAAATCCGGACTTGCCTGAATTCTCTTTCGGCTTCATTCACTGGCTCGCTGCCCTTTGCATATGTTTGATGACGGTAATCTTAGCTCCACTCGGTGCAGCAATTTCCCATCGGTTAAATACCAAGAAGTTGAAACAGGTCTTCGGGATATTTCTGTTGGTCGTTGCGATGCGAACTCTTTGGCGACTTTGGTCTTAATGCCTTCGAAAGATCCACATTATACAATCTAATGAATGAAAATTCTCCCGCGGCAAACGCTTTAAAGCTGATCGTCTTCCGAATTAACGAAGAGCAGCCTTTTTATGGGATTAATGTTTTTAAGACTTTTGAAATTCAGCGAGCAAAGCATTTCACAATTAGTGAGGTTCCAAGGGCTAACGATTATATTGAGGGAATTGTCTACATCAGGAATCAACCAGTACCGCTAGTCAATCTTCCACGTTGGCTTAGAACTGATTTGAGTGAGCAAGAGGAGAGGAATTCTTCGATCATCTTCTGCAATTTCAATAACATTCAAATTGCGTTAAGAGTTGGAGGTATCCACCAAATTATCACGAGAGATTGGCAGGATGTCCTTCCTTTAACATTTCATGAGTACATGCCTGTTGACCGAAATCTTAATTACACCCTCCTTGATGATGGGTCTTCAGTCTGTCTCATTCTGGATGTGGAATATTTACTCACAGAAGTTTTGCCTCATGAATTTTCAGAGATCCAAGAAGATGTTCAAAAATTACCTTTCAAAAATGTCGAAATTCCAGAATCTCTAAAAAACGGGACAATTCTTGTTGCTGAGGACAGTAGCTCCGCCCAGTTGTATCTCAAAAATTTCTTCGAGAAGTTGAATCTCTCTTTCAAGTTTTTTGAGCATGGGGGTCCTCTCCTGGAGTATGTCCAAGGAATTTCAGACCTCTCCCTGATACCATTGATAATTACGGACATTGAGATGCCCATCATCTCTGGACATGAGGTCATCAGACAATTGAAGTCTGATTCTAGAACCAAGCACATTCCGATTTTAGTCTTCAGTTCTATGACGAATGACCAAAGTCGGAAAGCTGTCAAGGAATTGGGTGCTGATGGGTTTGTCGGAAAGCGAAGTGTGGAACAAATGCTGAAACAGTTGGTTGCTACAGCCCGAATACCCTTGGCATCATCATTTTCTTGAATCTTTTATAAAAGTATTATTACAAATTTTGCGTTGATTCCCAATTAAGTTGTACTTTTCTCACATTTTTAAAATTGAAAGGTATAAAAATAAGAAAGTCACCTGCCCGAGTAGGCTTTTTGACCCTTGGGGCTGGATGTTTTGGGTATTGCTGTAGTCTGGACTGTCAGTTCGAAAAATTTACGGTCACCATCGTCTCATCTTTGCCGTATAGCATCAAAGGAAGCCATGAAAATTGCTATCATTGGTTCGGGAATAGCCGGACTAACAGCTGCCTACCGTCTGCATCCTCATCATCAAATCACTCTTTTTGAAGCTTCTCCCAGACTAGGTGGACATTCCAATACTGTTACAGTAGATCTACCTGAAGGCAAAATTCCTGTTGACACGGGATTCATTGTATTTAATGACTGGACTTACCCCAATTTTATTTCATTGATGAAAGAGATTGGAATAGAGGGTAAAGCTACTGAAATGAGTTTCAGTGTCAAAGACGAGCAGAGGGATTTGGAGTATAACGGGCACACACTAAATACTCTTTTTGCACAGAGGAGAAATCTTGTGAGGCCTGCGTTTTGGTTGATGCTCAGGGATATTATTCGCTTCAACAAAGAGGCAAAGGAACTGTTGGAGAGCGATCAAGATGATCTTACCCTCGGAGACTTTCTCAAGGAGAGGAGATATGGCGATTTATTCTGTGATCATTACATCATCCCAATGGGTGCAGCGATTTGGTCGTCGAGTACCGAACAAATGTTGGATTTTCCCATCAAATACTTTGCAAGATTTTTTGAAAATCATGGGCTTCTAAACGTAGTAAATCGACCTCAATGGTATACGATACCAGGGGGTTCTCAGGAATATGTCAAGAAGTTGAGTTCTTCATTTATTGACAACGTTCGGTTCAACTCCCCAGTGATGGAGATTCGTAGAAAACCAAATTTCGTTGAGATTTTTTCTGCAGTTGGCAAAGAGCGCTTTGATGAAGTAGTCCTTGCCTGTCATTCTGATCAGGCTCTTAGTCTGCTTAAGGACGCCACCAAAGAGGAAACAGAAATTCTTGGATCAATTCCATATCAAAGAAATGAAGCTGTGTTGCATCAGGATATTTCGCTTTTACCCAATCGCAAAAGAGCTTGGGCTAGTTGGAACTATCATCTAGATCATACCCAGCAGAATACGGTAGCGGTGACATACAACATGAATATCCTCCAACACATTCCGACACCTACCCACCTGTTGGTTACCCTAAACAGGACAGAACGGATTAAACCGGAAAAGATTCTTAGCAAAATTGATTATGAACACCCTGTCTACAATGAAGGTAGCGTAAAAGCCCAGCAGCGTCATAGCGAAATCAGTGGTCTAAACAGAACACATTTTTGCGGGGCCTACTGGAGAAATGGTTTTCATGAAGATGGAGTCGTGAGTGCGATGAACATGCTTCAACTTCTTGAGATCCCCAAAGCTGCCTGAAATGGAAAGTTGTCTCTATACTGGACGCCTACGCCACAGGCGTTTCAGCCCTACTTTACACAGCTTTAGCTATCCAATTTATCTTAGCTACCTTGATCTTGGGGAACTAGATCAGGTATTTTCCCTCTCGAAAATATGGTCCAAAGAAAAATGGAGGCCAGTTTGGTTCAAACGTGAAGATTACTTTGGTGATCCAACCCAACCCTTGTCTGAAAGTGTCAAGGATGCTGTAGAGTTAGAACTAGGCTTTCGACCCAATGGATCTGTCAGAATCCTGACCCACATGCGTTCATGGGGATTAGGTTTTAACCCCGTTAGTTTCTATTATTGTTTTGATGAAAACCAACAGCATCCTGCAGCAATTTTAGCTGAGGTGACTAATACCCCTTGGAATCAAAGGCATAGTTATTTTTTAGATGGAAGAGATCAGCCTAAACACGCTCAGGCCTTTCAATTCCAAAAAAAATTCCATGTATCCCCATTTCTGAAGATGGACTACAAGTATGACTGCCGATTTACCCGACCCACAAAGAGTTTGATTGTTCATATGGAAAATCATCGAAAAGGGGAAAAACACTTTGATGCCACGCTAATTCTCAAGCGTCAGGAATTTAGTCCCGCAACAATGAGAGAAATGGTTTGGCGTCACCCTTTCATGACTGCCCAAGTCCTTGGAGGAATTTACTGGCAAGCTTTTAGGCTGTGGCTTAAGAGAATACCTTATCAGCCACCACCAAGCACAGTTGAGATGACAACTCCACCACCGTCTGATTAATTCAGGCACAATCTAGGTTTCTAATGCGCTCCAACCAAGAACTGTCTTTTCCAAGATCAGAAACTCTTCTCTCTGAGAAGCAGCCAGAAAGTGATCTTCTGAAACGTTGGAACAGATGGAATCGTAATCTGTTCATCCGGCGAACTGATAGTTTAACTCACGGAAAGATCACTGTTCACGATGAAATGGGCACGTACATCCTTGGTCAAAAGACGGATCTTTGTCCACTTGAGGTCACGGTCCATATTCATGATTTGCAGACCTACGCCAGCATTATTAATAGCGGAAGCATTGGCGTTGCAGAAGCTTACATGCGGGGAGAGTGGACCTGCTCCAACTTGACTTACCTTGTAAGAATTTTTGTGGTGAATCGTGAAGTTTTAGACAAAATGGAGCAAGGATTTGCACGTTTTGGAGTAACAATTCACGAGATCTTGCATAAATTCCTGAACAAAAACACAAAACAGGGCAGCAAGAAAAACATCTCAGCACATTATGATTTGGGAAATGAGTTCTTTAGACTCTTTTTAGACCAAACCCTCATGTATTCATCAGCTATTTTTGAAGATACTGAAGAGTCATTAGAAAAAGCATCCAAAAACAAGATGGATCGGATCTGCAAAAAATTAGAGCTTAAACCTCAGGATCACCTTCTTGAAATTGGTACTGGATGGGGAGGATTTGCCATCCATGCTGCTCAAAATTATGGCTGTCAAGTGACAACCACCACTATCTCACAAGAACAATTTCAACTAGCGAAAGAGAGAGTGAAGGAGTCTGGTTTACAAGACAGAGTCGAGGTTTTGAAGGAAGATTATCGCAACTTGAATGGTCAGTACGACAAGCTTGTATCAATTGAGATGATCGAGGCGGTAGGACATCAATTCCTTCAGGGTTACTTTCAAAAATGCAGTTCCCTGCTCAAAAAGGACGGGATGTTGCTGCTTCAGGCTATCACGATTGATGACCGGAGGTACCAACAAGCTAGTAAAACAGTCGATTTCATTCAGCGATATATTTTCCCAGGTGGGTGCTTACCTTCTATCAGCGTGATGGCTGAACATCTCCGCGAAAGCACAGACCTTTGCATTTATCACCTGGAAGACATCACACAGCACTATGTGACAACCCTAAAAAGATGGAGAGAAGGTTTCTTTGCAAACTTAGACCAAGTCCATGCACAAGGATTTTCTGACGAGTTTGTGAGGATGTGGGAATACTACCTGTGCTATTGTGAAGGAGGCTTTAAAGAGCGTGCGATTGCTACGGTTCATTTGATGGCGACCAAACCACTCTGTAAACCCAGAGACCTAACTTGCCAAATTTGAATAGTTGTCCCGAAGATTTTTCTCAAGAAGAACTGCTGACTGCTTTTGTAGGGCAAGATCCTAGTTTTGTGAAATAGTTCCAGTGGAACTCTGCTCTCTGTCCTCCCGCCAAACATGCCACTGATGACGAATTGAAGCTCCTAGCGAATCTCTTGCTACCAACTCAATAAGATTTTTTCCTTCAAGTAGTGGCGAATTCCATACAATGGCTTCTGAACGCTTATTGTTCAAGCTGAAGTAATTCAACTTTTTTCCATTGACAAAGCACTGTAGGTCCTCCAGTCCATCATCGTCGCTAAGATCAATATTCCAAATTAGCTTGTCATCTCTGGTCAAGATGGGTAGTTCATCCCTGATGAAATTAGTTTGAAAAACTGGAGGTTCAACTATGGCCTCAGGACCAATTTTACCCATCCAATGATAATTCCACAGAGCATGGTCTACTCTGGGTACAAAGAGCGCAACTTGCCAACGGCCAAGTTCCTCTATTCCTTGAGGAATTCGTACCAGTAAGTTTTCTTCATAGAATTGACCATCTTTCAGACTTTTCCATTCCACCCGGTCTTGTAACCAGATCAAACCATCCTCAGAACTTCCGATTCTCAAAACTACTTCTTCAAGTTCTTGAGGGTCCTGCATTTTAAGATTCACCTTTAGAGCAAGTGTTTCTCCGGATTGAGGGATTCCGTCCCCATTACCAACACTTCCGGCAGTCCCATTATCAATGATCTGAAATCCCATGCTGAAGGTTGGTAATACATCTGGGACTACTGACCATAGAAACTCTCTACGCAAAAGTTCTTGGTCTTCATGTTGAAGAACAAGAAAATCCAGAGGAAGCCAACTTGGACTTTCTTGTTGATCAACATCTATTTCACGAACCCAAAGGTCTTTTTCACCCCCTTCGAGTTTTCCAAAGGGGAACTCAATGTCATCTAGCCAATCTATAGAGCTTTCAGATACTACCAACACCCTCTCCATGGGCATACTGCCCTTATTTTCAAGCTGAACCTTAATTCGTAACTTGCGGTCAGAGGCAAATGGAGGAGTGATTCCTTGCCAGACACCCAAGTCAATCTCTTGCTCAAAAGAGATTTGTAGATCTGGCAATTCCGTTGGACTCGGGGAGGAAAGTGTCCAATCTAATTCCGCTTGCTTTGAGATTTCACTGACAACTTCTTTCTCAGCCTGAGCCTGCAACATAGCATGAGACCTGGCAAGAGTTGCTTTCATCGTTTCCTGATACGGTAGATGCTCTCGCAATAATCTAACTGCAATCCGAACATAATCATCATTTTCAATCTCTGCTGCACTGAGTGGCTTATCCATATCAGTTTCTTCATCTTCTGAATCTCGCATGTAGTGCAGGATATAATTTTCAGCCTTACTCTCCTGTTGAAGCGAACGTAGATGGATGTTGTTTTCCGATAAGTAAAGTGGATTCAGTTGCAAATCTGGTTGCACACCAACATCCTGAATTGAGAGATTATCTGGGGTCAAGTAACGGGCAATGGTCATTTTGAGACCAAAATTACCAGGCATACCCCAGATGGACTGAACCGAACCCTTACCAAAGGTCTGCTCACCAACAATGATCGCACGATTATTTACCTTAAGGGCTGCACTGACTATCTCTGAAGCTGAGGCACTTTGGCCATTCACCAAAACCACGATGGGAATGTTCTGAATTTTAGGGGAGCTCAAAAGTTGATGAGAGTCGTAGCTTGTTAGGTCGGTGTTGGTTTGTGTCGAAACAATTCTTTTCTCCGAGGGCAGAAACAAGTCACTTACCCTCACAGCTTCCTGAAGTAATCCTCCTGGATTTCCGCGTAAATCTAAGATCAAACCTGCAACTGAGTCGAGATTGTCCAATTGCTTTTCAAGATCAGTAGATGTGTCTTCCTGAAAAAGTTTCAGCCGAATATAACGAACCGGAATTCCATCATCGAATCGCAGATCTACAGAATCACTACTAGTGATTTGAATATCCTCTCTTAGAAGCTCATAAGTGATCTCTTTCCCTGATCGCTCAACTGTCAAATCCATTCTAGAGCCCATCTCCCCACGCAAGCCCTGCATGATTGCGCTCAAGCTCATTTTTTTAGTTGATTCCCCATCAATTTCCTTGACCTGATCTCCAATCCGCAGTCCTGCACGTTCAGCAGGCCCACCTTCCATCAGAGAAATAATAGTCAACTGCTTATCACGACTTCCAATGACGATTCCGACACCAGCAAATCGGCCTCGGGTATTCTCGTTAAACTCAGCATAGCTTGATGGTGGAAGCACAACTGAATGAGGGTCTAAGCCAGACATGATGGCGCCAAGAACGATTAGCTCCAGCTCTGTTGACTGGTATTCAGGCAGCTTTTCGTGAAGTTTCAGAATGAAGGATTGGAGCCCCTCATACATTTCTCTGAGAGACAAAGGGGGATCCAGCCTAACCAAGGTGCTTTCACGAAACAGAATACTCTGGCTCTCAGATTTGCTTTGGGGAGTAACAAATCGTACTTCTGCAATTTCTTTTTCTAATGCCAACAGTGCAGCCTCTTGAAGTTCTGAAAAATCTAATCGCCCCAACTCCAGGTAATCCAGTTGAATTCTCATCAAAACTTCTGCAAACAATGGCGTTGGAGATGGCTCTGGTTCCTCTGGCAATTCGGGTCCAGAAAGTCCGGGCAGGCAACCAGATAAAAGAATTGAGGTGATTGTGCTGAGGAGAACCCAGAGTATTTTTTTTTGGATACTTTCCACTTTCATTTACGCTCAATCTGTTCGATTAGTTTTATAAATTTTGGAATGCCCATTTTTCAAAATCACAAAGCTTATTCTTCACGTAGAACAACAGCGGGTGGAACTTTGGACATCTTCAGTGCAGGGTAGAGGCCTGCAAGCAGAGCGGCGAAGACAGCCAACAGCATGTTGTAAAATAAAACACTTGGTTCTACCAGAGTAGGAAAGGTCCAACCGAATGAACGCTGATTTATTACAAAAATCAAAACCATGGCCATCATTATCCCAACTGGAATTGCAAGGACTCCCGCAACTATCCCCATCAAACCACACTGGCTTGTCAATAATCTCCAGATTTGCCCAGGGGTCATTCCTGTGGCACGCAATATCCCTAACTCTCTCTGACGTTCAAGCTGCAGTGCCATCAAAGAACTGAGTACACCTACGAAGGCAACCCCCGTTACCAGTAGTTGAAGGACACCAGTAATTGCAAAAGTTCGATCAAAAATTTCTAAGCTCACTTCTCTCAGGGAGACATTTGAACGGATGATCAAAGGCTGTGGAAGGCTTAGTCGGTCAAAAACATCCTGAAAGCGTTTGGGAGTCCATTCATCTTCAAGATAAAGTGCAACTGAATTAACTCTGGGATCCTTCCAAAATTTCTCCAGGTGGTTGCGATGAATTATGGCGTGGCCTCTTTCAGAACTGTAATCGTAGAAGACCCCTTTGATTTCAAAAATTTTATCACCTTTCGGAGAGGGCAACACAAGCTTGTCCCCAATCGACAGAGCTAATCTGTTTGAAAGAGGTTCAGAAACTACAATTGATTGTTGTGTATCAAAGCTATTCCATGGATCCTTGCCAGCCTCTTTGAAACTGTAAGAAGCATACCCCTCATCGGGTAAGTCCAGAGTTAATAGATCAACCTCACCAAAAGCAGTGTTTACCTGAATTCTTCTATTTCTTGTGAGATGAGCAACCCCCTCAGCATTTTCAAGGATTTCAATGCTCTCCGGTAACAAAATCTTGTCGAGGTGCCGTGAATTTCCAGGTGGAACAACGTAAATATCGGCCCAAAGCTGTTGTTCCAGCCAGTAAAAGACTGTGTGTCGAAAACTACCCACCATGATTCCGAGACCAATTGCTGCTGAAATAGCTACCATCAGGGCTGCAATCGCAACACTTGTTCTACTGAGTTCAGCTTGAACCCCTCGAGTGGCCATACTTCCCAGGACTCCAAAGAGCTTGGTCATGATGGGCCTTATCAGTGTCATAGCGAGGTTTGTCAGATGAGGAGTGAGAAATGCCAAGCCTACAATTAAAGAAAACAGACCTGCGTAACTCAGGATTAAATCTTTGGAGGGAAGCCACAATAAAAAGACTCCTGCGAAGCAAAGGCCTAAGCCCCCGTATAAGCTCCAACGTAACGTCCTGCGAAACGATTCTTCACGCGACGATCGATTCAAAACCATTCTTGGTGGAATATTTGAAGCCTCTTTGGCAGGCGGGATCACAGCAAGAAGAGTTGCTCCCAATCCAAGACCAATACCTTTGAGAAGAGATAAATTAGACCACTGAAGCTCCCGAACGGAGAGAACATAGTACAAATCGTTGATGGTTTGAGTTACATAGATGACAAGCAGATTTGCCAACTGACTCCCACCGACCAAACCTATAGAAGTCCCTACAATCCCAATCACAATTGCTTCCATGAGAATAATGCGAAATATCTCACCTCGCGTGACTCCCACGGCTCGAAGTTGGCCCAACAGGCTGTAGCGTTGGACCACAGAGAAAGTCATCGTGTTGTAGATCAAGAACATTCCTACAATGAGCGAAAGCAAGCTCAGAGCGGAAAGATTCAAGTGGAAGGCACGAGTCATTTTGTCAGCAGATTCAAGTCTTGTTTGTGATGATTCGACGCGAGCACCAATGGGAAGAGTTTCATTGAGCCTCTCAATTTGTTTATTTTTTTCTTCTTCATCACCGTCCAAAATCAGATCTATCCTCGATAAATCCCCTTTTTGCTGGAGTAACTCCTGAGCTGTGCTGATATCTACAATCAACAGTTTTGAAAGGGCTTGACGCGCGAAGCTATCGTCAATTTTCAGAAAGGCAACCAGCCTAAGTTTTTGAGGCAAGCCCCCGACTTCAACTTCGAAAAAATCTCCAATTTGAATACCCAACTGTTTAGCTAGATCGATTGAAACGACAACAGTATTCCGTTCTGTTAAAAATGCCGTCAGATTTTTGCTGTTTCCACCACCTAAATCCTGCAGATATGGTCGAAAAGGGGCTTCTGCAAAAGGATCAATTCCCAATAACTGGAACACCTGATCCGGTTTTTCTTTCAAAACTGCAAAACCTTCTAAAACAGGGGCTGCTTGCCTGAAACCAATTTTTTGTTTCAACTCTCGATAAGTCTCTTCAGTGAGATATTCTCGGTCAGAGATGATTTGATGAGTCGAACGACCACTCACCGATTGAACTGCCAATTCCATCGATCTTTGTGCACTGGCATTTGTCAAATCGATTGAGAGAACAATGGTGACCCCTAAGGCAACTCCAATCACAGCCAATCCAAATTGCCAGGGATGACGCTTTAGATATCGAAAACTTGATTGATAAAGAATAGGTGGCATCTAAGTATTATTGGTGTTCTTGGTGAAAATTTGGATAGAAGTAGCCTGCTTGTATTTTTGCAATCTTTACGGCATGGTCAAAAGCAAAAGTTTTTTCCAGCCAGATGCCGCTTGCCATCTTGCTCCTTCAGGTGCTACTAAAATTAGTTATTTCAAATCCCCGATTACTAAAGCAGATTTCTTTTCATGCCAAATAACCTGATCATCGTAGAATCACCGGCCAAGGCTAGGACTATCAACAAGTTTCTTGGCAATGATTATATTGTTGTCGCCTCCATGGGCCACGTCCGTGATCTTCCAGAGAAAGAGCTTGGTTTTGATCCCTCGAATCATTTTGAACCGCGTTATGAGATCACCAAGGATAAGAAGAAAACAATCGCAGATATCAAGAAACGAATCTCCAAAGAAACTGTGGTTTATCTAGCAACTGACGAGGACCGTGAGGGTGAATCTATATCTTGGCATCTAATCGAGGCACTTAAACTTCAAAAACATCCTGACATCAAGCGGATCGTTTTTCATGAGATCACCAAGCCTGCCATTTTAAAAGCCTTGCAGAATCCAAGGGATGTTGACACCAGCCTCGTGGATGCCCAACAAGCACGGAGAATTTTAGATAGAGCTGTAGGCTATGAACTCTCACCGCTTTTATGGAAAAAAGTGAAACCCGGACTCTCTGCGGGTAGAGTTCAAAGTGTAGCAGTCAGAATACTTGTTGATCGAGAGAGAGAAATCCGGGAATTCAAGCCACTTGAATTTTGGAGAATTCGAACCGCTTTTCAAAAGTACGATTTCCAAGCAGAGGTGTTTTCCTACAAATCTAAAAAAACTGAAAAATCTATCCCAAATGAAGCCACAGCTCAGGAAATAGTCTCATCGTTGGAAAAAGGTGGAATCTGTAAAATTGCTGATATCGAAGAAAGAGAGACCGCCAGAAAACCCGTAGCCCCCTTCACCACCTCTACTATACAGCAGGAAGCATCATTAAAACTAGGATTCTCACCTCGGAGAACAATGTCTGTCGCTCAGCAATTGTACGAGGGAAATTTTGAAATCCCTGATTATAGTGGCGGCTTAATAACCTACATGCGAACAGACTCGACAACGCTTTCTGAAGAAAGTTTGCAACAAGCTCGACAAGTCATTCTTTCAGAATATGGGATTGAGTACGCTCTTAAGAAGCCCCGTCGATTTGCTACCACAGCCAAGGGTGCACAGGAAGCTCACGAAGCGATTCGACCCGTCGATTTGAGCATGAAGCCTCAAGATGTTCGGGCCCATTTGAGCCCGGAGATGGCAAAGCTTTATGATCTGGTTTGGAAGAGGATGATCGCTTGTCAGATGACGGATGCAATTATAGCACGGACAACTCTGAAGTTGGAGGGAGGGAATCAGAAAGAGTGCCTCCTTGAGGTCAAGGGCCAGCGGCTTGTGTTTCCAGGATTCTTAAAAGCCTACACAGAAGGCTCTGAAAATCCTGATGCAGATCTTGAAAAAAAGGATGTGATCCTACCGAAAGTCGAGAAAGGAGAGGAATTGGGGATCAATGAGGTGATTCCAGAGCAGCACTTTACCAAGCCCCCACCGCGCTACACGGAAGCAGGTCTAATCAAAAAGCTGGAAGCAGAGGGAGTTGGCAGGCCTTCCACATATGCTCCGACTATTTCCACCATTCAAGATCGGCAATATGCCGAAAGAGGAGAAGATAAACGGCTCAGGCCAACAGATCTGGGTGAGGTCGTTACAGATTACTTAGTGAATCACTTCACTGACATCGTGAATTTGAATTTCACCGCAAGAATTGAGGAGGACCTAGACGAAATCGCCAATGGAAAACGAGATTGGGTTTCCATGATGACTGAATTCTATCAACCCTTTCACGAGAACATTGCTGTAAAACAGGAGTTACCTCCTGACAAAGGGGAAAAGGTTTTGGGAACTGACCCACAAACAGGCCGTCAGGTCAGTGTTAGGGTTGGTCGTTACGGTCCAATGGTTCAAATTGGAACTAAGGATGATGAAGACAAACCCAAGTTTGCCTCCCTTCCCAAAGATCGAAGCATGCATGAGATTCAACTGGAAGAAGCACTAAAGCTCTTCAGTCTTCCTCGACATTTGGGCAACTTTGATTCCTCTGATGAGGAAATAATTGTTAATCGAGGCCGTTTTGGCCCTTATGTCAAACTTGGTAATCAATTCTTCTCCATCCCCAAGGAAATTGACCCTTTGCAGATCGATCGTGAAGAAGCAATCGAGTTAATCCGTCAAGGCAAAGAAAGCAAAGCCAAGCAGGTCTTACACGATTTTGGTGAAATTCAAGTGCTGAAGGGCCCTTATGGACCTTACATCAAATACAACAAGAAGAACTTCAAAATCCCCAAAAACACGGATGCTGAATCACTAGACAAAGTCACCTGCGAGCAAATTATCTCAGAAGCCCCACCTCCTCGTCCAAAGCGCAAAACCAAGGCCTCGTAATGGGTTGGAGACTTTGACTAACAGTCGCCGCCCGACAACAACCACCTAATGGTGTAGCCCCGAAGTATGCGAACTCATCTATCCGCACTCGTCATCCTTGCGCTGAATTTTCTGATTTTTCTGGTTCTGAACCAATTTTTGAATCCGCATCCGGATATGCTGGACCATTGGGTGTGGTCACGTTTTTTGAGTGCCTCGTACTACGAGCACCCTCCGATGGTGGCTTTTTTGATACGCATCATCACTACCATTGGCGGCCACCAAGAGACCACCCTAGAAATCGGTGCTCAGCTTGTAAATTTATCCATTCTTTATTTGATCTATCGTTTAGCACTCTCCATTTTCCACACTAGGGCAGCTCTCTTTACAATACTTGTGTTGAGTTCAATGCCCTACTTTACATTGGGAACAGTCTTTCTTCACATCACCCAGCCCTTTGTTTTTTGTTGGGTGCTAGCACTAATGCTGCTCGTCCACTATCACCGTGAACCTCATCCTCGGTGGCTCATTTTCATAGGAATTGTCTGTGGTCTTGGAGCCTTATCCAAATTCATCATGCTCCTCTTTTACATTGGGCTTTTCTTTCATGCGTTGATTTACCGAGACGCCCGAGACATTTTGAAATCTCCCTGGCTCTACATGGCTGGAGTGATTTCACTCACGATCTTCTCGCCGGTTATTTTTTGGAATGCCGCTCATGATTGGATCTCTTTCCGTTTTCAATTTGGCAGAGGAATGAGTGGTGACGAATTTGGTGAAAACACATTTCATTTTTTGATTGGCCATATACTTTTATTTTCACCTCTCTGGGCAACGGTGGGATGGTTGGGTTTAACCAGTTTGAAAGATCGTTTTCGTTCAGGTCGACACCCTGAATCTGTCATTTTGGTACTCTCACTGTATCCGCTTTTTTTCTTCACCATCATGAGTTTGAGAGGATCCATCGCAGACCCGCACTGGACAAACCTCTTTTACCTTGGCTTAGCTATTCTTCTGGGGCAGGCCCTCTCAATTCATTGGAAAAAATATAGGTTGGCCTTGGTTGGAGCAGCATTATTTATCAATGCTGGCTTGATCACCGCAGCAGTCGTTAACACCTATGATCCACTTTACGAATGGGAGGCTCACGAACTAGACAGTCCAAAACTTCTGATTAGTGATGGTGTCCCTGCAGAAGTAATCAACAAACTTGAAGCACATCACAAAAGGCTCTACAGCTTTGACGCTTTTGAGGAATTTCTTAACAAACATCTCACAGATTCTGAAATTAATGCTTATGGTGACCAACTTCGAAAAGTAAGCCATGACACTTTCAGCAATCGATTCAATCAGTTTCTTCAGTGGCCAGAAACTGTTGATGAAATGAGGAAATTACTAAAGACGAGGGGATTGGGTGATCCTCAATACATTGTCAGCAGAGAATATCAATTGAGCAGTGCGCTTAGTTTCTATTTCCCAAACCATCCATGGCCACACAGCTTGGAGAAGACGGAGAGAAATCTCTGGTCCCCAAGAGAGGAAGTGAAGAAGTCATCTTTCCTATTTGTTTGCGCTCTCTATGATTGTGATCACTCCAGTCGAGTCTTTGAAAGGACAATGGGCATTCAACTGGCTGACCTTGGAGAGGTCTTGATGAGGCAGGATGGAAGGCTCATTCGTGCGTTGAGACTCTACTCACCAGCAAATCTGGTTTCAACTGAGATTGATCCACTAACCAGTCCAGCAGCATCTCAATAACGTTGAGATAAAACACACAGTCGGCTGATCACTTGACTCACAGTATTTTCACCAATAATATTAGGTTTTTTTGACTTTCCTCAATCAACGGCTCTTTAGATAGAATCCTTGGTTCAGCCGAGCTCAACCATTCGTATCAATCCAGCAAGAGGGACCATGGCGCAGACCATGTTTGAAAAGATTTGGAACTCCCATGTCATCACCGAACAAGATGGCAATACCATCCTCTACATTGACCGTCATTTGGTTCACGAAGTCACCTCACCTCAAGCTTTTGAGGGACTTAGGATGGCGGGACGCCCCATCCGTTGTACTGGAGCGACCTACGCCGTGCCAGATCACAATGTTCCAACCAAGGACAGGGATAAACCAATTGCCGACCCGATCTCTGCCAAACAAGTGGAAACACTTAGACAGAACTGCAAGGAATTTGGCATCACACTTTTTGACCTAGATGATGAACGACAAGGAATTGTACATGTAGTAGGCCCTGAACAAGGGTTGACCTTACCTGGTTCCACTATCGTCTGTGGAGACTCGCATACAGCTACTCACGGAGCTTTTGGAGCACTCGCATTCGGGATTGGGACGAGTGAAGTAGAGCATGTGCTCGCAACACAAACTCTGCAGCAACAGAAACCGAAGACCATGAAAATTGAAGTCCATGGATCTCTACCAAACAAAGTGGGGGCCAAGGACATCATACTGGCGATTATCGGGAAAATTGGCACTGCCGGAGGAACTGGCTATGTACTTGAATACTGTGGTGAGGCGATTCGTGCACTTTCGATGGAAGGTAGGATGACTCTCTGCAATATGAGCATTGAAGCAGGCGCTAGAGCTGGAATGGTTGCTCCTGATGAGAAAACCTTCGAATACCTGGCAAATCGGCCCTACGCCCCCAAAGGTGATGAATTTGAGCAAGCGGTCGGTTTCTGGAAACAGCTGGTTTCAGATGATGGAGCTACATACGACAAAGTAGTGATTCTGACAGCCGAAGATATCCTTCCACAAGTGACCTGGGGCACAAATCCTGGCATGGTCACAGACATTCATGGTCAAGTTCCAGATCCTCAAAAGATTGAAGATACCAACGAAAGAAGAGCCATCGAACGTGCCTTGGCTTATATGGATCTCAAACCAAATACCCCAATTGTTGATATCAATATCGATCGAGTTTTCATTGGTTCATGCACGAATTCTCGAATTGAGGACCTCCGCAGTGTCGCAGACTTTGTGAAGGGGCGCAAAGTCAGTTCCAAGGTTCACGCAATGATTGTTCCGGGAAGTGGACTTGTGAAGAATCAGGCTGAAGAGGAAGGGCTTCATCATGTTTTTGTCGAAGCAGGTTTTGAATGGAGAGAACCCGGCTGCTCAATGTGTCTCGCAATGAATGACGACATCCTACAACCCGGTGAGCGATGTGCGTCGACCAGTAATCGAAATTTTGAAGGCAGACAAGGGAAAGGCGGCCGCACACATTTGGTAAGTCCCGTCATGGCTGCTGCTGCCGCAATCACAGGACACTTTACAGATCCACGAACTCTTTAACTGATCCCACTGGAATAAGAATGCAACCATTTCAAACGCTCACTGCGACAGCAGCTAAGTTGGATCAGGTCAATGTTGATACTGATCAAATCATCCCGAAGCAATTTTTGAAGAAAATTGAACGGACTGGCTTTGGGATTCATCTTTTTCATGACTGGCGTTTTATTGACGATGCTGGGCAAAAGCTAAATCCAGATTTCATTTTAAATAAGTCCCGTTATCAGGGAGCTCAAATCTTAGTTGCGGGGGACAACTTTGGCTGTGGCTCCAGTCGAGAGCATGCTCCTTGGGCTCTTCTCGATTATGGTTTCCGCAGCATTATTGCTCCGAGTTTTGCTGATATCTTCTACAACAACTGCGCTAAAAATGGTATTTTGCTAGTTGCTATACCAGAGGCTTCAGTACAGCAGCTTTTCACAGAAATTGAAGACAATGTTGGCTGTGAACTGATAGTTGATCTACCCAACCAAAAAGTCCAGAGCCCCAAAGGATTGGCATTTAGTTTTGAAATCGATCCATTTGTCAAACATCGGCTACTCAACGGACTGGATGACATTGGATGGACCCTACAGTTCCAGTCAGCGATTGAGAAGTTTGAGGCAAGTTACCAGAAACAAGTTCCCTGGATGTTTGTCCATTAATGGCAAGGAAATATGAAAATCAACATCTCCGTTGAGGCCACTCCACAAGAGATTCGCGAGGTCTTAGGTCTCCCAGACATTCAAGACGTTCAAGGGATCTTACTCAAGCAATTTCAGCAAAACCTAAAGGATGGGCAGGTTGACAAAGATGTGGTGAGCGAACTGATGGGACCAACTCTGCAGTTTAGCAAGAATTTCATGGACTCCATGATGGAAAATATGGGGTCCATGTTAAACCAGACCAATCACGCAACTTCAAATCAACATGAGACCATGAAGGACTCTTCTTCCACAAAATCCAAGCAGCAACCGGTGTCTTCCAAGGAATACTGAGCCTTGGGAAATTTCCTGCTGCGGCGACTCCTGCTCTTGATTCCAGTTCTATGGGGAGTCGCAACCCTCGTCTTTCTGCTTCTACATTTCATACCTGGTGATCCTGTCGACTTGATGCTGGGGGATTCTGCCCTCGGAACTGATCGAGAAACTCTTCGAAACCAACTGGGCCTCAACGACCCCTTGATTGTTCAGTACCTGAGATACTTTGGGGACCTCTTGCAGGGAGACTGGGGGACTTCTCTTTTCAGCAAGAAGCCAGTATTTGAGGAAATCATGGAGCGCGTCCCAGCAACCATGGAACTGATGTTTGGTGCCATGGTCGTGACCATTCTGGTGGCAATGCCACTTGGACTGATTGCTGCGGTCAACAAAGGTACTTGGATCGATCAGGGAGCAATGATTTTCTCTTTGCTGGGTGTCTCCCTCCCAAACTTTTGGCTTGGGCCAATGTTGATCCTGCTGCTCTCAATCCATTTTGATCTGTTACCGGTGAATGAAAGAGGTGGTTTAGAACATCTCATTCTTCCAGCATTGACCCTCGGAACTTCATTGGCTTCCATTCTGGCTCGGATCACACGTTCTTCGGTTGTAGAAACTCTTCAGGCTGAATACATCCGCACCGCCAGATCAAAAGGGATTTCGGAATTACGAATTCTATTTCGTCATGCACTCCGAAATGCTCTCATTCCAATCGTCACCGTGATTGGCCTACAAGTCGGGGTTTTATTGAGCGGGGCAATTATCACCGAAGCCATCTTTGACTGGCCTGGTCTAGGCAACTTGTTGATCTCTGCAATTAACAGTAGAAATTATCCACTGGTTCAGGGTTGTGTGCTGTTCATTGCTGGAAGTTACGTCATGGTAAATCTAGTGATTGATTTACTATATGCTTATTTAGATCCTCGTATTCGCCTCTCATGAGCCGTCCCCTAGGCCGTATTCGCCTTTATTCTCTAATCCTCCTCAGCTTTTTTGTGATACCAGCGTTGCTGGCTCCATGGATTTCACCGCATGACATTGACCAGATGGATTTGATCCGTCAACTGGAGACACCCTCTCTCGATCACTGGATGGGACTTGATGAAAACGGCAGTGATATTTTTAGTCGTCTGCTCGCAGGAGCGCGTATTTCTCTCTATGTTGGCTTTTGGGTCATTGGTATTTCAACAGTGATTGGAGTGAGCCTGGGTTTGCTCTCGGGCTATTTTGGGGGCTGGCTAGATATTGTGTTAATGAGAATCGTTGACGTTCTCCTGGCATTTCCAGGATTATTGTTGGCAATTGCTCTTGTGGCGGTCCTTGGGCCTGATATCAACAATGTCATCTTAGCCTTGTCAGCTCTCGGTTGGGTTGCTTACGCCAGGCTTGTTAGAGGACAGGTATTATCGGTTAGAGAAGAGGAATACGTGCTAGCAGCCAGAACATCAGGGATGCCAGCTTGGAGAGTGATGTTCCTCCATCTTTTACCAAACATTCTGCCACCAGTGATTGTCCAAACCACTTTCAGTCTAGCAGGCACTATCATTTCTGAATCCAGCCTTAGCTTTCTGGGCCTAGGAGCTCCACCCGGAACCCCAAGCTGGGGAACTATGCTTTCTGAAGGACGATATGTGTTGTGGGAAGCTCCACATGTCTCTGTTTTTCCAGGCCTTGCCATTCTGTTTGTTGTTCTGATCTTTAATCTCCTGGGGGACGCTCTAAGAGATTACTTTGACCCCAAATCTTAGCTAAAGACTCATTTGATTTCTTAAGTCCCTGGTTGTATCAACTTTTATTGCTTTATCACTTTTGACAGATTCACAAAGATGAATCAAGATTTGGTCAGACAATTCTAACTTATCAGAATTATTCACAAATTACTGAATTAAAATATTAAATTTTATTTTTAAATATCAATTTTTGTAAAGATGTTTGACATAATTAACCTCATCAAGCTATATTCTTTGGCTGGCTAATAGGAAGTGATCTTTCTGAAAGCTGCTTAGAATCTTTTTCTAGCTCTTTGCACCCCGTAATTACAGAATGTAGATTTTGCGGTCCAGCAAAAGTGGAATGGAACCCACCCGAAATGTGCTAATCCTTAGAAAATAGATTCAAAACCCGAATTCAACTATCGATTGGAGACTCAAGATGAAACTAATGAAATCGTTTGCGACCGCTGTCGCTGTGGTGGCGATGCTGGCAGGGACAGCACTCGCAGGAGGCCACTCAGAACGCTATGTCATGATTACCCATGGTGAGGGGAAAGACCCTTTCTGGCCAGTAGTTCAAAAAGGTGGTGAAGATGCTGCCCGTGCAATTGGGGCTGAGTTTGAATACATCTACAATCCTTCAGCTGATATGGCTGATATGGCCAGTTCAATCCAAGCTGCTGCTGCCACACAGCCAAGTGGTATGGTAATATCCCTACCAGATCCTGATGCTCTTGGTCCAGCCATCAAGGCTGCTGTTGCTGCAGGCATCCCTGTTGTAACTATGAACTCAGGTCTTGAATCTTCAGCTAGCTTGGGGGCTCTGATGCACGTTGGACAGCCTGAGAAATTAGCTGGTCAAAAAGCAGGTGAACGAGCAAAAAGTGAAGGAGCCTCCAACGCTCTCTGTATGATCCAAGAAGCCTATAACACAGCTCTTGTTGACCGATGTGAGGGGTATGGTGAAGCAGTGCCCATTAAATTTGTTGATACCACTTCTGATCCAGCGACAATCACCACCCGTGCTACTGCTGCACTACAAGCTAATCCAGGAATCGATGCAGTACTATCCGTTGGTCCGCATGTTTGTTCTGGTGTTGCAAAAGCCATGGATGATTTAGGTGTGAGTGTCCATCATTCCTGTTTTGACTTAAGTCCAGAAGTTATGGACCTGATTAATGCTGATAAAGTGTCTTTCACTATTGATCAGCAGCAACGCCTTCAAGGCTACATGCCTGTGATTGTTTTGCATCTTTACAACAATGCAGCAGGCTTGTTACCAGGTGCTAACATCCCATCTGGCCCCGGATTTGTTGACAAGTCCAATGCTTCCTCTGTTTCAGCTCTGGCCGGGATCGACCGATAAGCGAATAACAGAAATTTAAAATTAAAGAAGGACTGCAGAAATGTAGTCCTTTTTTTTTCTAAAGATCAAAATGAGTTCTGACACATTGAACCCGGCAAAAAGAAATGAAGCCGATCGGCACAGGCAAAAAAACTGGTTTCAGACCATGCTTGATCGCCCCGAGATAGGACCACTTGGGGTCATGCTGCTGCTATTCGGAATGCTTGGCTATTTCTCTATTCCAGAAGGTCAATTCTCTCTCAATCCCTTCAGTGGAGAAGGATTCAACGCTCTCGGAATCCGGAACAACTTTCGAGTCATTGCCCAACTTGGAATCGTCGCATTGGGTGCTGGAATGTTAATTATTTCTGGCGAATTTGACCTCTCTGTTGGTTCAATGATCGGATTTGCAGGTGGCTGCATGGCAATGATCCTCAAGTGGGGATTTGCTGTTATCATTCCGTATCCATCATTTGCTGATGGCTTCACAATCGAAGGTTTTCGACTTTTTGAAATTCAAAACGTTTCGCCTTTGACGGCAATCCTCATCACTTTATGTTTGACTTTGTCCTTTGGCTGGTTCCAAGGGTGGTTTATTGTCAAATCAGGGATTTCTTCTTTTATCGTTACGCTCGGAGGCCTCTTCTTCCTCAGAGGATTGACTGAGGTTAGTTACCGAGCTTTCAACAAAAAAGAAGACCAAACAGCAGGTTCAACTACAGTTACCGATTTACCTGACATAAAAAATATTATTGAAGTTCCTGGGCTTGGTGAAATGGAACGTGAGGCTGCTAAGTCATTACCTAATAATCAACTCCTAGAAGTTCTCAAAACTGCACCAGAGTCTACTGTTGCTAAACTGACTGAACAACTCAGCTATGCGAATGAAAAAGTAGCAGCTACCAAAACAGTTCTTCAAGAATCAAGAATGACTCAGACGCTCCAGCGTTCCTTGGACAATGCTATCCAGTCTGGTAATGAAGCGATGCAGAAAATGCTACAGGCTAAGATAGATGCTGGAGTACAGGTTCCTGAAGTAAAAGCAAAAGCTGTAACGGATTTTGATTTAGCCAAGGCCTATATTGACACCCTTCCGACAGCTAGACCTGTAGCAGAATTTTTTGGAGGTGATATACTCAAGCCCTCATTCGATTGGCTCTACTACACAGCTGATTGGAATGTCAACAACTTTGGGAACCAGTTTGCTCCAGGTTTATATGCTTGCGTGATGATTTGGCTGATTATGGCTTTTTTTTGCTACATCGTCCTCAGTAAAACTCAGGCAGGAAATTGGATCTATTCAACCGGGGGTAATCTCAGCGCTGCCAGAGCGAATGGGGTTCCAACAAATCGTGTGAAAATATCGCTGTTTGTCTTCACAGCTTTTTGCGCTACGATGTTTGCTGCGTGCCAGGTTTTTGAAGTTAACACTGCGGACACAGCAAAAGGTAATCTGAAGGAGCTAGAAGCAATTGCTGCTGCCGTAATCGGAGGTGTCGTGCTTACAGGTGGATTCGGAACCATCCTTGGGATTTTGCTTGGTACTGTTATCTTCGGAATTGCGAAAGAGGCCTTTTTCTATATTCCTGGAGTTGATGGCTCATTCTATAGAGTCTTCTTGGGAGCAGTTCTAGTAAGCGCTGCACTTACAAATGAAAATATCCGCAAAAGAATCATCGGGAGTGCCTAGCTATGAGTGTTCAAAGGCCTTCTATAGAGGTCCGAAATCTCGTCAAGAGATTTGGGAGTTTTACTGCCCTGAACGGAATTGACCTTGATGTCTACCCTGGAGAAGTACATGCCCTCCTTGGCGACAACGGTGCTGGAAAGTCAACGCTAATCAAAGCGCTCTCCGGAGTACACCCACCGACAAGTGGTGAGATCAAGGTTGACGGAGAAATAGTCCAATTCCAGTCTCCTCGAGAAGCTTCTGACGCAGGTATAGGCACCGTATATCAGGATCTGGCTTTAAACCCTTTGGCTTCAGTGACCAGGAATTTCTTTTTAGGCAGAGAGATTAAAAAGGGATTGGGACCGTTTGGATTGTTGCAAATGAAGGAAATGAACGCAATTACGATTGCAGAGATGAAAAAGATTGGGATTCACATCTCAAATCCAGATCAACCTGTCGGGACTATGTCAGGAGGACAACGACAGACTCTGGCTATTTCAAGAGCAATCTATTTTGGGGCGAAGATTTTAATCCTAGATGAGCCCACTTCGGCTCTGGGTCAGAAACAACAGATGGAGGTGTTAAAGACCATTCGGACCGTCCAAAAGCTCGGGAATATTGCGATCATCCTAATCACCCACAATGAAATTCACGCCCAACTGATTGCTGACCGCTTCACATTTCTCAGCCTTGGGGAGGTGATTGGTAGGGGGACAGCACAAGAACTGGAGGGAGATGAAATCAAGAAATTGATGGCCGGTGGCGCTGAATTGGGCAATTTGAAGGCAGAACTAGCTGCTTGAAATAATTTACCTGATAAGTATTTGATTAAGTTACTCCTCAACCATATGGGAATGATAATAGGTTTGACATAAATCTAAGGGTCTCTGCTTTTCAAAAATATCGCCTTAAGGGAAGATTACGCCAACTTCTGCCAAGCCGATTGCCACTCAGCATCTCTAATATCCCACTCTCGTTCACCTAGTTGTGGCCCAGAGACTTCTAGCAAAAGCCACTCGAGGTACTGTGCAACAAGCTCTGATGTTACTAAAGCTCCAGTAGCTTTGTATTGTCGGAATTGTTCAACCATCGGAAAGTCTTTTGGTTCTAGAGCTCGTATCTCCGCCTGCATCGGTGTATCCACAATTCCGGGTCGTACACTTCCAAACCAAATATTTCTTTGTGCCAGTTCATCTTTGAGCAATTGTCCCAACATAAATAACGCAGCTTTGGAGGTGCAATACATTCCCCATCCAGGAATACCTTGATGAGCGGCCCCACTAGAGATATTAACCACTCGACTATTTTCAACAAGTTTTAGCAGTAAGGCTTGCGTCAAAAACAAAGGCCCCTCAACGTTAGTTGCCATGTGCGATTTCCAGTCCTCTGGACTCTGGTCGAGTATTGGCCCTACAGGACCTAAGACAGCAGCATTATGTACCAACAAATCCAAGGTCCCCTTTGCTTCGGAAACTATCTTTTGACGATCTTGAATGCTCCCTACATCTGCTGAGATGATTGAAATCTTATCTGGGTAATCTCGAGCCACTTCCTGCAACAAATTTAAACGACGACCGACAATCGTCACCCGCCACCCTTTGTCAGCAAATCTCCCCGCAAGGGCCCGCCCAATTCCAGTACCACCTCCAGTAATTAGTATATGTTTCATCATCACACCTCGTGAAAATACAGTTTAATCCATCGATTTGTGAACCGTCACAGGAATCAACTTCGAGATTGGGGTAAAACTCCTGTCAGCGCAGTATTCAACGGCAATCAATTCATTTGTCTCGGGAAAATAAGATGCTGCACATCCTTGTGGAATATTATATCGCACTGCATGAAATCCACAGACTTGACGTTTCCTACCGTCTTCCATGTGACTTTGGATGACAACTTCTTGGCCGTGCTCAATTCCTAGGGATTCCATGTCTTTCAAATTCATGAATATGATCCTGCGAGTTCCAAAAATTCCTCGATAGCGGTCATTCATTCCGTATATTGTTGTGTTGTATTGATCATGTGAACGAATCGTCATCAGTCTTAATTGGCCAGTGGGAAGCTGGAGACGTTGTAAAGGCTTAGAAATAAAGCGAGCTTTACCAGTTTTTGTGTTCCATTTTCTTGCAACTGCTGAATTAAAAAGTCGGAAACCACCTGGTTGGTTTATTTTTCTATTATAATCTGAAAATAATTCTGGCAGCACAGCCTCGATCTTATCCCGAATCAATCGATAGTCATCCTGAAGCACTGTCCACATTTTTTTGTTCTCCGGGAAAGTCGCTTTCGCCATTCCTGCAACAATTGCAACTTCTGACTTCAGATTGGCAGAGGCTGGCTGGTTTGTTCCTTGAGAAGCATGAACCGCCCCCATTGAGTCCTCAACTGTCACAGACTGTTCCCCAGAAGCTTGAACATCCAACTCTGAGCGCCCCAAACAAGGTAAAATCAGTGCCTTTTTCCCATGAGCTAAATGAGATTTGTTCAACTTTGTTGTGACCTGCACAGTCAAATCGCATTTCTTTAGAGCCTCCTCAGTTCTTGAGCTATCCGGTGTAGCTCTGGCAAAATTACCCCCCATTGCCATGAATACCCTAACACTTTCTGACTCCATCGCTTGAATGGTTTGGACCGTGTTAAAACCAGAATCTCTTGGGGAGGATATCCCAAACTGATGATCCAGCTTTTTTAGGAAAGACTCGCTTGGGTGCTCAGTGATTCCAACTGTCCGATCCCCTTGGACATTGCTGTGACCTCTGACTGGACAAACCCCTGTTCCTGGCCTCCCAATATTTCCTCGAAGAAGCAATAGATTTACGATACTCTGAATCGTAGAGACAGCATGTTTCTGCTGAGTGAGTCCCATGGCCCAGCAGGCAATGACTCGTTGCGAATTACAATAGAGAGATGCAACTTCTTCAATCTGGGTTCTGGAAAGACCTGATTCAGATTCAATAACGGTCCAATCTGTTTTTCCAATTTCATCTTTCAGTTCTGAAAGACCAGATGTGTGATTTTCAAGAAATTCTTTGTCCAGAACGTTTTTTTGAGTTTCTTCAACTCCAAGGACAGCCTTGATCAAACCCTGAAGCAAAGCCAAATCACCCCCAATTATTGGTTGGAAGTAGTGAGTAGAGATGGAGGACGATGTCCCTGTCATCATTTGAAGGGCTTCTTGAGGATGAATAAACTTTTCAAGCCCACGTTCCAGGATTGGATTAAATGTCACAATTTGGCATCCTCTGCGAGCAGCTTGCTGAAGGACTGAGAGCATTCTTGGGTGGTTCGTACCCGGATTTTGGCCGATCACAAAGATCAAGTCTACCTCCTCAAAGTCCTCCAGTTGAACAGTACCCTTACCAATCCCTATTGACTCGGTTAGAGCTACTCCACTTGACTCATGGCACATATTTGAACAGTCTGGAAAATTGTTTGTACCAAGTGTTCTGCCAAAGAGTTGCCATAGAAAGGCAGCTTCGTTACTAGTTCGCCCAGAAGTGTAGAAGACTGCCTGGTTTGGATTTTCCAAGGCACATAGATTTTCTGCTATCAAATTGAATGCGTCATTCCAACTGATTGGGGTGTATCGATCAGTTTGTTCATCATAAGCCATGGGTTCGGTCAATCGTCCTTGCTGTTCCAAATCATAGTCAGACCAAGATCTCAGCGATTCTACTGTACGGCTCCCAAAAAACATTCTGCTAACGCGCTTGAGAGTACACTCTGCAGCTATCGCTTTAACCCCATTCTCACAAAACTCTGCGATAGATGTTTTTTCAGGCTCTGGCCAGGCGCATCCCGGGCAATCAAAACCTGAAGGTTGATTCATTTTTATCAAAGCTGGGATTGCGTTGATTGCCTTCTCTTGGTTTAGTGTCTGGGCACTCGCTAAGAGAGCACCCCATCCAGCTGCAGGGCCATCATATTTCTGAACGTTTTTCTGTAGATCGAACTCTCTGGACATCTAATTTCCCCAAGCTAAAGAAATATTTAATGGAACAATTCCTA
>JACLAC010019635.1_pt1 | contig 119218 bp, 102 predicted proteins | sample 8027881 | NCBI WGS metagenome assembly JACLAC01 (sample SAMN15725517, study PRJNA655200) | protist metagenome | isolation source: fluorescence activated cell sorting (FACS) single amplified genomes of... | place: Spain: Blaines Bay Microbial Observatory, Mediterranean Sea | collected 2016-01-19
TAGAATTGTCTAAAGAAGAAGAGTTAGAGATTCAAGTTAAGGAAGCTACGGATAAATATTTAAGGCTGTATTCGGAATTTGACAACTTTAGAAAGAGAACTCAAAAGGAAAAAATAGAATTATACAAAACTGCAGGAGAAGGAATTATTTCTGCCATTTTACCTGTATTGGATGATCTTGACAGAGCTGAAAAAGCGAATCAAGATTCTGATGATGCACAAAGCATAAAAGATGGTATTAAATTAATCCATGACAAAATCAACAGTATACTAAAAACAAAAGGATTAGAAGCTGTTGCCTCTCCAATCGGAGAAGATTTCAATGTAGAGTTTCATGAAGCTATCACACAAATACCAGCACCTTCTGACAAAGAAAAAGGTAAGGTTTTGGATGTAGTTGAAAAGGGATACGAATTAAACGGAAAGGTAATCCGATTTAGTAAAGTAGTTATAGGACAATAATAAAGAGTTAAAAGTTTATAAAGTTGAAAGTTTGAAAGTAACAACTTTCTCACTTTTTACTTTTCACTTTACAAACGAAGATAAATGAGCAAAAGAGATTATTACGATACGTTAGGAGTTTCCAAAGGAGCTACTGAAGCAGAAATAAAAAAAGCTTACCGTAAAAAAGCTGTACAATATCATCCTGATAAAAACCCTGATGATGCTGCTGCGGAAGAGAAGTTTAAAGAAGCTGCTGAGGCATATGAAGTTTTAAGTGATGCTCAGAAAAAACAACGCTACGACCAATATGGCCACGCAGGAATGGGTGGTGCAGCTGGCGGAGGCGGATTCGGTGGCGGAGGGATGAATATGGATGACATATTCTCTCAATTCGGTGACATCTTTGGTGGCGGAGGCAGTGGCTTCGGTGGCTTTGGAGGTGGAGGCGGAAGAAGACAACGCGTTCGTAAAGGAAGTAATCTAAGAGTTCGTGTGAAAATGTCTTTGGAAGATATTGCCAACGGAGTTGAGAAAAAAATTAAGGTAACCAAGCTGGTTAATGCTGAAGGGGTTACAACTAAAACTTGTGACACTTGTAAAGGTTCTGGGCAGGTGACTAGAATTGCCAATACTATTTTGGGGCAAATGCAGACTTCATCTCCATGTCCTACTTGTGGTGGCGATGGAAAAATGATTGATCAAAAACCAGAAGGAGCGAATGCTGAAGGTTTAATCAAAAAAGAAGAAGTAATTACGATTGACATTCCTGGTGGAGTTGAAGATGGGATGCAATTATCTGTTTCTGGAAAAGGAAATGCAGGACCAAAAGATGGTATTGCGGGAGACTTGATCGTATTAATTGAAGAGCTACCTCACGAATCAATTAAGAGAGACGGAACAAATCTTTTATATGATCTGTATTTGAACTTTGTTGATGCAGCAATGGGAACTTCTATTGAAATTCCTACGATATCTGGAAAAGTGAAAATTAAAATTGAAGCAGGAACACAAAGTGGAAAGGTACTTCGCTTAAAAGGAAAAGGGATTCCTAACATTCAAGGATATGGAAAAGGAGATTTCTTAATTTATGTAAACGTTTGGACTCCTCAAGAATTATCTAAAGATGAGAAAAAAGTTTTGGAGAAATTAAGAGATTCAGAAAACTTTAAACCAAATCCAAAAAGTACCGACAAAGGTTTCTTTGACAGAATGAAAGATTACTTCAACTAAGTTGTGAGTCATAATTAAAATAATAAAAGCGGGATGAAATTTCATTTCGCTTTTTTGTTTCCAATATTCTATACTGTATTTTCGTTATTGATTTATGAATGTTATGTAGTTGCTTAAAAAGAATATCATTTTTTATTCATCTATTTCCTCCTACTCGTCATACTGAACTTGTTTCAACATCTACAAAGCGCATCATCAATTCGTGTTTTATATCCATTCTTTTATTAAATCCGTAACAATAGAAAAAGGAAAGTTCGGTTATATGATCAACTACGACTAAAACGTTCTATTGGTCATTTAAAAAAATCAAAAACAGATTCCGAACAAGTTCGGAATGACGTTTATTTTAACGTAACTTTAAACCATGATTTACAAAAGCACTTTAGACTGTGTAAATGATCTTGAAAAAAATGGTCATTTAATTCGTGTTAAGGAAGAGGTTGATCCTAATTTAGAAATGTCGGCTATACAATTGCGTGTTTTTGAACAAGGAGGTAAAGCGGTTTTATTTGAGAATATCAAGGGCTGCGACTTTATGGCTGTCTCCAATTTATTTGGAACATTAGAAAGAAGTGAGTTTATTTTTAGAAATACATTCAAAAAAGTTCAACAATTAATTGAATTGAAGAACGATCCGTTAAAAGCAATAAAGTCTCCAATTAAGAATTTCTCTTTAGGGTTAATGGCTAAAAATGCTTTACCAAAAAAAGTATCCAGTTTGCCTTCTTATATGAAGGAAACAACGATAGACAAATTACCTCTTATTAAATGTTGGCCAGATGATGGTGGAGCATTCATTACACTTCCGCAAGTATACTCGGAGGACCCCGAAAAAACTGGGGTCATGAATTCGAATTTAGGAATGTACCGCATTCAGCTAGATGGAAACGACTATAAATTAAATGAAGAAATAGGTGTGCATTATCAAATTCATAGAGGGATAGGGGTTCACCAAACAAAAGCAAATAAATTGGGAAAACCTTTAAAGGTATCCATCTTTGTGGGTGGTCCACCAGCTCATACATTAGCTGCGGTAATGCCATTACCAGAGGGATTGTCTGAAATGACTTTTGCAGGTAGCTTAGGTGCAAACCGTTTTAAGCATACTTATGTCGATGGGTACTGCATTGCCACTGAAGCAGACTTTGTCATCACTGGAGAGATTCATCCTAATGACACCAAACCAGAAGGGCCTTTTGGTGATCACCTAGGATACTATAGCTTAACGCATGAATTTCCTGTCATGAAGGTGCACAAAGTTTATCATAGAGAAAATGCTATTTGGCCTTTTACAGTTGTAGGGAGACCTCCTCAAGAAGACACCCAATTCGGAGCATTAATTCACAAACTTGCTGGAAATGCCATTAAGCATGAAATTCCAGGATTACATGAAGTAAACGCTGTTGATGCTGCAGGAGTTCACCCTCTATTGCTAGCAATTGGTAGTGAACGTTATACACCTTATCAAAAAATAAAACAACCACAAGAGCTCTTAACTTTAGCCAATCACATCTTAGGAAAAGGGCAATTGAGTTTAGCGAAATATTTATTCATTTCAAATAAAGAAGATGCTCCTAAACACAGTTGTGATAACATTGAAGCCCATTTTACGCATATTTTGGAGCGTGTTGACTGGACCAGAGATATTCACTTCCAAACAAAAACAACGATTGACACATTAGACTATAGTGGCACCGCTGTTAATCACGGATCTAAAGCAGTTATTGCAGCGGTTGGAGAAAAGAAGAGAGATTTACTTGGAAGTAAACCAGATGAGAAATCTGGCACAGTGATTCCGGGAGTGATCGCAATGGATTTTTCGGAATTTACGACCTATGAAAATGCGACCAAAGAAATTGACGAACTTAATGTTTCTCTCGCCGCTCAGAACCTAGAAGGAATAATGATGATTATTCTGAGTGATGATGCTAGTTTTATTGAGCAAAACCTGAACAACTTTTTATGGACAACCTTTACCCGAAGTAATCCTGCAAATGATATCTACGGAGTTGATTCATTTACAGATCACAAACATTGGGGATGCAACGGCCCCCTAATTATTGATGCGCGTAAAAAGCCACATCATGCTCCAGATTTAATTAAGGATGCAGACGTTGAAAAAAGGGTGGATGAAATATTTGAGGAAGGTGGTTCTTTGTTTGGAGTGTAACACTAACATTCATTCTGAGCAATATTTTTCGATTTGCCATATTGAGTTAATCGAAATTTAAACAAAGCGTACAAAAGGAAGTGAAGCGTCATCTAATACAAGAAAATAAAGGTAAACAACTCAAAAGATTACTCTGTTACGCTCACGCTCCAATCGGAATGACACATAAAACTATCCCCAATTTAAAGGGCAAGACTTACAACAACTCTTGCCTTTCTTTTTGAATTTTTCACAGCACTTTTCTTTTTTCTTCTTTTTCTTCTTCTTGGCCTTCACCAAATAAGAATCCTGAAGACTGGGAAGTATGATAGTTCTTTGCTGTTTCATCTGAGCTCAAAAATACTATTTAGAATGATTCTAAACAATACCTTAAAAGAGGTATTTAAAATATTTTGTAGTAGAATCTTCTAAATGGATTTGTGGTCTTTCTCCAAACCCAACGGGGGGTCCACTTTTTCTCAAATGAGATCCCTCCCGTGGTCATTCCAATCCCTCCAGCTATCATTACAACCTGTTCCTCCAGAATGATGTCGTTCAAATTAATTATGCCGTCTAACGTATCTGTTTTGATGTCCGAAATAATTACTGAGTTATAACCTACGGAACTCACCTGAAGTTTAACACGATCATTTACATTTCTATTAAATACCAATTTAAATCTACCTTCAATATCGGTAGCAGCTCCAATACTAGAATCAATAAAAACAGTTGCAAAAGGCACTCCTATTTTATTCGCATCTATTACTCTTCCAATTAACTGAATTTCGCTCTTTACATTTAACGCTACATCTCCTTTAAGATGAAGAACTTCTTGTTCATTTATTTGGGCTGTAGAATCGGATATAAATTGTTTTTCTAATTTTTGATTCTGAGCATTCATAACATTGAACCCTAACATCGAAACCAAACTTAGGCCAGCAGCTATGTAGGAAAAAGTAAAATTAGACTGTGTATCATAAACGGAGCCTAAATCACCCAATTGACTTTCTTGAAATCGGCCACAAGCATTTGATGAACCTCGTAACTTGGCAATGATCTGATCGTTCGTCATCTTAGAAAAATCAATTACATCCTTCTTACAACTCGAACAGAAGCCACCTTCTTTTGTTGGTTCAAAATCTTCGAATTTTTCGTTGCAAGGCTTATCAATGGAAATATGGAAATTTTTCTTTTTCATCGGGAACAAGGTTAAGTTAGTTGACTAACGTCTTTTCCTAGATGAAATTTTATTCAAATTCCATAAAATTTAGAAGCTTTTTTCCCAATCCTTCCAAACTGGCTCGTATCCTTGTTGTTTAATAATGTCTTCTATTTCATCAGTTAGTCTTTCGTCAGATATTTCAAACTGCTCTAAAGATTGAGGTTCTACAACATAACCTCCGGGGTTGGTTTTACTTTCAGCACTAAAAGTGGTTGCACCCAACTTAATTACATTGTTTCTAAACCCTTCAGACTCTCTTGTAGAAATAGACAACTCCAACTCTTCATTTAACAAACGATAAGCACATATCAATTGTACCAACTCCTTATCATTCATTTCCACCTTGGGCTCCAAACCTCCTGAGTGTGGTCTTAGCCTTGGAAATGAAATAGAATATTTAGCCTGCCAATAATTCTTTTCTAAATAATTTAAATGCAAAGCGGTTAAAAAACTATCTGTTCTCCAATCCTCCAAACCAATTAAAACTCCTAATCCCATTTTATGAATACCCGCTTTTCCCAATCTATCCGGAGTAGCCAATCGGTAATCGAAATTTGATTTCTTTCCTTTTGGATGGTGCTTTTTGTAGTCTTCCTTATGATATGTTTCTTGATAAACTAACACTGTATTTAAACCTAATGGAATTAAACGTTCATATTCTTTTTGTTCTAAAGGTTGTACTTCAATGGAAATATGAGAAAAGTAAGGGCGAATTAATTTGATCGCATTTTCTAAATAATCTACCCCAACAGTTGTATTCGCTTCTCCCGTAACCAATAAGATATGATCGTAACCTTTTGATTTAATAAACTTTACTTCCTTTAAAATCTCCTCATCAGACAAGGTCTTTCTTGGAATTTTGTTGGTAAAGCTAAAACCGCAGTAAGTACAAATGTTCTGACACTCATTACTCAAATACATTGGAATGTACATCTGAATGGTTTTACCAAAGCGTTTTTGAGTTAACTGATGACTCATTTGTGCCATTTGCTCCAAATATGGTTCAGCAGCAGGGGAAATAAGGGCTTTAAAATCTTCCAACCCTCTTTTCTCTGAACTTAAAGCCCGTTCTACATCGAATTTTGTTTTGGCATAAATACTTGCCTTAACTTCATCCCAGTTGTATGTATCGAATAAATCTTTGAAAATAGCCATAAGTAGTTAAGAATTTAAGGAGTTAAGAATAGTTCTACAATAAGCATTGAGAAGTTTTGATACCTCTTCAATCAAATCATTTAACTCCTTTTCATTAGCAATGTAATTTAAATCTTTTGAAAGAATAATATAATATCGACACTCTTCCAATGAGCCCTGAGCTATATTAAAATACCTTAATTTATCTTTTGTTCCTTTCTTTTTGTATCCTTCGGCAATATTTGCAGCAATTGAAACACTTGCGCGTCTAAACTGAGAAGTTAAGCCATACATTTCAGCCTTAGGAAACGCTTCTGTAGCCTTATAAACCTTCAATACAAATTGATGACTTTTCTCCCAAACTATCAATTCTTTAAAACTTTTACTTTTCTCCATAAATGCTTAACTTCTCTCTTCTTACCTCCTTAATTATAATGTCCCAATTTCGCTTCAATTGTCATACCGATTTGCTGCGCTCGTAACTTCATTTTTTCAGCTATTTCTCCTGCAAAATGTTCATCAATAGTTTCAGCTAACAGGTGTTGCCATTGTTTAAAATGTTCAGGAGTTAACTTCTCTAATCCATTAAGATCTTTATGAATTCGAACTACGTTATTTTTATATCCTCCTGTGTGGAATAAAGCGTTACTCCAAAAATCAGTCAATAGTGGTAAATGATGTTCTAAATCCAATTTAGCCACATCTGTAAAAATATAACCGATTTGATCATCCTTCAACATCTTAGAATAAAATGCCTCCATTAAAGACAATAGGTCTTCTCTATTTTCGATATCTCTCATTTAAATTCTACTTCTTTTAATGATTCTGGTAATTCTCTGGCCTCCGACCACATTTCTAATTGAATAGAACATAACCCAACTGATCTCCTTCTCATATTTAGCTCTTCAGGGTTCTCAAATTGTAAACTATTAGAAACATCATTATTTCCAATGTACATCATTGGCATCGTCCCATAAACTTGCACCTGTTTTTTAGACAATCTGATTTTATCCTCAAGAGCAGCATAATAAAAGGGATAAACTGTCCCTTTTTCCATTTCTGTAAAAATCATAGTTTTCACCCTTTGCCAATCCGCACAATTTTCATCATAATCATCGGGCATATTGTATCTCAAATAACGAGAATATCTATAAAACTCTTTTCCGATTGTTCTTTTGGTTGGAAATCCTTTCCTCACAGTTAAATCAACCAGTGACTGAAAACGTATGGAATCTAGGCTTTCACGTTTCGTATAATGAGATAGTGAATCTTTAACAAAATAAACCTCATCTCCATCTACCTTCCTTAGTTCAAAATTCGCTGCATATTCTCCATCAATTTTTCGAATCGCTTTTATATAAGCCGAATCCAAAACCACTTCTTCTTGCGAAAGCAAAAACTCTTTACGCCATTTATCAAAATTCGATTCAAAAATAATATTCATATTACTTTCTCTAAAAGCATCCAAGTCGTACATCCGTTCAATTTGAGTTCGAGACACTCCGCCTTTCACTGCTTTTTCAAGATTCGCTAAAGTTTTGCCGAACTCATTACTTAATGAATAAACTCTTGCGAACATAAAATAGCTAGCAGCATTAAGATATTTATTCCCTTCTAATGAATCTGGATACATTACCGCTTTATGATAAAGGCCACGATTGTAATACCCTTTCATTGTTTTATTAATGCGATCAAATTCATAATATTCTTCAGCGTGTGATTGCGCATTCAACCTACAAAACGCTAATAGTAATAATATGATTATTGTAAATCTCACTTTAATCTAAAAAACTTGTTAGCGGACTACTCGCCATTGCATGATTTACCTGGGCACCAAGCCTAGCTTCAAAGGCCATTCTTCCAGCCTCCACTCCTAACTTAAAGGCCTTAGCCATCTCAATTGGATTATCTGAAACTGCAATCGCGGTATTTACCAATACTGCATCAGCTCCCATTTCCATAGCTTTGGCAGCATCCGAAGGCGCTCCAATTCCTGCATCTACAACAACTGGAACATTACTCTGCTCAATAATAATTTCTAAAAAATCAGCAGTTTTCAAACCTTTGTTACTACCAATCGTAGCCCCTAAAGGCATTACTGCGGCGGTTCCAACTTCCTCTAACCTCTTACACAAAACTGGATCTGCATGAATATATGGTAATACTACAAAACCTTTTTTTACCAATTCTTCAGCTGCCTTTAACGTTTCTATAGGATCTGGTAACAAATATTTTGGATCAGGGTGAATTTCTAATTTTAACCAATTTGTTTCTAAAGCTTCTCGAGCCAGTTCAGCCGCAAAAACCGCTTCTTTTGAAGTTCTAACACCTGATGTGTTTGGCAATAAGTTAAATTGTGGATGATTTAAGTGTGATAAAATATCATCTCCATCATCCTGAACATCAACTCTTTTCAATGCAACAGTTACTAATTCGGAACCAGAAGCAACCAGGGCATCTTCCATTAATTGACTTGAACTAAACTTACCTGTACCAGTAAATAATCTTGAGTTAAATTCTTTATTTGCTATTTTTAACATTTTTTGAGCAATTAAGTAGTTATGAATTTAAGGAGTTAAGAATAGATCTACAATATGAACTAAGCAATTTTGATGCTTCTTCAATTTGATTATTCAATTCCTCATCATTATCAATATATTTTAAATCTTTCGAAAGGATAATATAACACCTTCACTCTTCAGGCGAATCTTGTGAAATATTAGCTTATCCTTAATTTCTCGCTAGTGCGGTATATTAGGGTTATCGTATCCTTCTTTTATCATTTTCTTAAGCACATCCATATCTACGTCTGCTAGTTTATTTATATATAAACAGCCCTTGCCAGTTTGATGTTTACCCAATGTTTCCAACATTTTTTCGTGCATTGAAACATCACAACCACTTATGTACATAGATATTTTAGTCTTTCGTGGAGAAAAGCCAACTTTAAACCAATCGCCTTCTCTACCACTAGCATATTTATATCGTAAGTCACCGAAACCAATAATACTCGGCCCCCACATTCTAGGCTCTTCTTTGGTTATGTCTTTCATCAATTCCAAAATCACAAAAGCATCTTTTCTCTTGCCTTCATGGTCAACTGAATTGATAAAATCCTCAACACTTAGTTTTGTTTTCTGAGTTTTATTTTCTGCCATAATTTAAAGTTTAGTGAGAGCTTCTAACTTAAAACTCTTTCTTTCGATCGTTTTAAGTAATCCAGCCGCATTTGAGAAATCATTAGTTAATAATCCAGAAACTGCAATTCCGTATGTTCCAACATCCAATAGTGAATCTACATCATAAACATCAATTCCTCCAATAGCTATAATAGGTATCTCATTTAACGAGTTATACATCCGGAGCTCATCAAATATTTTTTCATAACCTTCAATTCCTAAAACCGGACTTAAATTCTTTTTCGTTTCCGTATACTTAAAAGGGCCTAAACCAATGTAATCTGCTTTGTGTTCAATTAAGCGATAAATATCTTTAATGGTATTTGCCGTACCACCAATAATAGCATCTTCCCCTAAAATTGATCTTGCCTCAGAAATGTACATATCTGTTGCCCCTAAATGGACTCCATGAGCATTAATTTCTTTTGCAATTTCAACATTATCGTTAATAATCAGAATTACGTCATACAAATCACAAATGATCTTTGCCTCCTTTGCAATTTCCAAATATTCTTCTTCCGATTTATTTTTCACTCTTAACTGCACCCATTTAACACCTGCTATACAAGCTTCTCTAACACAATCAATATGAGAAAGTGTTGCTGTTTCTTGAGTAATATATTGTAACTTTTCTATCATTTTTTTCTAATCATAGTTAAGCACTTAAGAATATGAGAAGTTAAATACTTAACTCCTGAATTCTTAACTACTTTATTCTTATATATTGTGATACCCTAATAATTTCCTTGTACTCCCTAAATATTTTTCGATATATCTTTTACTCCTCAAACAGGCTTTTATTATAGGATACCCTTTTGCCATATTTGAAATTAAAGCCGAAGAAAAGACGCATCCTGAACCATGTTTATCATACAAAACTTTCAGCTTTGGATTAAATGGCAATAGTTGATCTTCAAAATAGAAGTAATCTTTCCCTTTCGTTTCTGGATTGTGCCCACCTTTTAAATAAACGTTAGTTAATTGAGCTAATTGTTCAGCTCCTTCTTGAGCTTCTTCAATCCCTGAAAGCTGTTTTATCTCATTCCAGTTAGGAGTAACAATATAAATACTATTCAACACTTCTGATAAATCGGACAGATCATGGCTAAAATCAAATCCAGCACTAGCGGATAAAATTGGATCCCAAACTATTTTGGCTGACGAGTTGTGAGTAATGAGTTTTGTGGTAATTTTTTTTAAGAAACCTAAAGATGGAATTAATCCAACTTTAACATATCCGAAATGATGTTCTTTTAAAAGAATATCTAGCTGAGCAAATACATCCTCCTCAGTCACCCAATTAACTGCAACAAATTCGTTTTCATTTTGAATTGTATTGGCCGTACAGACAGCGAATGCAGCACATTTATTAGTCTCTATAGTTTTAACATCAGCCAACAAACCTGCTCCTCCAGAGGGGTCAAAACCCGCGATTGTTAATATTTTAATTCGCTCTTTACTCATATCTCTTCCATACCGAACCTAAAAAAGCCCCTCCATCAAAACCTAATTCTAATGCCTCCAAATAATTTTCTTCAGTTAATCCTCCTAAGGCAATTACTTTAATTTTCCTTTTTTTATTTAAGAATTCTTTAAGTTCCTTTTTATCAAAATTTGCGCTATAATTTTCTTTCGAAATACTATCAAATATTGGGCTTAAAAAACAGTACTCTTCTTTTCCTTCTAATGATTCAACATCATCAAAAGAATGACAAGATTGTTTTCCTGATTCATGAAATACAGTTTTAACTTGAACATCTTCAGTTAAACCATTGAACAGTTTATCTACTTCAACCTTCTTCCATTTTGGCTTCCTCAAATGAAACAAGTCCCAGTTTCCAGAACTCATTTCATCGTTAATTATTGAAGCTTCATTCTCCAATGTTGTTGGATATGAAAAAAGGATTTTCATTTTAACACACCCCAGAATTCTAAATCTGATGAATCAGAAAGAATTCGTTCCCCTCTCAAGAGGGGAGCAAAATCCATTTCCCAAAAATCACCCCTATAAAAATTCATACCTCAATTTTCCTAAAGATAAACTTCACTACCTTTTTCAGTAAACTCTTTAGATTTTTCTTTCATACCTTCTTCTAATGCTTTAGCTTCATCAACATCTCGTTTTGCAGCAAAATCTCTTACTTCCTGAGATATTTTCATAGAACAGAAATGTGGTCCACACATAGAACAGAAATGAGCAACTTTCGCTCCTTCAGCTGGCAAAGTTTCGTCATGGAATTCACGAGCGGTATCAGGATCTAATGCCAAGTTAAATTGATCATTCCACCTAAACTCGAAACGAGCCTTACTTAATGCGTTATCTCTAATTTGAGAACCCGGATGTCCCTTTGCTAAATCCGCAGCATGAGCAGCCAATTTATAGGTAATTACTCCAGTCTTAACATCATCTCGATCAGGCAAACCTAAATGTTCCTTTGGCGTTACATAACACAACATTGCACACCCATACCACCCAATTTGAGCTGCACCAATTGCAGAAGTTATGTGATCATAACCCGGTGCAATATCAGTAGTTAAAGGGCCTAATGTATAAAATGGCGCTTCAAAACATTCCTGTAGTTGTAAGTCCATATTTTCTTTAATCATGTGCATTGGCACGTGACCAGGTCCTTCAATCATCACTTGAATATCATGTGCCCAAGCAATTTTTGTTAACTCTCCTAATGTTTTTAATTCAGCAAATTGCGCCTCATCATTTGCATCAGCAATACTTCCTGGTCTTAATCCATCACCTAAAGAAAAGGCTACATCATAAGCTTTCATAATATCACATATATCTTCAAAGTGCGTATATAAAAAACTTTCTTTGTGATGAGCTAAACACCATTTCGCCATAATAGAACCACCACGAGACACAATTCCAGTAACCCTTTTTGCGGTCATTGGAACATACCTCAACAAGACACCTGCATGTATTGTAAAATAATCCACTCCTTGCTCAGCTTGCTCAATCAAGGTATCTCTAAAAATCTCCCATGTTAGATCTTCTGCTTTTCCATTTACTTTTTCTAATGCTTGATAAATTGGAACTGTACCAATAGGCACTGGAGAATTCCTAATAATCCACTCTCTAGTTTCGTGAATATTATCGCCTGTAGATAAATCCATAATATTATCAGCACCCCAACGACAAGCCCACACTGCTTTTTCTACCTCTTCTTCAATAGAAGATGTAACCGCACTGTTTCCAATATTAGCATTAATTTTTACCAAGAAGTTTCTACCAATAATCATTGGCTCACTTTCTGGATGATTAATATTGTTTGGTATTATTGCTCTTCCTGCTGCAACTTCATCCCTTACGAATTCAGCTGTAATCTCCTTTTGTGGAGTATTGGCTCCAAAACTATTCCCAGGATGTTGACCAACTTCATCTTTATATTCTTGTAATTTTTGATTTTCCCTAATTGCGATATACTCCATTTCTGGAGTTATAATACCCTGTCTTGCATAATGCATTTGCGTTACATTCTTCCCTGCCTTTGCCTTTAAAGGTTTTTTAATATGCTCAAAACGTAAATAATCAATATCCGAATTCATCAACCTTTCTTTACCATAATCAGAGGAAATTTCACTTAACTCTTCCACATCTCCTCTTCCCATAATCCAATCCTGACGAATAGGATCTAAACCTTTTTTCACATCAATTTTAACATTTGGATCAGTATAAGGCCCACTCGTGTCATAAACCGTAACTGGCTGATTTTTGGTAGTGGTATTATTAAATTTATCTTGAGTATCGTCCAATACAATTTCACGCATTGCTACATTGATGTCATGGATTTCACCTTTAACAAATACTTTTTTAGAGGCAGGAAATGGTGTTCTAGTAATCTGCTCTTGCTTAGGTAATTTTTCTTTTTTCATTTTTTTGAGTATTGCGCGATGGGTTTTGAGTGCAGAGCTCATCACCCAACACCCTCAACTCAGCACTGTTTATTAGCCCCCCTGTGTGGCCTTTATAATTGTTATGTTGTCGTTTTCTCTAAGTTGTGTTTTACTCCATTCAGACTTGGAAACTACAGTTTGATTTACAGCAATAGCAATTCCCCTTACCTCAACATTTAATTGTTTCACCAAAGAATCAATACTGGACGGGTCCTTTACGAATTGGGCATTATTGTTAACTGTTATATTCATCTTCATAAAATAAAACAGCCTTAGAAATGTAAACGGACGGAATTGTCCCTGAATTACTTTTCCCTTCGTCTGAATTACCAGCATCAGGTTAAAAGGGTATTATCTCAGTCCTCGACAGATAAAAGTTAAAATCGTAAAGCAAAAAAAACACAGAGCCTTCCTACTTTTCATTTTCTACTTTTAAGCTGCACTTGACACCCCTAAAGCTCCCCCAAAAATAGTCATTAACTAAAAAGGCCACTCGAAAAGAGTAGCCTTTTTATTAACATTTGTAAAATATTTATTTTTTAAACCAATACTCCCTCTAAAACGCTATTAAATGTCGCGCTAGGTCGCATTGCCGTTGTTGTTAAAGAATCAGTTGGAATATAATACCCTTCTATTTTCTGAGCACCTCCCTGACAAACCACTAACTCCTCAGCGATTTTAGATTCGTTCTCCATCAATTCTTTCGCAACAGATCCAAACTGCGCTTTTAAGTCTGCATCTTCATTTTGGTTTGCTAATGCTTCTGCCCAGTACATTGCTAAATAAAAGTGAGAACCTCTGTTATCAATTTCATTTACTTTTCGTGAAGGACTTCTTTTGTTATCTAAAAATTTACCAGTAGCTAAATCTAAAGTATCAGCCAAGACTTGTGCTTTTTTATTATCCGTTGTTATTGCTACATGCTCTAAAGAAACTCCTAAAGCTAAGAACTCTCCTAAAGAATCCCATCTTAAGTGACCTTCTTCAATAAATTGTTCAATATGCTTTGGAGCAGAACCTCCTGCACCAGTTTCAAATAACCCACCACCATTCATTAATGGAACAATAGATAACATTTTAGCAGAAGTTCCTAATTCTAAGATTGGGAATAAATCTGTTAAGTAATCTCTTAAAACATTTCCAGAAACAGAGTTGGTATCTTTACCTGCCTTTACCCTTTCTAAAGTATAACTTGTAGCCTCCATAGGAGACATAATTGGCATTTCTAAACCTGCAGTATCATGATTAGGTAAATATTTATTTACTTTCTTGATCACTTCCGCATCGTGCGCTCTATTAATATCTAACCAGAAAACAGCAGGATTTCCTGTTGCTCTTGCTCTATTAACAGCTAACTTAATCCAATCTTGTATTGGAGCATCTTTTGTCTGGCACATTCTGAACAAATCACCTTCTTGGGCATCTTGACTAATTAAAACAGTTCCATTTGCATCAACAACCTCAACCTTACCTTCTGCTTTCAATTGGAATGTCTTGTCATGAGAACCATACTCTTCAGCTTTTTGAGCCATTAAACCAATATTTGGAACTGTTCCCATTGTAGTTGGATCAAAGGCACCATGCTTTTTACAAAACTCTATGGTTGATTGAAATACTCCAGCATAACATCTGTCTGGAATAATTGCTTTTGTATCTTGTAATTGTCCATCGTTGTTCCACATTTGTCCAGAAGATCTGATCATAGCAGGCATCGATGCATCAATAATCACATCACTTGGAACGTGAAGGTTTGTAATCCCTTTATCAGAATTTACCATTGCAACATCTGGTCTAATCGTATAAATAGCATCTATTGCAGCTTTTACTTCATTCTCCATTTCATGACCAGCAATTTTTGTATAAACATCACCTATTCCGTTGTTCGCAGTAATTCCTAATTCAGCGAAAAGATCAGCATACTCATCAAATACTTCTTTATAGAAAACTTCTACAATAGCTCCAAAAATAATTGGATCAGAAACTTTCATCATTGTTGCCTTCATGTGAACAGAGAATAAAACACCATTCGATTTAGCATCTTCTATCTCTTTTGCAACAAATGTTTTTAATTTATCTAAACTTAAAACTGACGCATCAATAATTTCACCAGCTAATAAAGGAGTAGAAGCTTTTAACACCTCAACATCACCATTCGTATTTACAAATTGAATTTTTACATCCGCAGCAGCTTCTACTGTAGTAGATTTTTCACTTCCGTAAAAATCTCCTTCACTCATGCTCGCAACATGAGTTTTAGAATCAGTTGCCCAAGCTCCCATACTATGTGGATTCTTCTTCGCATAATTCTTTACAGCCTTTGGAGCTCTTCTATCAGAATTTCCTTCTCTTAATACAGGATTAACCGCAGAACCCAACACTTTAGCATATTTTGCTTTTGTTGCATCATCCCCTGGATAAGCAGGAACAGCATATCCTTTAGCTTGCAATTCTTTAATCGCTCCTTGTAATTGTGGAATAGAAGCAGAAATGTTTGGTAACTTAATAATATTTGCCTCCGGTGTTTTTGCTAACTCACCTAATTCAGCTAAAGCATCACCTATTTTTTGATCATCAGATAAACATTCCGGGAAATTTGCTAAAATTCTTCCCGCCAAAGAAATATCTTTTGTTTCAATTTCTACCCCAGAGGAAGCTGTGAATGCTTTTACTATAGGTAAAAAAGAATGTGTTGCCAACATTGGGGCTTCATCTGTAATTGTATAAATAATCTTTGCCATTTCTATTGAATTTTTAACTGAATACTATGTATTAAATTTGAGTTACGAAACTACTTATTTTAGCCCTTTTCACATACTTTTAAAGCCAATAAATTTGAAGAATATCACATAAAAAAAGGCTTATTATTATTATTTAAAATTATTCACACCAAATTGTTTGAATATTCAAACTAAATTGATTTATTTTGCAGTCCTCAAATTTAAAAGAGAAAGAAAATGTCAAGAGTTTGCGATTTAACAGGAAAGAAAGTAATAACAGGTAATAATGTTTCTCACTCGAAGAGAAGAACAAAAAGAAAGTTTTACCCGAACTTACAGACTAAGAAATTTTATATTCCAGAAGAAGATAAATGGATTACTTTAAAAGTATCTGGTTCTGCATTAAGAAACATCAACAAAAGAGGTATTTCTGCATGCATTAAAGATGCAAAAGCAAAAGGATTCATGTAAAAAATAATTTGCTTCTAGCAAATAATCAAACGCTGTTACTTTGTAACAGCGTTTTTTTTGTTACTATATTTACCGTATGAACAAAATTGTATTTTTTCTACTAGCACTCCCATCCCTCCTGTTAAGTCAAGAAGTTCAGTTTGATTTAAATTTCGATACAGACACCAACAACATCGAACAAAACCAAGAAACAGATCTACTACCCGCATCTTTCTTTTATAACAACAGAGAAGCATTAAGAGAATTAATGCCCAACAATTCTGTTGCAGTCCTGTTTTCAAATCCAATCAGAAACAGATCCAATGATGTAGACTTTGAATACCATCAAGATCCGAACTTCTACTACCTTACCGGCTTAAGAGAGCCACATGCTGCTGTTATTATCTACAAAGAAAAACAAGAGTTTAATGATGGATTAACAACGAATGAAATCCTCTTTCTTCAAAAAAAGAACCAAAGAGAAGAACTCTGGACAGGAAAACGACTAGGCATTGTTAAAGCAGTAAAAGAACTTGCACTTCAAACAGCCATGGAAAACGAGAAGTTTCTGCTATTTGAAAACGATTATGAAAAGTTCAACAAAGTATTTTCTTTTAAAAAGAATGGCGACGTTAAAAACACCAAAGAAAAAGGAGATCTATTCGGCCTTCTTCAGTCCTTCAACTTTGCAACCCAAGGATTAAAAAATAAAGACGAAAGCGAACTGAATCCAATGATGGCTACTTTGAGACAAGTGAAATCTGAAGAAGAAATTGTTCTCATGAGAAAAGCAATTGAAATGACCTGTGATGCTCAAATCGAACTCATGAAAGCGCTAACTCCTGGAATGAAAGAGTATCAATCGGAAGCCATTATCGAGTACGTTTTTAAAAAGAATGGCGCCGAATACCCCGGATTCCCATCGATATTAGGTGGCGGAGAAAACAGTTGTATTATCCATTACTCCAAAAACAGAAAGGAATTAGAAGGAAAAGATTTGCTCGTGAGTGATGTTGGAGCAGAATATCACGGCTACACGGCAGATGTAACCAGAACACTTCCTGTTGATGGGCATTTTTCTAAAGAAGAAGCAATCATCTATAATATCGTTTTAGCTGCTCAACAAGCGGGCATTGACTCATGCAAGGTTGGTAATAAGTTCTGGACACCACACAGGACAGCTACAAAGATTATCACCGACAGTCTAATAGCTCTAGGAATAATTAAGGAACGATATCATGTTCAGCGCTATTTTATGCACGGAACCTCGCACTACCTGGGACTAGATGTTCACGATCCGGGATTACACGGAACTTTACAACCAGGAAATGTAATTACTGTTGAACCAGGAATTTATATTCCAGAAGGTTCCGAATGCGATCCTAAATGGTGGAATATAGGAATACGAATTGAAGATGACATCTTAATTACCAAACAAGGGCCTGAAAATTTATCTGCGAAAGCACCAAGAAAAATTGAAGAAATTGAGGCCTTAATGAAGGCAGAAAGCTCATTTGAATGAAGTCATTGAAGAGGGATTTATATCGAAAAAATCTCAGGAACAATACAAAGCACACAACCCAACACTCCCCACTCTATACCCACTACAAGCAATCTCCCTAGCCCTCTTGCCAAGAGGGAATAGTTTCGATAACCTAATTACAATGTATTTATCATTGTCCATTTTTCAATCAGTTCATCAACATTCATAGTAATCGTTGACCAATACTTCCCTGCAATTGCTTTCGTATCCAACTCAACTGTTTGACTATTCTCTTTGATACTCCCTTTATACCTTATCGATTTTCGATTCAAATAATAAACAATGACTTCTCCATAAGGCTTATCATCTTCATATGTAACTGTTGACAATATATTATTATATGAATTTCGACTTATCCAAACACCCATTTTTAACCCATCTACATATTGACCCTCAAGTCTATTATAGTTTTTATACTCAACCATCGTATCCTCCTTCATCGTAAGAAGTGAAACCTGAACAGACACTAATGTATCGATAGATTCAACAATCCACAAACCCTGTTTTAATCCTCGAGAATCAGTGATGTTTTGAGTGAAAGAAAATGTGGAAATCAATAAAAAAAAGAATGTAAAAAAACACTTCATAGCAACCACTTAGTTAGCCACTTCACTTAAGAACTTAATACGTAACAAACGCATTTCTTCTTCAGAGAAAGCATCTTCAAACTCTTCAAGAGCCTCTTCTACATCATCAGACTCAGCCTCCATGAAATATTCGAACACTTCTTCTTGATCATCTTCATCAACTTCTTCGTCGATATAATAATCAAGGTTTACTTTAGTTCCAGAAAGAACTATATTTTCTATTTCAGTGAGAATCTCGTCAACTTCTTTTCCTTTCGATTTTGCGATATCTTCAATTGGCACTTTTCTATCGATGCTTTGAATAACAAAAACCTTAATTGCAGATTTATCCACAACAGACTTTACAACCATATCCAATGGCCTTTCGATATTATTATCCTCTACATAACGCTCAATAACTGCTAAGAATTCTTCTCCAAACTTCTTTGCTTTTCCTTGACCAACACCAGAAATATTAGCTAACTCATCAATAGTAATTGGATAACGAGTCGCCATGTCTTCTAATGACGGATCTTGAAAAATAACATAAGGAGGTAATCCTTTCTCTTTTCCAACAGATTTTCTAAGCTCTTTTAGGATATTAAATAAAGCTTCATCTGCCGCACCAGCGCCACCTTTCTGAGGGATAATCACATCACCATCATCAACATCACTGTAATCGTGAGATTTTACCAACTGAACTGACACCGGATTTTTAATAAAAGCGCTACCACTTTCACTTACTTTAAGAATTCCGTAGTTCTCAATTTCCTTGATTATATATCCATGAATTATACATTGACGGATCGTAGCATCCCAAAACTTTTCATCTTTTTCAGCCTCACTGTCTTTCCCCAATCCAAACAACTCGTGTCCATCATGGTTAAATGATTTAATTTCAGATGTAGGATTACCCGCAACGAAATTGGCAACGTATTTTGCCTTAAACACTTCATTCAACCCAGAAATACATTTCAATAATTTTTGAACATCATCCTTTCCTTCAAACTTCTCTTTTGGGTTTGCGCAATTATCACACATACCCGTATCAGAACAATCAGAATCAGTATATTCTTCTCCGAAATAATGCAACAACTGTTTCCTTCTACAAACTGCAGTTTCCGAATAAGAAACCATTTCAAAAATCAGCTGCAAACCTATTTCTAGCTCTGCCACCGGCTTACCGTGCAAGAACTTTTCTAATTTTTCAATGTCTTTATAACTGTAAAAAGCCAAACAAACACCTTCTCCACCATCTCTTCCTGCTCTTCCTGTTTCTTGGTAATAACTTTCTAAACTCTTCGGGATATCATGATGCACTACAAAACGAACATCTGGTTTATCAATCCCCATTCCGAAGGCTATCGTTGCAACAATTACATCACAATCCTCCATTAAGAATGCGTCCTGATTTCGAGCTCTGGTCCCAGAATCCAATCCAGCATGATATGGAAGTGCATTGATTCCATTTACCTGAAGCAGTTCTGCAATTTCCTCAACTTTCTTTCTACTTAAACAATAAACAACTCCAGATTTTCCTTTGTATTGAGAAATGAATCGAATGATCTCTTTCTTCACATCCTTTTTAGGACGGATTTGATAATAAAGGTTTGGTCTATTGAATGAAGCTTTAAATACTTTTGCTCCAACCATCCCTAAATTCTTCTGAATATCTTCCTGAACTTTAGGAGTTGCTGTTGCAGTTAATGCTATAATTGGCACTCTATCGATAGCCTCAATAATCGATCTTAATCTTCTATATTCTGGTCTAAAATCATGACCCCACTCTGAAATACAGTGCGCTTCATCAATTCCAAAAAAGGATATTTTTATTCCTTTCAAAAATGCAACATTCTCTTCCTTCGTTAAAGATTCAGGCGCAACATAAAGCAACTTCGTTACTCCATTCGTCACATCCTCTTTAACTTGTTTAGCTTCTGTTTTTGTAAGTGATGAATTATAAAAATGTGCGATCCCATGCTGATCTGACAAACCTCTTATTGCATCTACTTGATTTTTCATCAAAGCAATTAAAGGAGAAACTATAATGGCAGTTCCTTCTGAAATCAATGCTGGCAACTGATAACATAGAGATTTACCTCCACCAGTTGGCATGATAACAAATGCGTCATTCCCTTCCAACAAATTTTGTACAACTTGCTCTTGATCTCCTTTAAAGGTATTGAATCCGAAGTACTTTTTTAGGTATTCGGTTAGCGGGGCGTCTAAGGTTTGCATTAAATCGTAGTTTCTTTTTATATTTGTACATAAATATACGACAAATAAATTAGTCTCATTTTTTTTACCAAATAATTTATCGACTTGAATACAGCCAAAGAAATTAAAGAAATAGCTAAAAAAACATTAGAAATTGAAGCTTCTTCGATAGCCGGTTTAATTGACCACATTAATGATGATTTTGCTCAGACGATTGAATTAATTTTAAATTCGAAAGGAAGATTAGTTATTAGCGGCATCGGAAAAAGTGCTAACATTTGTCAGAAAATTGTAGCCACTTTAAATTCGACTGGAACACCAGCAATTTTCATGCACGCTGCAGATGCTATTCACGGAGATTTAGGAAATGTACTAAAAGATGATGTTGTTATTTGCCTTTCTAAAAGTGGAGATACGCCAGAAATAAAATCTTTAGTCCCGCTGATTAAAAACTTTGGAAATCCACTAATAGCCATTACTGGTAATCCAAACTCTTTTTTAGGAAAACACGCCACATACGTATTAAATACTCATGTAGAAAAAGAAGCTTGCCCGAACAATTTAGCACCTACTAGCAGTACTACTGCCCAACTTGTTATGGGAGATGCTTTAGCTGTTTGTCTTTTAGAAAGTAGAGGTTTCGACAGTTCCGATTTTGCAAAATTCCACCCAGGAGGAGCTTTGGGAAAACAATTAACATTAAGGGTTTCTGATATTTACACCAACAACGAAAAACCTTCCATCTCGAAAGAAAGTTCCATTAAAGAAGTTATTATAGAAATATCTTCTAAGCGTTTAGGAATAACTGCAGTTACTAAAAACAATGAATTAATTGGCGCTGTAACAGATGGAGATTTAAGAAGAATGTTAGAAAACTCCTCGGGTATAGATAATTTATCTGCACAAGACATAATGAGCGCAACTCCTAAAACAATTGGAGAAAACGAGATGGCTACAGCCGCTTTAAAGCAAATGCAAGAAAGCAACATTACGCAGTTAATTGTTACCAATAAAAAGGAGTACTTAGGCGTTATTCATTTGCACGACCTATTAAAGGAGGGAATTGTTTAACCCCTGGAACTTAAAATCCGTTTTTATAATTATTTCGACAATAGGTTTTCCCTTTGAGGGAAGTAAATTTTATCCAGCATCTTTAACTGAGAAACAGAATTAGAGGGTATTTTCATACCAAACAAAGCAATCATAGGCTTCGAGTGGCCGACTCGTCCTTTCTCTTAACGAATTATTTCGATTCCGATCAATGACTAGCTAAGAGCGCATAACCAACAACCCCGCACACAACACACCGCACCCAGCACACCGCACACCGTACAAAACACACGACACACCCCCACTACCTCAACACCAACAACCTTTCTGAATCTAACTTTATAAAAATAAAAAGAAGGATTGTAAACGACCATAACGAAGACCCCCCATAACTAATAAAAGGCAATGGAATTCCAATTACCGGAGCCAAGCCGATAGTCATGCCGATATTAATTAAGAAATGGAAGAATAAAATGGATGCAACCGCATAACCATAAATCCGACTAAAGATCGAACGCTGTCGTTCTGCCAAAAAGAGAATCCGTAAAAACAACGCGACAAACACGCAAACCAAGAAGAAAGTCCCTAAAAACCCCCACTCTTCACCTATCGTACAAAAAATAAAATCGGTACTCTGCTCTGGAACAAAATTAAACTTAGTCTGTGTACCATCGAGAAAACCTTTTCCAGTAAAGCCACCCGAACCAATTGCGATTAATGACTGTTTAATATTCCACCCATTACCTTGCCTCAACTCCCTCAAACTATATCGCTTCGCGCCAATATTATCTCTTATGACTTGCTTTTCTTCTTTAGAAATCCCTTCAGCATCTCTCTCAATTTTAAGAGCTTCAATTTGCTCCACCAACTTTTCCTCTTCACCCAACAGAACAGTAATCCTCGTTCTTTGATGCTCTTTTAGCACCTTATTAAAAGCAAAATCAATACTAAAAATATAAAAACAAGTCAGCACAAAAATGGCAACAACAACATAATGTACTGCTTTGTCACGCATCTCCTTTCTAGTAATAAGAAAAACGATTAAAAAGAAAAGTGCTCCTGCAATACCGAAATACAATACATTCGCATTCAATTCAAATTGAAAAAAACAAAATGTTAACCCACCGAAAACTAGAGTTGAAATAAAAGCCACTTTGAGATCATACTTCATTAAACCGTAAATAATTATATAGGCAAACGAAGCTGTTAATATAATGCTAACTGGTCCAAAAATAAGTGTTAGTACAAAAACCAAAATGGCCAAAATCCCAAACAAAAGGATATTTCCTGAAAGTCCTTCTCTATATAAAACAAAAATAAAAGCCGCATAAACCAACGTAGAACCAGTATCATTTTGAAGTAAAATAAGAACCGCAGGCAAGCCGATGATTACAGCAGCTATCACCTTTGTTTTAATGTCTTTCATCTTAATATTAAGCGTTGAAAGATATTTCGCCAGAGCCAGACTAGTCGCAAACTTTGCAAACTCAGAAGGCTGTAATTTAAACCCTCCTAATTTAAACCAAGATCTGGCACCATTTGTTTCCACACCAAACAAGAGAACCCCAACCAAAGCCAACAACACAAACCCATATATTGGTATTGCAAAAGAGGTATAAAACTGACTATCAACTAAAAGAATAATAAAAGCAATTACCAAAGCCAGACAGATCCACATTAACTGCTTACCATACCGTTGCGTAATATCAAAAATACTATGATGCTCTTCATTATAAACTGCTGCATAAATATTTATCCAGCCTACAAAAACCAATACCAAGTACAGCAAAACAACCGACCAGTCAATCTTCCCTAATATGTTCTTATACCCTCTCATTTATTTGCCGTACCTGACTCTAAAAAAACAGCGTCTAAAATACGCTGCTCTTTTCTCTTATTTTTTACTGAAATGCTATCTGTCAAATATTGCTCTATCATTAAACTCGCAATAGGCGCAGCCCAACTTCCTCCACCTCCGGCATTTTCTACATAAACTGCCACAGCTATTTGAGGATTTTCTCTAGGTGCAAAAGCGATAAAAACAGAATGATCTTCCCCGTGAGGATTTTGAGCAGTACCTGTTTTCCCGCACACAACAATGCTATCATGAATTCTTGCACGCCTCGCAGTACCACCTGGCTCATAAACAACACCATACATACCATCTATAACGGTATTAATATGCCGTTGATCAATATCTATACTATGTTTCTCTTTAAATTTCTGAGGAATCGTATCTGAATTTTCTATTTCTTTTACGAAATGAGGCGTATAAAAATGTCCGCGATTTGCGATGGTCGCAGAAAGATTTGCCATCTGCAAGGGTACCACACCCATTTCACCTTGACCGATACTTAAAGAATAAATTGTCGAGAATGCCCATCGCCCCTCACCATACCATTTATTATAAAAACCAACATCTGGAACATACCCACTTTTTACTCCAGGCAAATCCGTCTCCAACTTTTTACCGAAACCAAATTTCTTGATTTGCTTAGACCAAATGGCTAGTCCGAGCTCACTATCCTTAAATATACTCTTCGCTCGTTTTTGCTGTAATATTCTTTTATAAACATGGTAATAATATGGATTACACGACATTTTCACAGAAGCTGCTACACTGCTCGCTGTTGGGTGATTATGACATCCAACCAAAGATTTATTACACGCAAAACTCGAATTCTCAGAAATAACACCAGCTTGCAAACCAACCATTGCTTGCACAGTTTTAAAAATAGAACCGGGCGGGTATTTTGCCATTAACGCCCTATTAAAAAGAGGATTTAAAGTATCCTTACTCAAGGCTGGGTAATTCTTTCCAACTGCTCTTCCCACAAGCATGTTAGGGTCATAATTAGGCGCGGAAACTAACGCCAAAACCTCCCCTGTCTTAGGCTCAATCGCTACTATACTTCCTTTTTTATTTTGCATTAAAAGCTCCCCATACTCTTGCAGAACAATATCCAAAGTTGTTTTTAGTACAACTCCAGTAACTGCCATCGTATCTTTGGCCCCATCTTCATAACTCCCTTTTTCTCGGTTATGAACATCCACTAAAATTCGTTTCACCCCACGTGTTCCTCTCAGAAGTTCTTCATAAGAATACTCTAATCCACTTTTACCAATATAATCACCCGATCGGTAATAGGGTTTCTTATCCAATACCGATTGATTAACCTCCCCAATATATCCTAATATGTGTGCAGCACTTTTTCTTGGGTATTTTCTTAGTGTCCTTGTTTGAACAAAGAATCCCTGATACCTATACAACTGCTCCTGAATCTCAGCATAAGAAACCGAAGAGATTTCCTTTAAAAAGGTAGAAGGTTTATATCGAGAGTACTTTTTGGCTTTTTTAAATTTTTCTAAAAAAACTTCCTTTTCCAAATCCAACAACTTACAAAAAGCCAAAGTATCCAACTCCTTAACTTGTCTTGGCAAAACCATCAAGTCGTAGGCCGCCTCATTATAAACCAGCAACTCACCATTTCGATCATAAATTAACCCTCTTGCAGGATACTGAGTTACTTCTCTTAATACATTATGGTCCGACTCAGACTTGTACCTATCATCCAACACCTGAACACTGAACAAACGGATAATGAATATTAAACCTATTACCACGAAGATAATTCCAACAATAAACTTTCTGCTGGATAGATTCATGACTTAGTGGTCGATTTGTAATTGAACAGTTGCACAATTAAAATTAAGACTAGCGTAAAAACTGTACTCGCTATCGCTCGCCCAAAAGTGTAAAAGAATTGTGTTATCTTGAAGGACTCTGTGTAAAACAAAAACAGGTGATGGATAAGAACTAAAATAAAAGCATAAAGCAAATACCATGTTAAGCCCATGTATTGAACATTTGGTTTCGCATTAAAATCATACCCTCCACGCGGGGCAATTAACTTTAACAAATACGCTCTACAAAATGCCATTACCAAGGTTGCGGAAGTATGCATACCAAGAGTACTAACAAAACTATCAATTCCGATTCCTAAAACGAATCCAATTAATAACACTAACCAACTAGGAGTTTCGAATGGAAGAGCTAAAATAAAAATCACGTAAAGGAACGGCACAATGTACCCTCCAAATTCTACATTATTCAGTATTAAGCCCTGAAAAAAGACCAAGACAATAAAATAGCCGGTATATTTTAAAACATTAAATACCATTCAATTCTTCTAACTTTTTTTGTTCTTCTTTCATTAACGATTTTACAATAAACACATGCGACAAACTTTTATAATCAACCGACAATTCGATATCAATAGTATAAAAGTTATTTCCCTCTGGGAGATCAAAATCTTTTACCCATCCCACAACAACACCCTCAGGAAAAACAGAAGAGTATCCACTGGTAATAATCGTATCTCCTTTAGCCAATTCCACATGGTTTGGAATATCTTGTAACTGAGCTACACGATAACTCCCAAGTTCCCATACTAAAGAACCAATATATCCAGACTTCTTAATCTTAGTACTTACTGCATTTTTTTCGTGCAACACAGACATGACTGAACTAAAATTTTCCGAAACATTCTTTACCGTTCCAATCACTCCTTTTGCTGAAATCACTCCCATTCCCGCTTCAATTCCATTTATCGAACCCTTATCAATGGTAATATAATTCTCCCTACGATTGGTAGAGTTGTTAATTGCTTTCGCAGAAGTATAAACATATTTTTGAGAGTAAGTCGTATCTTGAATACTTACCGTATTTCCAAAAACTTTACTAAAGGTATTAATTTGTGTCGTTTGCAAACGAGCATTCTGTTCAGCCAATTCAGCATTAACATCTTTCAAATTAAAATACTCATCAACATTGTTAATTGTAGAAAACAGGTTCCCAATTAGAAAATTTGAAGAGTTAAAAAACTTAGAGTTTTGATAGTTATTATTTTGTACCAATAAAAAAAAGGATACAAAAAGTAAAAACAAGAATAGGAACAGGAATGAATTTTTAGATAAAAACCGTATTAAATTCCTCATTATTCAATCCTGAGTTTATTTAGTTTTTAATTAAGAAAGGGAACTTACTAATGTTTTTAAGCGCCAAACCTGTACCTCTAGCAACACATCTAAGCGGATCTTCCGCAATGTGAACAGGCAACTTCGTTTTTTGAGACACACGTCTATCCAATCCTCTCAACATAGAACCTCCTCCAGCTAAATACAATCCAGTTTTATAGATATCTGCTGATAATTCCGGCGGTGTCATTTCTAAAGCACTAAGAACGGCATCCTCAATTTTAGCAATTGATTTATCCAAAGCATGTGCAATTTCAGAATACGAAACAACAATTTCCTTAGGCGTTCCAGTCATCAAATCTCTTCCTTGTACGGCGTAATCTTCTGGTGGATTTTCTAATTCTACAACAGCAGAACCACATTCAATTTTAATTTGTTCAGCAGAACGTTCTCCAATTAGAAGATTGTGTTGCCTTCTCATGTACTCAACAATATCATTTGTAAAGTCATCTCCAGCCACACGAATGGATTTATCACAAACAATACCACCCAAAGCGATAACGGCAATTTCAGAAGTTCCCCCACCTATATCAATAATCATATTCCCCATAGGCTCTAACACATCGATACCAATACCAATAGCAGCAGCCATCGGTTCGTGAATTAAATAAACTTCTTTACCTCCTGCATGTTCAGCAGAATCTTTTACCGCTCTTTTTTCAACTTCTGTAATTCCAGAAGGAATACAAATTACCATTTTAAGAGAAGGCGTAAACAATGGCTTTTTATCGCTCATCATTTTTATCATCCCCCTAATCATGTGTTCAGCAGCATCAAAATCTGCAATAACACCATCTTTTAATGGTCGTATAGTTTTAATATCTTCATGGGTTTTCCCATGCATTTGCATGGCTTTTTTACCAACAGCAATAACTTGCCCAGTCATTCGATCTTTAGCTACAATTGAAGGCTGATCCACCACAACCTTATCACTATGAATGATAAGCGTATTGGCCGTACCTAAATCGATTGCTATGTCCTGTGTTAAAAAGTTAAATAATCCCATCAATATTATTATTACGGAGTGTATGTTGATATTACGTAAATGTACCCCTTAATGTTCTGCTTAAAATGATATAAATCCAAATTTGATGAACACCAATTTGTTAATCAATTTAATGTCTGAAATGACGAATTCCTGTCATCACCATCGACAAGTCATTGGCATCACAATAATCAATTGATAACTGATCTTTTATAGACCCTCCAGGCTGAACTACAGCAGATATCCCAGCATTCTTCGCAATTTCTACACAATCAGGAAACGGAAAGAAAGCATCGGAAGCCATTACGGCACCATTCAAATCAAATCCAAAAGCTTTTGCTTTTACAATTGCCTGATTTAAAGCGTCAACTCTTGATGTTTGCCCAGTTCCACTAGCCAATAATTGCTCTCCTTTCGCAAAAACAATCGTATTCGACTTCGTGTGTTTTACTAACTTATTAGCAAACTCTAAATCATTTACCTCTTCTGCAGTTGGAGCTTTTTTTGTGATCGTTTTAAAATCAGTTGCATTGGCTGTTTTAGCATCCTTATCTTGCTCTAAAACTCCATTTAAAATTGTTCTAAATTGTTTCTTAGCAGTTTCAACTTCTTTTTGAACTAAAATAACTCTGTTCTTTTTTTCTTTTAAAACGGTTAACGCTTCTTCCTCATAACCTGGAGCAATTACAACCTCACAAAATAATTTGTTTATTTCTGAAGCCGTCGCTAAATCAATCGTTTTATTCGTAATCAAAACGCCACCAAAAGCAGAAACCGGATCACCAGCTAAAGCATCCGTCCAAGCCTCAAGTAATGTATCTCTAGATGCTAAACCACATGCATTATTGTGTTTTAAAACTGCAAATGTTGGTTTATCAGGAAATTCAGCAATCAAGTTTACTGCAGAATCAACATCTAATAAATTGTTGTAAGATAATTCCTTCCCATGCAACTTATCAAACATCGCATCTAAATCTCCATAAAAAGTTCCTTCTTGATGAGGGTTCTCTCCATATCTTAACGAACGAGACTCAGTAATACTTTGCTTAAAGAATTTCTCTTCATCTTTATTGAACCAGTTAAAAATAGCCGTATCATAATGAGAAGAAACATTGAAAGCAGATTTCGCTAAATATTTTCTATCCTCTAAATCTGTAACTCCAGCTTTTTCGTTCAATAAGTTCAACGTATAATCGTATTGATCTCTTGACGAAACAATTAATACATCTTTATAATTTTTAGCAGCAGCTCTAATTAAAGAAATACCACCGATATCTATTTTCTCAATAATATCTTGTTCCGAAGCTCCTGAAGCAACCGTATCTTCAAAAGGATATAAATCAACAATAACTAAATCAATCTCAGGAATTTCAAATTCATCCAATTGAGCTACATCACTATCCAATTCTCTTCTACTTAAAATTCCTCCAAAAATTTTCGGGTGTAATGTTTTAACTCTTCCTCCCAAAATTGAAGGGTAAGATGTTAAACTTTCAACAGCCGTAACTGGAGCACCAAGATCTTCAATAAAACTCTGAGTTCCTCCTGTAGAGTACATTGTTACCCCCAACTCATTTAAACGATTAATAATCGGTTCTAAATTATCTTTATGAAAGACAGAAATAAGTGCGTTTTTAATCTTTTTTTGAGCCATTTTATTTTCAGTTACAAGTTAAAAAGTTGAAGGTTAAAACGTTGATTCATTCAACTATTTTCACCCTTCGTAATTACCTAATTTTAAGCCTACAATTTTACGCCTTTTTAAAGCCTTAGACAATTTGAAATCAGGCTATTTTACCCTTTGTTGATAAGTGTTCGATTTTGTTTATAACATAGGGTTAGTTGGAGGTTTTTGGTGTTTCATTTTTTAGAGAACTAATACCTACCAAACACAACACACTAAAAACAAAACACTAACTTTACAATTATGATTATATATAACGTAACAGTAAACTTAGACAGCAGCATTCACTCAGAATGGATCAATTGGATGAAAACAGTTCACATCCCAGATGTAATGGCGACAGGCTATTTTTTAGAAAATAGATTTGCAAGGGTTCTTTCAACCCAAGAAGATGAAACGGGCCACACCTACTCCATACAATACCTTTGCAATTCAATGGAAGATTTAGAAGAGTATCAAACAAAATGCTCAGCACCTCTTCAAGAAGAACACGGCAAACGTTACCAAGGAAAATTTGTTGCCTTTAGAACTTTGTTAGAGGTTGTTTAATAATGAACCAACTACCGCAAGAAAAACACTGCACTAAAACTTAAAGCTAAAAACAGCCAAAAGCTATAATAAATAACCTTAAGTTTTTGAACCTCTTTTTTATCAGTAAGAGACTTCATATAATCATAAAACTCATCAATAGCCTTATAACTATAAATATTGCCATCATCCTTATAATTTGTTGTCACAATCACTATCATCGAAACATATAGCCCAGCAAAACAAACCCAAATAAAACCATAAAGAATAAGTAACCAATCCATTTCAACTTAACTTTTCAACCACAAACCTTCTCTCCCCAGAATCATTAAAAGGACCTTCAATCAAATTATTGTTCGCATCCAACAATTGAATACGAACCGTATTTTCCTGTTTCTTTAAGCCTTTAATGCTATACGCAGCCCATTTACTAACAATAAATTCAGTATCATTAATTGTTACTCTAACTTTATTTCCCTCTTCGGAAATTGAAGTATTCACCAAATAAAAATCCAATATTGGATCTTTCGTTTCCACTTGAGGTAAATAATAAAACAAGTGTGGCTGACCCATATCAAACAAACTTTCCACCCCTCCTAAAACAGCATTTTTTAAAACTGAACCTTTATTTGTTTTAACACTAATGCCATTTTCATCCGTTAAAAAAGCTAAAAAAACATTGTTCCCGTTTAAAAACTCAACCTCAAAAATATCAGACTGAAACTGAGACAATGAATAGTTGTTTGCCAAATAAGCAATCGAATAATTACTTATATCATTTACAGAAAAACTCAGATGGTTTTTACCAACACTCATTTTTTTGGAGTTGATTTTTATCGAAGTCTCTTGATTTGTTTTCGTCTTAATTTCCGTCAATACAATTCCGTCCTTCTCTAAACGCACGACTTCTTCATCAATCACAGGCTCAACAATTTCAATCTCACCCTTTGCAACTACAGCTTCAACAACTAAAGAATCTGATTTTAGGTTTTTAGTCTTATTTTCAGAAACATCATTCCCACAAGAAGACAAAAAAAAGAGAAAAGAGAAAAGAGAAAAGACCAAACTTCTCGACTTTAAACTTTGAACTTTACACTTTAAACTCATTAAGCAAAATTTAAAATCAGCTGATTCTTTTCTACTGTTTCAGCTTTATTCACAGAAATGCTTTTGATTACACCATCAGTAGGAGATTTAATCACATTCTCCATCTTCATGGCCTCTAAAATCAACAAAATATCTCCTTTAGCCACTTCTTGACCAACCTCTACAGAAATATCTAAAACTAACCCTGGCATAGGCGCCTTAAGATCAGTTACTTTTTTAGCCGATAAATTATCCATACCTAAACTATGCAATAATTCATCGTATTTATCTTTTGCGTTTAACTGATATTTAATCCCATCCACTTTAATAAAAAACGACTTTTCATCATGCTTAGCACTTAAAACCTCCACATTGTAAGATTTATTATCCTTTATCACACTAAAATTATTCCCTCTTGTTTTGATGACATCCCAATCAAAAGAATCTCCATCAAATTTCCCTTCTCCGAGTCCTTTCGCTAAATCAACTTTAAACTCTTTTTTGTCTGTTCCAAATATTTTTATTTCTGCCATGTCTTTTGATAATTTCTTCAAAGATATATAAACTGATTTACATCAAAAAATGCGATTTTTGTAATATGGAATTAAATTTCAAAAAAATAGGAGAAGGAGAACCGTTAGTCATCCTACATGGCTTGTTTGGATCATTAGACAATTGGTTAACACTTGCTAAAAAGTTAGGAGAACATTTTGAAGTCTTTATCGTTGACGCCAGAAACCACGGACAATCGCCGCATGACGATGAGTTTAATTACGATGTAATGGCGGATGACCTCTATGAATTCTTGATGCAGCACAATATTGTTGACCCTATTATTTTGGGACACTCGATGGGAGGAAAAACTGCGATGCAATTTGCCATGAACTACCCTACAAAATTAGAAAAACTAATAGTAGCTGACATCGCACCAAAATCATACCCAGTGCACCACACTTCAATAATAGAAGGTATGTTGTCACTTAATTTCAACACAATAAAAACAAGAAAAGAAGCTGACCAAGAATTGAGCAAACACATTGCCGATCCTTCTACTCGCCAATTCATCTTGAAAAATTTATACTGGGTTGAAAAAGAAAAGCTTGCTTGGCGTTTTAATCTGAATGTAATTGACCGTGATATTGAAATTATTGGACAAGGACTACAAAACGTCAATACCTTTGACAAATCCACCCTATTCATCAGAGGAATAAAATCAAACTACATCACAGAAAATGACTATTCAACTATTGCGTCTATTTTCACGAATTCTTCAATAGAATCAATAGATTCTGGACATTGGGTTCATGCTGAAAAACCGCAAGAATTTTTTGATATTCTTTCTGACTTTTTGATGTAAATTTGAACAAAAAGATAGCATCAATTGTTATTTTTTCTGGGCTTCAATTTGCAACTTTCTTCTAGTAATAAACGTCTTACTGTGTATAAGTATGAAATATATCTCCATATTTGGTAACATATTTTGTATTATTGTCGTAAGCTATCACTATTCTTAAACAAGAAATATATAAATGAATTTCGGAAAAAACCTTTTATTCTCAGCCCTATTAATTTTATTTACTGTTGGAAACGCACTAGCGTCTGACTTCTATTGGGTTGGAAATTCGGGAGATTGGAATGACGCTTCACATTGGGCAAATACCTCTGGAGGAGCAGGAGGAATTGGAGTACCAACATCAAATGATGATGTTTATTTTGATGCTAACTCTTTCAACTTGTTGAGTCAGAACGTAAGCCTAACAAAAAATATATCGTTAAGAGATTTAAGAGTATCTTCAAACTCAACTAACTTTAGACTTAGCTCTAACACCCCCATCAAAATTGACATTTATGGGGTTTTAAATATTTCTACAACTCTGAACAACAATTTAAAAGGAACGCTACAATTTCTATCAAAATCTTCATCCTCTAAGTCAATTAATTTTGGACCAAATAGCTGGAACACAGATATAATATTCAACGGAAAGGGAACATACATCTTAGACAGTCCAATTCACAACGTCAATAACTCAACACAACTAACAAGTGGCACTTTAGATTTAAATCAACAAACGGTTTATTGTGGTTCCTTTATCTCAAATTCTGAAAAAAAACGTTCTATATTAAGTGATAATTCAAGCATGTACATATATAACCAATGGGAAACAAATCCGAATAAACTCATTAGCGATTTTTCAAATACAAAAATTTACGTCCTGAACAGCAATCTAGGAAGTGTCAAAAAGAATGGTGGTCAAATTAACATCGCACAAGAAACTGGAACTCAATTAAAAACTATTACTTCTACCTCAATTGTAACCGATACAGCATCATGTGGAGACCAATGTGACGGTATGATTATTGTAAACTTCACTACAGCTTGTGTCACTGGCGCAACTGTCTCTTGGAACGCTTCATCTAATCCGGACCCTAACGGGGATGACAATGGTGCCGTAGCAATCACAACTGGAAGTGACACCATTTTTAATGTTTGCCCTGGAATAGAATATACAGCAACAATAATCGACGATTGTGATGCCAGCCCTGCCTTTCCCCTTCCGAAAGCAACCGTTCTAGGCCATTCAAGAATTGATCTTCCCATTGCACCTTCAATTACCGAACCTTCATGTAACGGTGTTTGTGATGGTAGTATCTCTGTTTTTGTTGATGCAGCCGGATGGGTTGTTTCAAACAATTACTTAACATACCAATGGTCGCCTGGAGGCGTTGCTGACACAACAACTTCTTTAGCAAATATGTGTTCTGGAACCACATACTCACTCCAAGTTGATGATGCCAACGGTTGTGATACTACATTCACTTTTGACATCCCTGAACCCGACAGTCTTTTTGCTAATGTAACCGTAACTAATCCTTTTTGTTTTAATGAATGCTCTGGAAGTGCGATATCAAACCCAGTTGGAGGTACAGCCCCTTACTCCTATTCATGGTCCCCACCTACACTAGACCCAGCCCTCGATACAATTGCCAACTTCGACAATTTGTGTTCTGGAACAGCTTATACAGTGAGCATTACAGATGCAAATGGATGTACAAATGACACGACTTTTACCCCTGTAGAACCTCTTGCAATGACCATCGACACCTCATCAACCCGACCTTCTTGTGGTGGTGATTCTGATGGTTCGATAACAGTTACTGTTACTGGTGGAGGAACTGGACCATTTACACACAGCTGGAGTACAGGATTTAGTGAAACCATTGCCGTATCAATTAGCTCAACCATCTCTAACTTAAGTGCTGGAAACTATTGCGATACTATTACTGATTTTAATGGTTGTGACACTGTTATTTGTTTTAACTTAACTGAACCTGACACGGTTCTAACCTCTACAACAACAACAGACATCACTTGTAATGGCATCTGTGATGGAACAGCCACAACTATTGCAACAGGAGGAACTCAACCCTACACTTACGCATGGGACTCTATACCAAACGCAGGAGGATTTACAACATTCGATTCTATTGTAAATCTTTGTCCTGGAACCTACTTTGTAACGGTTTCAGATTTTTTCAATTGTTCTGTTTCTGATACTGTTGTTATAACCGAACCACTGCCATTAACACTAACTTTAGATTCAACAAATATTACGTGTAATGGCGCTGACAATGGAACCGCTACCGCCACAGCTACTGGAGGAACTCCTGGAACAACGGGATACTCCTATTCTTGGACTGGCCCTTCGTGTACACCATGTTTAACGCAATCCATTAGTAGCCTAGAAGCTGGGACATACACAGTTGTTGCGACAGATTCTTTGGGTTGTCAAGCGACAGCAAGCATTACTATAATCGATCCACCTGTTCTCGTATTAACGATGTCATCAACTGATGAGACGTGTGATTTAAATTGCGATGGAACAGCAAGTGTTGATGTAACTGGTGGATCTGGAAATCCAGCCACATTTACTTACGTTTGGACTCCAGATCCAGGAGCAGCCAACGGACAAGGAACCGATTCGATATTCAATTTATGCCCTGGAAATTATTCATTAACCGTTACCGATGATAATAATTGTATGGGGAACAGTGCCGTAACGGTTGACCCATCACCAGCTATAACTCCAAACTTAACAAGTACCGATGTAACATGTAATGGTGATTGTAATGGAACAGCGACAGTGAGCCCTACTGGAACTTTATCTTTTACCGTTTCTTGGGACGGGATTTTGCCAGCTACGAACATACCTGATGGCGGATCGATAACCGTAAGTAACTTATGTGCCGGAACACATACAGCCTTAATTACTGATGGAAATGGATGTACAGAATTAGTAAGCTTTGATATCAACGAACCAAATGCTATCACTACAACAACAAATACAGAAGATGTTTCTTGTTTTGGTTTATGTGATGGAACAGCAACAACAAATGCTTCCGGAGGTTCTGGAAATTTAGCTTACAACTGGACAGTTATCTCTGGAGGTCCAATTGGAGGAGGAGCTGCAACAGATTCTATCTTCAACACATGTGAAGGTACATACTATGTTACAATTACAGATGATTCTTTATGTTCAATAAATGATACTATTGAAATTTTTACTCAAAACCCAATCTTACCAAACGCAACATTTACAGATATTACTTGTAATGGATTAGATGACGGGACAGCAACAGCAAATCCTACCGGAGGAAATGGAGTTATTGCATCTATTGTTTGGTCAACTTCTCCCCTTGGTGTCGTTTTAGGTGCAGGACCACTTTCTAATTTAAGTGCTGGTGATTATGAGGTAGTTGTAACTGACGGAAACGGTTGTACCGGTACTGAAATAATTACAATTACAGATCCACTTCCTTTAACAGTAACTGCAGATGCAACCTCTGCAAGTTGTGGAAACATTTGTGATGGAAGCGCACTAGCTACCACTACTGGTGGATCAGGAGATCCTGCAACTGATTTTTCTTACTCATGGACTGGACCAAGCACTTCTAATGTTAATCCTGCGACTAACTTATGTATTGGAACATATACAGTAATCGTAACTGACACCAATGGATGTACTGCTCAAGATACAACAGAAATTTTACCTTCTATTGAAATATTAATTAATCCTACAATTGTAGGAATTAGTTGTAATGGAGTTTGTGATGGAGAAGCTACTGTTTTTCCAATTGGAGGAACATTACCTTACTCTTACTCATGGGCTGCGCCATCTACAAGTACGGATTCGATCGCTACAGGGTTATGTCCAGGATTTGCAATTGTTACTGTAACTGATGATTTAGGTTGTTCTGTTACTGACTCTGTAAATATGCCAGTTGCACCAACTGTTCTTCAAGCAAACGCTGTTGTAGATCAACAAATTTCTTGTAGCGGTTTATGTGACGCTCAAGTATCTCACAGTCCTACAGGAGGTTCAACACCATACACTTCAGTTTGGAGTATTACTGATACTAACAATGTATGTTCAGCTCCCCTAGCATTTGTTACTGTTACTGATGATAATGGTTGCATTGATGTTGATACACTAACAATAGCTGACCCTAACCCAATCATAGCCAATGATGTTGTAGTTGATGTTCAATGTTTCGGTGATTCCACAGGAAGTATTACACTTAACCCTAGTGGAGGGGCAGGAGGAACTTATACTTATGCATGGAATGGTCCAATGGCTGGATCAGGAATGAGTACCACTGGTTTAATAGCTGGAGAATATACCATAACAATTACTGACTCTAATGGTTGTTTTATTGAGGTGACGGATACAATTAATGAGCCGCCTTTACTTAGCGCTACACCAATAACTAATGATATTAGTTGTAGTGGTGATTGCGACGGGATGATGACAGTAAGTGTTAGTGGAGGAGTTGGACCATATTCTTATACTTGGGCAATTAATAGTCCTCCAACTTTAAGTACTGATGGAGATAGTCTTTTAAATATCTGTGCAACTCCAGCGATTAACCTTTCGAATACAGTAACTGTTCAGGATGATAATGGTTGTCAAGTTGATCAATTAGTAACCATTACTAATCCAACAGTGTTAGATGCCAATGTAACCGGAACAGGGATTTTATGTAATAATGATTGTAACGGTACGGCAATTTCTAATCCGACTGGAGGAACTGCACCTTATACCTATTTATGGACACCATCTGCTCCTGCCGCAGATAGTGCAGGAATAACAGGACTATGTTTTGGAAACTATTTTGTTACTGTAACAGATGACAACAACTGTACAGATACAGCAACCTATACCGTTTCAAACCCTCTGGCATTAATCGTAACACTCGATAGTACCAACATTACATGTAATGGAAACAATGACGGAACAGCTACCGCCAACATTACAGGCGGAACGGCTCCTTTCACAATTTCTTGGGTAGGAGGAAATGCTCCAACAACTGATACTAACTTTATTGATAATTTAATCCCAGGAGTCTATACAGTTACGGTAACTGATGATAATGGTTGTTCTTTCCAAGCATCCATAACAATTGAAGAACCTCAAGCAATTACAAACACTCCTGTAGTAGTTGATGCGAATTGTGGTGCTACAGATGGATCTATTACAATGGACGTTTCTGGTGGTACTCAACCTTATTCTTATTCTTGGGATACAGGAAATCCAGCGGATACGAATGCTATTCTTACAAACTTAGGTGCCGGATTCTATACCGACACTGTTACGGATGCCAATGGTTGTATTGAAATATTTACAATCGGAGTAAGCAACCCTAATGGTCCTTCAGGTGTTACATCAACTATAAATGATGCAACATGTTATGGAACTTGTACAGGTTCAATAAATGTTATCGTAATTGGTGGCACTCCAAATTTCACTTACAGCTGGACAGGTCCAAATGGATTTACAGGAACTGATACTACTGAAACAGGATTATGCGCTGGAACTTACAGTCTTACCGTTACCGATGCTAGCAGTTGTGTTTTAGCAACTAACTTAGTTGTTGGAGAAGCCGATAGCATTACTGCCAACTCTATTTTTACAGATGCAACTTGTAATGGTATTTGTGATGGAACAGCGAGTGTAACTCCAACAGGAGGAACTGCACCATATAGCTTTGTTTGGTCAAACAGTAGTTCAACAGGATCTTCAGTTTCTGGTTTATGTGCTGGCCCGGTTAGTGTAACTATTTCGGATTTCTATGGTTGTCAAAAAACAGTTGATTTCGTAATCGGAAGTCCTAACTCATTAACAGTAACTTCAAACACTACCAATCCAACTTGTAATGGAGATTGTGATGGAACAGCAACTGCAAATCCTACGAACGGAACTGCACCTTACACCTATCAATGGAATGATGCTAACGCTCAATCTGGACAAACTGCTACGGGATTATGCGATGGAACTTATATTGTTACCGTAACAGATTTTAACGGTTGTTCTGAAAATGATACGGTTACCATAGTAGAGCCAACTATTATTTCAGTTACTCCAGCTACAACGAATTCTACTTGTGGAAATTCTGATGGAACTGCAGATGTTTGCGGATCTATTGGAGGAACAGGAAACCACTCTTACTTATGGACTGACATCCCAGGAAACCCTACAACTTGTGCGTTATCTGGATTAGCAGCTGGAACGTACACAGTGGAAATTTCTGATGACAATTTATGTATGCAATCATTCTTAATCACCATTAGTGATGCTAACGGACCAACCGTTAACGTTAATGCGACGAATGCAACATGTGATGGTTTATGTGATGGTCAAGCAACAGCTACGGCAACAGGAACAGCTAACTTTAGTTATTTATGGCAAACAGGAAATCAATTTACGCCAACGATAACTGGATTATGTGCCGGTAACTATTCTGTTGAAGTTACAGATGGTAATGGTTGTATAACTACAGAACCTGTAACAATAATTGACAACACAGCGATTACTGCAACGGTTTCAACTGTTGAAACAACATGTAATGGAGATTGTGATGGTTCGGCATTAGTAACACCATCTGGTGGAACAGCCCCTTATTCATACAGTTGGACTGGAGGAAATGCTGCTGGTCAAACCATTAATGCAGTCGGAGGTTTATGTGCAGGTAACTACACAGTAACCATTACTGATTTCTTAGGATGTTCAATAACTGTAGATGTAGTGATTACAGAACCAGCAATTCTTACCACTTCAGTTTCTGGAATTGCTGCTAATTGTAACAACTCATGTGATGGTCAGGCTACTGCTACACCTTCAGGAGGAACAGGACCATACACTTATTTATGGTCGAACAATGCAACTACCCCAACAATTACTGCTTTATGTGCAGGGAATTACACTGTAACAATCACTGATTTTAAAGGCTGTACTGCTATTGGAAATGTAATCATTGGAGATGGAGTTGCTATCACTGCAACGATTACCCCAACTGATGCTAACTGTGGACAATGTGATGGAGCAATAACAGTTGCTGCAGCTGGTGGTTCTGGTGGTCCATACAATTACTCTTGGTCTGGATTAGGACTAAACACTCCAACCATTACTGACCTTTGTCCGGGAGCATATATTTTAGATGTTACAGACAACTTAGGATGTACCGAACAATTCAACATCTTGATTAACAATGCGAACGGACCAACCTTAACAACACTTGCGGATAGCGCTTCTTGTTTTGGAACGTGTAACGGGCTAGCATACACTACTGTAACAGCAGGCACTCCAAATTACAGTTTCCAATGGGATGACCCAGCACTTCAAACAAATGATTCTGCTACGGGACTATGCGCAGGACTATACAACATCGTTGTTCAAGATGGAGTTGGCTGTATTACGGTTGATACCGTTTCGGTAATCGAGCCAGAAGAAATTATTCCAAACTTCACGTTCACTGACCCAACTTGTCCGGGAGCATGTGATGGTACAATTACAGTTGCTCCAACTGGAGGAGTTGGAACGATACAAGCTCTTTGGGGAGCTAGTGCAAACAACCAAAACACTTTAACAGCAACGAATCTATGTGCTGGAACACATTCAGTAACATTAACAGATGCGAATGGTTGTACAACTACTGACAGTATCACTATTTCAGATCCGACAGCAATTTCAATTACTGCAAGTGCTACTCCACCAACATGTTTTGGAGATTGTGACGGTACAGCAATTGCCAATGCTTCTGGAGGTAACCCTGGATATCAATATTCTTGGAACACTACTCCAGTAAACAACAACTCTCTTGTTGGAGGGTTATGTGCTGGGGTATACACCGTAACGGTAACAGACAATAATGGATGTAGCAATACAGCAGATGTTCAAGTAATTGATCCAACAGTACTAGGAACAACTACAACCATCGACAACTCTGAATCGTGTAACGCGGCTTGCGATGGTTCTATAACAACAACTCCAACTGGAGGTCAAACACCATATACTTATTTATGGAGTAACAACGAAACAACAGCAACGATAACAAATCTTTGTGAAGGTACTTACGATGTCCTAATAACTGACGCAAACAATTGTACATTTAGAGATACAGTTACATTGGATGCTCCAGCAGTTTTAGATGCAGTAATAGTTCCAGGAGAACCTGATTGTGGCGTATGTAACGGATCTATTAATTCTACACCAATTACTGCAGGTCAATACAACTTTGTTTGGGCAAATGCAGCAAACCCTACTGTTTCTATTCTAACAGAGTTAAATGTTTCAACTTCAAACGTATCAGGATTATGTGCCGGTACCTACAACTTAGAATTAACTGACTTAGGAACAGGTTGTACTTCTAATTATGTTGTTATTCTAAATAGTCTTACAGGACCAACACTTGCTTTAACTTCTACGGATGAAACTTGTTTAACAGCATGTGATGGAACGGCAACTGCTACACCTACAGGAGGAACAGCGCCTTATTCCTATAGCTGGAGTCCAACAACCCCAACAGACACGAATCAAACTGCTACGAATTTATGTCCTGCTTTCTACACAGTAACCGTTACGGACAGTAACAATTGTGTAGCTTCAGATACTTTAACGATTAATACTATCGGATTGAGCTTAAGCATTACGAACATTATTCCTGAAACTTGTTTTGGAAATTGTGATGGAAGCGCTACAGCTGTTCCAACTGGAGGAAATCCAAATTACAACTTCTCATGGTCTCCTACTGGAGGATCAGCAGCAACTTCAGATCCGCTATGTGTAGGTACTTATGTGGTTACTGTTACGGACGATGTAAACTGCAGTGACTCTATTAGTACGAATATAACTGGACCAGATGAGCTAACTGTTGTTGCTACTGAGAACACACCAGTAAGTTGTAATGGACTGAATGACGGAGCTGCAATAGCGAATGTGTTAGGAGGTACTGTAAACTATCAGTATTCTTGGAATACTTCTCCAATTCAGACAACACAAATAGCAACAAACTTAGGTGCTGGAACATACATTGTGGTGATTACGGATGACAACAATTGTACTGCAACAGATACGATTACTTTAACAGAATCTACTCCGATTGTAGATAATCCGAGTTTCACCGATCCTGCTTGTGGGGTGTGTGATGGATCAATTCAAGTTTCTCCTTCTGGAGGATCTGGAAACTATGATTACTCGTGGACAACACCGGGATCACCACCTGCAACACCTCAATTCAACACACAACTTATTAGTAACCTTTGTGCAGGTGCTTACACATTAACAATTACGGATAACACATCTGGTTGTTCAGCTGACTTTGCATACGCATTAAGCAATACAAATGGACCAGATCCTAACCTAGATATCACTAACGTGACTTGTAATGGTTTATGTGATGGAGCAATGACTTCAAATCCAATCCAAACTATTCCAGCTGATCCATATACTTATGCATGGAATCCAAGTGGAAATACAAATGCGATCACAAATCTTTGTGAAGGGCAGTATGAAGTTACCGTTACTGATACAAATGGTTGTGTTGGAGTAGCTATCGACAGCATCACTCAACCAGACATTTTACAAGCCAATCTTACAGCTACAAACATCAACTGTAATGGTATTTGTGATGGAACTGTAACTGCAAGTACAACAGGAGGAACTTACCCTTACTCTTATTCTTGGACTACTGTTGCTCTTACAGATAGTAACCTGACTGCTCTTTGTGCTGGCACTTATATCATTACTATCTTAGATTCAAATAATAATTGTACTGTTACAGATAGTATTTCTGTTACCGAACCAACTCAAATTACTTCTACTTCAACTCAAACTGATGCGACCTGTATTTCAAGTTGTGACGGTGAAGGAACCGTAACTCCATCTGGAGGAATTGGACCTTACACTTTCCAATGGAATGGAAACACTGCACCTAACCAAGGAAGTAATCTAACGGGATTATGTTTTGGAATAAATGAAGTAGAAATTTTTGATCAAAATGGATGTAGTATAATTGACACCATCTATATTGGAGCAATTGACACCATTCTTGCAGATGCGGGAATAGATACCAATTACTGTATTGGAACTCCAGTGAACTTAACTGGTGTGCCTGGTGGGTCATTCACAAGTGTTGAATGGTTTGAATTACCAGCAATGACATCTTTAGGAACAGCAAATTCTGTTACAACAACACCTGCAGCTTCAGGAGTAATCTGTTATGCATTCCAAGTGAACGGAGCATGTACAACAACAGATACAGTTTGTATCACAGTTGATGCTTTACCAAGTGTTGATGCAGGAGAAGATGTTAATATTTTTGAAGGAGGATCTACACAACTCAATGCAACGGGTGCGGTAAGTTATTCATGGTCTCCAACAACCGGATTAAGTGATTCAACAATTTCTAATCCAGTTGCTAACCCAACAATTACTACAACTTATTACGTAACAGGTACTTCAACCAATGGTTGTATTGCAACTGATAGTGTAATAGTAACTGTGCTACCAAGCATTAAGTTCCCAGACGGAATTTCACCAAATGGAGATGGGTCAAACGATACGTGGATTATCGATTTTATCGAGCAATATCCAGAAAATGTTGTTGAAATTTACAACCGTTGGGGAGAGCTACTTTTCCATGCAGAGGGCTATGAACAAAATTGGGATGGAACGTATAACGGAAAAGAACTTCCGATTGGAACATACTACTACATTATTGATTTAAATGATGAAGAAATAAAACCTTTTACTGGACCTATAACTATTTTAAGGTAACTTGAATATGAAAAAGATACTAATCATAATAAGTCTGATTATTTGCGGTGGTAGCCTGTTTGCACAACAACTCCCGCATTTTAGTCAATACTTCCTAAATGACTTCCTTATTAATCCTGCAGTTGCTGGAAGTAGGGGATATTTTGAAGGAGTATCCACTCATCGCTATCAGTGGGAAGGAATTGTTGATGCACCAAGAACATACACGTTAAGTGTTAATGGTCCAACAAAAAACAGAAAAATGGGATTCGGAGGATACATCTTTACAGATATCGTTGGTCCGACTAGAAGAACTGGAGCGAATCTTTCATACGCATATCATCTAAAAGTAAACGATAAATTAAAAGTATCTCTAGGTATTAACGCAGGAATACTTCAGTTCATGATTGATGGATCAAAAATTACTCTACGTGATCAAAACGACGCTGTAATATCAAGTGGAGTTCAATCACAATTAGTACCTGACGCTGGATTTGGTTTATACGTCTACCACAAAAAATATTTCTTTGGATTTTCGGCACCACAACTCTTAAACACCAATGTGGATTTAACAGAAGTTGGAGATGGAACAGAAGGAACTTTACCTTCTCACTTTTTTGCAACGGGTGGATACAAGTTTAATGTTGGAGACAATTTTATTGTTGAGCCAATTGCATTTCTTAAATATGTAAGTCCGGTACCATTACAATTTGAAGGAACATTAAAACTGACCTACAAAGAAAGAGTTTGGTTATCCGGAACCTATAGAGATAAAGATGCTATAACGGCATCACTTGGATATCTAATCAACAATAGTTTTACTGTGGCTTACGCGCATGATTTTACGACTACTAATTTAAAAAACTATAGTGATGGAACCCATGAATTAATGATTGGAGCAAGATTCTATAGTAACAAGAAAAAAGAAAAATCTGCACCTAAAATAGAGTAAGTCAGTTTAGCATTTAAAAGAACGCTCTTACTTGAACTCCTCCCGTATGGATGATTGGAGTCTCTTCAGACTTTCTCCCATTATAATTTATACTCAACTGCATGTGCTTTGATATGTTTTGTTGATACGTGCACTCCCAAGTCATATTTGCTCCTTGCTGAAGTCCCTCTAGCATTTCATAAGATAAGGATGCATTATCCGAAGTTGAAAACTGATTATTAATGTAATTAAATCCAGCCCTAAAACTCCCTTTAGAAGCAACATTATATTTTAATTCTGTACCTCCTTTTTGGGCAACTAATTCTTCCCCTCCTAGAAACTCGCTGTTCCTCTTTTCTTGATAATTATAAAAGACACTAATTCTAAATTTTGAATTCGGCTGATAAGTAAGTTTCGGCTCAACTTCTAAGAGTTCAATTTCAAAGTTCCTACTTTGGAAAAACTCTGAGAAATTCGACTTCCGCCCATTTGAGGTTAATAGTGAAACGGTATAAATCCTAGTAAGATTCCATCGCGATTTAATTGCTCTATTTAAATTCTTTCTGGATTCAATACCATTGGTCAACAATGATCGATCTTGGTTGTCTTGGAATGTAAATTGAGTTCCAAACTTAGTTCCTGTTCTATTAAAATAAATAGTGTTTAAGAACCCTAAGTTCAGCGTAACCAAACTCGAATCAGCAATACTTCCTACAAAAGGATTGTAATAATCTAACTTTTCAGAAACCTTTCGACTTACTCGATAGTTGGTTCGATTTGAAAATCTAGAAACAAACTTCTTAAGGCCTTTCTCTTTCCCCCATTTTGATTCCGGTCTCAAAAACAAACCTTGATTAAATTGATTGGTATAAGTTCGCACGTAATCATTAGTAGGAGTAAAAATCTTAATAAAAGTCGCTTGATCCTGAAATGCTGCAATTTCAAATTCATTCAAATCTTTCACTCCATTCCCATTTAAATCACCGATATAAGCATGTGTACCCTGTCCTGGTTGCACTTCAACATAGGAAAATTCCTTCTTTACCTCTAGCCCAGAACCAACTTCATAATACGTATTAGAAGTAATCGCATTTTTGAGAATCTTAGCTACATACTCAACTCTAGCTAAAACGTTCTCTTCTGGCTCCAACGTCGAAAGTGTGCTTGATAAGATATCCAATTTTCGATAGGTGAAATTACTTCGGAATTTGTGATTTCTATTTTTCAGTATATCCAATGAAAAGGATAAATCTTCTGCAAACGTGGCATCACTAAAATTATTAACCAAAGGAGCATTATCTTCCCTTTGCTTGTAACTGATCATAAACTTATTAATTGTGGTATCCGCATTATGAATAAACGCACTCCAAGTGATAAATTCGAAACTATTCGCTAATAAAGAATCTTTTTGAGCATTTAAAAACAGTCTATTGCGTTCGGTTTCTTCACTAACACCTACCACAACCCAGCCAATGCCTTTTCTTATAATCGCTTTATGCCTCACAAACTCGGTATTATTAATCCCTTCAGAAGTTAAGTAGCTACCATCACTTGAAAGTATAAAACCTTTTAAATCATACATTAAATTAAAAGAGTTCTTTAAGCCTTCATACTCACTTTCATTCTTTAACACACTCACTCCAAAAGAAAGATCGGCTTTTTTAATCTTTTCAAGACCAACAAACCCATTAAAGATTTGCTGATTTGATAAGAATTCAACATTTGTAATGTTCCAATTTCTTTCAAACTCAACGGCTCTAAACCTTTCAATTGATGAAAAAGATTTATCAACGAACTCGTAACCTGTTCCAACCTTAAATTTCCAAGGCTTTTCAACCTTACTCATCTTAAACTTATTGAGGGTATTCATCTTAAAGGCATAACCAATATCGTCATCCTTATCTTTATTTGAAAATGTATTGATATCGTTATTTGACACCCCTCCTTCCCACGAAATGAATGATTCTTTGGAGAAATTATATTGCCCTCCAAAAGTTGCCATTTGTTTGGTTTTGGGGGTTACTAATAATATTACTGGTTCATAATCACCTTGAGAGACGCCTGCTATTGGTGCAATCCATTCGTACACTTTACCATTAGCAGAACTTTGCTTTTGAATGTAATTTCCTTTATTTGGACCTAAAAAAGAAAAGCCCAATTGGTAAATTGCACTATCTGGGTTTGTCGAATAAACATATACTGGACTAAACCCAAGACTATCAATTGCTTTATAAAGAACAACATTTTCAGAAAAATCAACAGGGTTCGCGTTAGGAACAAGGGCGAGATCTAAGCTATCACCTATTTCTGATAAGAGTAATTTATCTTCGTCACTTAAATCTTGCTGAAGAGGTTGATTTCTTGAATCTTGTTCAGAATAAACATTCACACTTAACCTTAACTTTTGTGTTAGGAAATCATTTCCCACATGAACTAACGATCTTGCATAATTTCTATCTGAATATTGAAATTCAGCAACTATCCTAGAATCTTTGGTAATTAATCTATTCGGAGTAAACGTCAATTCTGCCGTATTGTAATCAATCACATAATCAAAATCGTTTCCCCTTTTCATCAATCGACCATCAATATAGATACTCTCAGTACCAGACAGTATAATGATAAAAGATTCGTTTTCAGCTCCCGTTAATCGGTAAGGCCCTTGATTCCCTTCTATTCCCTGAATTTTATTCCTAGCAAATTTACCTTTTGAAATTGCAGCGCTTACGATCGGACTAAACGAATTAAATTCATTCTTTTTGCTGCTGTTTAATTTCATTTCAAAGCTCCCTCCCTTCACTTTTTTATTAAAATTCATAAAGTAACTTTTGGGTCTTCTCAAGTAAAAATCACCGGCTGTCAGCTTCCAAGAATCACTAAATAATTGAACAAAAACACGATCGAATTCTTGAAGTTGCTGCGTATTTCCTTCTGCCTGTATTGGAATATTATCATCCGATATACTAGCCAAAATACTTACATCATCACTTATTTTTCCTGAAAGCTGAAGATTGAGACTTGAATTAACAGCTAGATCTTGATTATTCCCAAAAACCACCCCTCGTGAAATACTACCACTTTTGTTCAATCCATTTAGATAAAAAACATCTTCACTTTTAGGAGAATATTCAAACAAGAAAGGGTTTCTCACCGACTCTTGTTCGTCGTTGATACGAAGTTTCTTTTTATTTTCAAAAGATTTATCCAACGACAAAGGTAAAACCCTGTATGTTACTGTGATTTCTTTACCAATTAGCAAATCATTATTCAGGACAAATAACCCTTTAGAATAATTAATAGTATACTCACTTTTTTCAAGTGTCTTCCCTTCAATCGCAATGATTTCGGATTTTGGTATCAAGCTCACACTATCAATTTTAATCGTATCATTCGCTACCTCAAAGCTAACAGAACGGATATTAGACACCCCCTGTCCCTTAAGACCAATTGACAGTCCTAGCAGCATAATTAATAATATAAAGTAAATAGTCTTCAATCCAGATAATCTAAGATAACCAACAAAGATACGATTTGTGTTAGAGCACTCTAGTAAGACAGAACGAATCCTAGCAAAGAATGTTTTCCGCAAAGCTTAAAAAAGTAATTCAACAACACGAAACAACTAAAGCTCCACTTTAATGAACTTTTTTTAGGATATCATCTTGTAATCCTTATATTTGTATTTACGTTAAAATTTTTACACGGAAATATGAAAAAATTAATCTTTTTATTAATTGGAGCAACAGTAATTCTTTCAAGCTGTGGCGGAGATGAGGCCAACAAAGCAACGAATGCTCAAGTAGCAAAAGGTGGAGTTAAATACGGTGGTGTTTTTAAAATGAATGAAACCGAAGATTTCAAGAGTTTATACCCATTGAATGTTACAATGGCGTTAGAAAACAGAATTGCTGCTCAAGTATACCAAGGGCTTGTTAAATTTAATCAAGAGGATTTATCGATTTCTCCTTCTTTAGCTGAAAGCTGGGAAGTTAATGAAGATGCAACTTCGTATACATTTCACTTAAGAAAAGGTGTTAAATTTCATGACAATAATTGTTTTGAAGCTTCAGAAGGTAGAGAAGTAAAGGCAGCAGATTTCAAATATTGTTTTGATAGATTATGTGTACCTGATGCAACGAACCAAATGTACTGGTTATTTAAAGACAAAGTAAAAGGAGCAAATGCATATCATGAGTCTATCTTGAACAAGTCACCACTTGAAAATGGAGTTTCTGGAATTACTGTGGTTGATGATTATACTTTAAAAATTGACCTAAATTACTCTTTTGCAGGATTCTTAAACATTGTAAGTCACAATGCTTGTTACATCTACCCGAAAGAAGCTTTTGACACTTACGGAGTTGAAATGAGAGTTAACTGTGTTGGTACTGGACCATTTAGAGTAAAGAAAATTAAAGAATCTGAAACAGTGATTTTAGAGAGAAACCCTTCTTACTGGGGAATGGATGAGCACGGAAATCAATTGCCTTATTTAGATGGACTTAAGTTTTCTTTTAACAAAGAGAAAAAAGCAGAATTATTAGAATTCAAGAAAGGTAATTTAGACTTAGTTTTCCGTTTACCATTAGAAATGATCGGTGAAGTTGTTGGAGAATTAGAAGATGCAAAAAAAGGTGGAAACAGACCTTACGTAATGCAAGTGTCTCCTGCACTAAGTGTATTCTACCTTGGTTTCCAACACCAATTGGAGCCTTTCAATAATATGGACGTAAGAAAAGCGTTTAACTACGCTATTGATAGAGAGGCAATTGTTACTTACACTCTACAAGGAGAAGGAAGACCTGCAACTCATGGAATTGTTCCTCCATTTAAAGGTTACAACTCTGAAAATGTAAAAGGATATAACTTTAATGTAGAAGAAGCTAAAAAGCACATGGCTTTAGCAGGATATCCTAACGGAAAAGGATTCCCTGAATTATCATTACAAATCAACCCAGGTGGTGGTGACAGAAATGTTCAAATTGCTGAAGTTGTACAAAAAATGTTAAATGAAAACCTAGGAATCAACATTAAAATTGATCAAAAACAATTTTCTCAGCATTTAGAAAGCTTAGAAACAGGAAATGCTTTATTCTGGAGAACTGGTTGGATTGCTGATTATCCAGATCCAGAAAACTTCTTAAACTTACTTTATGGAGCTCACGTTCCTGAAGAAATTTCAGAAAAAGCTTTCATTAATTCAATGAGATACAAGAGTACTAAGTTTGATTCATTATTCAGTACTGCACTTAGAGAGATTGACGATGCAAAAAGATATGAACTATTTAGACAAGCTGACCAAACTTCAGTTGACGAAGCGGCTATCATGCCAATATTCTACGATGAAAACACTCGTTTAATTCAAGTTCACGTTAAAAATTTCCCTTCGAACTCAATGGAATACAGAGATATGTCTGCTGTATATTTCGACTATGACGAAGAGTAAATCAACAATATTCTAAAAAAGAGGGGTGCTTTAGTAAGCACCCCTCTTTTTTTGTCCCACTATCACCATCTTTTTGCTTGATTTATTCGTATTATTGCAGCAAACAGTTTTTTATGAGTAAAGTTGCATTAATTACAGGTGTTACAGGACAAGATGGAGCCTATTTAGCCGAACTCCTATTGAGTAAAGGTTATGAAGTACACGGAATTAAACGTAGAAGTTCCATGTTTAACACCAATAGAATTGATCATTTATATACAGACCTACATGAAGACAACGTTAAGTTTTTTCTTCATTATGGTGACATGACTGACTCAACAAACCTTATTAGAATTGTACAAAATGTTCAACCTGATGAGATCTACAACCTAGCAGCAATGTCGCATGTTCAAGTTTCTTTTGACACTCCTGAATATACTGCAAATGCAGATGCAACCGGAGCGCTAAGATTGTTAGAAGCCATTAGAATTTTAGGCCTTGAAAAAACGACTAGATTCTACCAAGCATCTACTTCTGAATTATACGGAAAAGTAATGGAAGTTCCTCAATCAGAGACAACCCCATTCTACCCAAGAAGCCCTTATGCTGTTGCGAAACTTTACGCATACTGGATTGTTAAGAATTACAGAGAAGCATACAACATGTACGCTTGTAATGGAATTCTATTTAATCACGAGAGCCCTTTAAGAGGAGAAACTTTCGTAACTAGAAAAATTACTAGAGGAGTTGCTAAAATCAAGTTAGGATTGCAACAAAAAATATACCTCGGAAACATATCAGCAAAACGTGACTGGGGTCATGCTAAGGATTACGTTGAAGGAATGTGGAGAATGCTACAACAGGATGTTCCTGAAGATTATGTTCTTGCTACTGGAACAACAACTACTGTAAGAGACTTTGTTACGATGTCTTTTAAAGAAGCAGAAATCGAAATCGAATGGTCTGGTGAAGGGATTAATGAAAAAGGTACGAATAAAGCAACTGGAGAAGTAATCGTAGAAATTGATGAAAAATATTTCAGACCAACTGAAGTTGATTTATTAATTGGTGACCCTTCAAAAGCAAAAAAAGACTTAGGCTGGGAACATACACATGATTTAGCTAGCTTATGTAAAGACATGGTTCAAGCGGATCTTAAGCTTTTCAAACAAGACCAATACCTACAAGAAGGCGGATACGACACTTTACAACAAAATGAATAAAACGGCCAAAATTTATATTGCAGGCCATCGAGGAATGGTTGGATCAGCCATTGTAAGAAAACTACAAGCTGACGGATATTTGAATTTAATATTCAAGACGTCAAGTGAATTAGACCTAACAAACCAACAAGCTGTTAACGAATTCTTCGCAACAGAAAAGCCTGAATATGTATTTTTAGCTGCAGCGAAAGTTGGAGGAATTAATGCCAACAACATTTATCGCGCTGACTTTATCTATCAAAACATAATGATAGAGTCCAATATTATTCACGCATCTTACCTTAACAAAGTAACTAAACTACTTTTCCTAGGATCATCTTGTATTTATCCTAAAATGGCACCACAACCATTAAAAGAAGAATACCTTTTAACAGACACTCTAGAGCAAACGAACGAACCTTATGCAATTGCAAAAATTGCCGGGATCAAAATGTGCGAAGCCTACAGACAACAATATGGTTGTAACTTCATTTCGGCTATGCCTACGAATCTTTATGGACCAAACGACAATTACGACTTAAACAACTCTCACGTACTCCCTGCCCTGCTTAGAAAGTTTATTTCAGCAAAGAAAAATGATTCTGCTAGCGTAGAACTATGGGGAACAGGTGCTCCAATGAGAGAGTTCTTACATGTAGATGACCTAGCAATTGCATGCATATTCTTAATGGAGAACTACAATGACGAGCAATTTGTTAATGTGGGTACTGGTACAGACATTACAATTAAAGATCTCGCACTCACAATTAAAGAAGTGGTTGGTTTTGACGGAGCATTAACATTCGACTCTTCTAAACCTGACGGAACTCCTAGAAAAATAATGAACGTTTCAAAAATTAACGCACTAGGATGGAAACATAAAATAGAGTTAAAAGCAGGAATTGAAATGGTTTTCAATGAAGTTAAAGACTTCGATTTTCACACAACAGACCGTTAATAAACAGCTCAATTAAACTAAAGCCGTCCCCTTCATTTTCATAACATTGTATTCAAATTAGATTCAATTCAATCGAAATGAAAGCCATTTTCTCATTCATAATTTTTGCTTCACTTCTGCTTCCGAGTAGTTACGCACAAATTTTAGGAGTTAATAAACCTCTATTCAGTGACGCCCCATTTTTTAACACTGAATTCATTAAGATTAATAGTATAAAATCAATAACCGGATCTATATCCACAAAGAAGGTAAGAGATATAATTAGAACTAAGGGGCTAAAATCGCACTACACTTTCAATGAAAATGGAATGCTTACTACTCAGCTATCGAGTATTTTATCCAACGGACAAAAAGATACAGCAATAACCTTTTACGAATACAACGAAACTGGAAATGTTGAAGTAAAAAGAAAAAGTGATGGCGAAGGATTCTATTCCTATCTCTACCAATATGACGCAAAAAATGATATTGTTCGCGAAACCTATTCTAGAGATGAGAACATCCACAAAACAAAAAGCAAGTTTGAGTTAAAAAAGAAATACATCATTAAAACCGATAGCTTCTCTTATGAGCATTACGACTTAAAACAAACTAAAAAGATTTACTACAACAGTTACGGAATTAAGTACAAAGAACAAATAGACTCTTATGATGAATTAGGCTATTTGGCAGAGGAATATTCCAAATTTATTATTGGCAATAACAAAAAGAAGATATCTTACGAATACGATGAGTTTGGAAGGTTGTTTAAAAAACATGTTTTCACTAACCTCTCAAAAGACCAGAAATCAACGGAAGTTTATTCTTATGATGAAATTGGCAACGTTATAGCTGTCAAAAATTATAATAATGAAGAACACGTTTCCACAAAGCAATTTCTTTACGACATTAAAACGATGTTACTTTCTGCCATCATTATTCAGGAAATTTCTAATGAATACCTTAAAATAATCAAATATGATTATACTTTTTTCGATGGATCGAGCAACATTACTCAGCTCGACAAGTTAAAAGTCCCTGAGAACCACTAAGCCCTACCAACCCCTATTTTATTGATGGTACCCACTATGTACCCCTAAAATGACTATTTCGTTTCGTAATAATTCGTAATTTCACTTATCACAATTATAGATAAACTATTTAAATTATGAAGTATTCTTTAAAACTGAGCAGTGTTCTTATTGCTGTTTTCTTTTCATTCAATTTGTTCTCTCAAAACGGTAAACATCTAAAATTAGATGGAATCGATGATTACGTAGAAGTTCTTGATCACAATGATTTAGATCTGGATGTGGCAGAAGATTTTAGTATTACTTGCTGGGTAAAGTCTAGCGATGTTTCTTCTGACAACAGAATTATTGACAAACGTTTAGGAACAGATGCAGGATACGAACTGATTAGCAAGTCTGGAAGTGGAGGATTATTGGCAGAAGTAGATAATACTGCCAATCAAATTGTTTCTCCAGGAACTGGTTCCACTAACATTAGTGATGGTAACTGGCATCATATTACCTACGTTCTAGATAAAACAGCTAAAACGAGTACTACCTATGTTGACGGTGTTTTAGACGAGACATTTAGCCACGTTTTAATTGGAATATATGGAAGTGCGAATTCTGAGAATTTGCATTTTGGAACAGATTTAAATAACGGAAGTTACTATAATGGTGATATTGATGAAATTAGATTTTGGTCATCAGCGTTAACAGCTGGAGAAGTTTCTACTGATATGGCAACAGCCGCATTAGTAGGAAACGAACCTAACCTAATTGCCGCTTGGGATTTTGAAAATGCAACAGGAGTAAGTGTTCCTGACATTAGTGGAAACGGTCACACAGGAACTCTATTAAATGGAGCTTACACTTTTGATCCAGCTTCAGATCAAACAATCACTTTTGATCCTATTACCTACAAATACACAACTGACGCACCATTTACAGTTCATGCAGAAGCAAGTACTGGGTTAGCGATCACTTATACTATAGTTTCAGGTCCAGCTACAGTGGTTGATAGTACAATTACTTTAACAGGATTATCTGATACAGTTGTAGTAAAAGCAGAGCAATTAGGAAATGGAACATTTAATCCAGTTTCTACAACGCAGTCTTTTTATGTATTGGATTTAAATACGATTTATCCTGTTGTTTCAACAAAGCATACAGATGCTTATCCAATTGAAATGCCTGCCCTTAACGCATACCCGCTTTATGCATCGGCAACAATTGATGAACCTACGCAACTATCGATTACCAACATAACGTTTGAAGTTGACGGAACACCTGTTGCGACAACGCAAGAGAATGGTTATTACTTTGCTTGGTGGACACCTCCTTCAACAGGAAACTTTAGCATTTACACAAAAGCAACTGCAAGTAATGGAAACGTTACTACTGATACTGTTGATGTAACAGTTGTTAATACTGCTTCAACACAAAATGTACAAACATTCAATGGTGATTTAGTTGCTTTCGGATGGGGAGCAAACAGAACCTTCTACGGGAACTATACTTTACCACAATCAATTGGAGCTTACGATCAAATCATTGCTAACTTCTCAGTAACCTGTCCTGGTTCCCCAGTAACTGGAGCTTGTGATGATTGGGATAGGTTAGCTTACGTTGAGTACAAAGCTCCTGATGGATCTTGGATGGAACTTTTTAGATACATCACTCCTTACGGTGTTGCATGTGATCATAGTATTGACGTAACGGACTACGCTTCCCTTTTACATGGTAATGTTGAATTAAGAATGTTTATCGATACTTGGGGAACAGGTGGATGGGATATTCATTTAGATCTAGATTATGTAGCGGGAACTCCAACCTATCTTTATTCTGACATTAAAGAAATATGGCATGGAAGCTACAACTTTGGTAACCCAACTAATTTACAGCCTTGTGATACTGTTACTGTAGATTTCAGACCAAATGTGCAAAAAGCAACATTCAGATTAACGACTACTGGTCATGGCTGGGGAAATAACAACAGTAACAATGCTGCTGAGTTTTACAACGCAACACACAATTTCCACATTAATGGTGTTTCAACATATTCTCAGTACCTATGGAATACTTGTAATCCAAACCCTGACAATTGTACTGGCCAAGCAGGAACATGGCAATACAACAGAGCAGGTTGGTGTCCTGGGGCAATTGCGCCTCCACACACTTATGATTTAACACCACAAATTGGTAATGCACCATTCGACTTTTCATACATCTTTAAAACATCTTACCAAGATTTATGTCACCCAAACAATCCATCTTGTTACATTGGACTTCCAACAGGATCAGGACAAACGTGTAGTGACTGTAACGCCGGTTACAATCCGTTTTATCAAGTTGGAGCATACATCATTAGCTTTAGTAACTCTCCTTTAGCTACAGGAATAAGTGGAATTAAAGAAGAAGAGAATTTCGAAATTGATTTATTCCCAAATCCAAACAATGGAATTTTCAAAATGGACCTTTCGAAAGATATGGGTAAAGTAGTTGTTACTGTAAATGATATTGCAGGTGCTACGCATAAAACATATTACTTTAATACCGATACGGATTTGAACAACTATCAGTTCAACATTTCTGATTTAAGTAAAGGAACATATTTCATTCTAGTTAAAACAACACACCAATCGAGTGTTAAAACGGTTGTTCTTAACTAACAAGAAAATACATTTATTAAACACTAAAGAGCCTTACCAAACGTAAGGCTCTTTTTTTTAGTCTACATTAAGTCTTTCCTAATACATTATTTTCTTATATTTAAGTCTATGAAGATAGCCCCGTTTCCTATTGATGAAGACTTGAGAATAAAGGACCTCGAATCCTATGACATTCTGGATTCAATTGATGAAAAAGAATATGATGATTTAGTTGAACTTGCATCCCAAATTTGCGATTGCCCTATTGCACTAGTTTCACTTGTAGACAAAGAAAGACAATGGTTTAAGGCAAAAAAACAGCTAGATGCAACAGAAACAATCCGAGATATTGCATTTTGTTCTCATACAATTTTACAAAATGAAGTGATGATTGTTTCAGATGCGAAATCTGATGAAAGATTTTTTGACAATCCGCTTGTTACTGGAGAGTTACAAATAGGGTTTTATGCTGGAGCACCAATTTTTAGTAGTTCTGGTTATAAATTAGGAACGGTTTGTGTAATTGATCACCTTAAAAAAGATACATTAACCGAAAGCCAAAAAAAGGCATTAAAAATAATTGCTCAACAAGTTTCTAAATTATTAGAATTAAGACTAAAAAATAAATTAATCATTAAACATACTGAAGCTCAAATTAAAGCGGAGAAAAGAGTCTCTCAACTAACAATTTCTGCTAGTGACATTAAGGAAAGCTCAATAGCATATGAATTGCATGAAAATTTGGCGCAAACATTGGCCGCAGTAAAAATATACCTTTCATCAGCAGAAACCTCAAAAGATTTAAAGCCTTACTTTATAAAAAAGAGCATTGACACAATTGCTCTTACTATAACTGAAATTAGAAGCCTCTCAAAATCAATAATTCCTACTACATTAATTAACTCTGATTATTATGGAATCATTCGAGAGTACGGAATGCAATTTGGCAAACAAAATAATATAGAAGTTAACTTCGGGGAACCTACAATTATTATAAGCAAATCTTCAAATACGGGCTTAAACCTTTTTAGGATAGTTGAAAATCAATTGGAAATTTCCAAAATACGTGGAGCCAAAGAAGTTTCGATTATGATCAAGTCCGATTCCCAAATTGTTCTAGAATTCAGCTATGACACCAATATTTTAGCACGAAAACTCTCAACCTCACACTTAGAAAACAACATTATAACACGGGTTGAACTCCTCAACGGCGAATTGACCCAAAACTCTAGTTCAACTAGAACTTCTTCAACTATTAGGCTACCTATTTCTTAGAAAGACCTCTATTTGAAAAGATTAAACAACCCCTTCGCCAAGAAACCCTAAACGTAATAAGGCGAAATCATAAGGTAAACCACTACTCCACTCACCGCAACATACAACCAAATCGGGAAGGTAATTTTCGCAATCTTCTTATGCTTATCAAACTCTTCAGACAACGTTCGTGAATAAGTGATGAGCACCAAAGGAATTATGGCAATTGATAATAGAATGTGTGAAATCAGTATAAAGAAATAAACCATTTTTATTGCCCCTTCTCCTCCAAAAGAGGTTGAGTTTGATGTCATGTGATAAGCAATATACATTCCTAAAAACAGAATAGACAAACCAATACAAGTCTTCATTAATCCTTCATGAAGCTTTCTATTTCCGTTTTTAATTGCCACAACTGCAGCAACTAAAACAACAGCCGTCAATCCATTTATACCCGCATAAATTGGCGGTAAAAAAGTTAATGGCTCCACATCAAAACCGAGCTTCTGTAGGTTTATTCCAAATAATGCTGCCACGGCAACAGGTAAAAAAATAGAAATAAAAATGATGAGTTTCTTGTGTTTTGTTTGGCTCATTATACGCGATCTATAAGAATTATTGTTAACGATAAAATTAAATATAAATACGACATCAACATTGTTCGTAATGCATACTTATCATCTAAAGTCTGAAACAGTCTTATGGATGGATAAACCATCAAAGCAGAAAGAATAAACAAGCCAACGGTTGCAACTCTTCCTGTAAACCCAATATACTCGGGTAAAATACTTGAGGCGAATAGCGTTAAGCTACTCAATACAATAATTCCGGCAGTACGTTTATCTTTTTTCCCGAAAGGCAACATTTTGAAACCTGCTTTTGAATATTGATCATGAATTTTCCATGCAATTGCCCAAAAGTGAGGGAATTGCCAAACAAATTGCATTGCAAATAAAATTCCGGCTTCTACACTAAAATTACCAGTTGCCGCAACCCATCCTAACATCGGTGGAAACGCTCCTGGAAAAGCTCCTACAAAAACAGAGATCGTTGACACCCTTTTTAAAGGAGTGTATAAAGCCACATACATGAAGATTGCTAAAGAACCAAGGATTCCAGTAAGCGGATTTAACAACCAAAGCATTGCAATTCCGATAACTCCCAATATTGAAGAAACCCAAATCGTTTCTTTTATGGTCAATTTATTCGCAGGAAGAGGTCGGTTTTTTGTCCTTTCCATCAGTTTATCATAATCTTTTTCGATTACTTGATTTAAGGCATTTGACGTACAAGTAATAAAAAATCCGCCAATTACTAAAAGAATAATTTCGGTCAGATTAAAACTTGCTCCACCCATAAAATAACCCATGATGGCAGATATCACTACAAAAGCAGTCAGTTTTAACTTGAACATTTGCGCGTAACAACGAATCTTTTCGCTCAAGTTAAGTCCCTTTATATTTGATGTTTCCGTAACCGACATTTAGGTTTGCGTCATTTTAAGATTGCAAATATAATTAATCAAAAACACTTTAAGAACTTAGTGTTTTAGCAATTGACATTTTTATTCTTTCGAGCTTAAAAACTACATTTTAAATAGCTAAATTTGGCGGTTGTATAAGTCATCTTGGCAGAAAAGTTAGATTGGTAACATTTTTGACTAAGAGCTGGAAAATAAATTAGAGAAAATGAGCGCATCAGGACTATTAAGTAAAGTACTTAAAACCTTTGTAGGGAGTAAGACAGATAGAGATTTCAAGGAATTATCACCAATAATAGCAGAAGTAGCAACGCACTATAATGCATTTGCATCACTAAGCAATGATGAGCTTAGAGCAAAAACTACTGAACTAAAAGCTAAAATCGCGGCAAAAACCAAAACCAAAGACGACGAGGTTGTTGCTTTAAAAGAGAGAATTGACACTGATTCTTCACTTTCTATAGTTGAGAAAGAAAACATCTACGCTCAAATTGACACTTTAGACAAAGAAATCCTTACCCAACTAGAAGAAGTTTTAGCCGAAATTAGAGGGGAAGCTTTTGCTGTTGTTAAAGAAACATCAAGAAGATTTGCAGAAAACAAAACTGTTGAAGTAACAGCAAACGATAGAGATCGTGATATGGCTGCGGAAAGAGATAGTGTAGAAATCAACGGTGACAAAGCGACTTATCATAACACATGGTTAGCTGCTGGAGCAGAAGTTTCATGGGCGATGGTTCATTATGATGTTCAGTTAATTGGTGGTCGAGTTTTACATGAAGGGAAAATTGCTGAGATGATGACTGGTGAGGGTAAAACCTTGGTAGGAACATTACCGATGTACTTAAATGCAATTGCAGGAAGAGGTGTTCACTTGGTTACAGTGAATGATTACTTAGCAAAAAGGGATAGTGAATGGATGGCACCAATCTTTGAGTTCCATGGATTAACTGTTGATTGTATCGACAAGCACCAACCTAACTCAGAAGAAAGAAGACAAGCTTATTTAGCCGATATTACTTATGGAACCAATAATGAATTTGGTTTTGATTACTTAAGAGACAATATGGCACGTTCACCAGAAGATCTGGTTCAACGTAAACATCATTATGCGATCGTTGATGAGGTTGATTCTGTATTAATTGATGATGCAAGAACTCCGTTAATTATTTCTGGTCCAACTCCTAAAGGAGATATTCATGAATTTCATGAGTTAAAGCCAAGGGTTGAAAAATTAATGGCTGCTCAAAAGAAGTATGTTCAAAATGCTTTAGCTGAAGCCAAAAAGTTGTTAGCTCCGGTTATTGATGGCGAAAAACTAAGCAAAGAAGATGATGAAAATGGAGGAATGGCTTTATTAAGAGCGCACAGAGGTCTTCCAAAAAACAAAGCTTTAATTAAATTCTTAAGTGAACATGGAATAAAAGCCATGCTTCAAAAGACTGAGAACTTCTACATGCAGGACCAAAACAAGGAAATGCATAAGGTGGATGAAGAGTTGTTCTTTATTATTGATGAAAAAACAAACAGCGTTGAATTAACTGAAAAAGGTGTTGATTTAATTACTGGTTCTGGTGATGATTCCGAATTCTTTGTGATGCCAGATATTGGTATGGAAGTCGCAGAAATTGAAAAATCAGCACTTTCTGAAAGCGATAAACTTGCTAGGAAAGATGAGATGATCCAAAACTATTCAGTAAAAGCTGAAAGAATTCATACCATCAATCAATTATTGAAAGCATATGGAATGTTTGAAATTGATGTTGAGTATGTAGTGATGGACAACAAAGTAAAAATTGTTGATGAGCAAACTGGTCGTATCATGGACGGAAGAAGATATTCTGACGGATTACACCAAGCAATTGAAGCGAAAGAAAATGTAAAAGTAGAAGCAGCTACTCAAACTTATGCTACTGTTACTTTACAAAACTACTTTAGAATGTACCACAAGTTATCTGGGATGACAGGTACTGCAGAAACAGAATCTCAAGAGCTTTGGGATATCTACAAATTAGACGTTGTTGTAATTCCAACAAATCGTCCGATTCAAAGAGATGATAGAGAAGATTTAGTTTACAAAACAACTCGTGAAAAATACAATGCAATTATTGAAGAAGTAGTTACTCTTGTAGGTCAAAATAGACCAGTACTGGTAGGTACAACTTCTGTTGAGATTTCTGAATTATTAAGTAGAACACTTAAAATGAGAGGAATTGATCACAATGTATTAAATGCGAAACTACACCAAAGAGAAGCAGATATTGTTGCTGGAGCAGGTAAGCCTGGTGCTGTAACAATTGCAACCAACATGGCAGGAAGGGGAACGGATATTAAGCTAGGTGAAGGAGTAAAAGAGTCTGGAGGTTTAGCAATTATTGGTACAGAAAGACATGATTCTAGACGTGTTGATAGACAGTTAAGAGGGCGTTCAGGTAGACAAGGAGATCCGGGATCTTCTCAATTCTTCGTTTCTTTAGAAGATAACTTAATGCGACTTTTTAATTCTGAAAGAATTATCAAGTTAATGGATAGAATGGGATTAGAAGAAGGTGAAGTAATTCAGCATTCTATGGTTTCTAAATCTATCGAAAGAGCTCAAAAGAAAGTAGAGGAAAATAACTTTGGTATTAGAAAGCGTTTATTGGAGTATGATGATATCATGAACTCTCAGCGTGAAGTAATTTATACCAAAAGACGAAATGCTTTATACGGAGAACGTTTAGGTGTTGAAGTTTCTAATATGGTTTATGATGTTTGCGAATCCATCGTAACGGAATACCAAGACTACAGAGATTACGAAGGTTTCAAGTTGGAATTATTTAGATTACTTTCTTTAGAATGTCCATTTTCTGAAAAGGAATTTTTCGAAGGAAATGCGCTTAAATTAACAGAAGATTTACACGACAGAGGTGTTGAACACTACATCAAAAAATCAGAATTTATTGCAAATACTGCATTACCGATTATCAAAGATGTTCATGAAAACCAAGCTGGACAATACGAGAACATTGTAGTGCCTATTTCTGATGGAATTAAAACAATAAACATTACTACTCCATTAGAAAAAACAGTTCAAACCGAAGGTAAAGAATTGACTAAAGAGATCGAGAAATCGGTTATTTTAGCAATGATTGATGAGGATTGGAAAGAACACTTAAGAGAAATGGACGAATTAAAGCAGTCTGTTCAGAATGCTGTCCATGAACAAAAAGATCCTTTATTAATCTACAAGTTTGAAGCTTACAAATTATTCAACCAGGTACTTTTAAAAATGAATAAAGAGGTTGGTAGTTTCTTAATGAAATGCAACTTACCGAAACAAGAAGGTGGAGACATTGAAACAAAACAAGAACAACCTCGACAAAAAGTAGACAATAGTCAATTACAAACAAGTCGACCTGAAGCTGCATCAAATGCACCTCAGCAAGAAGGTGTTCCGGCGCCTCCTCAACCAAAAGCAACCCCAGTAAGAGTTGAAAAAAAGGTTGGCAGAAATGAAGTTTGTCCTTGTGGAAGCGGTAAGAAATTCAAACAATGTCACGGAAAGTTAAGTTAATATATTGTGTCTAAAAAAATGTCAGTTCGAGTGATTTCGTTTTTTTTCAAAAAACCACTCGGACCAACAGCGGCTTTATACAGAACAACTTTAGTCCTTTTACTTTTTAGCTTTTCTTCCTACTGTTTTGGTCAGGATACAATAAGGTCAAACGATCATTTTATTGAACCAGAATTTATGATTGGGAAGGTTCTTCCTATGAGTAATAATTTTGCCTTCCCTTCAACTGGATCTCAAAAAACAATTGCCCTTAATTATGGTTTCACCAATAACGACACCACCAAATGGGCGAGATATTATAATCAGGCCGAGTCTGGTTTTATGTTTTTATATTCCAACTTAGGAAACAATCAAGTTTTAGGGCATCAATACAGTATCCTACCTTTTGTTTCTTTTAGAGTATTTAACAAATTAAAACGTCCATTTCGGGTTAAGCTTGGAGCTGGAGTATCCTACTTTACCACTCGGTTTGACAGTCTTGGCAACCCCCACAATGAAATTATTGGCCAACAGTTTACTTGGGATGTAAAAGCATTTATCTATAAATCAATCCTAAAAAAAGGCGGTTTTAATCTTAAACTTGGTGTCGGATTTTCGCATGAATCTAATGGGCATACAAAACTACCTAACCTGGGAGTAAATTCTCCAATGGCTAGTATTTCTGGGCAATTCTACAATCAGAAAGAAGATAACTACTTCCATCCCCAACGCACAAAACGAGGAAACGTTTCTCCAAAAAACTATTACATCACTTTGGAAGAAGGATTTGGTTTTCATGAACAAGATGAGACAGAAGGACCTGAAATGGGCATTCTAAAACCTGTTTATTCCACAGACTTAAGCGCGGCTATATTGTTTAACAAACACATCAAGTTACGGGCTGGATTCGTTTACCGTTACTATGAAATATTTTATGATCACATCATCAAAACTGAAACTGAGGGCCTAATTGATAATCCTCATTGGTCGGCTTCTAATGTTAATTTCTACATCGGAAATGAATTTCTAATGGGCCACATGAGTATTGATATGCTATTAGGAGTTAATCTTCATAAACCATTTTATGACAAGTTCAATCCTAGTAAGGGTCTTGGGGTTATGCTTCAGAAACGATTGCTCACTAGAATTGGAATGAACTTATACCTGATCAACACCCACAAACTACCAAAACACAATCTTTTTGTTGGTGCACACATTAAAGCGAATATGGCAAAAGCCGATTTTACCGAGATTACACTAGGATATACTTATCAATTAAATAAATAAAATGTCATGCTGAGCTTGTCGAAGCATATTTTAACTTGTGTCAAGGATAGATTCTTGTGATAAAGTGGACTTCAAGGGTTTGATGTTCTAATCAAAATAAAATGTTAGTAAGACTGGGAAGTTGAGAGTTGGAAATCGAAAATCACCCAGCCGAACTTAATTTTATGACGATTAGGTTATTAAATTCTTGTAAGCCTTGAATTTTTTGGTTCTTTTTGTTTTAAGATAAAAACGAACTTCAATAAAATTAACCCAATTTACAGACCTATACCAAATAGTAACTCAATTACAGCTTTTTCACTCTTAAACAACTTCAGAGCGCTAAGAACCTTATTTCTTTTAGCATTATTTATTCTATATTCTAATCACAAAACAAATGCCCAGCAATACCAAGAAGGGAACGTTGGAATTAACATCGGAATAGTATTCGCGATTGGAACCCACATTAATAGGTTTGGCGGAACAATTAACGCATATTATAAAACAGATCGTTTCCAGATTAACCCCGCATTTCGATGCTATTTTAATGCTAAAAACTTAGGTCCAAACAAGTCATCTTTAGAAAGTGTTTTAAGCTTAGGTCTAGTATATAGTTATGGATCTAACGATACGATAGCCAACGATTTTTTTAGTCCTGTGAGCAACCAAACCCAAAGAAAAAACAGTTTTGGGTACGCCTATAATTTCTATCTAAATGATATCGAAACAAACCAAAGAACAGGAACGGTATCGATAGAAGTAAATCATTTTAACTTTATAACTGAAAATGACTTATTCTCTGGCACCCCTCAACTAGACCGTTTCCGAACTGCCGCAATTGCAATGCAATATCAAAAAGACGACTACCAATTTGGAATAAACACAACCCTCTTTACTGGTCAGATGGGAGAGCGCATAACAGATCCAGACTATCCATTCGTCGGGATTTACGAAAACACCGTTGGTGGTAAGTATACAGAATCCTCTCACGGATTACTAAGCGCTCAGGTGAAGTACGCCGGAGAATATCACCAAACATATCAAGCAAGTATTGGTATTGATAGTGAAAGGGTGCGTCATGCTGTTCAAAATAGATTTGCACATGACATTCTGGTTGGCAAAGGAATTAATGCCCACGTGCCAATGCTAGACGACAAAGGCGGGCAATACTTATTTAAGGAAGGACAAAAGGTAAAACCGATGAAATTCTACATGGATTTGTTTAGTAATCCTGCTACTTTTTATTAAAAGACAAACTGAACACCCAACAAATTATCCCCTCCTACTCTATTAAAAGTAAGGTTAGTATCGAATCCTCTAAGCTTATTGGAATGACTTTCTTTTTCAACCTTTGTGATTTTGCTACTCGTAACGACAGTTCCAACAGCATATCCAATTAAGAATCCTAAAGGATAATCAGAAGCCCAATGCACTCCACTGTTCATCATTTCAATTCCCATAATTCCAATTAATGAATAACCTACCGGCCTAATCCATTTAACTTCAGGATAGTTTTTCGCAAGCACAGTAACTGTTGATGTTAAAGTTGCAACATGCCCAGAAGGCATCGCATCATATTTCGAAGTATTTTCCATGTATTCATTCCAACCAGGAAAGCCATGCCAATCACCTCTCGGCTTAGTTTTAGACAAAGGACTTTCTCTTCCAAACACTCTTTTCGAACCTTGAGTAATGAATCCAAGCGTCAATAAGCCTTCGACTACTTGCGTAGAAGTGTGTAACGCCCTATAATCCTTTTTAATTCCACCTACCGTTAAAAAGCCTATCCCTATGATCAATGTTGTATTACCATGCCCTAAATGATACATTATTGCAGAAGCATTCAACGGAACATCAACCATTCCGCCTAAGATATGATATTCGTGTTTTTTTGTTACACCAATATCTCTTACACCATGAGATTCTACAATTAACTTTTCATCCGCAGCGAATAATGCCGCTGTAGTAACTACAGTTAACCCTAACCACTTTAAATTGTCTTTTTTGACAATTCCCTTTCCAAGGTTCGCATAGTTCCGAGGCAATCCTGTAAGGAAGTTAAAAACCTTCGGACGTGGATAAATATATTGCATATCCTCTGAAATCTGATAGGTCTGCGTTAAAGGCTTCGCCTTTTTTTCTTTTTCTTCTTGCGAGAATCCACTCACAAATGACAAAAGCAATAATATGGTTACTAAGAGTCTCATTAAAATGTTATTCCAGCAGCAAAGGAAACTTCATCATTTCCAATAATAGGACTAAAAGTAATATTTTTAGTATTCTTAAAAGGGTTCCAATTTCTTAACGGTTCTATGTGGTAAATTAAATTACCAACCAAAATTCCAATACCAGCACCAGCAAGAACATCCGAAACCCAATGACGATTATTCATCACTCTTAAGCTTCCTGCAGTTGTAGAAAATAAATAACCACTTGATGCGTAAAGCATACTGGATTCTTTATACTCGTGATACAACATTGTTCCACCAAGAAAGGCGGTTGCCGTATGACCAGATGAAAAAGAATGCGTAGAAGAACCATCCGGCCTTAATTTACCTACACCTCTCTTCAATGAATGTGTAATGACCAAAGTCACCATGCCACCAAAAAAAATATTTTTCGTTTGATCAAACCAATGATTTTTTGCTTTTATCCCCATCAAATCACCAAGATAAATTTGGGCATAAGGAGCATATTGTACGTAATCATCTAACCCGAAGTGGTAATCATTCCCGACTTTATTTCTAATAGCTACCTGCCAATCTTTTTCACGCTGTGAACCCGTTAAAATTGTTCCTGATAGAATTAAAACAGAAGGAACAACAAGCTTAGAGTACAAAGGCTTTTTTTTATCGAGCTCCAAAGAATCACTCTGAGCCGAAGTTGGAAAGCTCAACAGGATCAAAAAAATTAGTATGAAATTACAAATCCTCATAAAAAAACGATTGTTTTAAGATTGACAAATATAATCTAAAAACAAGTACTCCTAAATGTATAGCTCTAAATTCGTAAAAACCAATAAAGGTCAATATATTTGTAGCAATTATGAATATTTCAATTCCAAAAAGATATAAGTTACTGGTCACTTTCGGATTAGTCTTTTTAGTACTTTCCTTTATTGTTAGAACTGCCTTATATTTTTGGTCTTTTTCAAATTTAGAATTCTCCATAATTGATGGCATTCGAATTTTTGCAACAGGACTCTTTTTTGACCTTGGAACAGTATCATACTTTTTGCTTCCCTACGCTTTATATCTATTTATCTTGCCAAATAAGTTACATGGAAGTAAATTAGATAAAGGAGTAACCAATTTTGCTTTCTTTATAGGAGTCTTAATTTTTATTTTTTCAACGTTTGCTGAGTTTACTTTTTGGGAAGAATTTACCACTCGTTTTAACTTTATTGCAGTAGATTACCTCGTTTACACCAATGAAGTTGTAGGGAATATTAATGAATCTTACCCTCTCCCAATTCTACTTTCAATTGTTATTGGAGCTGTATCGTTGATCATCTACTCGGTAAAAAAGAAACAAATATTTAATCAGACTTTCTCAGGAACTAGTTCATTAAAACAAAGAATTCAATTCACAATACCTCTGATATTTATCCCACTAATCTTTTTCGTATTCATTACCAACAAAAACGCTGAGTGGTCCGAAGATCGTTATGAAAATGAACTGAGTAAAACAGGTATACATTCATTTTTTGCAGCTTTCCGAAATAACGAACTGAGCTACACTGATTTTTACTTGACTCAAGATATCGAAGAATCTATTTCAGAATTGAAAAATAACGTTGTCTCTCAAAATGACAGCTTAGTTTCGGATGAAAAACATAGCTTAAAGAGAATAGTTCAAAATAGTGGCCCTGAAATTAAACCCAATGTAATCTTTATCTGTATTGAAAGCCTTAGTGCCAATTTTTTAGCTCGATATGGAAACACTTCTAGTATAACTCCTTATATGGACACGCTAATAAAGAAAAGTATCAATTTCAACAATCTTTACGCCAATGGAACAAGAACCGTAAGAGGAATGGAGGCCATAACACTTTCCATCCCCCCTTCTCCGGGAAGAAGTATTGTAAAACGTGAAAACAACTCCGGATTTTTCAATATCGGAACAATCTTTAAAGAGAAAGGTTATAAAAATGTCTTCTTTTATGGTGGTGATGGCTACTTTGATAATATGAATCAATTTTTCGGCGGAAATGGATTTGAGATTGTGGACCGTGGTAGAGGTTATTTAATGGGAGATGAATTTTCTGCAAAAAGAACAAATATCGAAGACGATGAAGTGACGTTTGAAAATGCTTGGGGAGTTTGCGATGAAGATATTTATAGAAAAGTCATTAAGGAAGCAGACCTTAACTATAAAAATAACAAGCCTTTTTTCAATTTTGTTATGACAACTTCTAATCACAGACCTTACACTTACCCCGAAAATAAAATTGATGTTCCATCGGGAGAAGGCAGACATGGAGCTGTAAAGTATACCGACTACGCAATTGACCAATTTCTAAAAATGGCAAAATCGAAACCTTGGTTTGACAATACGGTCTTTGTTGTAATGGCAGATCACTGCGCATCGAGTGCTGGGAAAAGAGAGCTTGACATTGACAAATACCATATTCCGGCATTCATTTATAATCTTAAGGAAGAACAAGCTAAAGAGGTAAACCAACTATGTTCTCAAGTTGATTTATTCCCTACCCTATTTGGCTACTTTAACTGGACTTATCAATCGCAATTAATAGGGCAAGATATTGCTAAAATGGAAGCTCAAGATGAACGTGCATTTATTGGAAACTATAGAAGTCTAGGTTTATTTAAAAACAACAAACTTATCGTCTTAGGAGATAAAAAGTCAGCAAACTACTACAATTGGAACAAAAAAGACAATCAACTTTTACCAATCAAAGCAGACAAACTACTCCTCAAAGAAGCCTTGGGATACTACCATTCGAATGATTATTTTTATCAAAACGATTTATACAAAATAGAGACCGAATAAGATCTTTGCATCTTTTAAAAGTCAGTTTTTATTGAGACATCGTTTTATTTAGCTCCTCGATCCTAATACATTTGGAGCAAATATAATCTACCCATGATTTACGCCCTTCTAAAAATAATCACCAAGTTAGCCTTAAAAGTATATTTTCGAAAAATTCATATTAAAGGCTTAGAGCACATTCCCAAAGATGGCCCATTGATCATTGTATCCAATCATCCCAGCTCTTTTTTAGACCCAGTAAGCATTGCATTATTTGTAAATAGAGAGATTAATTTCTTAGCTAAAGGTTCCTTATTTAAGAACAAATTCGTTGCTAAAGTTCTTTCCAATTTAAACATGACTCCCGTTTATCGGGCACAAGACGATAGTAAACTACTAACCAAAAACAATCAAGTTTTTAAAGCTTGTTACAATAAACTGCAAGCAAACGGGGTTCTGATGATTTTCCCAGAGGGGACTTCTGAGCATGAGCGAAAACTAAGACCAATAAAAACGGGAACTGCAAGAATAGCCCTCGGTGCAGCCAAAGAAAATGATTACAACTTAAACGTAAAAATCCTTCCTGTTGGATTAAATTATACGAAATCAAGTAAATTTAGAAGTGAACTTTTTATTCAATTTGATCGCCCAATTGAAAGTAAAGACTATTTCAAAGAACATCAAGAATTTGGTAAAAAAGCAGTAAAAACCTTAACGAATCAAATTGAAGTCCGAATTAAAAATTTAATAGTAGATACTGATGAATACGAAAGTTTAGTTGAGAAAGTAGAGAGTCTTTATAGAAATGAAATGCCATTTGAGGCGGAAGAAGAATCTAAATTTAGTGAAGTTAAGTTTAGTCAGGATATCGTTACAGGAATAAAATACTTCCAAAAAAATGACCCCTTCTTGTTTCATCAAGTAAAGACGAAGATAGATGATTACTTTTTAACTTTAGAAGAAGTTGGTGTTTCCGATAAATCGTTCCAGAATAAAGAAAACTTAAACAGTCTTCGATTATATTCATTAAAAACCATTCTCATCCTTTTTCTAGGATTCCCTATCTGGTTGTTTGGTTTTATAAACAGTTTTATCCCGTACAAATTACCACGAATAATTGCATTAAAGATATCAGATAGTACAGCCTTTTATGGAGCATTACTTATGGGATTAGGCACTATATTGTTTACTGTGTTTTACAGTATTATGACAGTATTGTGCTGGTCGTTTACTCAATCTTTTATATTAACATTGGCTTATGCGATAGCACTTCCCTTAAGTGGTTTTTTCACTATATTTTATGCAAGAATAGCTCGAAAACTATACTATACTCTAAAACTTATTCCTAAAATTTACAGTGATAAAAAATTAATCGCCCAATTGATTTATGATCGATCTATTTTAATTAGCCGCTTAGAAAAGTTAAGAGTTAATTATGCGCAAACAAACCTTAATAAAGACCAGTAACACAAAAAACAGCATTTCCTCCTGTCGATACAGAATCAACAACGCTAGCGCTATCAAATCTCGCTTTAACCATCATAGGGCTGTTCACGTAAAAACAACACTGTACCTGGTCATTGGTAAAACCATTAATTAGGGTTCTCGAAATTTGAGTAACCGTATTAAGTTGAGAGTTATACCCGGTAAATTCGGATCTTTCCACTTTAAAAGACGTTCCTTGGGTATTGTTAATATAGAGTATGCTATCCAAATATACTGGATCATCATAGAGTGTAACCGTTAAATTTCCGTAATCAAATTCTGCGACTTCCACTTCAGCCAGTGTCACCGGATCATCATCCTTGGAGCATCCGAATAGCATCGAAACAGTAAAGAGAAGGAATGCAATTTTAAAAATTGATGGTGTATATTTCATTTTATAAACTTACGAGTTTTAATTTATCCTGCCCAACCGTCGCGATCTAAACTTCTATATTGAATGGCCTCTGCCAAGTGATTCGGAAGAATGTTTTCGGAACTTTCTAAGTCAGCAATGGTTCTTGCTACTTTTAAAATTCTATCATAAGCTCTTGCCGACAACCCCAGTTTGTCCATTGCCTTCTTCAACAAGTCTCTTCCGTCTTGATCAATTTCACAAATTTCTTTCAATGTTTTAGAAGAAATTTGAGCATTACAATGAACCCCTTTTTTCTCATCAAAACGTTTCTCTTGAATCTTTCTAGCTGTAATTACACGTTCACGAATTTCAGTACTTGATTCTCCAACTTCCTTATTGTTTAGCTCACTAAACGCGACAGGAGTTACCTCAACATGCAAATCAATTCTATCCAGTAATGGGCCAGAAATTTTACTCAAGTATTTTTGTACTACTCCAGGCGAACACACACAATCTTTTTCTGGATGATTGTAATATCCGCAAGGACAAGGATTCATAGATGCTACCATCATAAAACTAGCAGGGTAATCCACTGTAAATCTAGCTCTAGAAATCGTAATCCTTCTATCTTCTAATGGCTGCCTTAAAACTTCTAATACACTTCGTTGAAATTCTGGTAATTCATCTAAAAAAAGAACCCCATTATGTGCCAATGAAATTTCTCCAGGCTGCGGAAAACCACCTCCACCAACTAAAGCCACATCAGAAATGGTATTAATGATGAGGCAAGAAATGATTCCTACCAGAAGAATGTAAATTCTATTTATCATTTTACAACCCAAGTATCTGAGGATTGATGAGATTGCAATAATCCCATTGAATCTAATTCTAGTGAATCTGCCACTGTTACGGTATATGGTTTAGATGGCTGAAAAAGAGATAATGAATCATATTGCAAAGAATCCAAATAAGGTATTAATACTTCAACAGCACCTTTTAAATATTCAGAATTTTCTTCTTTTATTATAAGCCTAAGGTGGTAAGCACATTGTGAATAAGAACCTTTATCTTCGATGTTATCCAAGCAACTCTCAAACAATCTAAGTTCTTTTCTCGAATTTTCAATATCAGACTCTAAAGCTAATTTCAAACAATTGTATAAATAGGCTTTACAAGTATCATCATTTTCTGAAATTATACTATCCAGATTGATTAAATAAGTTGATTCTATTACATCAACTTCTTTTTCACCTATACCACATCCAGCAAAGGCAATTGCAATTAGGAATATAAAAATTCTATTAATCATTTTTGAAGGCTATTTACGAATTCTGTAAATGAGTTAGCTACAAGTGTTAGGTTCTCAAAGTATTGGTCAGCATCTCCTTCACATTCATTTTCATGGTCCCAGAATGCAATAACACCTCTACTCTCTTCATACAAATTCATAATTATTAAGTTTCCACCATCATCATTCGCTATAGGCACATACCAACTAGGAATTCTATTTTGAAATGTATCAATTGCTTTGAATAAACTTGCCCAAGATGGCTCCTCAACCATTCCATAGACATATTGGATTGTCGTATTCGGCTTAGGTAAAATCTTGTTTACAGGTTCTCCACCGTTATACTCCTTAAGAAACTCTTTATAATCATTTGGAAGTGTAACGCCATTATCTTTTTCAAATTCAACAATATGCTTCTCATCAATTGCTCCGTACTCATTTCTCTTCCTAAATTCCATCCCCTAAAAGTAGTCAAAATATTAAAGGATAGTTGTTTTATACATTTCTAACACATGCCAAATAATAAACAAAACAATTCCAATGTAAAACAATCTCTCTTGCCATTTTGAATATTTCGAGGCAACATCAGAATTACTACTCATTGCTTGTTTTATACCTTCGGTTGCTGCTTCAATTTTTTGGGGATGATTCCCAACATCTGGGTAATTCCCTTTCTGTATCTCAAAGTATGCGTTATTTGCATATAGTGTACTTATTACATACTTAAGAAATTTTAGCCCACAAAAGACACTCACACCCCAACAAAGCACTGATAATGCAAGTGGTATTTGCACACAATCCAAACCTTTACCTGTAGTCTTATAAACAGAAAAACCTATAGCAGTAACAGACATACCTATTATATAATAAGCAAATTTCTCTTGCTGATTCCTAAACTGTTTTTGAATTTCTTTTTGCTCTTCCATCAACTAAAAGTACTCAAAAAATTAATCTAAAATTCTGCTAAATATTTTGTTGAGGTAGAAATATATTAGAGTTCAATTTATGTTCAAACTCAAGCTTAAATCTATTATATCTTTTAGCACCTCCATAATAATCTTCTAATTCATCTTCATCCCACATATCTACATCACCATATGGAGCCATTGTTGTATACTCTGGGTAAGTTTCTCCATCAAAATGAACGAACGGAACTTCCCCTCCCAGACTTTGACCGTATCTATATTGACCAAAATGTTTAATCCATATACTGGTACTATAGTAAACAGAATTGCTATTAGAACTATATTCTACTTTGTACCATGTAGAATAATCAAGACCAAATCCATTTGTGTAGACATGAGTTATATCCGCATAGTTATAGTTAATAACAACCTTATAGTATCTAACAAACAATCCATCAACCTTAGTTTCAACCCAATGAATATTTACATCCTTAACAAACTTATTTACTAACTCATGTTTCTTTTCAAATGAATATTCCTCTAATCTATCTCTAGTGTTTAATTCCTTTATATTGGAATCATTTAACCTCTCCAACTTCTCTTCATTTTCACTAATTCCCTTTGTGTATTGTTCAATTTCTTTTCTAATTAAAGTCATTTTCTGACTTACTTCGTCCATACTAAAAACACCATTCATAACAGAATCTAGTATATTATTTTTAGCCATTTGGGACTTTTGAAGCTTCTCTTTTTGTTCTACTAGTTCGTTGAGGTATTCACCCTTTTTCTCTTCAGAACCAATCTCTTTGCTAATCTCATCATATAATTTTGCTCCATTAAATAAAGAATTCCAAACAAGTGCTTCAATGTGGTCAATATTAATACTCCTATTCCCACAGCTTTCACTATTTCTCTTGGACATGCAGTAGTAGAAATGGTCTTTTTTATCTTGCCTAGTCTTTCCACTATAATTCATTCCACATTTTCCACATTTTATCAATCCTCTTAGCAAATATTGGTACTTTACCTTACCCCCCTTTCTACCGTTGTTGCTATTTATAACCTTAAGGTTATAATTAACCTCAGCCCAGTATTCAATTGTAAATAATGGCGGAACATCAAACGTTATATCCTTTATAGACTTCTTACCATAGAACATAGTGTTATTTAGAATCCCTAATATGGTGTTGCCAGCCCATCTAACATGCTTTTTTTCGACTATTTTAGTGTGGTTGACACCTTTGGACTTATTCAGCCTAATAACCCCGTCATAACCGTTATATCGAGTTGGAACACCTTCTTCATTAAGCATTCTTGCTATCTTATCAGCACCAACTCCTTCCAAGGAAAGCTTGTATATTCTCCTTACAATTTCACATTCATAATCATTTTGTTCGAAATAACCCTCTTCGGTAATTACCCAACCATAAGGAGGAATACCCCAGCCTTTTCCTTGAAGTGCCCTTCTTCTTAAAACACTCTTAACTTTCATCTTAGTTATGGAAACAAAATATTTGTTAAACTCAGCCATAATTCCTCCCATCAAATCATCTTGAGGGTCGTATAAATCAACTAACCCATCAACATGTGTATAGTATTTTACATCGTTATCTTTAAGGGTTCTATTAAGTAAATACCTTATCTCTGGGTCTCTCTGAATTCGACTGTCATCCATCACCCAAACCATATCAATAGACCCATCAATTATATCTGCTAAAAGGCTTTGAAATTCTGGTCTCTCATCAGTCGTTCCACTAATACCATCATCGACATATTCTTTGTAGGTATATTCATTTTCATTACAAAAGCTTATCCCTGTTTCTAGTTGGTCTTCAATACTCTTGTCTCGCTCACCTTTATCCTTCGAAATTCTACAATAAACCCCTACGTTCTTTATGTTCATTTTATCTTCCATAATCTATTAAAGTTCAAATTATTCAAATGTAAGTGCCTGGAAATCAAATAGAAAGAAATATTCATTAAAAAATCAAATTATCTTCCTGGTATTCAGTTGTTTAACCTCCGTTCTGTCCCCTAAACCTATCTTCATTCCACACAAATTCACCTTCAAATAGAAGGTTTAACATTCCAAATTGTGCTAGCATATTGTACTCTGCAACTAATGCTTCATCAGTTGGTTCTATTGTCCCTTCATATTCATGAAGCACATGTATTTCTAATAAGGCTCTTGTGTGAGGCATAAATTGTAATTGTTCTACTGTTAAAAATTCTTCCATCATAATATTTTGTTTTATTAAGTAATTATTAGGCATAGCTATCGCTAGGAGCACCTCAGCTGAGGTGCATCAAAATTGTCACCAGCCTATTATTTGTTTGTTGTTCGAGTTGGACTGCTCGTCAGTTATTCACTTTTACGAAGCTACTCTAAACATCATTTCATATAACTTTTCATAGTCTTCATAAGTCATATTAAAAAGTAAGGTTTCATGCTTTTCATTTCCAATATAAACCCTTGGGTTTCTTGTACCATACATATTCTTGTGGTGCATACATAATTGAACATAATATGCAAAATCTTCTTCATCTTTCCAATAGCCATCTTCTATCAACTGGTCTATATCTAAAAGTCTGTTGAGGTTCAATTTTTCAGAGTTCTCGTTACACTTTCTTAACTCTTTCATTGTTACTGTTTTTAATTTTACTTTCTTCATTTTGTTAATTTTTAATTAATAATTCTATTTCAGTTTAGGCAATATTTTTCCACCCTTGCCCAGAGCATGGTTTAGTTTATAATATATTTTAGTTGATTCTAGAGTGGGTATCCGCCAGTATGTTCTTGCCCCCACAACTCAGTTCCACTAGGTGGAATACTGTAAAATTTTTCCGCTATCTCATCATGTTCCATCTCTTTAAAATCGAGAGGTTTTCTAAAGCTATGTCCATTAAACACAAAAAACAATTCATCATCTTCTCGGGGTTCCACTTCTAACAACTTAATGGTATCAGCAATTGAATTATGCCCCATGTGTCTAGATACAATGCCAAACATTCTTGAGTCAAAATCAAATTCATTTAATTGGTCAAGAGCCCATGCTATTTCAAATGTATTTGACTTAATTGGTTTTAAATTCCATGTTCGATTAGTTGTTCTATCAATCTCCCTTTTAAACCCTTTTACCAAGTTATTAAATTCTCTATTCAATGTTGAGGTAGATAATGGTTTGTCCTTATGGTTCACATAAATAGGTTCATCCAATTTAATCGTTCCCCCTAAATCTATCACCTTATTTATCGAACGAGTAATAGCTGTATTTGTTAGAATTGGACGTGACTTCTTATTTTTTGGGTAATCCATCCATTCTTTTAAACTCATATCTTCATTAAGTATATCCTTCCATTTCAGCTTAAGCATATCAAACATTTTCATTCCCCATGAAGTACTATGAAGAGCAAGTAAAGACCATCCATAATTATCTGGACTCCATATGAACTCACTAAAATAGATTAGCTGTTTACCTGTCCAATGCTTCAATTTAACCTCACTCATTTATAATGTTTTTAATGATTAACTTCTACAAAGATACTCATAAATAAAGGGCTTCGCAAGTTCCTGAATCCATTCCGAAATACAACATTTTATTAAAAACAGATGGATACTATAGGTTTAAACAGAAAAAAAAATGAAAATAATTTTTACTCCGAAATCCAACATTTTGATGAAAAATAGGGTTAATGCATTTGTTGTTTGAGGAATTTAGCTAGTTGTAAGAATGTTACGTAATTCATTTTATACGTAACACCTTTTCTTTGCCTGTGGTGTGCAAAGAGTTCTTTGAATTGGTCTTGTGTTATCTTGATTCTCATATTATATAAATATGATACGATTGGATAAAGTGCTATAAAATTGGTCAGAAAATTTTGAAAAATTTTTAAACGTCAATTGGATTGACACATTATCAAATATCTTTTAACCCTATTGTAAGAGAGGTTACAGTTTCCATAATTTATACCTTGAACTTTATTAATACGTGAGGGAGGGCAAGTTTAGGTACAGGGAGGTAGGGTCGATACACGAAGCACATCAATTATTACACTATGAATACTAACTAATGATGGATTCAGTTAGATTTAGACTTATCGTTAGGGACACGCCCCTTGCTAATGAACGCCCATTTGGGAAGGGTTACAGGCACAAATAAGCATCCTTAACATCATCTTCTGCACATATATAACCCAAGTGAATATCAATGCTACTATGGTTACTTATTTTAAGGCTAACGTTAATTCCCGCACGCTTATAAATCTCATACAAGCTACACTTACGAGTGCTATGGGTGGAGAAGTTAAACTTACTATCACTAGTATAGTTTTTCACGTTAAAGTTGTACTTATATTCTTTCAGCTTACGATTCGCATATTGTATACTATAATCTATAATCGTTGAAGTAATAGGTGCATCAACTGTTTTATAGTATTCTGTTACCTCTTTCTTTAATGTTGGGTTAACCGTAATAGTTTTCTGCTTCTTAGTCTTAGTTTCTGTTAACTCAAACTTATTATTGTTAATGATTGAGTCAAAAGAAATCCCAGCACAATCACCAAACCTTAATGATGTATAATATTGGAGCAACAAACCAATTCTTATCTTTTTATCTGTTTTACTTTCTGAATGGCTTAAGTTGTTAGTTAGCCTATTTAATTCATTTAAGGTAATTCTATCGGATTTAGATGTAGTTTTCATAGTTTCAGTTTTATCTCTATATACTCGTTTATGAAACAAATATACAAATAAAAACCTTTAATCCCTGGTTTTCAGATAGTTATATGTTTCGGAAATATATAATAATGAAACTAATTGAAGTTTCTTAAATTAACAGTTGTTAAAAAGTATCAATAAGTATTTTTCAAAATTAGCCTTAACGATACTTATTTTTAAATAAAAAAATCATGGTCAAAGCACATCACCCAAAAGCAAAATTCTTTACAGAATATATCTACTCGCACAATACTGAACTTACTAGAAATAATCTTGACATAGTTATTGGCAGACAATGCAGCGGTCTATCTGATGAAGGCTATAATTGCGAAAGCTGTTATACAGATAAACTATACGATATTTTAAATGATAATTTTTCCAGTTTCATCGGATTGAAAAAATTTCTCACATACCAAATGGGACAATATGAGGAATCAGAAAAATGGATTAAGGAATTTAAAAGGTGGATGGAACACTCAAATGAACATTTTGTTAGAGATACCAGTTTAAAATACTTAATAGAAGACGTACTAGATGAAATAACAGATGATGAATCAAGTAATGCTGATTTTGGTTCCTTTCTTAACATTACCAACAACTTTGTAAATTCAACAATTCAACAATTAAATCAAGGAGGTAATAATCAATTAACAATAAACTATAATTCAGTTCTAGATGAAATGGAAGCTAGTGGCATTCCTAAAGATTTAATTAATGAAGGTAGAGAATTGTTGAAGGATGCTGATAAATCAGATTCATTAAAAACAACAGCCGCAAATTGGATTAAGAACTTACCATTTAAAGTAATGGAAAAAGCTGGAAGCTGGGCTGTAGAGAATCACGAACAACTACAACATCACCAAAATGATTTAATGAGTTGGATTAATTCTTTATGAAAGAAAACAGTTAAAACTATTTAATCAAGGTGGAATCATCCACATAGAAAAGCTTTAACATTAACTCCTTAATCACAGGAAATAACTCGTTAAATTGCTGTTTTTTAACTTCTGGAACATCCGATTCCTCAATACTAAGCAAATACAGAACATACTCTGGAACCTCTAAATTAAGACATATTCTTTCCAATGTATTTTTATTAGGTCTTGCAACACCAGTCTCTATTTGAGATAAAGCAGTCTGACTTAATTCACATTTGCCCGAAAACTCCTGTTGGTTTAATCCTTTCTGCTTTCTCAAGTTTTTTATAATTGCTCCTATATTCATTTCTAAGGGTCTTTAAACCATTCACCAAATCCAGAAATTACTTTTAGCACATCAACTAGATAGCTAAACAATTCTTGCTTCGTGATTCCTTGGTTTACTTTTTCTTCTATGGTTAATAAAACTTTCCTATTTTCAGAAGACAACTCTTTTTCATCAGACTCTAATGCCTTCTTAATTAATTCTAATATCTCTTTTTTATTCATTTCGAACAATTATTAATTTACAACTTGGGTTAACCTACATCGTACTTTGTATGAAGTAGGTATTTTTTTCCTAGTTAAAAATTAATTCATGTTCGTCATCAAGTCTCTTAATTAAATGCTTAATCTTTTTTAGAAAAGAAGTTCTAAGGTTAATTATGTAGTCAATTAAAATCAGTTCCCTCTTTATAAAGCTAAGTCTTTTCTTAAGCTTCACTTTTTTCTTTAAAAGAAAATCCCGAAATTGATTTCTGTCAAAATCTCTTAGGTTTCTAATCCTATCTAAAATTCGATAATCCCCAGTCTTACTATATTCCTCTAATAGCCTATCGATTGTTTCTTCTGGTGAATAAGATTGAGCACTATAAGAAGGTCCATATAAATTATCGAAAAAACTTACGAACGATTCCTCAGCTTGTTTCTCCTTAAACCACTTAGACCAATTGTCTGGCTTTAAAATATCAAAAATCGAACTTTGCTCCTTCCGCTCTTCATCATTGAATATTATATCAACACCTTCGCCTCCGCCCCAAAATTTTTCACTATCAACAATTGCAGACACAGTCTCCAAGTCAGAAATGGAGTGAGATAAATGAACAACCTCATTTCTAAGCTGTCTTTTACGCAATATGTCTTTAGTTATTTTCATTTTATTAAGACAAACTTAATAAATAATACCTTACAAACCAAATGTTTTAACATTTATTGATAATTCAGCTTTCAAGATACCCCCAACAAACTTCTTTCCTCTTTACTTCATCTTTAATAAACTCCTTCGTTTGCTCTCTTTGTTCATCCTCAAACACCAATAAATTGGTATTGGTTTGTGCTATCAAATAGATATAATCTTTCAATACACGTTTAATGTTGACTCCTTCTTCAACCATTAACATATAACTCAGTTGGGATTGTTCTCTGTCTATAATATAAAACACCTTAAAGTCGGTAATCCCATGCTTCTCAGTTAAGTGGTTGAGTGTAATGGAAAAGATAGCATCATAATATTCATTGGAATAATTACCATTGAATGGTATTACACCATAATAGTTCCAATCATTGAATAACAATGCTGGTATATCATTTTCATTATACTTTCTTTTCCTCTTTCTATATATTAGTTCTGGTAGTATAGAATCATCAACTTCTCTAATACCATTGTTTAATCTTATTAGTTTTTGTTCTTTATACTCTTTGGGTAGTTTGTAATAGTTTCTATCTAATTGTGGTTTGCTTAGTGTAGTATAGTTTTTTAATATTTCATTTATTGTTATATACATTTATTAGTTGTTTTTATATCTTATTATTTTAATTCCTCTCATCCTTAGAAAGGAGGTTTTTGATTCCAATGAAACAAAAATCACCCCCTTCCCCCTAGAAGAGTTGGTGATTATTATAACACTGTTCTCATCCTTGAGTTAAGTGGCTTCGTCATCCATCATAGTAATTATCAAATGGTTCTCACTCATTATATAGATAATGTTCTGACCGTAGTACCTAGAACTCGCTTCACAGCCAAACAGACATACTACTAAGGATTTCAGAGCCAACACCATAAGCGGAATCCTTTCGGTGATATTAAACTACTCTGTTCTTCTATCACTCACACCAGATTGTTATTATAACTGCTAGAGATTCAACTCGTCTTATAACACCCTATACTCTCTGAATGTGTGCATCATCTTATTTTAACTTTAGGTGCTATGCTGACCTTTCTTAATTATAATCATCTTTTTTATACTTGTAAATACTTAAGAAGATGTTTCTATCATATAAATATTATGATAATATCAAAAGTTCAAATTATTTTCAAAAAAGTTGAACCACAACATCACTACCAACACCTCAACCTAATAACTATTGAAATTATTCGTTACTTTAGATGAGTGAAGAAACCAATATCTTTATCCGACCCAATGATTAGTGTTATGAAATACTTTACGCCCTTTATTGTATTGTTTGTTGCAGTAATATGGTTTGTAAATACTAATAATACCCTCATTACCTTAATAATTTCAATTTTTGGACTGGGTTATTGGATACTTCAAGATATTCCACTAAAGAAGGTTTCATTTGATGGCAATTACTTATTTATCTCAAATGGTTTAAAGAAAGATAAAATCCATCTTGATAATTTAGAAGAAGTGAAGGTTGGGAGTACTACCAAATTGATATTTAAAGAAACAACAGTTTTTGGTAAAGAAATAAGATTTGCCACTATGCGTAAAGTAGGTGCATTTGGCGGTATTAGTGAAAGAGTTAATAAGGTTTTAAATGATATTGAAGAGCATATTAAAAACTTAAAGTGAGAAAGCTGTTTATCATATTAGGAGTTCTATTGGTTTTGGTTCTATATTACTGTGGGAACAATTTCCTTTCACAATCAATGTTAGTAGGTAAATACTATAACTCTGGATATGAGCAATCACTCATTACTAAATCTGTTCCAGATACAATGATTCTGAACAATGATGGCACATACACCAGTGGACTTTGGGGAAATGGCACATATGAAATCTACCATACTTTTCTTGAAACAAGAATTCGTTTACATTACAATGATGCTGGAAGTTCAGCTGGATTTGAATCAAATATTGAAAGGTTTCATTTGAGTGAACCAAGAATCATGATATTCCATGATTTAGTTCATTGTTACAGGAAATACGAATAATGTATGAAACCTACCTCATCATTCCAACCATAACATCAGAAATGGTATGGTGAGGTGCACGGAATGGACGTATACTAATTAAGGAAGTTTCATTATTTAATTTTCCACCAACCGAATGAATTTTTGTTGTCTCCAGTGCCTCTTGCAATGAAAGTGGAGGAAGAATTGTTGGCAAGCGTTTAGCTAACATTGTTTTCCCTGCACCAGGAGGTCCAATTAATATCACATTATGCCCTCCGGCGGCAGCAATTTCTAGTGCACGCTTGATATTTTCTTGACCCTTTACATCTTCAAAGTCAAAATCAACATCATTAAGATTCTTGTAAAATTCATCCCGCGTATTGACTTCCACCTTATGCATAGGTATACCATCATTAAAAAAGTCAATAACCTCTTTGATATTTTCTACACCAAAAACCTCTAGATCATCAACAACAGCAGCTTCTTTGGCATTTTCTTTTGGTAAAATAAACCCTTTAAACCCTTCCTTTTGTGCTTGAATTGAAATTGGTAAAGCCCCTTTAATTGGCTGTAGACTTCCATCAAGAGAAAGCTCTCCCATGATCACATAATTTCCAACTTCTTCATTGTTCATTTGACCAGAAGCGGCCAAAATACCTATGGCAATAGTGAGATCGTAAGCCGATCCTTCTTTTCGAATATCGGCTGGTGCCATATTGATTACCAGTTTTTTTCCTGGCATTTTTAACCCTACATTTTTAAGGGCCGACTCAATTCTATGCTGACTTTCTTTAACTGCATTGTCTGGCAGCCCAACCATAAAAAACTTAAATCCCCTATCCGCATTCACTTCAATTGTAATTGTTATTGCATCAACACCTACAACTGCACTCCCAAAAGTTTTTACCAGCATTCCATCATAAATTTTCTTCTATATAGTGTATTAATGAATGGATAATTTTAATATGAATTTCTTGAACCCTATCAGCATAGCCAGAATGGGGCACTCTTATTTCAACATCACAAATTTGAGCTAACTTTCCGCCATCTTTTCCAGTTAAAGCCACAATTTTAATTCCTTTGCCTTTAGCAACTTGTGCTGCTCGTAAGACATTTTCAGAATTACCACTCGTACTAATTGCTAGTAAAACATCTTCTTTCCTACCTAAAGATTCTACGTACCTAGAAAAAATTTCATCATAACCATAATCGTTTCCAACACAACTTAAATGTGAAGAATCAGAAATAGAAACCGCAGGCAACGACTTCCTATTCTCTCTAAACCTACCAGTCATTTCCTCTGCAAAATGCATCGCATCACACATGGAACCACCGTTACCGCAAGAGATAATCTTTCCTTCGTTATTAATAGATTCTAACATTAGTTCACCAGCAACGCTAATGTTATTCAGATTATTGTCATCTCCAATAAATTGGTCCAATAATTGTTTTGCTTCTGAAAAATTATTTTTGATTAACTCAATACTCATTCGTGTCTAACTTTAATCTGTTAAAATAATAGCCATCAAATTTAGACAATAAATAAAGTATATCTATTTTTACAACTACTAAAAGAAAAGCTATGAAAAAAATCTTATCCATTTTAACCCTGGCACTTATAACATCTTCGGCATTTTCGCAGGGTGCCACAACAGAATTAACTTGTTATTCCAAATATGCCAAAGTCTTTGAAAAACGAGGAGCAAAAGAAGTTGTTGACGGAACTTATGATGACGTTATCATCACGATTAGAAAAGGGAGTATGGCCGATTGCTTTTACGGAAAAGTAAACATTAAGAATGGTAGCTTAGACTATCGTAACATGCATTTAAAATTTGAAGATGGAACTTACGAAAAGCTTGATTTAAGGTTCAAATACAAAGAAAAAGGTAAAATTGTTGGTGTTGCTAATGGAATAAGTAACGTTATTTTAACGGATGATGAAGAACTTGTAAATGTTCTTTTTGTTCAACACATCAAACCAAAAAAGAAAAAATACGCGAAAGCTGCTGAACCAGATTTCGATTTATAAAATAAATTAACTTTATTGCAAAAGGCTTTGAATCAACTTCAAAGCCTTTTTTGTTTCTTGGAATTTTGTATTGAATATCCTATTAGAATAAGAACACTAAATGGGATCCAAAAAGCAAAAATAAAAGGAGAAAAATAATCGCCTAAATAAAAGACAAAAGCGATCAGGGAAACAAAGGCAATACCAACGATCCCAATTTTTTGTGTAAGATGTAATTTCATTGTCTGAATAAAAAAGCCCCATTCGCAATACGAATGAGGCTCAAATATAATCAATCTCTGTAATCCCTTTACTAAAGGATTAAATAGCTTACATCATACCAGGCATTCCTCCTCCCATTCCTCCCATAGGAGGCATAGCAGCACCTTCTTCTTCTGGCTCATCTGTAATTACACATTCCGTAGTTAAAAGAAGAGCAGCAATTGAAGCTGCATTTTCTAAAGCAATTCTAGTTACTTTAGTTGGATCTATAATTCCAGCTTTATACATGTTAGTATATTCCTCTGTTCTAGCATTGTATCCAAAATCAGCTTTTCCTTCTCTCACTTTTTGAACAACAACAGCTCCTTCACCACCAGCATTCGTAATAATTTGTCTTAACGGCTCTTCAATAGCTCTTCTTACAATTGCAATACCTGTTGTTTCATCTGCATTAACGCCTTCAAGCTTCGCTAAAGCCTTTTCTGCTCTAACCAACGCTACTCCTCCACCAGGAACAATTCCTTCCTCTACAGCAGCTCTTGTTGCAGCTAACGCATCATCAACTCTATCTTTTTTCTCCTTCATCTCTACTTCTGTAGTAGCACCAACATAAAGAACAGCAACACCTCCAGCTAATTTAGCTAAACGCTCTTGTAATTTTTCTTTATCGTAATCTGAAGTTGTCGTTTCAATTTGAGATTTAATCTGACCAACTCTAGCTTTAATTGCTGCCTTTTTCCCAGCACCATTTACTATCGTAGAATTATCCTTGTCAATCGTAATTTTCTCGGCCGTACCCAACATTTCTATAGTAGCATTCTCCAATTTGAATCCTTGTTCCTCAGAAATAACAGTTGCTGAAGTTAAAATAGCAATATCTTCTAACATCGCTTTTCTTCTATCTCCAAAACCAGGAGCTTTAACCGTTGCGATTTTTAATCCACCTCTTAACTTGTTGACTACAAGAGTTGCTAAAGCTTCTCCATCAACATCTTCGGCAATAATTAACAATGGTTTTCCTGTTTGAGCAACTGGTTCCAAGATTGGTAAAAGATCCTTCATGTTAGAAATCTTTTTATCATAAACCAATACGTATGGGTTTTCCATATCCACGATCATCTTCTCTGCATCAGTCACAAAGTATGGAGATAAATAACCTCTATCAAATTGCATTCCTTCCACAACGTCAACAGTCGTTTCTGTACCTTTTGCTTCTTCAACAGTAATTACACCTTCCGTTTTCACTTTAGCCATTGCCTCAGCGATTAAACTTCCGATAGCATCATCATTGTTTGCAGACACTGTTGCTACTTGCTTAATTTTTTCATTATCAGAACCAACACTTTTAGAGATCTTCTTTAACTCTCCTGTAATTGCTAATACCGCTTTATCAATCCCTCTTTTCAAATCCATTGGATTAGCTCCAGCAGCAACATTTTTTAATCCAGTAGTCACGATAGCTTGTGCTAAAATAGTTGCTGTTGTTGTTCCATCTCCGGCGTCATCAGCAGTTTTGCTAGCAACTTCCTTCACCATTTGAGCTCCCATATTCTCCACAGGATCTTTTAGTTCAATTTCTTTTGCCACAGAAACACCATCCTTCGTTACATGCGGTGCTCCAAATTTCTTGTCTAAAATCACATTTCTTCCCTTTGGTCCTAATGTAACTTTTACAGCATTCGCTAATTTATCAACTCCACCTTTTAAAGAATCTCTAGCGTCTATATCAAATTTTATATCTTTTGCCATTTTATTTCAGTTATTAGTAACTAGTATTCAGTAACTAGTTATTAGTTTAAACTCATTATTTTACAAGCAACATAACTACTTACTAGTTAATTATGCTCAGCTATTATTATACTATTGCGAAAATATCAGCTTCTCGCATGATTAAATAATCCTTTCCTTCAACAGCAACTTCTGTCCCTGCATACTTTCCATAAAGAACCATATCTCCATTCTTAACCGTCATCGGTTCATCAGGCTTCCCGCTTCCCACAGCAACTACTTTCCCTCTTTGAGGTTTCTCTTTTGCAGTATCTGGAATAATAATTCCTCCAGCTGTTTTTTCTTCTGCTGGTGCTGCTTCAATAATCACTCTATCCGCAAGTGGTTTAATTTTAATTGCCATAATCTATATTTTATATATGAATATTTTCTTTATTCCGATTTAGTCACATTCCATACCAAACCGATGAAACTCTTTTTTCTAGGACAAAATTTCTTAATCCATAAAAAAAGTGTCAGCTAAATTCAATTTAACTGACACTTTTTCACTGTTTTTATTCTTTATTTTTCTTCAGCATCAACTGGCTGACCTGCAGCCGCTGGAGTTCCTGCACTAGGTAATGGAATTCCATTTGTAACTGGCGCAGATGGTAAAGCTTTTTCATCAATTTGTTCCATCATTTTTGATTGAGCACCTTCTTCTCCTTCAACCGGAGTAGCTGGTCCTGTTACCACAGAAGAAGCAACACTAATAACAACTAACAAAATCCCTAATGTCCAAGTAGCTTTCTCTAAGAAATCAGTTGTTTTTCTTACTCCCATCACCTGGTTATTTGTAGAAAATGCGGAATCTAAACCACCTTTTGGGTTTTGTATTAATACTACAAGCATTAACAAAACACAAACGACAATTACTAATATTGAAATGAATACCATTATTTTAGTTTTTGTTTTAAAATTTTAATTTGGGCTGCAAAATAACTGCTTTTTTTTGGATTTTTCAACATTAATTTCTCGTAAGCTTCAATTGCATCCTGAAAATTACCTTGATCAACATGTATTAAGGCTAAGGTCTCACTCACTATCCCTGAATCAGTTACACTTAAACGAGCCATATTTACAGGTGAATAAAATTCCGTTTTCTTTGGTTTTATTCTCGGATCTTCCTGAATAAAACGATCAATAATATCATTATTACTCCGAGAATTAGTATTCGGAGCATCCTCCTCCTCAACTTCTTCCCCTTGATAATGCTTTAACCATGATGAAAATGAATGCTCAACTTTCTCGTCAAATAAATCAACTATATCTTCTGGCTCTTTTTCCTCATTTTTCTCTGCAACAACCTCCTTACCTTCATCAGATTCCAACAAAATTGTACTACTAATTGCTGAAGTTAGATATTCCTTCTCTAATATCGATAGCTCATCCTCTCCGTCAACAGGAACAAATTTTTCATCAACAACACCTTCCTCTTTCACCTCAGGGAGCTTTGGTTTTATCTCCTCCACTTCTTTCTGAAGTTCAGTTGGAGTCTCCACTAACACCTCCTCAACAGGCTCTTTTTCTACAACTATTTCCTGCTTCTCAACAATTTCCTCAGTTGTATTAAGGTGTTCAAACAATTTGGATCTATCCGAGCAAATTGATGCTGCTCTTTTCAGTTGTTCCTCAAATAATATACTGTTATTCAATTTTAAAACAACAGCCGACATCAATTGGCCCGTTTGGCAATAAGGAAATTCTTTTATGATCGAATCAATATCCGAAGCAGAAACAGACTTCAACTCGGCTGAATTATCTAAATAATGTATGAATTGATTTACCTGCATTACCAATTGCTTACGGCTTTATTAAAGATATCTTGAGTTAACTGCTCATTGATTTCTGTTATCAACCCTTCTTCTATGCTAGCCAAATTCTGAGAACTCTCATAGTCTGTATACCTAGAAAAGCTCGTTTCAAAATCTAAATCACTATCCTTTGTGTTCGTAAATTTTACCTTAACAATTATCGTAAGTCTATTTAAAGCAGCTGTTTCGTTTCCTTGAATCGCAACAGACGTAATGTTATATCCAGTAATAGAACCTTCGAATTGCAGGTCGCCATTTTTACTCACTAAATCTAAATTCGTCTGAGCCAAAAATTTATCTTTTAGCGCCTCTGTAAATGTTTGACTTAAATTCGGGTTTGCCAATGGTGCGAAACTCTGAAATGTTTTCACAGAAACCGTCTTTACATCCTCAGGAATAGAAGCTCCTGTAAATGAATAATTAACCTTGCAACCTAAGGCAACAGCACATACCAATATGTAGAATATATTTCTCAATTATCTATAGAATATTCCTTGATCTTACGATAAAGTGTTCGTTCAGAAATGCCCAACTCATCGGCAGCCTTTTTCCTTTTTCCACTATACTTTTTTAACGCTTTAGTAATCATCTCCTTCTCTTTATCCGCTAAAGATAAAGACTCCTCAACAACTTCTTGATGTTGGAGATTCAAAGATTCAGAAGCTCCCTCTTCTTTCGGTAAGATTTGTGGGGTATACACTTTTTGCTCTTCAATTGGCTGTGGATCTTTATTTTCATACAATCTCTGAACACTTTGCATTAACGCTTGGTTATTCGTTGCATTTGAAATTCCCTCACCACTATTTTGCATCAATCCAACAACAATATTTTTCAACTCTGTAACATCGCCTTTTAGATCAAAAAGCACCTTATATAAAATATCTCGCTCAGATAAATCTTGTTTATCTCCACCTTTATAAACCGTTGGTAAACTTGAGTCACCTTCTGGTAAATATCGCTGCAAAACATCTAAATCGATTTCTCTCGAGCTTTCTATTACAGACACCTGTTCTGCAACGTTTTTTAATTGTCTGATGTTCCCTTTCCAGCCGTAGTTCTCCAACAAATCAATTGCTTCTGGAGATAATCGTACCGCAGGCATATTATATTTATTGGCAAAATCAGAAGCAAATTTTCTAAAAAGTAAATGAATGTCTTCCTTCCTATTTCTTAATGCTGGTAATTGTATGGGAACTGTATTTAACCTGTAAAATAAATCTTCTCTAAAGTCACCTTTTTTAATGGCTTGAGGAATATTGACATTAGTAGCAGTAACTATTCTAACATCCGTTTTCATCACCTTAGAAGATCCAACCTTTATAAATTCTCCTGTTTCCAACACTCTAAGAAGTCTAACCTGTGTTTGAACAGGTAATTCAGCTACTTCATCCAAAAATATTGTTCCACGATCGGCAACCTCGAAATATCCTTTACGCGAATCATGCGCTCCCGTAAACGCCCCTTTTTCATGACCAAACAATTCTGAATCGATAGTTCCCTCTGGTATTGCTCCACAGTTAACTGCTATGTACTTATTGTGTTTTCTTGCACTTAATTGATGGATGATTTGAGGCATCACCTCTTTCCCTACACCACTTTCTCCTGTAATCAAAACCGACAAATCAGTTATAGCTACTTGAGCAGCTACATCAATTGCCCTATCTAAAGCAGGAGTTGCTCCAATAATGCCAAATCTTTGTTTTATCTGTTGTGTATTCATTCTATTTAACCGCTTTACCTAATAAAGTTCCTCCAGTACAATTATCAATTTTTACAGTCACATAATCACCTACTTTATATTCCTCTTTAGGGAAAACAACCACCGTATTTTGTGAAGTTCTTCCAGCTAACTCCTGATCATTCCTTTTCGATGGTTTTTCAACTAATACTTCAAAAGTTTTACCAACATAAGACTGATTAATCTCTAAAGAGTGCTTATTCTGTAGTGCTATTATTTCTGATAATCGTTTACTTTTATCCGCTTCAGGAACATCATCTTCAAACTTCTTAGCTGCCGCAGTATTAGGTCTTTCAGAATACTTAAACATGTAAGAAAAATCGTACTTAACGTACTCCATCATAGATAAAGTTTCCTTATGCTCCTCCTCTGTCTCTGAACAAAATCCTGCAATAATATCTGCTGAGATAGCACAATCAGGCATCACCGCTTTAATTTTATCAATCCTTCCCATATACCATTCTCTCGTATAACCCCTGTTCATTTTTTCTAAAACACGGGTATTTCCACTCTGAAATGGCAAGTGAATATATTTACAGATATTATCGTATTTCGCCATAATATCTAAAAATTCATCTGTAATGTCTTTTGGATGAGAAGTTGAAAAGCGCACCCTCAACTTGGGACTAATTAAAGCAACTTGCTCCATCAACTGTCCAAAATTCATGCTCCTTGCTTTTTCTTCGTCAGATAAATTTTTGTAATCTTTTTTCAGTCCTTCTTTACCGTACCATAAATAAGAATCTACATTCTGACCTAATAGGGTAACTTCTTTATATCCTTTATTAAATAAATCTCTCGCTTCATTTAAAATAGTCTCAGGATCTCTACTTCTTTCTCTACCTCTTGTAAACGGTACAACACAAAAAGTACACATGTTATCACATCCTCTGGTGATAGAAACGAACGCAGAAACTCCGTTACTTGATAAACGAACTGGACTAATATCTGCATACGTCTCTTCTTTAGATAAAATAACGTTTACCGCCTTTTTACCCTCATCCACTTGCTTCACTAAGTTTGGTAAATCACGATAAGCATCAGGACCAACAACAATATCAACCAACTTCTCTTCTTCTAAAAATTTAGACTTTAATCGCTCTGCCATACAACCTAGAACACCAATTTGTAGCTCAGGCTTATTCTTTTTAGCATTCTGAAAAGATCTTAATCGTTGTCTCACAGTCTGTTCCGCCTTCTCTCTAATAGAACAGGTATTAACAAATACTAAATCAGCCTCTTCTAAATTTTTAGTCGTACTAAAGCCATCCTTCACCAAAATCGACGCTACAATCTCACTATCCGAAAAATTCATTTGACAACCGTAGCTTTCAATATAAACTTTTCTTCCGTCTTTGTTTTCACTTTCAACAACAGTTGCACTCCCTTGAGCTGCTTCATCTATTACCTTATTTCCTGATTCCATCTTTCTTTTTTAGTAATCCGCAAAAAAATCCGCGGAAAGCAAAATTACTTAAAAATTAGTTTTAATGACAAAATGACATAAAAACAAAAATTTGCACATTTAAAAAAACTATATTATTTTATAATATATAGTCCCGATTAATGACCGGATTAGGATATTCCATTTTTTATTTCATTTCTTTGCAAAAAAATAATAATTCTTAAACCCTTAAATGAATGGCGAAGAATCTAGTAATTGTCGAGTCACCTGCGAAAGCAAAAACCATAGAAAAATTTCTTGGAAAAGATTTCACTGTAAAGTCCAGTTTTGGTCACATTAGAGATTTACCTGGTAAAAATATTTCTGTTGATATTGAAAACAATTTCACTCCAGACTATGTAATTCCTGACGATAAAAAGAAAGTTGTAGCTGAATTAAGAAAGCTTTCAAAAACTGCTGAAACGGTTTGGTTAGCAAGTGATGAGGATCGCGAGGGAGAAGCTATATCATGGCACTTATTAGAAGCATTAAAACTTAAGGAAGAGAAAACAAAAAGAATTGTTTTTCATGAGATTACGAAGTCTGCTATTACAAAGGCAGTAGAGAATCCGAGAAAAATAAACAAAGATTTAGTTGATGCCCAACAAGCAAGAAGAGTGTTGGACAGACTAGTAGGATACGAACTTTCTCCTGTTTTATGGAAAAAGATTAAACCCTCTTTATCTGCGGGTAGAGTTCAATCTGTTGCAGTTCGATTAATTGTAGAACGTGAAAATGAAATTTTAGATTTTAAATATACTTCTTCATATAAAGTTGTAGCCAACTTTGTTGTAGGAAATGGAGCTATTTTAAAAGCGGAGTTACCGCAAAGATTTAAAACAAAAGCTGAAGCTCAAATTTTCTTAGAGAAATGTGCTGAAGCAGATTTTACAATTGACAATCTAGAAACAAAACCTGCGAAAAAATCACCTGCAGCACCATTTACAACTTCTACGCTTCAACAAGAAGCAAGTAGAAAACTTGGTTTTTCAGTTTCACAAACAATGACTATTGCTCAACGTTTATATGAGGCAGGAAAGATTACATACATGAGAACTGATTCGGTAAACTTATCGAAAGAAGCTATCGGGGCAGCAAAGAAAGAAATTACAACATCTTACGGAGAAGAATACTCCCAAATAAGAACATACAAAACCAAGGCCAAAGGAGCTCAAGAAGCTCACGAGGCCATTCGTCCTACTTACATGAATGACCATACTTTTATTGGTGATCCCGGACAAACAAGATTGTATGAATTAATCTGGAAAAGAACAGTTGCCTCTCAAATGAGTGATGCTAAACTGGAAAAAACAACTGTAAAAATTAATATTTCATCCACTGAAGAAAACTTTGTTGCTAAAGGTGAAGTTTTACTTTTTGATGGTTTTCTAAAGGTTTATTTAGAAGGTACTGACGACGAAAACAATTCAGAAAAGGAAGGAATTTTACCCCCACTAACAGTTGGAGAAAAGCTAAGTATGCAAGAAATATCTGCAACTGAGCGATTCACACACCATCCTGCTAGATACACTGAAGCGAGCTTAGTAAAGAAAATGGAAGCCTTAGGAATTGGAAGACCATCTACTTACGCACCAACCATTTCTACCGTTCAAAATAGAGGGTATGTTGTAAAGGAAGATAGAGACGGAAAACAAAGAGACTTCACCACTTTAACACTCTCAAACGGGAGTATAGATGATGTAACGGCCAAAGAAAATTTCGGATTTGAAAAAAAGAAAATGTTTCCAACAGACATAGGAACAGTTGTTACTGATTTCTTAGTGGAACATTTTGACAAAGTATTAGACTATAGCTTTACAGCAAAAATTGAAGAGCAATTTGATGAAGTTGCTGAAGGGCAAAAGCAATGGGATAAAATGATTGGGGAGTTTTACAACCCTTTCCATGCTAGAATTGAAGACACCCTTGAAAACGCTGAAAGAGCCAGTGGAGAACGTTTATTAGGAAATGATCCTGAATCGGGAAGACCTCTAATTGTTCGTATTGGAAAATTTGGACCAATGGCTCAAATTGGAAAAACCGATGATGAAGGGGGAGCTAAGTTTGCGAGCTTACTAACTGGACAAACAATTGCAAAAATTTCTTTAGAAGAAGCTTTAGAACTTTTCAAATTTCCAAAGACCATTGGAAATTATGAAAATGAAGAAGTAATTGTTGCCCAAGGAAGATTTGGACCATACGTGAAGTTTGGCGACATGTTTGTTTCCATCCCAAGAGATGAAGAAATGGCGAACGTGGATTTAGCCAGAGCGATTGAGTTGATAAAAGAAAAACAAGCTGCAGATGCTCCAATTGATGAATACGAAAACTTACCAGTACAAAAAGGTGTAGGTCGATTTGGACCTTTCATCAAATGGAATGGAATGTTTATCAATGTGAATAAGAAATATGATTTCGATAATTTAACTCACGACGATATCGTTGAATTAATTGAGATTAAAAAACAGAAAGAAATTGACAAGTACATCCACAGATGGGATGACGAAGGTATTTCTGTTCAGAAAGCACGTTGGGGAAGATTTAACATCATTAAAGGAAAAATCAAAATTGAACTTCCGAAAACATTTAAAGTTGAAAAATTAACTTTAGAAGCGGTTCAAAAAATGATTGAGGAAAAAGCTCCTAAGAAAAAAACTAGAGCCAAAGCGAAACCAAAAGCAAAGGCAAAGAAAAAAAAATAATTCAATTCGTCATTGCGACAGAAGAGTAACGGAACGAAGCAATCCTAATCCAAAGATTGCTTCGTACCTCGCAATGACGCGACACCTTTACAATTCTAAAACATGGACTTTACAGAATACTTTGAAACAGTCAACATTAACGAAGGAGATTTAAACGTTAACTACAAAGACAATCAGTTTTTAAGTTCAATAGAGCTTTACGAAGATCAAGACATTTCAGAATTCAATATCGCCCTTATTGGAGTTGGAGAAGAACGGAACTCCGACAACGAAGGTTGTGCTCAAGCTCCTAACCATGTAAGAAAATACCTTTACCGCTTAATTAAGCATAATGCCTCTACTAAAATAGTAGATCTTGGAAATTTAAAAATTGGAGCAACAACAAACGACACTTACTTTGCACTAAGTTCAATTTTAGAATACCTAATTAAGAAAAACGTACTTCCCATCATTATTGGAGGAAGTCAGGACTTAACATACGCCAACTTTTTAGGATATCAAAATCTAGAGCAAACCGTAAACTTAGTTGCAATTGACTCTAAATTCAATTTAGGTGAAGCTGACGAAGAAATAGATTCTAACAACTTTTTAACAAAAATCATCCTACATCAACCAAACTTTCTATTTAACTATAGCAATATTGGTTACCAAAGTTATTTTGTAGATAAAGAAGAAATTGAGCTCATGTCAAAACTCTATTTCGACTCCTACAGATTGGGAGTTGTTCAAAAAGACATCGAAGAGGTTGAGCCCATCGTAAGAAATGCAGACATTGTAAGTTTTGATGTTTCTGCTATTCGACAATCAGAAGCCCCTGGAAACAAGAACACTTCTCCAAACGGCTTTTATGGCGAGCAAGCTTGTCAGATTAGCAGGTATGCTGGACTAAGTGACAAAGTGACTTCAATCGGATTTTACGAGATCAACCCAGAGCTAGACAGCAATGGACAAACAGCGCATAGTGCCGCACAAATGATTTGGTATTTTATAGATGGTTATAATTATAGAAAAAAGGACTTTCCTGTTGGCAGCAGAAAAACTTACCTTAAGTATATGGTAAATATGCAGGAAGGTAATAATGAACTTACCTTTTATAAAAGCGACAAGAGTGAAAGGTGGTGGATGGACGTTCCTTTTCCATCTCATAGTAAAATTAAATATGAGCGACATGTTTTAGTCCCTTGTTCCTACAAAGACTATAAAACGGCATGCGACAATGAAGTACCAAATAGATGGTGGCAAACATTCCAGAAATTATCTTGACTTTTGAGTTATTAACATGTTATTAACAAGAAAAAGTTGAAAAAGTTTTTGGATAAAATAAATATTTAGTTATCTTAGCCGACTAATGAATGCTGAAAAGCACAAATTATACACTTGAAAAACAACAATTATATGAAGAAATTATTGGTTTCTACGGCATTCTTATTTGCTGGTTTAGTAGCTTCTGCACAGCAGGATGCACAGTTCACGCAAAACATGTTCAATAAATTAAGTGTGAACCCTGGTTCGGCTGGACATAATGGTGGTATTTGTGCTACATTATTAACACGTTCGCAATGGATGGGTTTTGATGGAAGGCCTCAAACACATTTATTTAGTGCTGATGCTCGATTTAGTAAGCATGGAGTTGGACTAACTGTTTTTCAAGATAAATTAGGTATTGAAAGTTCACTTATTGCAAAATTAGCTTATGCATATCATTTAAATCTTGGTCCTGGTGAATTAGGAATTGGATTAGAAGTAGGAATGGTAAACAAATCTTTTGGAGATGAATTCGTTGCAATAGATGATTTCACTCAAGATCCATCTATCCCAAATGCTAGTACTTCAGCTATGACATTTGATGCTGGCTTAGGTATCTATTATGAGATAAAAGATAAAATGTATGTTGGAATTTCAACATTGCATTTACCTCAATCAGAATTACAAGATGTTGCTAACGGAACAACACCTGGAGGTGAGGGAGCATTAAGCTATGCTTCTTCTCGTCACTACTACATTATGGCTGGTTATGACTGGGACGTAAGTGGAGGTTCTCAGAAGTGGGTTATTAAGCCTTCTATCTTAGCAAAAACAGATGCTTCATCTACTCAATTAGACATTAATGCACTAGCGGTATACAATAAATTGTTATGGGGTGGCGTTTCTTATAGAGTTCAAGATGCAGTAGCAGTGCTGGCAGGAGTTGATCTGAACAGCTTTATACAACTACCAATTAAATTAGGAGTATCATATGATGTAACAACTTCGGCTGTAGGAGATCACAGTAGTGGAAGTTTAGAATTTATGATCAAGTACTGTACGAATATTGTTTCTCCACCAAAAAGAGAAGTATATCACTCAGTTAGATTTTTATAAAAAGGAACTATATATTTTAGATTACGATTAAAGAAATTCCGATTAGAGTTAAGAAGGCTATTCGGTTTCATTTAGATTTTTTCTGAATGAAAATAAAAGAAGGAGGTAATTATGAAAAGGATATTAGTATTATTAGCAGTAGTTATACTTTACTCTTGTAGTAAAGGTAACGGAGAGTTGACTGGCGTTCAGGGCAGAGCGGAATGGTACCAACCAGATCCATTTGGGATGTTATTTATTCCTATGGGAAGTTACAATATGGGACCATCTGATCAAGATGTACCGTATGCACTAACAGCACAATCAAGAACAGTTTCTGTACAAGCATTCTACATGGATCAAACAGAAATTTCAAACAATGAATACCGTCAATTTGTTTATCACGTAAGAGATTCGATCGCGAGAAGAATTATGGGTGAAGAGGTTGATGAAGAAACTTTCTTAATTGCAGAGAATGAATTTGAAGAGGAAATTGACCCTCCTTTAATTGATTGGTATGCAAAGTTGAAATGGAATGAAGCTGAATCTAGAGAAGCTTTAGAACCTATGTTCTTATCTCCAGGAGAGCGTTTCTTGCGTCACAGACAAATTGATGCACGTAAGTTAAACTACACTTATTACTGGTTAGATTTAAGAAGAGCAGCACGTAGAGAAAGTAGAGATGCCTTAAATGGCGAAGAAGGAGAAAGACATGCATTTAACACAGATAGATCTTCATTTATCATGAGAGATGTTATTAATGTTTATCCTGATACTTTAGCTTGGATTCATGATTTTACTTACTCATTTAATGAGCCGATGACTGAGAACTACTTCTGGCATCCAGCTTATGATGATTATCCAGTTGTTGGAGTTTCTTGGAAACAAGCTACAGCTTTCTGTATTTGGAGAACTCAATTATTGAACGCTTATTTACACGAAGGTGGTGGAGTTTCAGTAAACAACTTCAGATTACCAACGGAATCAGAATGGGAATGGGCTGCAAGAGGTGGACTAGATTTAAGTCCTTACCCTTGGGGTGGACCATACATCAGAAATAGTAGAGGATGTTTCTTAGGTAACTTTAAGCCTATGAGAGGAAACTACATTGATGATGGTGGATTCCATACCGTAAAAATAAACTCTTACAATCCTAATGATTTTGGATTATATTGTATGGCAGGAAATGTTTCTGAATGGACAAGTAACGCATTCGATGAGTCTGCTTACAACTTTGCACATGATTTAAATCCAGATTATTTATATGATGCTAAGGACAGCGATCCAGAAGTATTGAAAAGAAAAGTAATTAGAGGTGGATCTTGGAAAGATATAGGTTACTACTTGCAAACAAGTACAAGAACTTATGAGTACCAAGATACTGCTAAATGTTACATCGGATTTAGATGTGTGATGACATACTTAGGAAGAGCTAAGGATGACAATTTATAAAAACTGAATAACTTAAAACCTATCTATATATTATATTAACTTTAAAACTGAAAAAACATTATGGGATTTGTAGAATTTTTATTTGAGACGAAGAAAGGAAAAACAGTAATGGGAATCATCTACGGATGGGGTGGTGCCATTGTAATTATTGGAGCACTTTTTAAGATTATGCACTGGCCTGGTTCTTCATTTTTCTTAATTGCTGGACTTGGAATTGAGGCAGCGATTTTCGGAATTTCTGCATTTGAGCCACCACATATGGATTTAGATTGGACTTTAGCTTACCCAGAATTAGCTGGGATGGATGAAGGTCATGGTCATGGGGCCGTTAAAGGTTCTGCAACTGAGCAATTGGATACAATGTTAGATGATGCTAAGATTGGACCAGAATTAATCGAAAGCTTAGGCGAAGGATTAAGAAGCTTAAGTACTAACGCAAACAAATTATCTGAAATTTCTGATGCATCTGTTGCAACAAACGAATATGCTGAAAGCTTAAAAACTGCTTCTGGAAAAGTTGGTGCTTTAGCTGACGATTACGCAAAAGCATCTGAATCTTTAGCTGTATTGAACGAAGCTGCTAACAACGGAGCTAGTACAGGAGAGCAAATGCAAAAAATGGCTTCTACTTTAGAGCAATTAAATGAATCTTATGCTTCTCAATTAAATGGTTCTCAGCAACAAGCTGAAACTATGCAAGCAATGTATTCTGGTATTACTGAGTTAATGACTAACTTATCAGAATCTGTTGAAGATACTAAGAAATACAAAGAGAACATCTCTGAATTATCTACTAACTTGTCTGCCTTAAACAACGTTTACGGTAACATGTTAACAGCAATGAAATCATAATTTAATTAATCTAATATTTAACCTATAAAAAATTAAATTATGGCTGGAGGAAAATTGCCACCAAGGCAGAAAATGATTGGATTAATGTATTTAGTACTTCTTGCATTACTTGCAATGAACGTATCTAAATCTATTCTAGATTCTTTTTTAGTAATTAATGACGGTATTGAGTCTACTAAAAATACTTTCGCAGAAAAAAATGGAGTTTACTATTCTGCTTTTGATAAAGCAGCAAACGAAAGCCCTGCTGCAAAAGTATTTGCGGATAAAGCTTACAGTGTGAAAAAGATGGCTGATGAGTTAGACGCTCACATTAAAGAGCTAAAAAGTAAAATTATTGAAGTAACAGACGGTATTCCTAAGGAAGTTGCTGATACTATCAATGTAAGAAATGTATCTGCAAAGGATAACTACGATGCGCCAACTATGGTTATGGGGTTAGCTGATCCTGCGAACCCTGCACCAAACCCTGAATACCCTGAATTCAGTGGAACTGGATTAAAAGAGAAAATTAATGCATTTGAAGCTGGAATCTTAGGCGTGTTTGAAGATAAAGCAGTTAAGGATGAAATAACTTCTAAAGTCGCTTATTTAAAAACTCCGAGCCAACCAAATAGTGATGGTGGAGAAGATGCTTGGGAAGTTGGTGTATTTTATCATATTCCATTAGCAGCAACAATTACGATGCTTTCTAAAATTCAAGCAGATGTTAGAACTGCTGAAGCAGAAGTAGTAGCTAAATTATATGAAAACATTGATGCTGGAGGAGTTTCTTTCAACAATGTTGTTGGTATGGCTGTATTACCCAAAGCTTTTTTAACTCCTGCTGATAGTTTTTCTGCAGACATCTTTACAGCGGCTTATGATGATAGAGTTAACCCAGAAGTTTTCGTATTTAACGGGCCAAATGGTGGTGTTGATAGCGCACTATTAGCTTCTGGAGAAACAGATATCGCTAAATTGATGAAAGGTACTAAAGGTACTAAATGGGGAGAAGGTGATTGGTATCAAATGAGCGAAGAAGACGTTATTTCTGGTAAGGGTAACCTTAAAATTAAACCAACAATTGGAGCTCACGAATGGGGTGGCCTTATTAAGTTAAAAACTAAAAAAGGACCTAAAGTTTATGATTTCAAAAGTAGTTTTGAAGTTGGAGTTCCTTCTTTCGCAGTTTCTGCAGATAAGATGAATGTATTCTATATGGGAGTTGATAACCCTGTATCTGTTTCTGCACCAATGCCAAAATTCACAGCTTCTGGACCTGGTCTAAGTAAGTCTGGAAAAGGTTGGATAATGCGACCTAAAAAACCTGGTAAGGTTAAAATTAACGTTACTGGTGTTGATGAAGCGACTGGAAACAATGTTCCTGTTGGAAGCGCAGAATTTAGAGTAAAACGTATTCCTACACCAGTAGCATTCGTTGCTGGTAAAACAGGAACAGTTACTTTATCTAAAAGTGCTTTAGGAAATGGTGTTGTTCAAGCAAAATTAGAAGGATTTGTATTCGATTTAAAAGTTAAATGTAAATCATTCGAATTAGGAACTACTGTAAACGGTGATTATAAAGCTGTTAAAATTACAGGAAACAGAATGAACTCTTCTGCAAAAAGCTTAATTAAAAGAGCTTCAAGAGGTCAACGTTTCTACTTAGAAAAAATGGCTGTAAAAATGCCAGATGGAAGAACTGTTACTATGGGTAACATGACTGTTAAAATAAAGTAATAGATTATTTTATTAATAATAAAGAAGGAGGATATTATGAAAGTACGTAGTTTGATTATTATTGGTTTAATTTTATTCGGATCAGTTTCTGCTGATGCACAATATAAAATTCTTGACAAACCTTGGGTAAAGGAGAACACTCCTACCAGAAGAGTTGTACCATATACTCATGTTCGCGAGGCTGATGTAATGTGGCACCGAAGAATTTGGAGAACCATTGATTTACGTGAAAAAATAAATCACCCTCTTTATTTTCCTATTAATGAAATTGAAGATAGAAAGAGTTTATTTACAGTTATTAAAGAAGGTATTAAAGAAGGAACTATTACTGCTTATAATGAGCAAAGTGATGAGTTTGAAATACCAATGACCATAGCTGAAGTAACTAAAGAACTTCAACAAGCAGAGATTCAAGAACAATTTGATGAGTATGGTGATCCTTTAGAAGGATTCGCTGATACTATCTGGACTGATTACTCTTCTCAAGATATTGTTGCTTACCGTTTAAAAGAAGATTGGTTCTTTGATAACGAAAGATCTATTATGGATGTTAGAATTATGGGAATTTGTCCTGTTCGTTTAGAGCTTGATGAAAACGGTAACTCTAAAGGTAAGGTCGCAATGTTCTGGGTATACTTCCCTGAAGCACGTTATGTTTTTGCTAACTACGATGTATTTAACAGACAAAATGATGCTGAAAGAAGAACTTTTGAAGACATCTTCTGGAAACGAATGTTCAACAGTTATGCTTATAAAAGATCAAACGTTTATGACAGAAATAATAAAGGACACCTTCAGGGTATCGACTTACTGTTAGAAGCGGAAGAAATTAAAGATGATATCTTTAAAATGGAACACGATCTATGGCATTTCTAATGCTTGAATTCAAATAAACAAAAAGACCGATGATTTTCATCGGTCTTTTTTTTGCCAAAAGTTTTCCTACAAAAGATTAATCAATACTACTCTGCTATTTCAACTCACTAAAAATTAATCCCCAAACAATAAACAATAGACTAAATAAGAATTATAAAGAACCGTCATCTTACTGAACACTAACCCACTTAAATCCCCTCTTATTATACTTAAAAAGTATTCGCTAATAACACAGCTTTAACCGAACTGCGAGGTTTAGTTTGTGTGAAATAAGAACAATGAGTTGGCTACTTCTGAATCATGTGAACATCTCGCTGAGGGAACGGGATAGTAATATTATTTTTCCTGAATAATTTATCGACATAAAACCTCAGGTCACTTTTAATAATTTCAATGTCCCAAGTTTCAGTAACCCAAAAATGAATTTCAAAATCAAGAGAGGAATCTCCAAACGCCTTAAAAAATACTTTAGGAGTTGGACGATTAGAAACCTCTTCTAACTCTTTTGCTGCGCTCAAAAGCAATTCTCTAACCTTTTCGACATCAGAACCATAAGCTACTCCCACATTAATATGAAAACGTGTTATTTTACTACTTTTCGTCCAATTAATTACTTTATCATTTACCACTCTGTTATTCGGCAAAACAATATAAACCCCATCATGTGTTCGCATAATAGATGTTCTTAATTTAATCTCTTTTACAGAACCTACTGTTCCATCAATTTCCAAGATATCTCCAACAGCAACATTCCCTTCAAAAAGAATAATAATACCAGAAATCAAATCCTTAAAAACATCTTGCAATGCAAAACCAACACCAAGTCCTAATGCAGCAAATACACCCAATATTAAATCGACATTTATTCCTAAACTTCGGATAGCTATAAAAAAACCTAAAACATATATGATATACTTGAATATCTGATTAATCGATTTCCCCCTCCCCTCGTCATTAAGACCTTTCATTTCTAGACGCTTTTTTACGAGTAAATCAATACTATGATTGATTCCTTTTACAGCAAAAAAGATCACAGAAACCAAAATCAAATTGTAAACAGAAAGCGTGAACTTTCCGATTTCAATTAATTCAAACTCTAAAATGTCTTCAATAAAATCCATAATAATTATTCTTCCATATATAACCCTTTTGCTTGTTTAGCAGAAACTGTGATTCCTTTTATAAAGGACGAACTGAATCCATTGTGCTCCATTTCATTCAATCCAGCTATCGTACATCCTTTTGGAGAAGTTACTTTATCAATTTCATCTTCTGGATGAGAGCTATTCGCAATTAACAAACTTGCAGCACCCTTAGCCGTTTGCGCTGCCATTTTAAGCGCTTCACTTGCGTGGAAATCAATTTCATTACCTCCTTGTGATGCTGCTCTTATCGCTCTTAAAAAGAAAGCTATTCCACAAGCACACAATGCAGTAGCCGAAGTCATCTGCTCTTCATTAATAACAACAGTTTCACCTACTAACTCAAACAAATCTTGAACCTCAGCAATTCTACTCTTCCAATCGGAAGAAGTAGCTATGCATGTCATCGATTCTCTAATCGCAATCGCAGTATTTGGCATTGCTCTAACAATTGGAATAGCATCACCAATAATATCCTGAATATCCTTTACCCTAACTCCTGAAACTAAAGGCACAACCAATTGATCAGAATTTAAGACAACAGAAATCTCATCTAAAACAACATCAATTTTTTGGGGGAGCACAGCCACAACAATTAGAGACGCTTTTTCAACCGCCTCCTTATTATCTGAGGTTACTTGATAACCTGCATTTTTGTATTCTTCTAGCTTTGATAAATTTCTCCTTGAAAGAATAAAATCAGAAGCTTGATATTTTCCACTCTCTACCAATCCTGTAACTAAAGATAGTCCAAGATTACCAGCGCCAATTATTGCAATTTTTGTTTCCACAACATTTCAATTTAAGCAACAAAGTTACTAAGTTAACTTATAGCCTGCTCAATATCTTTGATAATATCATCTACATGTTCTAGTCCCACAGAAATTCTTATTAAACCGGGAAGAATACCAGTCTCTAGTCGATCCTCTTCTGTTAATTTCGAGTGAGTTGTGGATGCCGGGTGAGTTGCAATCGTTCTTGAATCTCCCAAATTAGCCGTCATAGAAATTAGCTGTAGCTTATCCAAAAATTGACGCCCCTTCTCTACTCCTCCTTTCACAACAAAAGTTACAACCCCTCCTCCTGTTTTCATTTGTTTTTTAGCAATTTCATATTGAGGATGCGATGGTAAAAACGGGTATTTAACAAGTTCTACTTCCTTATGATTTTCCAACCACTGAGAGATTTTCAATGCACTTTCAGCATGCCTATCCATTCTTAATGCGAGTGTCTCTATACTTTTAGAAATTACCCAAGCGTTAAACGGTGAAAGCGCAGGACCAGAATGACGAGCGAATAATTTTACCTCCGCTATTAAATCTTGCTTCCCAACAATTATACCCCCTAACACTCTGCCTTGTCCGTCTAAATATTTAGTGGCCGAATGAATCACCAAATCGGCTCCGAATTTAATTGGTTGTTGATTATAAGGTGTAGCAAAACAGTTATCTACAACAAAAAGAACATTATGCTTCTTAGCAAGCTTACCCAACCATTCTAAATCTATGATATCTACTGCGGGGTTAGTTGGTGTTTCTATATAGATAATTTTAGTATTCGCTTGAATCGCTTCTTCCCATTTATCCGTTTCATTCAAATCTACATAAGTGTGCGAAATTCCCCATTTAGGTAAAAGTTTTGTTAAGACAGAATGTGTTGAACCAAAAACGGATCGACATGCCAATACATGATCACCGCTTTGCAATAAGGCCGCAAAAGTGGTAAAAACCGCGGCCATTCCTGTTGCCGTCGCCCAACCAGCTTCAGCACCTTCCAGTAAACACATTTTATCAATCAACTCCGTCGTATTTGGATTAGAAAAACGACTGTAAATATTACCATCAACCTCATCAGAAAACATCGCTCTCATTTGTTCTGCATCATCAAACACGTAACTCGATGTTAAGTGTAATGGTGTTGAATGCTCATTAAATTGAGACCTTTCTGTTTGTGTTCTTATTGCTTGTGTTTCAAAATTATTTGCTTCCATATTAATATTATTTTTCTTCATTTCGAGGAGTACCGAACTGAACATAACCGAAGTACAGCGCTCATTTTGAAGAGCTTGCTTCACTCTATTTTTCATAATACTTCGACAAGCTCAGTATTACAAAAAATAAAATTCACAATGACGTAGTTGCCCTATTTTATCTTATAACTACTCGTAATTTTTATTTCTTTATCTAAGCTTAATGCTACTGAACAGTATTTTGTTAATGTTAAATCAATTGCCCGCGCAACTTTAGAATCGTCCAAATCGCCCGTTAAATTAAAGTGAAGATTGATTGACTTAAAGTTTTTAGCAACATTGTCGTTTCTTTCTGCAGTTACTTCAACGCTATAATCTTCCAAGGTTAACTTTTGCTTTTGCAGGATAAGACCTAAATCAATACTAGCACAACCAGCAACTCCCATTAATAACAGCTCCATAGGTCGCGTACCTTTTCCTTCTCCGCCTATTGCCGGATTAGCATCTATGTTCACAATAATCTTATCTTCAGTTGATGCTTCATAATGAAAAGCATTGTTCACTCTTTCTAAATTTACCTTCATATCAATATTTTTTAATGCTTGAATCTATTTTGTCAGACCAAGCTAAAATTCCTCCTTCTAAATTATAAAGATTATCGAAATCATGACGCTCTTGTAACAATTTTACTGCATCGGCACTTCTTTTTCCTGTTCTACATTGAAACACCACCTTTCTATCTTTTTTAATCTTAGAAACATTATTTTCAATTACACCTAAAGGAATAAGCTCACCATTTATATTACTGTATTCATACTCAGACGACTCTCGAACATCAATTAATTGAAAATCGTTATCCTTTACAATCCAATCTCTTAACTCCAAAACATCAACCGTTTTTACCAAATCCTTAGAAAACGATAATATACTCTTCTTAACATCCTCGTTATCTACAAATAGCAATGATATTCCATATTGCTCTATATATTCTTTATTCGTTTGAATTTCATTGAGCGTAGTTTTTGCATAATAGTAATTCTCCTGACCATTTACTTTCGTCAAATAAGAAACGTTAAAAGGAAGCGTATCAATGCTATTTTTATTTGGAATATTTATTAAAACATCCACCTGGCTAAAATTATCCAATACAATAGTTGCCCTGTTTAACTTTTTATATGAATAGTGATAACCCTGGTCTATGGCTTTTAAATCAGAATAAACAACTGTTCCTGTTGGCAAACTTCCTGCACCTTTGCCTTTATACAATTGCGACCCTACGTTATTAGAATTAATTTCCACCGCATTATATTCATTTTCTACTTGATACAAATCGCTTGAATTATTGACTAAGGTTGGTAATACAGATAATGACAACTTTCCTGATTTCAATTCTGCTTTAGCAATCAACTTAATTTTCAAATTCAGCTTTTTGGCCAATTCAATATCGCTCTTTGAGATATTTTCAATGCCAAAATTGAGCACCTCTTCAGGTTTTACGATTTTCCCAAATGAATGAGCAGCCACAATTACCAGTTTATACAATGCATCAAATCCACCGACATCAGAGCTTGGATCCGCTTCAGCATAACCAAAAGTCTGAGCTTGTTTTAATGCCTCCTCATAAGTCACCTCATTATTAAACAACTGACTTAAAATATAATTAGACGAACCATTAAATATTCCTTTTACCGAATCAATGGGTTCGGTTGCATAAAAATCATTTAAAATTCTAATAATCGGGATACTTCCGCAAACTGCTCCCTCATATAAAAATGTTCCCTTATTGTCTTTCTCTTTCGAAATTAGGTCACTAAGATTCTCGGCAATTAATTTTTTATTGGCTGAAATCACCTTCTTTCCTATTTCTAAATTTTCAGCAACAATTCCATAAGCCTCTTCAGCAGAACTTATTAATTCAACAATTACTCCAACATCCTTATCTTTAATTGTATGTTCATTCGTTGTTTCAATAATGGCATGAATAGCTTTTCGTTTTTTTGAGGCATTTTTTATTATTACCGTATGAAGTCTTTCATCCTCTTTATTCACTTCTAAGTATTGCTGAAAACCTTGAGCTACTACCCCAAATCCGTATGTTTTAATATTATTCGTACTCATCTTATTTTTTGTTTTAGTTGGCTAAAGCCAATTCTTGTTTTTTATTTATCGTTTTTATTTGCTTGCTCTGAAAGAAATTCTCAAAAGTTTCTTCCAGTAAATCTGTTTCTACTAAGAATCCATCATGGCCGTATAATGAATCTATTACTTCAATCTCACTACCTCTAATTCCTTCCACGAGTGTTAATGATTCTGCTACTGGAAATAGGATGTCTGAATTAATCGCTACAACCAACGTTTTTGCCTTGATATGCCTTAACGCCTCTTTAACTCCACCTCTTCCTCTACCCACATTATGGCTGTCCATTACCTTTGTAAGCTGGTAATAAGAAAAGGCATTGAACCTTTCGATTAATTTTTCTCCTTGATAATTCTGGTAAGAAGATGCTTTGAAATCATCTGTTTTTTCGGTCGTATCGGACTGCGTTCGTTGATAGGTCTGATAGTTTCGATAGCTCAAAAGCGCAATTGATCTGGCTGTTTTTAATCCTTTCAACCCTGCATCATCCGAATGAGATAACCATGTTCTATCCGATCTAATTGCTAATCGCTGACTTTCGTTAAACGCTATTCCCCAAGGAGAATGTTGTGCATTCGTTGCTATTAAGATCAAATTATCAATCAGGCTGGGTTGTTTTATTGCCCACTCCATCGCTTGTTGTCCGCCTAAAGAACCTCCAATTAGAGTTTGGATCTTTTCAATTTCTAAATGTGATCGAAGTACATCGAAACTATTGACAATATCTCTTATAGTAATTTCTGGAAAGTTATGGTAGTATGGATTCCCAGTTGCTGGGTTTTTAGATAACGGTCCTGTTGAGCCATAGCAGGATCCTAATACATTTACACAGATGATGAAATGATCTTCTGGGTTAAAGAATTTATCTTCACCAACCAAACCACTCCACCATTCTGATGGATTAGAATTTGCAGTTAAAGCGTGCGTTATCCACACCACATTACTTTTTTCAGGGTTCAATTGACCTATCGTTGAATAAGTAATGTTAAGCTCTGGCAAAGATTGTCCAGACTCTAGTTGAAATTCGTTTTTGTAGGTATACGTAACCATTGCGTTTGTTTTTATTTTTGAATGAGTGTCAATTCGAGGCCTTTCGAATGTTCATCAAAAGAGTATCGAGGTTGAATTTTAATTGTGCAATTGGTTCTCGAAATTATTTTTTGAGCATAGCAGAAAAAATTACTCGAGCGAGCAAATGCAGTTAGGAGCTTTTCATCCTTATTCCAAGAAAATTTTTTGAAAATAAATGATGATGCTTAGCAGCAGCTACAACAGCGTGTTCTATGCATCATCATTTCTGTAACTAAAACAGTTTTATTAGATAGGTAGTCTAATGCAATACCAGATTGGTTTGCAGTGTTTTGTCTTTTTGTATTTTGTGTGTTCATCTTGCAATTCTTTATATTCTCCCAACATCGGGATTAGGAATTGGCACCGGTTTTCCAATTCCGATTTTCATCGGAACTTTAAGTTGGTTGCCAGAAGGTCATAGAGCCTAATCTCTCACTTCTTCTGTATAAACAATTACAAATCGTGGTTTACGATTGTTAGACAACAATTAAAATAGAAAATTCTATTCTCATTTCGTTACTAACGTAATTGAAATTCGATGCAAACATAAGTATTATTTTGCAAAAACAAATAATTATGGATTTAATTTTGTTTGGATAGTAAAACAACAGTCATTCAGAATTATATATTGCAAAGGGTTTGTGTTACATTTAAATTTTTCGAGAGAGAAAGGAGGCTTACTCAAAATATTTAAACGTAAAAGCCGTATATTAAACGTATAATTCAACGGCTAAATGTAAAAAACTAGCCAGCCCCATTACTCGTAGAGGGCGAAAGATTATCTGTATATTTGAAAGTATAAACACATAATGCGAATAAAGAACACTAGTGTTCTTTATTTGGTTGTTGTAGTGCATTAGAAAAAAATGAACGAGAGATATTTAAAATTAGAAGTCGTTTGGAAAGACGAGGATATGTTCGAATTAAAAGTTTCAGCAAATAATGGAAGATATTCTGGAACGACTGAAGTTTATGAACAATCGGAATCATTGCTCGGATTTGTAAATGAGTTGAACGGATTTCCGTTTGGAAAGGATAAGGTAAAACACTCTTGCGGAGAAAAGGATAGCTATGCTTACTTTGAAATGGAATTTTATAAAATAGGATTGACAGGTAAGTGCGGATTGCAAATCACATTGGAGGAAAATGTCGCAACGGAATATAGAAAAGAAGAAAAAGACAAACTAACAATGGAATTGATTGTTGAACCAAATTCGATTGATATATTTTGCCGAGAATTGAAAATATTAGCTGAAAAAGAAAGTGGAATTGCGGAATTAACAGCTGTTGGGAAATACACGAACAACATTGCGTAGAATAACGCGCTACAACAAAACCTATACGTAATGCGGGTTTTCTGCTAAATGAAAGGTCAGTGCATTTAATGAAGTCCACCAATACTTTAATTTGGTGTTTAAAATGAATAAATTAAAAACAAAATATAAACTCTCGGCTACGTGGAAATTTGAAAACTCCGCTTTTCAAATCCCGCACTGCGCATAGCCAAACGTTGGCAAGCATTGAGTAAATGAGAAGTACTATCAAAATACTTGGAATTATTCTAATTTGGTTTTGTTCCTGTAAAGGCCCAAACAATAAAATTGGTCTAGAAAACGAGAAAGAAAAGACTACGGACAAAAAAGTTGCAATCGTACTAGATTCTGAATACAATAAATGGCTAGAAAAAAAATACGGTTATGAAACATGGAATCCAACAACAAAAGACCTGAACATAATACAAGTAGTATTAGATAAGGCCATTAAGAACAATGAATTTGATTTCCTAAAAGCCCCAATAAACAAAAACATTCAAAAATATTATCGACAGTATATTCCATATCTTAATAAAGACCGAGAGAAGATAATTAAAATAAATGCTTTTTGTGAAGTCTTAGAACTACCTCCAGGTCGAGGTAGTAATACAAATGAATGGGCAAAAGTAGATTGGAAAAAAGAATATGTAATGGTTGATGACGGAGGGAAATGTTATTGGCAGATTACAATAAACCTTGACAAAAAAGAGTATAAAGATTTAATGGTAAACGGTGCATCATAGATAAAATCTTTGCACAACACTATATATAACAAATAGGGTCTTCGGTAGTTTACGAAAGTTCAATGCTATAAACAAAAAACCTATCAAGAATAAGGAAACACGATTTACTTCAAAACTATCCTACCCAACTTAGCTGCCAATTGAGTCTTAATTTGCTGCAAGTTAACTTGCTCTTGTAGTAATGTTATCTGCACATCGCCGTCCTTTTCCGTTTTTAACTTCTCTTGATTCTCCATAATCAAAGCAGTTAACTTACTTAACTGAAAAGCATAAAGACTATTAATAACAGCCATCGAAAGCTGCATGTCTTCTGTAGTTGTAAAAATCTTATTGGTTGCCCAACCCGGACTTAAATCATGACGAATGGAAAATATATCAATCACCAATTTACTGATTTCTTGATCAGAGTTATTGATGAAATCTTGATGACTAGGAAGTTCATCTTTATCGAGTTTCTCAGAATAAAAATCAAAAACCTTTTGATAAGTAGGGTTGTTAAAGGTGATGTTATCGTTTAGAATACTATCGACCATGTAAACAGCAGCAGATACTTCTTCAAATTCCTTTTTATCCCCTTCAGTATCCAATTGAATTTTAATTGTGCAATCTCCAAAACTCACCAAAAGACGAATAATCTCGCTTTCCCAATGCTTTAAATCATTTACCGCTTCGGGTTCAGGTGCCCCCTGAAACTCTTCCGGAAAAAATAAATCATCCGGCATTTCCTGATCATGCCCCTGACTTGGAGCTGAACTTGTGGACGAAGATTTGTGTTTCGCTTGCTTCGATATATTCTTCCTTAAAATCGTATTGGTTTCATTTATTAACGCCTGTTCAGGGATGTCTAATAAACTACTACATTCTTGCGTATACACCGATCGTTTAATCTGATCTGGAATTATAGCAATACTCTTGACAATATCTTTTACTAACTCCGCCTTTTTAATAGGGTCATTTCCAACATCTTTAATTAATACAGATGTTTTAAAACGAATAAAATCTTGAGCGTTCGTGGTGATATAATCCTTCAACTCTTCAGTAGTATGTGCTTTTGCATAAGAATCTGGATCTTCTCCTTCTGGAAATAGCACTACTCGCACATTCATCCCTTCTTGCAGAATCATATCAATCCCTCTAAATGAAGCCTTTAACCCAGCAGCATCACCATCATACAAAATGGTAATATTAGGAGTAAATCTCCTAATCAATCTAATTTGACCTTCGGTTAAAGACGTACCAGATGAGGCAACAACATTCTCAACACCAGCCTGATACATAGAAATAACATCTGTATAACCTTCTACTAAGTAACAAATATCCTCTTGAGAGATTGCTTTTTTCGCCGTATAAATACCATAAAGCACATTACTCTTATGGTAAATCTCTGATTCCGGAGAATTTAAATACTTCGCCGCTTTATCATTCGCTTTTAAAATCCTTCCTCCAAAACCTAATACTCTACCCGACAGGTTATGTATCGGAAACATCACTCTCCCTTTAAATCGATCGAATTTCTTTTCTCCCTTAACGATTGTTAAACCAGATTTTTCTAAGAACTTCAAATTGTGACCAGCCTTCTCTGCTTCATCAGTAAAAGCAGTCCAACCATCCGGATTATAACCCAACTGGAAAGTTTCAATAATATCTTCTCTAAATCCTCTTTCTAAGAAATAACTTAATCCTATGGCCTTTCCCTCATCTGACTCAAGCAATTGCTTGTTAAAGTATTTGGCGGCATAATTAGAAACAATATACAAACTCTCTCTTTCATCAGAAGCTGCCTTTTGCTCATCAGTTTGCTCTTCCTCTTCAATCTCAACACCAAACTTCCCAGCCAAATAGCGTAACGCTTCCGGATAAGAATAGTGCTCGTGCTCCATGATAAAGTTCACAGAATTACCAGCTTTTCCGCAACCAAAACATTTGTAGATCCCCTTTGCTGGAGAAACAGTAAACGAAGGTGTTTTTTCATTATGAAAAGGACAGTTTCCAAGCAAGTTTGCTCCCCTTTTTTTCAAAGGTATAAACTCCCCTACAACCTCTTCAATAATGGCTGCATCAAATATTTCATCTATGGTTTGCTTAGGTATCAATTTTGTGCTTTGTACTTTGTTTTCTGTGCTTTTTTTCTGTGCCTTGTGTTGTGTGTTTTCTGTGCTTTGTGTTGTGTGAGCTATTTTATTGAAAAGCACCTTAAATATCAACGCTGCTTAAAAATCTTGTTCCTTTGTTAGTTTTCCTGCTTCAGTATAAAACTTCCAATGTCCAACTTCCTTATCTGCTTCATAAAAACCTTCGTAACGAAGATTCCCATTCGGGTAATAAATTTTCGCTTCTCCAGTTCTTAGTCCATCTTTAAAAGTACCTAAGCTCTGAATTTGACCATTATCAAAAAAAGCTTTCCACTCTCCATCTCTCTTTCCGTCAACAAATTTTCCACCCATTTTAAATTCTCCATTCTGATGAAAATGCTTTTCTTCAACGATCACATCTTTACCATCCTGATTCTGAGTATAAGTTACTCTTTTTTTAGCATTATCCGGATAAGTCTCTTCTACCTTCTCTACAATTTGACTATCACAAGCCAATAATAACAAGAATGGTAATAAATAAATTAGTCGTTTCATATTCTTAATGTTTTCATTTTAGGAGATCCCTATCAAAGAATCTCTTGGTACTATTTCTTCCTTTCTGTTGTATAAATTACGAGTTCTGCCAGAGCCTTATTGGCTTCATTTTGTTCGAATTCTTTCAATATATCTAACGCTTTATCTTTATAACTATGCATTGCTCTTTGAGCATATTCGATTCCTCCAGTTTCAATAACAAACTGAATAACCTCTTTCACTTTCTTCTTATCCTCATTGTACTTTTTTACAATCTTCGTAATTCTTCTTTTGTCTGATGAAGAAGCATTATTAAGCGCAAAAATAAGAGGTAGGGTCATCTTTTTTTCTTTGATATCAATTCCTGTTGGCTTCCCGATGGTTTCTCCATCACTACCATAATCAAACAAATCATCTTTTATCTGGAAAGCAATTCCAGTGTATTCTCCAAACAATCTCATTTTCTCAACAACCTCTTTATCAACACCAACCGAATTGGCTCCTGAGGCACAACAAGATGCAATTAAAGTCGCTGTTTTTTGTCGAATAATATCATAATAAACACTCTCGGTGATATCCAGTTTTCGTGCCTTTTCAATCTGTAACAACTCCCCTTCACTCATCTCTTTTACTGAATTGGACATAATTCTGAGCAATTCAAATTCTTCATTTTCAACGGCCAGAAGTAACCCTTTAGAAAGTAAATAATCCCCAACTAAAACGGCTATCTTGTTTTTCCAAATTGCATTAATTGAAAAGAAGCCTCTTCTCTTATTTGCATCATCAACAACATCATCATGCACCAAAGTTGCTGTATGTAGCAATTCAATCATTGCTGCAGCTCTATAAGTAGATTCGGTTGTTTGTCCAAAGGCCTTGGCAGTTAAAAAAACAAACATGGGTCGCATTTGCTTCCCTTTCCTTTTAATAATGTAGTGCATTATTTTGTCCAATAAAGAAACTCTACTCTTCATAGACGCTCGAAACTTAGGCTCAAACTCCTTAATCTCTTTTTCTATTGGTTGCTTTATTTGATCTAATTTGCCCATCAGAAATCAAAAGTAATAAAAGCTAAGTTCAAATAATCATAAACTTGCGTTAACCGTTCAATAACAAAAAATAGTGTTGAAAATTCTTCGCTTCCTTTTTTGTTTTGATGATTCAATTATGCACGCGCCTTAACCACTGTGGAAGAACAAACAATCCTATTAAAAGGTAAGGATAATAACTAAAAAGCCGCCACAAAACAGCAATCAAACCAGCTAAACCCAAAGGAACAAAATCAGACAAAAACCCTTCAAAAGCAAATTCTGCTACTCCCACACCTCCAGGGGTAGGACTTACCAATAAAATAGTCCACATTACCAACTGCCGACCATAAATCAAAAGATGATCCCCAACTTGAGTAATTGCCAAAATGAGAAAGTTTACCACCCAAAATCGAGCCGTCCACGATAGTAACGTTGCGCCAAATGCCTTTATCCAAAACAAAGGAGATTGCTGCTTCAACTCCGCTGAAGTTGTGATGATGTCATCTCCAATGCGTTCTATTTTATCCTTCCATTTTAACAGTATTTTCCATTTGAATATTTTCAATAGTACAGTTTTAAAACCATTTGGATTTACAAAAATTCCATACCCTATAAGCAAACAAAGCAGAACAATAAAGCCATACCCCAACACAAAGATTCCTTGAACCGAAAGCGTAAATCCAAAAAACTCTTGTTGGAGCTCAATAGGAAATAAATATTCAGTACCAACAAAAAATAAAACAACTGGAACCGTCACAACATAAAACAACTCATCCAGCAGAGCGGTTACCATAACAATAGCCGTACTTTTCCCAGGACTCAGTCCTTCTTTATTTAAAATATAAAGAGCAACTCCAGAACCACCAACAACAGACGGGGTAATTGCCGAAGCAAATTCCCACAACATGATTACACTAAAACTGTTTTTCCAAGTAAGCTTATCACTAGTCATCACACGAATACGATACATATACGCTAAATCCCTTATCGCCATCATCAATAGCGCAACGAGCAAACAGCAGAAGGTATCCACACCCCAATTCAATTTCTGGAATTCATCCCAATTCGTATTAGAATAAAGTATATAGACGGCAACTCCCAGTCCAATTACAATAGGAACCACCAATTTTTTAAGTGTAAATAACTCTTTTACTTTATTACTTTTGTCCATTAAATTATCTCTTATGAAAAAGATTTATTACCTCTCAACCTGTTCAACTTGTAACAGAATAATCAAAGATTTAGGACTTGACGATTCGTTTGAGTTTCAGGATATCAAATCTAATAAAATTACACCTGAACAAATTGAGCAGATGAAAAAAATGAGTGGTTCGTATGAAAGCTTATTTAGTAAAAGAGCCATGAAATACAAATCGATGGGATTAAAAGATAAGACATTATCAGAAAACGACATCAAAAACTTAATACTGGAAGAGTATACTTTTTTAAAGCGTCCGGTAATTATTATAAACGATTCAATTTTTGTTGGAAACTCTAAAAAAGTAGTTGAGGAAGTACGTTGTAAAATAGTATGATTTTTGAACTACTTAACTCCATATTTAAAATTATTTCTCCTAATAATAGCCCTGGTATTTAGTCTTTTTACTTTTGCTCAAAACACTCCTAAAGTCGGACTAGTTTTAAGTGGAGGGGGAGCCAAAGGCATTGCTCATATTGGCGTACTCCAGGAACTAGAAAGGAGAGGCATTAAACCTGACTACATAGTTGGCACTAGTATAGGCGCACTTTTAGGAGGATTGTACGCTATCGGATACAGTCCTACAGAAATAGAATTAATTATTAAAAGTGCTGATTGGGATTATTTAATAAATGATAAAATTAAAAGGAGTAATTATTTACTAGGAGAAAAGTCTAAAGACAAAAAGAGTGTTATTAGTTTTCCTTTAGAGGGAATTAAACCAAATATTCCAAATGGTCTCTTTAATGGCAACAACATTCTAACATTAATAGAAACTCTAACAAAAGATTATAGTAAAAATGTAAACTTTGACAACCTTCCAATTCCGTTTCGATGTATAGCAACAAATATTGAGACGGGTGAAGAAAAAATATTTGACAATGGTCGCCTTTCTGATGCTCTAAGAGCAAGCATGTCTATTCCTTCAGTTTTTACTCCTTATGAAATTGATGATGAATTATATGTTGATGGAGGCTTGGTAAATAATTTCCCAGTGAACATTGCAAAAGAAATGGGTTCGGATATTATAATTGGAGTCGACGTTGGAGCTACTGCCTACAAAAAAGAAGAGATCAATACTCTAGTAAAAGTCCTTGACCAAGCGACTAGTTTTTATAATTACAAAATTGCAGAGGAGAATAAAAAATTATGTTCCATTTATATTCGACCTGACATTTCCACTTCAAATATTCTGAATTTTGCCAACATCGACACTATAATTAAACAAGGAATCACTGCTACAAACAATATTTCGGAAAATATTGATTCTATTTTCGAGTCTTACCATCTAAAATCTATTGAGTCCAAACCTAATCTCAGCGAGCCTTTTTTCATAGATAGCATCTCAATTAACCCAAACAAAAAACAAGAAAAAACATTACGCCTCATAGAGCGTAAACTTAATCTGGAAAAAAAAGCACTCACGACCTCCTTGGTAGAATCCAAGATAAATTCCTTGTATGCATCTCATCAATTCGAAAGTATCTCCTTAACTTTTCATCCCAAAGATTCTGCAAACAACTATGATCTCCATCTAAATGTTAAAGAGAAAAAAAATGAACTCGCAATTGGCCTAAGGTTTGATAACCAATATGGAATAGATGCATTAATACAAACTGAATTTAGAAACCTATTATCCTATGGATCAATATTAGATCTTGATATCATTGCTGGTCAAAGTCCTCAATTAAAAATACAATACGCCACCGACAGAAGTGCTCAATTAGGATTTGGATCAAAATTTCAATACGATAAATTCCAAGTTTTCACATATCAAAATGGCATAAAAGAAAGCACACTTTACTACCGAAGAGCAAATTGGAGTTTCTTTGCATCGACCAATATAGGGACGGCAAATCTCATTCTATTAGGAGCAGAATCGTCTGCTTTCAGAGTGAGTCCTACCCAAAATGTAAGTGAAATATTTAATTTAGAAGACATCAACTACAACCTTTTTTTATCCTATGAACTAGACACATGGGACAATTCCTACTATCCCAATCATGGAATTAAAATAAAAACTAGAGCTGATCTTATTCAACAAAAAAATGCACCACCGCTAAATACTGCCTGGTCCAGGATTCAATCGGTACTCCCTATTTCTAAAAAGTTTAAAATGCTTTTTGGAGGGTTTATAGGAATTGGCTCCCCGGGAGTTGATACAAGCATGTTCAAATTTGAAATGGGCGGAATGGCAACAAACCGGATTGAATGGCACAACCCGATGCCAGGTCTTCAATTTTTAGAACAGAGTTCAAGTAATTTATGGATAATAAACATTGCTCCTAGACTTGAATTTTACGACAACCACTTTCTAACTTATACGTTCTCTATTAGTGCCGCAGATAATACAACTGAAAATCTATTTACTTCTAAAAGCAAAATACGCAAAGGTATGAGCTTGAAATACGGGTGGCTAAATAGGTTTGGTCCATTTGAAGTGTCGGCAGATTATTCCTTAGACAATAATAATTCTTATACTTTTTTGAGTTTTGGATACACTTTTTAATAACATTTATGAACACTAACCTAAAAGCCCATATCGCACTTTTATTTGCCAATGTAATTTACGGAATAAATTACACGGTAGCTAAAGATGTAATGCCCGAATTTATTTCTCCTTTTGGATTTATTTTTTGCAGAGTTATGGGAGCCCTAATTTTATTTTGGATGGTATTTTCTTTTAGCTATGAAAAGATTGCTAAAAAAGATATTTTGTTGCTAGCAATTTGTGCTTTTTTCGGAGTCGCCGCGAATCAATTGATGTTCTTTTACGGACTCAACCTTACCACCCCAATAAATGCCGGAATCATCATGACGTCCAACCCCATCTTTGTACTGATTGCTTCTGCCATTATTTTAAAGAATAGAATTACTCTTGCAAAGGTTGGAGGCATATTGGTCGCCATTACTGGAGCTTTAATGTTGTTGCTCTTTAAGAAGGACTTTTCCTTTGGATCAGAAACAATTTCTGGAGATATTTTCATCTTTTTAAATGCGCTATCTTATGGTTCTTACTTGGTTTTAGCAGTTCCTCTTATGAAGAAATATAAACCTTTAACTGTAATTACTTGGGTATTTACCTTTGGAGCTATATATGTTTTCCCTTTTGGAATTGAGCAATTTCTTGAAATCCAATGGACCACTTTTTCTACAGCTATATGGTTAAAGTTTGCGTTTGTAATTATCGGAACAACATTTTTCGCATATCTACTCAACATATACGGACTTAAAAACTTAAACCCATCCACAGTATCAACCTACATCTATCTACAACCACTATTAGCGGCATCCTTTGCAATTTGGGCAGGAAAAGATAGCCTAGATTGGATAAAAATTGTTGCTGCAATCCTCATTTTTAGCGGAGTTTACTTGGTGAGTAAACGAAAATCGTTGAAAACTCCATAGTATTATTACATTTGCATTCTAATTTAGAAGTATGGTTAAGTCAATGACCGGTTTTGGAAAAGCAACCGGAGAAATAAATAACAAAAAAATTACTGTTGAAATTAAATCATTAAACAGTAAGCAAGCGGATATTTCTGTAAGAATGCCTTCTTATTATAAAGAGAAAGAATTACCATTAAGATCATTGATCAACAAAAACCTTCAAAGAGGAAAAATTGAATTCAATCTTTACGCTGAACTTTTAGGTGGAAACTCCACATTAAACCTGAATAAAGATTTATTTAAAAAATATTACGCTGAATTTAGTGAGGCTGCCGCAGAAGCAAATCCAAATCACAATTCAGACATTGTTGCTGTTATCTCTAAGATGCCTGATTTAATGAAATCAGAAAGAACCGAGTTAGATGAAAACGAATGGCAGGGCGTTTTTGAAGTAATTGAATCTGCATTAAAGGAAATCAATAATTTCAGAACAGTTGAAGGAGATTCTTTAAAGGCGGAATTAACACTTAGAGTTAATAATATTTCCAACTTATTGAGTGAAGTTGAACAATACGAAGACGAAAGAATCACAACAGTAAGGAATAAGATTTTAAATAATCTTAAAGAAGTAATTGATGAAAGTAGCATCAATAAAGATCGTTTTGAACAAGAATTGATATATTACATCGAAAAATACGATGTAACTGAAGAGAAAACTAGACTATCACAACACTGTAAATATTTTACAGAAACAATGGACTCTGAAATCTCTGAAGGGAAAAAATTAGGATTCATCTGCCAAGAAATGGGAAGAGAAATTAACACTCTAGGATCAAAGGCGAATCATGTTGAATTACAAAGAATTGTAGTTCAAATGAAAGATGAATTAGAAAAAATTAAAGAACAAATTTTAAACATACTATAGAAATGGAAGGAAAGTGTATCATACTATGTGCACCGTCAGGAGCTGGAAAAACATCAATAACTAAGTATTTATTACAACAAGATTTAGGATTAGAATTTTCAATATCCGCGTGTAATAGAGAAAGAAGAGAAGGAGAAATTGATGGAGTAGATTATCATTTCTTAACGACAGAAGATTTTAAAACTAGAATTGAAAACGATCAATTTGCAGAATGGGAAGAAGTTTATAAAGACAACTATTATGGTACTTTAAAAACTGAGATCAATCGAATCTGGAATAGCGGTAAAAATGTAATTTTTGATGTAGATGTTGAAGGAGGATTGAGTCTTACGAAACATTTTGGAGAAAAAGCTCTGGCGATGTTTATTAAACCGCCATCTTTTGAAGCACTTGAAGAAAGATTAAGAGGAAGAGGAACCGAAGACGAAGAAAAAATTCAAAAACGATTAGACAAAGCACATAAAGAACTTGAATTTTCTAAATGGTTCGATTACATCATTCTTAATGACAATCTAGAAGATGCTCAAAAAGAAGCGCACATGCTTGTTAAAACATTCTTAAAATAAAAACCCATGAATATTGGTTTATATTTTGGATCATATAACCCAATTCATATTGGCCACCTAATTATCGCCAATCACATGGCTGATCACTCCGAGCTTGACCAAGTTTGGTTTGTGGTTTCTCCTCAAAATCCATTTAAAAAAAAAGCTAGTCTCCTTGCCGATTACCATCGGCTTGCATTAGTTGAGACAGCAGTTGAAGGAAACAATAAATTAAAAGCTTCGAATATTGAATTTGATTTACCGCAACCTTCATATACTATAGATACTTTAGCATTTATTCAAGAAAAATATACTGAACATACATTTTCCCTCATTATGGGAGAGGATAATTTGAGGACTTTTCACAAGTGGAAAAACCATGATCAAATTTTAAAAAATCATGAAATTTATGTTTATCCAAGAGCACTAACGGAACAAGAGTTGTTGTCGGATTCACCAGCCCAAGAATCTCCACTTAAAAACCACCCTAAAATAAAAATGACAGCGTCTCCTGTCATGAAAATATCTGCTAGCTTTATACGTAATGCAATCAAAGAAAAAAGAGACGTAAGGTACTTACTCTCAGAACCGGTACATAAGTATTTAACGGAGATGCACTTTTACGAAAAGTAACTCATCACCATCACAACAATCCAAATTAACAACAACACTTCCGATAACCATTTCTTTTTAAGACTTTGAAAAAAAATGGCTGTTACAATCGACAAAGGAATTGTTAGCAATATAAATGTTGCCAGAACATCCATCTTATTTATTAATAATGTTGCTAATCCAACAGTAAAAAATAAGAGAACCATCACTAACATTTTTCTAGTTCTTAAGACTCCTGTGCTCATTGCTGAAGTTAATCGCATAAACGACATTAAAACGATACCACAAATAACAAAAATATTTATTTTACCCATGACTGTTAAATCTGTCCATGAATAGTCAAAAGCAATACTATTAAATGCACTTAAATCAAAAACGGGCATATTATTGAATATAAAATGATAACTCAACAAATAGATGATCGGCACACTAAAACCGATGAGGGTAATTACGAAATCTCTCCAACTAGGAGAAATTAGGTAGACTATACCTATCCAGAGTAAAAGTAAAAACACAGCACTTGGAGAATAAATAGTTGCGGCAATAGAAATTAAAAAGCCTGCATTAAAGGCCAGAGCAAAACCACCTTTACTATCATACATTCTTAACAATTGATGAAATCCTAAAAGAATAAAAGAATTGGCTATAGCAACCTGATTCAAATCAAACAATAACAAAAAACTCAAGTTCAATAAAACAAACAACAAACTGGTTAGATGTGAATTTCCTTCAACGAGTTTATACTCGTTTACGATAACATTTAAATACACGGCTTGAATAGCAAGCAACAATATGGCAATAACAATGTCAAACCAATTATATCCAGTTGACAGAAAACTCTTGACATCTTCGCCTTGGTCAATAAAAAAGAAAGGGATCCAAAGCAAAAAAG
>JACLAC010020884.1_pt1 | contig 111312 bp, 91 predicted proteins | sample 8027881 | NCBI WGS metagenome assembly JACLAC01 (sample SAMN15725517, study PRJNA655200) | protist metagenome | isolation source: fluorescence activated cell sorting (FACS) single amplified genomes of... | place: Spain: Blaines Bay Microbial Observatory, Mediterranean Sea | collected 2016-01-19
CTGAAAGAGATTTCGGACTCCCGTCCTGATGTTGTGTCTCCGGAAGCCGCACGAGCAGGTGATGGCAGCGGCAGCATGCTGGATCTGGAAAACGAACTGAGCCTTCAGCCTGAAAGTGGTCTGAGTTTTGGGTCGGGGGCGGATGAGGATAGCGGTGAGGAACTGATCGGTGCCGACGAAGACAGTGCGATGGACGTACTGGGAAGTGATGTTGATCCCGCAGGTTCGCGTTCAGCTGGTTCAACAGGCATCAGCAGCTTGGAACTCATGAGCGATCTGGATGAACCGAGCGATTTGGATGTTGCTTCCATGGGTTCCCGTGGAGCGGATGTTTTAAGTGAACTCGACCTGCTTGGGTCTGATAAGTCCGACAGTGGAGTCATGTCAGGTGACAGTGGCAGCCTGCTCGGTTCCGGGCTAGGCAGTGGCATGGGTTCAGGTTTGGGGTCCAGCTTGGGGGACGTGCTGGCGGATGATGAACTGGTGATTGCTGATGATGACGATGATTTGGTCATCAGTGGTGCCGGTAGCGATATTTCGGTGGCAGGTGACAGCGGCATCAATCTGATGAGCCCGTCGGATAGTGGCTTGTCGCTGGAAAGTGAACCCCTCGATCTTGCTGGCAGCAGCATTTCCGCACTCGATTTGGGTGCCGAACTCTCCGAGGGCAGCAGCAGTGGTGGCAGCGGCTCCATGGTTGATTTTCAAGCTGATGAAGAGTTTCAATTGTCTCCTTCTGGAGTCAGTTTGGAATCTGAGTTCGAAAGTGGGTCGCAAGTCATCGAAGTCGAAGAATCGGAGGCAATTGGTGAGCCGATTGAATTTGGTGATCCGCTGGCCGCTCAAGGCGCCGATGCTTTTGGTGATGCCGAAGCCGTTGAAGTGCTTGGCGTGGATGCCGGTGAAGAAGGAATCGCTGTGGAAGAGTCTGCGGTGTCAGCCATTGGCAGTGGTGGAGGCTTCAACGCTTATGAGGTCCCCTTCACGTTGATGCAGTGTGTTTCACTGGTGCTGATTCTGTGTGTCCTGAGTGTCGGTGGCATGCTGATGACTGATCTGATCCAGAACATGTGGAGCTACAGCGAAACGGCCGCTCCGGTGAGTTCGATCACCGATTCTCTGATCGGCTGGATGGATCTCGGGCAGTAAGGGAACAGGCCCTTCGGATGGCCAAACACGGGCTTTCCGGTTTGTTTATCGGCGTTTCTGGCCGGCGAGGTCGCATTGGTGGCTTCGTTGAGTTTGCTCTGCTTTACTGGGTACGAACCATACTGGATTGCCGTTCATAGTATTCAGCAGGTACGATACGGTCCTGTTGGGTGATTGGCTTCCCCAGCCGAGTCTTGCACCCAATGCAGCCTCCTAGGGTATACCGTTAAATTTCAGAGCAAGTGCGACGATCGGGTCGGCTTTGTCACGCACGCGTAGGTAGACATGTTGCGCTTCGCAATCCATTCCGAAAAACAATCGTTGCAGTCGTTTTCATGGCAAGCTCGTTGCATCGGCTCCACGTTGATGATTTGTCTTATGACCTGCATGGCAGGTTGCGACCAAACCGCGCCGATCACCACCTATACGGTGCCAACCCGGCTTCCTGACGAGTTGTTGCCTGAGCAAGACCGCATGTTGGCAGCCATGGTACCCAAGGGCCAGAATATCTGGTTTTTCAAGGTCACAGGTCCCGAGGGCGCGGTGGGTTCGATCGAGTTGCCCTTCCGAAACTTTGTTGAAGATATTGAATTTGCAGATGGTACTCCTGTGCTCACGGATCTGCCGAAGGGCTGGCGCCGCGGTGGGGAAAAGCCCTTTCGTTACGCGACGTTGGATGTTGAAACAGAAGAAAAACAATTGGGAGTCAGTATATCGAAACTCCCACGACGGGATGATTCCACTTGGGATCAGCAGGTGGAGGACAATGTCAATCGATGGCGGGGGCAACTCGGATTGGGCAAATCAGATCAGAAGTGGGCAGAGGCTGAGCCGCTGGAAGTAAGGGCTGCTGATTTCAATACTGATGCTATCTGGGTTGATCTCGTTGGAACGCAAAATAGCAGTCCCATGACAGCCCCCTTTGCGAATCGTGTCCCGCCCCCAACGAATTCTGACGCATCCGGTTCTCAGCCCGCCTTGTCAGATGATCGCATGCTGGCAGCGATGGTTCCGAAAGTTGACGATGTTTGGTTCTTCAAGGTGCGAGGTTCCCAGGAGTCCGTAGCATCGGTTGCTACGCTCCTCAAGGGTTTTGTCGAGAGCCTTGAATTCGACAAGGGAGTTCCCGTATTGACAGATTTGCCAACAGGCTGGACGCGCGGAGAAGAAAAGCCATTCAGGTACGCCACGTTGAATGTCGAGACACCGACAGGCAAGCTGGATGTCAGTGTCTCCAAGCTTGGACGTCAGGAAGAGCGGCCTTGGGAAGAGCAAGTGGAAATGAACGTCAATCGATGGCGCGGGCAAATGGGATTGTCGCCGTCAGACCAGCAGTGGGCAGGGGGGCAGCCGCTGGAGGTCAAGGCTGCCGACTCGGGTTCGGTGTGGGTTGACTTGACGGTAACGCCGGAAGCGAATCAACCCAGTGTCTCCGCAGGAGCCGGTCAACCCAAGGAGCTTTTGACCTTTGAGCCACCGGAGGGATGGCGTACTGGTAGCCTGAGTAGTATGCGTCTGGCAGCCTTCAATGTTGGACCAGAAGACGCCTCCGCTGAGATCACAGTGATTCCTGCTGGGGGAAAACTGCGTGGCAATGTGGCTCGATGGTTAGGGCAAATTCGCGATGGTGCAGTACCCGACGACATAATCGATCAGGCTTTGAAAGACGGCCAAGAGGTGACGGTTGCGGGGATTGTGGGAAAACGGTTTCTGTTAACAGGTGAAGATCCTGATCAGGGGCTGGCCATCGATGCGACCGTTCTTCCGCTGGGGCCTGACGGGAAAATGAATCTCTTCATTAAAATGACTGGCCCTGCTGAAACGGTGGTGAAAGAATCTGACGCGATAGCGTCTTTCTTGAACTCCCTTAAATTGAACTTGTAAACGCTTCGCCTGCACTCGAACCGCAAAGAAAACATGGCAACGACCGTAGACTCTGCACCAAGCACCGATGATCGTGCTATCCACAGCTTGTCGGGGCTTCTTCGCGTATTGGGTTCGTTGAAACTGACAGTGGCCTTGTTTGCATTGTCGCTGGTCACGGTCCTGGTGGGAACGTTGGCCCAAGATGAAATGAATATGTTTGAGGTCAAGCAGCGTTACTTTACCTGTTGGTTCACGCAGTTGCATTTCGACGATTTTTTTCCGCAGGCTTTCTACCCTCACGACAAACCGATTCGCGGAAGGATTCCATTTCCGGGGGGGGGCACTGATCGGCTTGTTGTTGATGGTCAATCTGGTTGCCGCAAAAGTCACGCGATTCAAAGTCCACTCATCAGGAATGAAACTGATGGGGGGCTTGGCTTTGATTTTAGCAGGCACCTTGCTGGCGGCACTGGTCGTCGTTGCAGGGCACAGCAGCGATGGTTTGCAAGGAACACCTCCTATCAGTTACGAGGCTTTATGGGCGACTGTCTTGGCCAGTTTGACTGTCTTGTCGTGCGCGCTTATCTACGCCGGTCTTCGTATTTCCCAATCTACGATCAAAAAAGTTTTTTTTGCCTTTGCCGCCAGTCTGGCAGTGTTCACGATCTATTCACTGGTATTTGATTTCAGAATCGGCGACCCGGGTTTGAGAATTGTCTGGCAACTGGCAAAGGGACTTGGGGCGGGGGTGATTTTATTGATCGGCTGCCTGTTGGTTTTTGACAAACAGGGTGGCAATGTCTTGCTGCATCTTGGGGTCGGGCTGTTGATGGTCGGCCAATTCGCATTTGGTGATCGACAACTTGAGCAGCGTTTGAGTCTGATCGAGGGTGAATCGGCCAACACTTTGGTCAACCTTGATTTGATTGAACTGGCGTTTGTGAACAAGGGTGAGTCGTCTGACGAGGTAATCGCAATTCCTGGAAGTCGACTCCGATCGGCAGCACAGATGGATACCGTGATTAGTGATGAGGTGTTGCCTGTCGACATTCGAGTGATCGAGTTTTACGAGAACTCGAATTTGAAGAAGATAGAGGGTGACAATCTGGCCACAGCGGGAGTCGGCCTCGAGACCGAGGCAGTGAATGCCCGGAAATCGGGCGGGACTGACAGTGCCTTGAATCTGGCTTCGGCTTACGTTGAGTTGTTGGACAAGACATCAGAGAATTCTCTGGGAACCTACTTGGTCAGCCAGGCAGTGTCTGACCGAGTCATGCTGCTTGCTGATAGCACGAGTCAGGATCGATATGACACCGTGGAAATTGGCGATCAGTCCTACGATATCGGTTTGAAATTTCACCGTGAAGTCAAACCGTACTGGGTGCAATTAGTGGATGTTCGCCGAGTCAATTACAGCGGTACCGAGACTCCCCGTGACTATTCGTCGTTCATTCGAATTGTTGACCAAGAGACGGGAGAAGATCGACGTGAAAGAGTCTGGATGAATAATCCGCTGCGGTATCGTGGTGAAACGTTTTATCAGTCCAGTTACACGGCTCTCCCCAATGGCAAGGAGATGACCGGGATTCAGGTGGTTCGGAATTCGGGTTGGTTGATCCCCTATCTCGCCTGCAGTATCACGGCATTAGGAATGCTGGCGCACTTTTTCGGAACGCTCACTCGGTTCCTCAAACGACGTGAACGCGAGAATCGCCACCAGAATTCTTCCGATCCAGACGGATCGGATCAGCGATCAGGACAGTGGCCTGTGGTGGCAGTCGTAGCAGGTTTTGGAGTGTTGGCGTTTATCATGCTGGTGCCGTGGGGTGTGGTCATGGTTGGTATGCGGCCGACCCAACGTGACAAGAGTTTTGACTTCTACCAAGCGGGTAAGATCCCCACGCAATTCGGTGGTCGGATCATGCCTCTGGATGCGTATGCAAGGCAAACGGTCAAGGCGATCAGTAACAAGGAATCGATTCCGTTGGAGGGCGCCCCAACCAAACTGAAGGATCGTGTGAGTCCCAAGGGTCGAGCCAAGAGTATCTCAGCGATGCAATGGTTGATGGAAGTCGCCAGCGATAGCCGGGAACTTCACGATTTGCGGATGTTCCGGGTTGATGCCGAAGAGGTACGCAGCGAACTGGGCCTCGAGCGTCGTAAGAGTAAACTTTACTCAGTGAAGGAAATCACCAGAAAGTGGGATGCTGTCAGTCAAATTGTCGCAGCGGCACAGGAAAAGGATACAGCCGATCAATCTTTCAAGGAACGCAAGTTGCTCGAACTTGATCGACGAACGCGGCAATATACCGTCGCAGTTGCGGCGTTTCAGGAACCCAGACTCAGGGTCATGTCGGAAGAGGAATTTAAGGCGTTTGGACCTGATCTTCCCGCGTCGCTTCAAGTGCGGGAAGCGTTCGCAATGAGGGAGTTGGAAGAGAGAATGAATCAGTTGGAGAGGATGTCCGCTGCTGCGATCATTCCGCCTGCTCAGGATGTTACGTCGGAAGCAGTGGATGAACCGAAATGGATGACCTTTGCGGTCGCTTACTACGCGGAACTCAGGAAACAGGCGGCGAAGGAGGCTGAATCGGGGGACGAGTCAGCCGAAATGGAATGGCCGGCCTCCATGGCAAGTTACAGAGTCATGCTCTCCTCGTATTCTGACGAGGACCCCGCAGCCTTCAACACTGCCGTTGACGAGCATCTGGATGCTGTCGCATCCTACCCGGTTCCAGGGTACACCGCCGGTTTGGTGTCGCTTGAACGGTGGATGCAGAAGTCGTGGCCAACGGGTGTTGCCATGATTCTTTATCTCATCACGCTCGTACTCGGCTTGGTCTACTTCGCGGTCAATCTTCCTCGTTTGCGACAAGCTGTTTGGGGCATGCTGGCCATCGCATTGATCGTGCACACTGTCGCGATTGTCTGTCGGATTACCATCACAGGCAGGGCACCGGTGATTAATATTTACTCCTCTGCTGTGTTCATTGGTTGGGCCGCCGTGCTCTTTGGCTTGGTGCTCGAACGTCTTTTCCGCTATGGCATCGGAAACCTGCTGGCCTCGGCTGCAGGCGTGCTGACCTTATTGGTCGCGTACGGATTGAACACCGGAGACACCATGCCAGTGCTTCAGGCCGTTCTTGATACACAGTTCTGGTTAGCGACACACGTGATTAGCGTGACACTGGGCTACGTAGCGACGTTGGTCGCAGGCACCTTGGGTATTGGTTACCTGGTGGCGGGGTGGATCGGTGTCGACAAGTCCAAACTTCGTGAAGTCTACCGATGCTGTTATGGGGCAACCTGCTTCGGAATTCTGTTCAGCTTCGTTGGTACGGTTCTGGGGGGGTTATGGGCGGATGACAGCTGGGGTCGATTTTGGGGATGGGATCCCAAAGAAAACGGCGCTCTATTGATCGTGATCTGGAATGCGCTGATGTTGCATGCCCGCTGGGATGGCATAGTGAGTGGACGTGGTTTTGCGGCACTGGCAATTGGCGGTAACGTTGTGACTGCCTGGAGTTGGTTCGGCACCAATGAACTGGGGATTGGGATGCATAGCTACGGATTCACCTCGGGTGTCCTGATGTGGTTGACTGTCTACATCGTGTTGATGCTTGCATTCGTTGCCATCGACCTGTTGCTGAGATGGTTCAAGGTGCGATTTGGTTCAACCTCTGCGAGTTGAGGGGCGAGTTGAGGGTTTGTGTGTTAGTTGCTGCTGAATTGAAATTGGTATCGCTTGGTACCTTTCCACAGGCCTAGGTTGTCGCCGCATTGAGTTGCCCAGAAGCGGTATCAAGGCAGGCCAGTCTTGAGGGCTCATTGCCTAATCAATTCGCGGGTTCGTACCCCTGGGGGAAAGGAACACCCTGCAAAAACGTCGGGAAAAAGCGGTGCTTCTGACGGCCAGCGTGCCAATAGTGCCATCGATGCAGAACGGCCCCCGACCGATCCCGACCCCGAAGCCTGACCCAAGCTGCCATGTCATCCGGGCTGCCATCCTGGCGATAATTCGGGCAGCCGAATAGGGCCGGCGAGCGCTCTCGATATTCCCAATGGGTACTTTCTGGCCCTCCAAGGCGACTGCCATGGGAACGGTCGCAATCGGGAAGACAGTTTCTTTCACATGTCCTGAAAATGGGCTTCGCCCATCTTTCTTGGGGTGATTCGTTACTGCCCGCGCAGGTAAGCAGTTTCTCCACCAGACAACGGGCCAGTTCTTGACGATTCAGCAGAAGTTCTTTGAACTCGACGATGTCGTTGAAACGCTCACCGCCAAAGTCGCCGGCGGGACGATTTCGATGTGCTTGCCACTTGTTTGGTAGTGGCCGCGCCAGCCGCCGATCGGGTTGAACGATTCCATCGCGAAACCGGGCGATCCTGAACCTTCAACAGCAATTCATTGAGTCGCTGCAGTTGCATTGACTCAATCCGATGGCGAGAAAAGGGACGCTGTTTTGAGGTTTTGCTGGTCATGTAGTGAAACTTGGTCTGAGGACACAAAAATACAAATTAAGAAATCGTGAAGCTGATTGCAGCATCCACTGTCCCAAAGCATGACCAACAGATGTCTCCTGCATTAAAAACCATTCATTTAGGGGCAGGCTCGACTCACTAAAGACACTCTACTGCGTCACTATCTCGAAACACAAATGAGTAGGAATGATGAAGAGTTTGCGATGACACTGAATGCGGGTTGCAAAGCAATTCAACCTTGTCAATTATTTGCTCACAGACAGAACAATTGAGTTGCAGCACGAGAGCCACGAGAGCCACTCGAGAACTGCCGGCAGAGCCACCCATCTTCATTTCCCCACAACGAACCACGATGAAGTCACCATACGGAAGCCAGACAGACAGGGATAGAAAAACAACAGCATTTCCTTATGCCTCGTATGCCCAACGCGGCGCTTTCACGCTCGTTGAAATGCTCGTTGTGATCTCCATTATCGGCACGCTCGCTGCTCTGTTACTACCGGCGATTTCAAAGGCCCGCGAGTCAGCTCGTGGAGTCGAATGCCAGAATAACTTGAAGCAATTCGGCGTCGCCTTCATCGCTCGCACAGCCACGATGCCCGATGGCAGTTTCTGTTCTGGTGCATTTGACTTGGAACTTGACGGGATTCCGACTGAGATTGGTTGGGTATCCGATCTGGTATCCAGAAAAGTCATCGCGAGTGAAATGCTCTGCCCCAGCAGTACCAACACCGCTTCCAAAGCCATCGAACAAATGCTGTCCGCGTCCACAGGCAGCCTTGCAGTAACGGATTGCGTTGATCGGCTCGGAAGCACCAGCTACACCAACGACATGGGGCAAACTGTCAAGAACATTTCACGCACCATTTTTGATGCCAACCTTCCTCCCGGTTCAGCGGCCAGAGCAGCCATCATCTCCAGGAAGATGCTGGACAACGGTTTCAATACAAATTACGCCGCTACCTGGTTCTTTGTCCGATCCGGCTACCGGCTTGGGCCGGACGGCAACCCAGCGAAAAACAACTTGGAGTGTTCCAGTACAGACCCCAAAGGAAGAAACCTGACCATTGGACCATTGACGATACGGCTTTTGGATGGCGGGCAGGCCGCCGCACATACAGTACCGCTGCTATGCGATGCATCGACAACTGGCCAATTGAGCGCGAGTGTCGGCGAATTATCCGCTGGGTCGTTTTACTCGCTGCCGGTTGTTGGCTCCCCGATTCGCAGTCGACTCATGGTGGATGAAAGCGGTGATGGAGTCCGTGATGTCGATCAATCAGCAACATTCCTTCAGACCCCGGTTTTCAACGGAAGTCCCCAGACTGGTGCTGCAGGTTGGCTAAAGGCCTGGAACTTTGATACGCGTCAGGATTATCGGGGCATGCAGCCGCATCATCAGGGGACGGTTAACGTCCTGATGGCGGATGGATCTGTGCAGGTGCTGACGGACATCAACAACGATGGATTTATTAACAACGGTTTCGACATAGGATCCGGTAATACAACCACCTATTGGACTTCCGCTGAGGTCGAAGCCGAAACATTGCAACTTGCCAGCTTCTACTCGCTTCTTTCGAAGGGAGATCAGAACTAATGAATTTATTATTCGTCCTTATTGCGGGGGTTGCTCTGAAGCCTCGCACATCCCATTTTCACAAGGAGAATCCGTTACCTAAACATATTCTTAATCGATAAAGCTTAGGCAACGCGTTGCAAGTGATACGCCAAAAGGCGTTTGCGCTGCAAGTGACGCGTCCAGAGGCGGTTGCGTTGCAACCGGGGAGCATTCAGGCAACTGAATGATTAGACACGTACATCATTCATGTATGACGGAGATGTCGTGTTTCGAAAAACAAAACAGTTGAAACATCAGGAAGAAATGGGTGACATTCCCGCCGCCTTTGATCGCAGCAACGATCAGAGGCAAACGTTAACGGAACATCACCCCATTTCTTCACACTAACAAACTCCATTCTGGACTTGAGTCCCGATTCAGTCCAGACCAAAAAAAGGAAACGCAATGTCGCGTAACAGAAACGCAGGTTTCACCCTGATTGAACTTTTGGTGGTGATCGCGATCATCGCCTTGCTGGCCGCACTCTTGCTGCCTGCAATCACTTCGGCCCGAGAGGCCGCTCGCACAGCCCAGTGCCAAGCGAACCTCAAGAACATCGGCATTGGACTCATGCGTTACAGCACATCCAGTCCGACCGGAGCTTATTGCTCAGGTGCATCCGACTTCCGTCGAGACGGGTGCATGGACACCTACGGCTGGGTTGCTGACATTGTCAACAGCGGCAATGGGAACATGAACGAGTCTCTTGACCCAAGCAATCCACTGCGTGGCTCAGAGAAACTCAATGACCTGTTGGGTAAAGATACAACCGACAACAAAGACGGCGCGCCCTTGGCACGCCTCAGCACGGGTGTCTGCGGAGAGTCAGCGTGGAGCGGAGTCGCTGGCACTGACGCGACAGCCTACTTCGGCGGCACTGAGGTGAATACCGCCGAACGAGCTGAACTGGTGTCACGGCACTTCGTGACCAATGGCTACAACACAAACTACGCAGCCAGCTGGCATTTGGTCCGAGGCATGGTCCGCACCACGTTCGATAACACAACAACCCCAATCTCCCTGCTCACTGCGGCATCGGGTGGGTTCAAAGGACTTAGTGGAACCACTGGCCCCCTGCGAGAGCCCACCATGGCCAAATCGCGTCTTTCCAGCAGCAACATCGGCATGATTGGCTGTGCAGCTCCTGGGGATATCGACGAGGCGATTCTTTCACAAACCATCGGGCACGGTCCTAGTGGCAAGTGGGCCAAAGGCACCGATGACTCGGTAGAATACATCGCGGCCGGTTCCCTTCTTACAGAGGCTTTCAATGATGGACCAGCTTATGTTGACACAGCTTCCTCGAACAAGCAGATCAACCTGATTGGCAACAGCGCGAACCTGATGACGCAAATTTCTTGCGAGCGGGCCCAGCCGACCACAGCATCCTGTCCCGCCCCAACTGGTCCCGGCAGTGGCAACAATATTTACCTTCAGGACACGCGCGACTGGTACGCGATCCACAAAGGATCCTGCAACATCTTGATGGCAGATGGCAGCGTCAAATCATTTCAGGATCTCAACAGTGACGGGTTCCTGAATCCAGGATTCGATATTGCTGACGGCCTTACTGACCTTGAAATCAGTGGTGTTGGCTACGCTGACGACCGCCAAGAAATGGCCACAGACCAGTTCTTCGGTGGCATCTTCATCGACGATGCGTACTTCAAGGGTGCGTTCGAGTGATCGCCCCAGGCAGCTAGTTAAATGAAATTGGCATGCTCTTATGCCAACAACGGACCCCTTGCAGTTCCATCACTGCAAGGGTGTTTCCATTACTCAATACACACAGCACGACAAGCATCAAAAACATGAGCCCTTCATCGAAACGCACGATTTTAATTATGGGCAGCTTAGCGGCAATGATCACCGCGGCTTCGGGAGTATGTTTAAGCGTGCAGTACAAACCCTACGGAGTCCCGGATGTTTTGCGTGCAGAGTATGAGAGGAAGATCGCCGTCCTCAAAGAGCGTGAATACCTTTTCCAGCATGCAGACAAACTCAGTGAAGCGATCGCCTATATGCCAGCTACAACTCATGACTTTGGCATGATGGATCCACATGGCACCTCGTCTCACCAATTTGAGATCCACAACAGGGGCTCTGCTCCTCTGGCACTGAAGATGGGAACAACTACATGCAAATGCACAGCAGGCAAATTGGGATCCAGCTTGTTACAACCGGGTGATCATACAACGGTCGAACTTACCTGGAATGCAGGCTACAAAGTCGACGATTACGAACAGTCAGCTTTTCTGCTTACCAACGACCCAACTTTGCCAGAAATAGAAATCAAGGTCAAAGGGGAAATTAAAGGTGAGCTCCTGATACCCGAGGCAATTACTTTTCCACAAACCAATCTTACTGAAACAACCCACGCACGCTTCGTGGTCTGCAGTCAGGTATGGACAAACTTCGAAGTGGAAAACATCGAATGTGCGGCAGAGGATTTCACATGGCATGTCGAACCCTTAGATGAGAGCGACCCGAGACTGGCAGACAAGCAGTCGGCCCATGCCGTGGAAGTTCATGTATTCACAAAGCCCCTGGAACATCGCAAATTTTCTGGCAACATGGAATTACGTGTACGTTCAGAAGACGGCACAAAAACAGTGACACGCACAGTCACCTACTCAGGAAAAACTCGTTCTCCCATCAGTTTTTACAGCCGAGACATCCACTTTCAGGATGGACTCGACATCGGAACACTCACGAACAACAAGTCGCATCAATTCAATCTTGTCGTGAGAACCAGCGGCGACGCATCTCGCAAAATCGAAGTACTCGACGTTGAGCCAAAAATCATCAGTGCAACGCTTACGCCACTGAGAACACCGGGGAACTACCGGTTGAGCCTGAAGATTCCTCAAGATAGCCCAACAACGATTTTCAATATGCCCGAGAAACATGGGTACGTCCAAGTCGGTGACCCCTCGGACAAGAACCAGTTCTCGAACTGGTTTCCAATCCACGGTGCGATTGTCGAGCTAAGCAAGTAATCCAGCAGTTTTACTACAGGGAACTACCATACATCACAATGAGTTCGCCGCAAGAAATCGCTCAGCCAACAAGTTACGTCTGTGGTAACTGCAAAACCGAAAACACTGCAAACACAAAATTCTGCGAGGGCTGCGGTCACCATCTCACGGAACCGTGCAACGCCTGCAGCAAAACGGTTGGACTCTCCCAAAAATTCTGTGGTAAATGTGGCACCAACTTGGAGAAAGCCAATCAGGAACGTTATGAACAATACGAAAAAAGTCTGGTAGAAGCGGTTAAACAAACGAAACTTCATGAGTATGAACACGCGTTGGCCCTGATACAGAATCTCAGCAACCTCAATGACTATCGTTTTCGATCCGTAGCTGAGCAGGCTGCGATTGCGGCACGCAAGATTGAAGATTTGCGTGACCGAACCGCAGAAGATGCCCAGAGACGGATCAGCGAAGCAAAGAAAGCGTCAGAAGAAGATGACAATGCGAAAGTGGTCAGCCTGCTGGAAAACGTGCCAAGCGCGCTGCGGGACCGTAAAGTCGAAACCATCCTTCAAAGGGCGAGGACAAAAGTAAATGAAACAAGAATTCTTCAGGATGATCTTCGAACTGCTATCAGTGAAAAAAACTGGCTTTTGGTCGGTGGTCTTCTTCAGCAATTACTTGACCGGTATCCGCAGGAACTGCGTTACAAGGAACTCGCTCAGAAAGTAAGCGAGAAACTGGTGCGCAACGCCAAAAGCAGTGCAGTAAAAGGAAATTTCGGTTCTACACTGGAATCCCTCAGTGCAGTACCAACCCATGCCTCAACCGAAGAACTGCAAAAACTGGTCATCTGGGCCAGCAAAGCTGAGTGGTATGCCGATCAGGTAAAACGGGAGCCATTTGCGACCCCCGTACTAGGGCGAATAGCTCTGGCGTATACAAAATCGGCGCCCAAACTTCAAAGTGCAGAGGTGGATGCCAAAGAACTTGCGTCGCTGCTCCAATCACATCAAAGCGCAAGTCGCTGCCCGCTGCCACGCTGGAAACCCTCCAACAAGAGCTGGCTAGGAGGAGATTTTTTACTGCTGGGCCTGCCGCAAATGCATGACCTTGGGAAACACGAAGCGTTCAGGGCCAATCCAGGACAGCTAAATGTTGCTGTTGGTCTGGCGTTACAAGGCCTGGGACATGGACGTATTAACTGCCACTTCACTTCCAAAAAGAAAAAGCTCCTTGGATCCAGACGCAAAAAGCCTACGCGTTGCTGGGGACTGGACATCGGCTCAGCAGCCATCAAAGCAGTTTTACTAGCAGAAAAGGATGGCCGGCTCACAATCATAGATTCTTTTTTTGATCCTCTGCCCACCCCAACCTGTCGCAAGTCTGCTGAAACCACCGCACCAGCTACTTTGCTGCTCCCTGCTCTGATGAAATTCGCACGAGAAAAACTTACGGACGACACGAGTGTTTGGGCCGGGTTTCCATCCACTGAGACCGTGACTCACTTCGTTTCCATTCCATCTGTGAAGGAAAAACTGACACAACAATTACTTGACAAGGAAATTTCGCAGAAAGTGCCACTTTCCAGAGAAGACATTGAAGTCGCTCAATGGATTGGGGAAGCAGATCCGGAGAATCTGAAAGGCAGACCGGTAACACTTTCTATCGCGCGAAAAAAATACCTCACTGATTATATCGACACACTTTCAACAGCCGGAATTAACATCAGTGGTTTGCAATGCGATGCTCTTGCATTGATTAACTTTGCCACTTTCGAGTTTAGTGAGCTAGCAGAGCTCGGCGGAAACGATCAAAAATCAAGCAGCGAAAAAGAAGACGCAATCGCTTTCCTCAGTTGCGGAGCTTCATCTACAACGTTGCTGGTTGTTTCGCGGCGGATCCATTGGTACTGGACCATGGAAAGAGGCAGCGAAGCAGTGAACTCTCTCATCGCCAGACATGCGAAAGTGACCCTTGAAAAAGCTGAGGATCTTAAACGCAATCCAACTGAACTTGCAGATCCTGCGAGTCAATACGCAATGGTAGAAAAAAGCTTTCTGGTAATCCGTGCCAGGCTTGAAGTAGCGTTGCGAGACATGCTGAAGCAAAACGATCAAGTCGACATCACATCGACATGGTGCATGGGCGGTGGCAGTCTTACTCACCAATGGATGCGTCTTATAGCGGCACAGGAGGAATCATCATGACCTATTGCATCAACGCCTACCCCAACTTTCGCTTTTTCCACGCAGCCCTCCTGATAGTGGTGCTTGCTCTTGGCTGCATGCCCGGCTGCCGGGGACCAAGCCAAGAGGAAATGCTCATGCGTGCGGCCCAACGCCGACGTTCGCCAGAGCCTGAAGAAACAGCACAAGCCGAGGCAACCAGCAAGGACGAAGCGAACGCCCCGCAAGACGAGGAAAAACCCAGCACGGATCAACCGAGCTCGCTTGCCGCAGCCAGCATTAGCGTTACTCCAAGCCCACAGGCAGATCAACCAGCAGGAGAGGCACCTGCTACCTCGCAGACAAAGCCCATGTTTTCAATAAGCCCTGTTGAAGCGAGACAACCGAGTGAAGCACTTGACAAAACCGAACGACGCAAGGTCGCGCAACGCAATATCGAAACAGTTGCAAACGCATTGCAGCAGCACTTTGCGGACACGAAACGACTTCCGCAGTCCTACAAAGTAAACTCAAACCAACTTCCTACTCTCTCTTGGCGAGTCGCTGTGTTGCCATATCTCGGGCACGAAGATTTGCACCAACAATTCGATTTTTCAAAACCATGGAACGTCGAGCCTAACAAATCACTGCTGAAATACATTCCAGACGCCTATGTTTCGCCTGAGCGTTTTGACACCAATACAAATTTCCTGCTACCCGCGGGTGAGAACTTCATCTTCGGCGAGAATCGCGTTCCTCGAGAAAAAACCGTTGAAGATGGCATGGGCAACACAATCATGCTGTTCGAGGTGAACGATGATCACGCAGTGCCATGGACAAAGCCAGCCGACTTGAATGCAAACAACAGTGAGGAACTAATCGCAGCAATAGGCGGGCTACGCGAAAACGGCACATTTGCTGCGTGGGCTAACGGGCTCCCAGTGCTGTTATCGAACACATTGAGCAGCGAAAAAATATTCCATGCTACAACTCATGAAAGAGGTGAAGCATTTCGGGCTGGTGACATCCACCGTGAAATTACCGAAAGCGTACCGCCAACTGTCAATTCGGTTGCTGGCCCAAAAACCGCGTCAAAAAGCAAGCTGAAGTCAAGTGCCATTCTTGGCAATCCAACCGCGAGACTCTCTGTTCCCAAAGCAGGCGACATTGTCGAAGCACAAGACAAACTGAGAAAAATCTACACTGACAAACTACGAACTGCAAAGGAAAGATCAGATAAGAGCAAACTAGCACGGACAATGCTGACCGACGCGGCAAAAGTACGCATGGATCCAACCGACGCCTACGTGATGCAGACGGCAGCCATGCGTCTGGCTCTTGAGGCAGTCGATGTTGACTTATTGATTACCGCAATCGACCAACGTGTTGCCCAGTTCGAAGTTGACCCTTATCTGGAAAATGTCAGCTGGCTGCAACAAATTTCAACGGGCAGACTCAAACGCGATAAGACAAAGGTTCACAGTAAGCGACTTTCACAACGCGCCTTACTGGTCGCATATATCGGAATCATCGAAAATGATTTTGCTCAGGCAGCGAAAATAGTTGGAATCGCGTTTCAATTCTCGAGTAAAGACAACGAGGAACTACTGCCTCGCTTGATGAATAAATTGAAAGCTTCGCTGATCACTGCCGAAAATAAATTTACAACAGCGTTATCCAATCTAGATGCCTATCGGAAAAATCCAGATGATCAGGAGACGGCGGCGGCGTTCGGGATGTTTCTCTGCTTTACCAAAGGGGACTGGGTTACCGGATTGCCCCTCCTGCAAAAAGGGAATAACGAAGTACTGCGGGAAATGGCTCGCGAAGACCTGCAACGAGGGTCAGACCCTGACCCGCAAGTACACGCACAGCTCGCTGACATGTGGTGGGATTTGGGTGAACGTGCGAAGTCGACAACCTATCGGCAGCCATGCCGCGAGAGGGCTCTTCACTGGTACTTGCAGGCATACGAACTGCTACCCGATTCGCTTGATCGCATTCATGTCAAGAATCGTATCGAAGAAGCAGAAGCACATGAGGGGGGAAACCCAATTGCCCTGTGCCGTCATCTAGCCCGCGAACTGAGGGTTGACCTATCAAATGCTCGTCTGCAAATCACTCCTAACGTACGCCTTCGAGAAAATGATGATCATTGATTGCGTCATCGATTCTTGACTCGAGTCTGCAGTAACGACTTGGTTCTCGATTACAAATGGAGTGAACTAGATTCACTAGGGGTTCCTCCAGTCACCAGGCTCTTCTGCTGGTCAACTTGGTCTCTAATCAATTCAGAGATCGGTAATAGTGATCCAAAAAATCCTGCAACGGCAAAGCAAAGGCTTGTGATGCACCGCGACGATGTATAAGGTCTCGGAAGTTTGAAACCTGAGACCTTGCCAGGAATGATTCATGAGTTCCGCAGATCCCAATCAGCCCATCGCTCCGTTCCCGACTACTGGCCGGATTGCTGCGTTTGATTACGGAACAGTTCGCATTGGCATCGCCATCTGTGACCCAGACAGGATTCTGGCGAGCCCACTTGAGGTTCATCCAGCAGCGAACTGGCAAAACGATGGTGATTACTTCCGGTCGCTGATCAAGTCAGAGAGAATCGTTGGTATCGTCGTTGGACTTCCCATCCACTGCGATGGAGGAGAAAGTGAGAAAAGCAAGGAAGCGAGAGAATTCGCGAAGTGGCTGGCTGCCGAGACTTCGCTACCCGTGCGAATGTTCGATGAACGATTCACCACGGCGGACGCAAATCGACGGATCGGCGGAAATCTCACCCGAACGAAGAAAAAACAACGTGTCGACGCAATCGCTGCGCTGGTTTTGCTGGAAGCATTCATCGAAGCCTGTCGTTACCGACAAGCCGTAGCTGGCGAAGCCCTCAACTCAAACCCGGATGGCGAAAGCCTAGATGCGTGAACGACAGATGGTGAAGCATGAGCCTCTGTCAAACGTCCAAAACATCGGTCTTTCGCTCGCCAGACTCAGATATTAGGCAGCGGTATCACCACCAATTTGTCCATCAGATCTGCGAATTGCTCTTCTGGTTCACGGCGACGGTGAATTGTCTTAACTACACTCCAACCAGCCTTAACCCACATCACACGGCGTGAGATTTCAGTATTGGGCAGGTAGTGTACAACCCGCTCTCGGCCATTTTCATGAGTTTGGGTGGAGGTTGCCAAGTCAGATCGGAATGTCAAACATCAGCGGCCTCACTGGAACTGAGGTACCCCGCAAGGGGCTGCGGGTTCGAGTCCCGTGTCCTCCGCTTAGGCAGATTGCAGTAAATGCGGTCTGCCTTTTTTTTTAAAAAAATTTCTAGATTTGGCAATCCGACGTTTTGACTCGTTGCGAGCCATTTCGCCGCCCTTGTGCACCGTTTTTGCAGCATCTCGTTGGTTGGCTCGATCGTTGATTTCTCGGCGGGTATTTGGATGGATTTCAAGCAAGTGGCAGCCCTTCAGAAATCCTCTTCCGTCGTTAAAAGTTAATGCCGCAAGGCAATCGATGGCGTCTTCGCCGGTCAAGCTATTACGAAATAGATCGGAAACTCATGGGCCAATCTCAGATCCCCTACTAAATCGCATCGCGTGAAAGAACTTCGGCGAGGGCTGCAAGCCGTCTCGACTGATGATTTCAGGAACGTTGCCCGGCCGTTGGCAGACTTTTCCGAATTTAACGATTGCATGAATTGATACTGCTCGGGCGTCCTGGGGAACGAGATTGGACGATACCGAAGACACATGTCGTTAGCGTGATACCGCATGTATTCGTATTGCGTCCTGGGTGCCGCCTGTCAAAGTTCAAGGATGAACGAAATGTTTCGTCAGTCGCTAAGGCCCATAGTTTGGCTGCTCATGCTCCAACTTGTAGGCGCTTCTACAGGGTGCCGTTCACGAGGGCACACGTGTGATAATCGATACAGGCAGGTTTCGTACGAGTACGTGAGCGCGCAAAAAAAACCTGCTTACGCGATTGCCGCTGCAAATCCTGTCGCACACGACTTGGCCGGCCCACATCCCGTGCAGGAATACATCTATGCTGGTCTGCAACAAAACTCAGAGATCCAAGAAGTTCGATTGATGGTCGAATCATTAGCCAATCGAGTGCCTCAAGCGGCTTCCTTGCCAGATCCAATGCTTGGTGCGACCGCGTTTCCTTCGCCTATCCAAACGGCATCGGGCGAACAGGAATTCGCGCTTTCAATGAATCAGAAAGTTCCGTGGCGAGGGAAACTTGTAACAAAAGCCGGCATTGCCGAGGAGGAGGTCAATGCGGCTCGTGCTCAGTTGGCAGCTGTCGAGCTCAAAGTCGTGGAGCAGATCAAAAATGCCTACTTTCAGTTGTATTTCGTTCAGCAAGCTAGTGAGATCGTTGAAGAGGATAAAAAGCAGCTCAAACGCATCGAGAACATCGTTGATCAAATGTATCGCGTCAAACGCGAAGTGACACAACAGGATCTACTGCAAGTCCAGGTCGCATTATCTCGCATCGATTCCGAGTTGGTTCAGCTTCAACAACAAAAAGAAAGTGCCCAGGCTCGACTTGCCCGCCTCTTGCACGTTTCACCGGAAACGAAACCGGAAGCTCTGGATAGCCTGCCGCCGGAACAAACCGTGCAAGACATCCAGCAGCTTTACGAATTGGCCATTCGGTCTCGACCGGAATTGCACGCCCAACTGGCAATCATTCAGCGTGATCGAAAAGCCAAATGTCTGGCTGAATTGCAGGACTATCCAGATATGACATTTGGGTTTAACTGGATCTCAACCTCCAGTGATGGAATCAGCCCTTTAGCAAATGGTGATGATGCATTCATGTTGACGCTGGGAGTGAATTTACCCGTGTATCGAAAACGGCTGGACGCTGGTGTTCGAGAAGCTCAAACTCGAGCACTTTCGAATGCTCGAAAATATGATCGTTTGAAAGACGAAACAATGGAGGGGGTTGCTGACTTGTTTGCGAAAATCAAAAGTCAGCAAGAGTCGGTTCGTTTATTACGCGATGATATCATTCCAAGGCAACAGCTGGCTTTTGATCAATCACGAGATGCTTACCGAGTCGGCAAGGTTGACTTTCTGCAGATGATTGATAACTGGCGACAGTTGCTTCGTTATCACATTCAGGAAAAGCGATTCGAAACGGACTTGCAACAGACACTCGCCGCATTGGCCCGCCAAATTGGCGATTTTGAAGTGCCGAGAGTCGTCACACAGGGGCAACTCCAGCCGGAACAGAATCGTCAAGATCTCAATGGTAATGATGATTCAACGAATGAAGACGGGAATTGAAGCATTTCCCGAAGCGATAAGGATTCAGACATGGTCTTTTTAGGACGATTGATTTGCCTGCTGCCGTTGGCTGCACTGGTTGGCTGTGCCACCGACTATCATTGCTATTCCTGCGGTCAGGTAAGATGTAGTTATTGTCCTCCAAATCCTATTCCGTATTCGGTGTCGGAACCGCGCAACTGCAAAGACTCGATCGGACAGACATATCTGGCAACCCCGCGAGCAGGAGTTGCATTAGCCGATTCAGTGCAAAATTCGCCAGATCACGATTATTATTCAGTTGGCCCCGGAAAATAGCCGGAAATTCTTTCCCGTTTTTTTCCGGCAAGGCTATTATGGAAAATACTACTCTTGACGGGGTTTCCAAGATGTTGAATCATCCGAATCGGTACGGATAGATGTTTTAGTCGCCAGCCAGGCAAGTAGCGGCACATTAAAGTGGTTTCATTCAAGACTGTTCAGAACTTAGCGTGTCAATTCATGACATGGTCCGCCATGTACATGTTGTTGGTGCATCCAGTTGGGGTGCAAGGAGCAGATTGCGGATGTTCGACAGCTCACGAAGTCTCGATGCTCACCTGTTGCCACGGCAGTGACACTTGCTCCGGCTCTACCCAAACGTCATGCTGTTCAAGCACGTCGTCTTGTTGCAGCACAACGAATAGTAGCGATAAGTTGCCTTGCAGTTGTGGTGGCAAATGCCAGTGCGGCGCTCAAGATGGCAAGCAGTCACCGAATCCCGTCATTCCTGTTAATGATTTGACAAGCCAGCAAACCCAAATTCTCGCGTTGGCTAATCAGGCAATCTCGGTAATTGATGGCACAAGCTTTGGCGACGATTTTCCGCAAGCGGAATCCGCAAGCCCTCTCTCTTTTTCGGCGCTGCAAAAATGCGTCTTTCTCTCGCGGTTTACGTGTTGATACTTAAATCGACTGCATAACCGCGCGCTGATCCGACTGCAATTTTGTGCTGTCCTTGTGCGTTGGTCACGTCATTTCATTCAATTTCACTGTGTTCAATGACCAGATCAGAATTCTGGCTCCTGCGTACATTGAACTCAATCGCGAGAAGCTTTATGAGTGAGATATCACAAAACGAATCATCAGAATCAAAAACTAAAAAACGTAGCTATAGCAACGGCCTAGTTCGGTTTACAGGCTATTGGTTCAAGCTGATCACGCAGCCAGCTCTCACAATTGTGTTCGTTTTAGGTTTGGCATGGCTATTTGGATATGCACAGCGAAACTTCAACTGGTTCAACGATGCAGCAACCAGTGTCGCCGGAGCGAAAGCGAAAGAAGATTCGCTCTATGCATGTTCCATGTTGTGTGTCTTTGTAAAAGCACCCGGCCGATGCCCTGTTTGTGGAATGGAATTACAGGAGATTGAGGTAAAGGGCGATCCGAAAGACATCTTTGGAGTCACCATTGACCCGAATGCGCGGAGGCTGGCGAACATCAAAACAGTTGCCGCCCTTAATCTTCCAGTGTCAAAGGAAATTGAGGTGCTGGGTAAGATCGCTTATGACGAAACAAGTGAGTCAACGATTTCAGCTTACGTGGACGGCCGAATCGTAGATTTGCTCGTTGATTTTACCGGTGCCCAAGTAAAAAAAGGCGGGCCGCTGGCTGTGCTTTACTCTCCCGATCTGTATGCAGATCAAGTTGGCTTGTTAAGCGCGAAGAAATTATTGGAGGAAAGCTCCTCTTCCAACGAACGTACCATCGCCTCAAATCGACGACTCTACGAAAGCGCTCGTCGTCGACTTGTTGAATTTGGTTTGCCGACAGCGCAGGTCGACGAAATCGAGAAACGAGGTGAGCCGGACAGCAATATTCAGATTGTGGCTCCGATGTCCGGGACCGTTGTTGAAAAACTAGTGAAGAAAGGAGATTACATCAAGACAGGCATGCCTATCTTGAAAGTGGCTGATCTGTCGAAAGTCTGGTTGATGCTGGAAATGTTTCCTGAGGATAGCTACAACTTGCAACTTGGACAAAAGGTGACCATTACCATTCAGTCACAGTTAACGCAGAAGTTCGAAGGTACGATTTCGTTCATTGACCCAATGGCTGATCAGAAAACCAATACGGTCAAAGTTCGCGTTGAGATTCCCAACGAAGCACGCTTGATCAAGATTGGCGATTTTGGCAGGGCGAAGATCAAAACCAACCATGCCGCTGACCAGGATATAGTTGTTGTTCCCCGGGAATCCGTGCTGATCAACGGGTCTGATAGTATCGCGTACGTGGAAACGGAACCAGGCCGGTTTGAATTTCGAAAAGTGACGATCTCCGAAATCATGGGCGAAAAAATTTCGCTTTCATCGGGTATCAAGCCCGGCGAACTGGTCGCTGCGAGTGGTGTTTTCATGCTGGACTCGACGTTCAACATCCAGGGCAAGGTCTCATTGATCGACCCAAATAGAGCGGCTCGAAAAAATCAGGCAAAATTGGCAGAAGGTGAAGAAGCCAGAGAAATCGAAGAAGCGTTTTCCAGTTTGAAAGCCGAAGACAGAACACTCGCGGAAGAACAGGTTGTATGTCCAGTCACGGAAGTCAAGCTGGGTTCGGCTGGAATGGGGACACCGATCCGAGTTGAACTACCCGAACGCGATATCATGATCTGTTGTGAGGGCTGTCGAAAAAGACTGGTTGCAGAACCGAAAAAGTATTATGCGATTCTGGACAAGTATCAAAGCGATGCACCGACTGAGGAGGAACAAGCGGAGATCGAAAAGTCCTTTGCTTCACTAACTCCTGACGATAGAAGGCTGGCTGAAGAACAAGTAATTTGTCCGGTTGCCGAAGTCCATCTCGGTACATTGGGTATGGGAACGCCCATCCGTGTCGATGTGAATGGCACTCCTGTCATGATCTGCTGCGAGGGCTGTCGTAAGAGCTTGCTTCAGAATCCTGAGAAGAATTTTCAAATTCTGAAGGACTTTCACGAGGGCAAAAGTAAAACGTCAGCGTCAGGATCAGAAAATGATCCCTCACCAACTGAGCTCCCACAAATGGAGCTTCCACGGATGGAGCTTCCAAAAATGGATTTGCCTCAGATGGATTTGCCACAGCTGGAGTTGTCCAAGTGATCAAATTCATCGTCAACTTCTGCGTTCGAGAGAGGCTAATTGTCCTGCTGGTCACCCTGGCAACAATCGCATTTGGTTGGTACTCGTTCCGTCAGGTACCCATCGACGCGATTCCAAACGTCAGCGAGAACCAGGTTATTGTGTTGACCGAATGGCCGGGGCGAAGCCCAAAAGACGTCGAAGATCAAATCACCTATCCGCTTTCGGTAGCCTTGCAGAACGTCTCCGGTGCAGAAAGTGTGCGTGGCAAAAGTATGTTTGGGTTTAGCTTCGTCCAAGTCACCTTCGCGGATTCGGTTGACTTCGAATGGGCTCGATTACAAGTCTCTGTTCAATTGACATCTGCTATCACGCTGCCGCCTGGAGTCAGCCCGGTGCTAGGACCCGATGCGACCGCGTTGGGTCAGATTTACTATTACGTCCTTGAGCCATCCGCTGGGATGGATTTGGCCGAAGTGCGCAGTAAGCAGGACTATGTCATCAAATATGCATTGCAGAGTGTTGATGGCGTTGCGGAAGTGGCTTCCATCGGGGGCTATGTCAAACAATATCAAATCGAAATAGATCCCAACAAACTCCGAATTCACGATTTGACTCTTTCGCAAGTTTTGATGGCAGTGCGCAATTCAAACATCGACGTCGGTGCAAAAACTATCGAAGCCAGCGGCATGGAGTATTTGGTTCGTGGGATTGGTTTTATTGGTGCTGGAAAGACCAATGCAGAAACGATCCAACAAATTGAAGAAACAGTTGTCGCGACTAAGGAAAGCCTGCCGATCACTGTTCGCGAAGTTGGAGACGTACAACTGGGGCCGGACTTTCGTCGTGGTGCACTTGACTGGAATGGCGGCGAAGCGGTTGGTGGCGTCGTCGTAATGCGGTACGGCGAAAATCCGCGGCAAGTCATCGCGCGAGTCAAGGAGCGAATCAAGTCATTGGAGCCGGAGCTGGGTGGTATCAAGATTCACGGTGTTTACGATCGAACTCAGCTTGTCGATGAAACGGTCGCGACGCTGACAAGAGCACTGGTACAGCAAATAGCAATCACCATCGTCGTCATCGTTCTGTTTCTGTTACATGTCCGAGCTAGTCTCGTGGTCGCGACAACGCTTCCGATCGCTATCCTGATGTCGTTTATCGCGATGAACACGTTTGGAGTCGAAGCGAACATCATGTCGTTGGCGGGAATTGCCATCGCGATCGGAACGATGGTCGACATGGGAATCATTATTTCCGAGAACATTTTCCGAGGTGTCGCGGAATGGGAAAGCGAGGGTCAACCGGGGGGCGATGACGGCAGGCTGAAACGAATTGGCGAGATGACTCATGAGGTTGCTCCCGCTGTCATCACGGCGGTATCCACCACAATAATCAGCTTTCTTCCAGTGTTCTTTTTAACTGGACGGGACTATCGACTGTTCTCTCCACTCGCATGTACAAAAACATATGCCCTGGTCGCCAGTTTGATTGTAGCTTTGTTGCTCGTTCCTCCGCTGGCAAGACTTTTGCTCAAAAACGCAACAGGTAAAGGTTGGAAAGCAACGTTTGCTGCGATCGTATTTGGTGGATTGATTGCTGCGCTAGGAAACTTTGTTTGGCACGACAGGGTCGACCAAATAGCCTCGTTGGTCAATGACTTGACCAATCTGAACCTGAGTGGTGTTTTTGTCACGAGCACACTTAGCTTGATTGCTGCTGCCTTGGCATTTGTAATGCTTTGCGAACGATTGCGATCGGTTGACGAGAACTTGGTTGCCAGATTTGTCAACTTTTTGTATGAGCCGATGTTGCGATTTTTCCTCCGATTCAAAAAAACCTTTTTGGTCATTCCGATACTGATTGTATTTTTTGGACTGGGAGCATGGATTGGACTGCCGAGAATTCTAAGTCCGATTGATCAATGGGCTTTGAGAAATCTGGGCGCAGACTTCAATGGTTCCCAGCAATATGTTGACTTCAAGCATACGTTCATCGGACTTTCGACGGATGATTGGATCGCCCTCGATGAAGGAAGCTGGTTCTATATGCCTTCCTTGTATCCGGCGGCCAGCCTTTCGCAGGCGATGGAAACGCTGCAGACCCAGAACGCGATGATCCGACGGATTCCAGAAGTCGCTGATGTTCTGGGAAAGATCGGGCGAGTCGAATCGGCTCTTGATCCAGCACCGGCAGCGATGATTGAAACCTATGTCATGCTCAAACCTCGTGAACAGTGGCGCAGCGGGATGACCGAAGTAAAGATCTGGAACGCAATTAATGAGCTGTCAACGCTGCCTGGAATCACCAGTGCCGACAGGCTCCAGCCGATTGAAGGCCGCGTCGTGATGCTGCAGAGCGGTATCAAGGCTTCGATGGCGATTCGGATTTACGGGGACTCGCTCGATCAATTGGCCGATGCGGCTGAAGCGGTAGCGGAGAAAGTCAAACAACACCCCATGGTCAACGCGGACACGGTAAGCCCTGATATCGTTCTTGGCAAACCGTACGTCGAGTTCGAAGTCGATCGCACCGAATCAGCTCGGTATGGCATGACTGTTCGTGACGTTACTGAGATTATCGAATCAGCCCTGGGTGGCAAGAAAGCGACCACCACGGTAGAAGGCCGAGAGCGTTATGCCATTCAAGTTCGGTACCAACGACGCTACCGCGATGACATCGACGAGCTGGCAAATATCCCGGTGGTGACGAACACCGGGGATGAAGTACCACTGGGTCGCTTGGCATCCGTCAAGACAACTTGGGGGCCGGCAGTCGTAAACAGCGAAGACGCCAGACTGGTGGCACATGTTGCGTTCGCTCCACGGCAAAGCATGGGACCGTTGGATACGGTCGGTCGCGTAATGGAATCGCTCAACAACGCCCGTTCGTTGGGTGAACTTGACTTTCCTGAAGGAAACTTCCAGCTGGAAGCGGTTGGTTCATTCCAAAATCAGATCGAGGCCAATCGGCGTCTATTGATCATTATTCCGATCGTGTTGTTATTGAATCTCTTCATTATTTACTTGCAATTCCGTCGCCTTCCCTTGTCGATGATCGTATTTGCCGGCATTCCTGTCGCATTCGGTGGCGGAATGATAGCACTTGCCATCTCCGATGTGCAGCTGAATACAGCCGTGTGGGTTGGATTCATCGCCTTGTTTGGCATCGCAATTGATGATGGCGTTGTTATTGCAACTTATCTTGATCAGATATTGAAGAATCGTCGGATCAGCAGCATCAATGATATAAGGAACGCTGTTGTTGAAGCTGGGCTCAAGCGAATTCGCCCTTGTTTGATGACCACCCTCACAACCGTTATCGCACTATTACCAGTGCTGTTGGCCACCGGACGAGGAGCGGATGTAGCTCGTGTCATGGCAATCCCTGTATTCGGCGGAATGTTGGTTGAACTCATCACTTTGTTTGTCGTGCCGGTTGTCTATTGCGGATTTCTTGAGTTCAAGATGAACGCAGGTCTGAAGGACAATCTGTTTACGGTTGTTAACGAGGAGGAGGTAGCTGCCGCATAGAAACTCAGCTGAGAACTTCTGTAAGTCTTCCGCAGTCGTTGACTGTTAACCACAGACATCAAAAATTAACTCTGTATTTTTTAGGTGAGAAATATGAAAACTATCGTTACCTTGGCCGTTGCATGTTTTTTTACAAGTCAGTCATTTGCCCAAGCACAGTCCGCTTCGCTAACTGATACCGACAATCTGCAGATCGCTGTACAAAAAATCTGTCCGGTATCTGGCGAAGAACTCGGCTCAAAGGGTGACCCAATCAAAGTTAAGGCTGGTGAGCAAATAGTGTTCCTTTGTTGTAAGGGCTGTCAGGACAAACAACTTGAAGCAGAAAATTGGAAGACCATTCAGGCTCGCATGGCGAAAGCTCAAGGCACTTGCCCCATCATGAAAAAAGAAGTTGATTCGACCATGAAGTCCACGGTGGTTCAGGGCCAACAGATTTTCGTTTGCTGTCCACCTTGCATTCCCAAGATTCAAGTCGATCCAGAGAACACGATCAAGCATGTGAAAGAGTCTTACGTGAAATTTGTCGCTGCCGAACGGCAGGCTGCAAGTGACCAATGGCACATCAAGGCTCAAGTTATTTGTCCCGTGTCAGGTCAAAAACTTGGTTCGATGGGCACACCGGTCAAAGTCAAGGTCGGTGCTTCAGAGCATGCATTCCTTTGTTGCAAGGGTTGTGTAGGCAATGAATTAAAAGCTGATCACTGGGCGACCATCCAAGCGAATCTGGCAAAAGCTCAAGGTGTTTGCCCAGTCATGGGCAAGCCTGTTTCGGCAGATATGAAATCAACGGTTATCAACGGTCGAAAAATCTTTGTTTGCTGCCCTCCATGTATTAAAAAAATTGATGCCGCTCCAACAGAATTTGTAGCCAAACTTGACTCTCAGATCGCCAACGGTGGCAAAGCCCTTTCAAAATAAAATGGTCGCGTTGATCATTCAGCCAGCAAAAGGCAATGAGCTTGACGGGTAACTCGGTGTTGGCGACATTCACCGAGTTGTACTTTGCATTTCCGCCAGCAGCCAAGCCTCATCGAATGAGAATTGCCTGGTGAGACTGGACTTCGCTTCGATGATGGGTCGCTTATCCGGATACACGTTTTTTTCTTTTTCGACTAAATCGCGATGATTTAAACCAGAGAAAAAATCCGGACAAAACTGTGGCCAGGCCGAAAATTGAAAAGGTTTTAAGCAACCAGTGATTGAAGTTGTCACGCCCTTGGTAGTCCATTGTGTGCAACATCCAAAAGAAATCAAAACGACGCCATTGTTTGTTGCGACGCGTCGTAACGACTCCACGGTTGGCGGACACGTAAATCGCGGTGTCTGATGGATGCTCCAATACAACGCGATAGGCCGGCAGTTCCTTACCTCGATACTCCGAATGCGCACCAACAGATTCGATCCACTCGACTGACCGAACTTCGACATCATCAGCAAAGTCGTTTTGGGCAACCCGCTTCGCTGTGTCCACGCCGATTGGCGAGATTTTATTGCCCGTCGCAGCATCTACAAGAGCAAAAAAATGCTCATTGTGCCTCTCAAATTTTACCTCATAAACGGGGCGCCCTGCCATAGTTCTCAGTAGAATGGACACAACTGCTGAGTCGTCCGGAAAACCCAAGCTTATAGCTCGCAATATCTCGTTGTGGTTTTTGAGACTCAAAGTCGTCAAGTCTATTGACGAATTAGCTCGAATCATATGTTCTCCGCGTACCGACTGGATTGAACTCCAACTGAAAATTAGTCCACTTGATGTCCATAACAAGAGTTGCACGCCAATTACCAATCCGAGATGGCGATGAACCTTTCTCCAAGTGCGGACATTCATTGCAAACAAATCCTCTCACGAAAACAATCACAGCGCGCTAGTTTACTCGTAAAAAAGCCACTCAGCCAAGCAAGACGCAAATTGTCAAACAAAATATCTAAACAAATCGTCCTGTTAGTGCCTGAATGGTATTTGCAACGGGGAGGTCATCAAGACTTTAGACGTCTCATTTGACGCACGAACAAGTCTGCGGCTAAGCACGCGTTTCCTGCATCAGCAAGCGACCCATTTTGAGGTTCATTGCTAGGCACTCGTTGCGTGAGAAGATTGAGCCGTGCAAATAATCACTGGCTGATCGACCATAAGAACAAGGTTGGAACAGACAGTGAACTGAAAAAAGCAGACGAATACATGAAGATCCATAGGAGCAAGAAGTGTCGATTTTCGTGATGCCCGTTGGACTTGCCTCGCAACCAGTCGATAGAGTGCTTATCGCAACCTGCAACGGCATCATTCGTTCGCAACTCAAACAATTCGTTGACGCTCCCCGTCGAAGTGAGTCGCCATTAGCAATGTCGGTAAGCAGCGTTCACTGGCACAAGCTGACGCTGCTGTTCCGAAGCCACCGGCGTCCTCACCGAAATTCTCACTCGCGGCCAGCAATCCCCTTGCTGGCACGCTTAACGTGGCGATTTCACGAAGGTCGAACGCGGCTAAATAACAGGCTACCGCATCTGAATTACGCGATCACCTCACTGGAACTGAGGTGCCTCACCGGTAACTCTCGAAGTGAACGCAGCCGTACTCTCCGTTCCTGTCGTTGACCCGGTGTCGCGGGCTGCATCGCACACTTTAATTCGGCTGTGAAATGGTGGGTCCGCCACGCCAGTTGTCGGCGGACCGAATGCGTGATTCATGGGCCGGCATCGGACGGCTGGGTGGTATCAGAAAATTCATCAACCAGCTCGTCTGATCGGACATCGGGACCGCGACGCTATAGCTTGGTGCAACGACACGTAATGCGTTGAGTGAATCCATGGTTTGTTGGCTGGAAAACACCAACGGGAAACCATCGAGACAGAGGACCACATCGGCAGGAAACCCTTCGTAGCCAATCTCGTTCCGGCAGATCCCAGAGAGTCTGATCTGCGCATTGTTGATATTGAATCCGAGTCCGAACAGATCATAGGGAATATCAGCCTGCCGCTCGACCAGGCGATCCTGTAGACGAATATCGAAACCGCAATTCTGAGAGGCAGCCAACAACAGGCTGCGGCCAATCTGGCCATCTTTGGCGATGATGGAACCCGCCACGTCACTCAGTTTCGAATGAGGGTTGATCCGACATCGATCGAACTGAATCGTCGCAGTTCCACTCAGCCGGTGAGAGTTTCGTTCAAAAATACGATCGAGGGTAACGTCGTAAAACCGCGAACCCCCAAGATCGATCCACCAATGGTCGGCGTTGATCTGCCATGTCAGGGTACCCGCGAACTCAGCATTGGCGCCGAGGTTTTCCATCTGTGGTATGAAATCCGCGATGGCGGAGCAGGGCAGGGTAGTACCACGGGTGTCAAGCGACCAGTTGGTCGCAGGATGTTTGCCACTACGATCACGTCGTACCGTCACGTTGATGGGTGTGTCGTGCCGCGAGTTCGCAGGAAGACATGCAATGGTTGCTTCCACCGAATCCGCATCGGGAGTGATCCAGGCGTCCACATCCCTGAAGGTGACTGAACCACTGCGGCTATGGAGAGTGAGATCGTTAGCGGCAGCACGAACAGGCACCGCCGTTAAATCGGGCCGACATAGAAAACGTTGATGCAGCAGCTGCCAAACGCTTTGCAGTTCACGCGACTGTATTTCGGGCTGTTGAAGCAACAAAGTTACCTGATCTCCGTTGTTGACGCGTTCCAATTCCCGTACGTGGGCAATCTCGCGACCTGTCTCTGGTTCTTTGACAGTCACACCATACAATTGAAAACTCGACGGGGATGCCTGCTGAAAATCTTCGATTTCAATCACTAACCCAGTGGTGTGTGAAAGTTCTGACTCAAGGATTTGCAGTGCTCGGTGGTGATACCATGGCGTCCAAGTCACCAAAATGCAGAGGCAGGTGAAACAGGTGGGGACCGCGCAGCAGAACACGAACAACAATCTTGCGGTCGTGCGCTGTGTTCGCTCGTGCATCGTTCGTCCTCTTGGCTACTTACCAGACTCACGTGGGATCGAACCGCGTGGTATAGAGAGGCAAGGCCAGTGGGAAGGCAACCAGTTTCCGGCAATGAAATGCGATCTTAGGTTCACGGACTGATTCACCGATAGGTCGCTTCGAGGGTTTGCGGTATGTGGGAGAAATTGGCGAAACATTGGTTTCTGACAGCTTTGGCTACCAGTTTTGCGGTGGGCTATTTCTGGGCCGAAGTTTGGCAGCCCCTTCTTGACGGGCAGTTTTTACGCGGTGGGATCGTCTTCATTGTGATGTGGGCGATGAGTATCACCCTGCGAAACGAGGCAATTCGTAACAGTTGCTCACAACCGCTTCCATCATTGCTATCAATCGGGATCAACGTCTTCTTCGTTCCACTTTTGTGTTTGCCTGCGATTTATTGGCTACCGGAGCCGTTCTTTGGTGGTCTTTTCATAGCGGCCATCGTGCCCTGTACGCTGGCATCCGCATCGGTGTGGACCCGTCGCGCGGGAGGCGACGGATCGGTCGCCATGATGACGACCGTGGTAACAAACCTTGCCTGCGTGGTGGTTGCCCCCGTTGGAATTTGGTTGGTGTTATCGACTCATGCTGAGATCGATGTCGTGTGGCAGGTTGTCAAACTCTCGACCATCGTGGTCTTGCCATTATTGCTGGCCCAGTTGATGCGGAAGCTGGGTGCAGCAGATTGGGCAGATCGCAACAGGGGACGCTTATCTCTGCTGGGTCAGATGGGGATGTTGGTCATGGTGGCAATCGGGGCGGCAACGTGTGGGGCGGCTCATACTTCATCATCACTGGAAGTCACGCCGTGGCTTCTCTCGATATTGGTTTTTGTTTCAGCCGCCGGGATTCATACGTTGGCTCTGTTTTTTGGCATCCTGTTTTCCAGATCCATGGGGCTTGATCGAGGCAAACAGATTGCAGTGGCAATCTCTGGCAGCCAGAAGACGTTGATGGTTGGTTTGCAGATGGCTATTGATGGTGGGGTGAGCGTGGTGCCGATGATCGTTTACCACCTTTACCAGTTGGTATTTGACACCATGGTCGTCGATCGTTGGAAAGAGACCAGTGATCGCAGTGGTTGATCCTTCCAGGGCGATTGACCCTGTCACGATACATTTCCGACTTGGCTGCTTAATGATCTTTCAGCGTGTTGTTACACATCGACACAGGATGCTGCTGGCTGGAAGACCTAAAATCAAGCTCCATTGATGATCGTATCTGGTGGTTGGCTTTGGTCCGAAGGGGTGGTTTAACATGCTGATTCGTACTTCTCTTGTCTTCTGCCTACTGTTTCTGTTTCTGCAAGTAGTTTGTGCTGAAACCTCTTTTCAGGTTCGTGAGAAGGTTGTTTATTCAACCGTAGGCGATCGTGATCTCTTGTTGGATGCTTTTATTCCAGATACTGAGGGAACACACCCGGCAATCTTGGTCGTTCATGGCGGAGCATGGCGAAGTGGGAATCGAAAGCAGTTGAGGTTTTACGCAACCGCCTTGGCTGAGCGTGGGTTTGTTTGCTTTGCCATTGATTATCGACTTGCTCCCAAGCACAAATTCCCGGCTCAAATTGAAGACTGTCGTGCGGCGGTCAGGTGGATTCGAGAAAATGCAGCGGAGTACAAGGTCAATCCTGACCGCCTTGGAGCGATTGGATATTCAGCTGGCGGGCATCTGGTTTCATTGCTGGCAACAACGGGGCAGCCAGCGAACGTCGAGAACGGACATGTTGATACGCGTATTCAGGTTTGTGCAGCGGGCGGAGCGCCGACAGATTTCCGTTGGTTTCCAGATAACGGAAAGTGGGCCGAATTCTGGATGGGGGGTGATTTGACGTCGCAGCGGGAGAAGTTCGAAGCAGCATCTTCCGCGGCGTTTGTCGATGCGGGCGATGCACCTGTCTTCTTCTTTAACGGATCGGCGGATCGACTTGTTCCACAGGCTTGGACCAAAGCCTGTTACTTTGCTTTGAAATCGGCTGGTGTAAAAACCGAGTTTTACAGCATCGATAAGGCGGATCACATGCAAGCTGCTGCCCATTCCAAAGCACTCGAAAAGGCATACGATTTCTTGGAGTTCGAGTTGGTAAATGCTGGCGACGCGTCAGGGAAGGGGACAGGTCGACCCGCAAAGCGGGCTGATCTGCCCACAGAGGAGCCTGCAGCGGGGGCAGAGGAGCCTACCGAGGAGCCCACCGAGGAGAACGAGGAGAAGAAGCCCAAGGCGACAAAGTAGCTGGTCAATTGATCGTCGGGTCCCGTGCTAGCGATCTGGGTCGGTGTTTCGGAGGTCTCAATATCCAACTCTGGAATCCCTGGCTGGAAGGCCAGAACAACATGGGACGGCAGGCACGAGCATGCCGCTGATGGCCAGAAAGGAGGGGCAAGCCAGGAAGGCACAGCGGCTAGCCCGAGGGTGCATGTTTTCAGCAACTCCGTGGTCAAAATCAAAGGCCTTGAACAAAAGAGGTCCTCTGGCGTACATTGCGGGGCTCAACGGCGCTGTACTCAAGCCAGTGCTGGCTCACCTCGAACCACTGAAAGACGCCATGAAAGACGGCATTCACCCAAATTATCAAGAAACGACTGTGACCTGCGGTTGCGGCAACACTTTCCAGACACGCAGCGTGCGACCTGAATTGAAGATCGATATTTGCAATCAGTGTCACCCGTTTTACACGGGCAAGCTCAAATACGTTGATACGGCTGGGCGAATCGACAAGTTCCAGAAGAAGTTTGCAGCAGGCACCTACGGCAGCCTTGAGAAGAAGGGCAAGAAGTAAGCCGTGGCTTTGGCCTCGAAACCATTCACAGCCGCGCGGTAATCGCATCAGCGACCGTCGCGGCTGTTTTTTTAGAATTATTAAAGCCGATGTTCGATCACCCACCATGGTTCAGAGTGGCGGGTGCCATCGTTCTTCGGCGACCGGGAATCAAAACGGGCGCAAACATGATCGCCGGCTCTCGCATGAAAAAATCGCCATGAGTGGATCGATACGCGACACTTTGGAAGACAAGCTCGCTCGCTTCGAGCAGTTGGAGCGTGACATGTCTGACCCCGAAGTTCTGGGAAACGGAGCTCGGATGAGCGCTACTGCCCGTGAACATGGTGGTTTAGCCAAGTTGGCGAACAAGTACCGCGAGTTCAAACGGTTGACCGATGAGATCCACGATTGCAAGGAAATGGCCGAGGCTGCCGATGATCTGGAAGAACGCGAGATGGCCGAAGGCGAGATTGAAACTTTGCGTGGGTTAAGGGAAGAAATCTGGGAAGACTTGTTGTCCCTGACAGTGGGTGGAGATGACAGCCATCGTACCCGCTGTGTCATGGAAGTGCGGGCCGGAACCGGGGGTGATGAAGCAGCCTTGTTCGCGCGTGACCTGTTTGAGATGTATCGCCGTTACGCTGAACACCGGGGTTGGAAAACAGAAGTGATGGACGCAAGTCCTACGGAGATGGGAGGCTTCAAGGAAGTAACGCTGACGCTTGAAGGGGAAGGTGTCTATCGCGACTTGCAATATGAATCCGGGGGGCATCGCGTTCAAAGAGTTCCTGAGACTGAGACTCAGGGACGTGTTCACACGTCCGCGGCAACCGTGGCTGTGATGCCTGAACCAGAGGATGTGGAGGTTGAACTGAAGTCGGATGACTATCGCGTTGACAAATTCGGCGCATCGGGACCGGGGGGGCAGCATGTCAACAAAACAGAGTCTGCCATTCGCTTGACTCACCACGAGACAGGGATCGTTGTTCAATGCCAGGACGAGAAAAGTCAGCACAAGAATCTGGCCAAGGCCCTGAGAGTTCTGAAAGCCCGCATTTATGAAAAAAAACGTGAAGAAGAAGCTGCCAAACAGGCAGAACAGCGGAAGGGATTGATTGGTTCGGGTGACAGAAGCCAGCGTATTCGGACTTACAACTTTCCTCAGAACCGCCTGACAGACCACCGAATCAATTTGACTTTGTACAAACTGGATCAGGTGATCGCTGGCGATGTTTCGCCCGTAACGGACGCGTTGATCGAGTATGACCGTGATCAGCTGCGCGGCGACATGATCGACTGACCTGGCAAGCCAAAACTGTGAATCTTCTAAACGGATGTCAAAAGCGACCAAGGCTGCGGAAAGTTTGAATCAGGAACAACCCATGTCCGAACGCCACGACGATCCATGGACCGTGTTGAGGTTGCTGGATTGGACAACGGACTACTTCAAATGCAAGGGAAGTGAATCGCCACGTCTCGATGCAGAAGTTCTGTTGGCCCATGCGCGTGATTGTGCGCGGATTGATCTGTATACCGCCTTTGCTGAAGAACCAGGGGAAGAGCAACGCATTGCTTTCCGGGAAATGGTGCGTCGTCGGGGCGAGGGAACTCCCGTCGCCCAGTTGGTCGGATATCGGGAATTCTATTCACTGAGATTTCGCGTCAGTGATGCGACTTTGATTCCTCGTCCAGAAACGGAACACCTGGTCATTGAAGCGATGGACTGCGTCAAACAGTTTCCGGAAGAGCGACCGATCCATATTGCTGACATTGGAACCGGGTCCGGGGCAATAGCAATCAGCTTGACCAGGAATTGCTCAGCAGTGGAGATGACGGCCGTTGATGTGAGTGAAGCAGCCTTGCAAATCGCCAATTGGAACGCCGAAAAACTTGAGGTAATGGATCGCATTCAGTTTGTGAAGAGCGACCTGCTGGGGGCTGTCGAGCAACCTCAACAATTCCATATCATCTGCAGCAATCCCCCGTACGTCAGTGAAGCTGAATACACGGAGTTGCCTCCAACGGTCAGAGACTTTGAGCCCCGTGGAGCTCTCGTTTCCGGTCCCGAGGGAACAGAAATTATCGCAAGATTATTGGAAGAAACTCCTGATCGCCTTCACACAGGCGGACGTTTGATCGTTGAACTCAGTCCGATGATTGCCGATGCCTGTAAGGCCTTGGTGCAAGAAAATGCTTCGTTCGATGATTTGCGTTTCATTAAGGATCTCGATGGACATCGTCGTATCCTTTCGGTGCGACGCATTTGATCAGAATGCTGGTAAGTGCAACTCGAAGGGACAATCCTGTTGGCGTCAGGTCCTGAGATGGCAGTCAGTCTTGAGTAAGTGCTTTATCACTGATGTCTTTTCTGCACCATGCGCCTCGCCAGCGAATTTCCTTGACCGCAGTATAGGCTTGCAGTTTTGCCTGGCTGATTGTGTGACCCATGGCTGTTACGCCTAATACACGACCACCATTTGTCACCACCTGTTGGTCGGCGACATCAGTTCCGGCATGAAACACTTTGACGTCTTGCAGTGCATCCGCATTTTCAAGGCCAGTGATTTCCCGGCCTTTTTCATAATCACCGGGATAACCTTCACTCGCCATCACCACGCAGATGCTGGGTCGGTCGTCCCATTGAAGTGGCCCGATTTCACCCAGACGACCGTCGGCGGCCGCTTCCAGCACGTCGAACAGATCTGTCTGGAGTCTCATTAACAACGGTTGGCATTCGGGGTCGCCAAACCGCACGTTGAATTCGAGAACTTTGGGGCCTGCTGGTGTCAGCATTAGCCCGGCATAAAGGACACCCTTGAAAGGTCGACGTGCACGCTTCATTGCATGAACGATCGGTACCAGTACATCGGATTCGATCCGGGTCATCAATTCATCATCAACGATGGGAGTTGGACAATAGGCACCCATCCCTCCCGTGTTGGGTCCGGTGTCGCCATCGTTGGCTGGTTTGTGATCCTGTGCGGCTGGCAGGGTCACAATGGTCTCTCCATCGGTAATCGCGAGAACGCTTGCTTCCTGTCCCGTCAGTTTTTCTTCGATAATCAGTTCGTTGCCCGCTTCACCAAATTCACGCCGCGATGCGATGCGGTCGATTGCCTCCAGGGCATCACTTCGCGTGTCGCAGACAATGACCCCTTTGCCAGCAGCGAGACCATCCGCTTTGACGACAACATTGACTGGTTCGTTGGGTTCGGTAAAACGGTCTTTGATATACCTGGCGGCATCATCGCCACTGCGAAACGTCTGATAACTGGCAGTGGGAATGTTGGCAGTATGCAATAGGTTCTTGCAAAACACTTTGCTGCCTTCCAACTCAGCGGCAGATTGAGAGGGGCCAAACACTTTCAGTCCCGCAGCGTCCATGGCATCGGCGAGCCCTGCGACCAGCGGGGCCTCTGGACCGATCACCGTCAGATCAATGGCTTGATCCTTGGCGAACTGAATCAAGCCGGGGATATCAGTTGCCGCGATGTCGACGTTTTCAGCATCTCGGGCTGTTCCCGCGTTGCCAGGAGCAACAAAAACCTGATCGACTTTGACACTCTGGCCAAGTTTCCAGGCCAATGCATGTTCACGTCCACCGTTTCCAATCACCAACACCTTCATCTCAAATACCTAAAATTACCGGGCAATTCTGATTTCAATGGGAAATGAAAGGGCAATTTAGAGGCTGAGAGGGAGCTTCGACAGGCGACACCCCGACAAGCGTCCGAGGGGTTTTTTGAAGGGTCTTATTGACCTGTAGCGGTAGACAATCTGCCGCTAATGAATAGAATTACGATGGTCCTGCCGAAGATTGTTGTTCTGCCATTCAAACCCTTAGCCTCCCTTGGAATGGCACTTTCTTCGTAGAAGACTTATTTGGTGGGCGGCGGCTGAGAGTTTTCAAGGCTTTTCAGTCGTCGCCCGTCCTCTTCGGCACGATCCCAACGGTGCGATAAACACAGCAGCCTGTCGTGTTTTTTGATTCGTGCGATTTCGAGCGAGTCGGTTACACTGAGAGGGCGGGGAATTGTTGTTGGCTGCCGTTCGACGTCCACGTGATGCCCATTTGATCCCTCCAAGGAGAGACACCATTGAAGATATTGATGTTACCTGCCGTTGCGTTCCTGCTTGTGTCCTCGGTACCAGCGATGGCTCAGAAAGGCGATCTTAAAATCCATTTCGAGTACGGTGGAGACGTCCCGAATCCATCGGCCATCGACGTCAACAAAGACGTACAGTTTTGTGGAACAAGCAAACTGATGAACGAACGCCTCTTGGTGAACCCCAAGAACAAAGGTGTGAAGAATGTTGTCGTCTATGTCTACACGGGCCGCGGTGGTTCCAAGCTGGATGCCGTTCCCGCGGTCAACAAGACACTGACCCTGGCAAACGACAAGTGCCGATTTGAACCGCATATCGTGATTGCACAGACGGGAGACACGCTCAAGGTGACGAATCCTGATTCTGTTGGTCACAACGCGAATCTTGGTTTCTTCAACAACAAACAGCAGAACTTTACGATTCCTGCCGGTCAGGAAAAGACGGTTGCTCTGGAGGAAAGTGAGCCTGCGCCGATCCCAGTTGATTGCAACATCCATCCGTGGATGAAGTCTTATGTTGTTGTACTTGATCACCCTTTTGCCGCTGCCAGCGACGAGAATGGGGACTTGGTCATCAAGGGACTACCTGCCGGTGAGGAGTTGGTTTTCCGGGTCTACCACGAGGCAGGTGGAATCAAGGAAGTCGAAATTGACGGTAAGAAAGAGGAATGGAGTCGAAGCCGGTTTACGGTCGACATCAAACCTGGCATGAACGATCTTGGCACCGTCTCCATTCCTGCTGAGTCGCTCAGTGCCGATTGACCCTTGAGGTTCCGAACAGGATGGTCTCGTCCGTCCCCTTGGGTCGACGGGGCCATCGATGCTGTATCGTTCTTCAGGCGGTGTATTTCCTGACTCCGTGCATCAGCAGTTGTGTGCAGAATCTCTGTGCCTGCTTCCCAAGGTGAAGCGCTCCTCGGCGGGGGTCTGTTGCTTTTCCTCGGAAAACTCCATGCTAATACCAGCAGGTGCGACAATCGGTAGCGTTTGCGAGGTTGGAGGTTTCGCGGTTGAATAGAGGTGGTTGAGTGACGTTCCCCTTTTCCCCGACAGTTTCGTGCGATACGCGTTTCCGGTCCTGTTCGTTTGCTGTTTGATAGGGTGTGATGCCCAGATCGAGGAGTTTCGGCCCAACGACGTCTACTCGTTGTCGTTGGCGAGGTCCCGGTCTGTGTCCACGGCGGCTGCCAGCCAAAACGCAAACGCGGTCGCTCGCGAGTATTACGGGACACCTGATCAACCGGCTTGGCCTGAATTGTCGTCTTCCCAGTCCCTCATTGTGGACGCTGAGAACCTGCTTCGGTCGGCGGGTCCAGTAAGTAGTGGGAGGGATGGACGACACCAAGGACTGTTTCGAGAGCACTGTGTAACCTGCCACGCCGTGGAAGGCAGCGGAGCCGGACCAGCAAGTGTTTTCCAAAATCCCTATCCTCGTGATTTCCGTCACGGGGTCTTCAAATGGAAATCAACGTTGCGGGGTGAGAAACCCACACGTCAGGACATCCGCGAATTGTTGGTGAAAGGTAGCCCGGGTACGGCCATGCCATCCTTTGCACTCTTGGATACCGAAGATTTGGACGCGCTGGTCGACTATGTCATCTACCTGTCAACACGCGGGGAGGTGGAACGTCGCCTCATGGCTGCAGCGGTCGACGAACTTGATTACGGGTCAGACTTGGGAACGGGCGGCATCGATCCTCGGAGCGATGCGATCACCCATTACCACTTTCCCGAGCCGGAGTTGCGGCTGACGAGCGACTCCTCGACCGAGGGCGGGCAGGTGGTCCAACAGGTAATGGATCGAGTTCATGCGGGCTGGGCAGCAGCAGATGAAAATGAGGTTCCGGTTCCTGCCATGGCCGCTCTCAAGGGCGTTGAGTTGGCGGAATCGGTCCAACGAGGAAAAAATCTCTTTCATGGTAAAATCGCAAATTGCGCTGGTTGCCACGGTCCCGGCGGCGATGGCAGTTTGCAAACTTTGGACTATGACGACTGGGCGAAAGAGTACTCTACAAGAATTGGGCTGACACCGACTGATCGCGAGGCGATGAAGCCTTTTCGTGATGCTGGAGCTTTGTATCCGCGGTTGAGCAAGCCACGTGACTTGCGGAATGGTGTCTTTCATGGTGGAGGTGATGCAGCGTCGTTGTACCAACGCATCACACAGGGCATTGCCGGGACTCCGATGCCAGCACTCGAAGTGGTGCAAGAATCGAATGGCAAGGGATTGACGGTCGACGAAATAGGAGACCTTGTCAGATATGTTCAGCAGTTATCGACGCCGTAGGAATAAACGCTAGTGGCGACGACCCTGATCGGTCGTGAATCTGGGATTCATCATGAACGAACAAGCTTACCGGACCATTGGAGCCGTGATCGGTTTGAGCGTGGGTTATGCTGCGATGCGAGTCTATGGGGTCTCCGGCATGGTGGCTTCGGCGTTGTTTTGGGGTGCTGGCTGCGTGTTGGGTGGGATGATTGCCGAGCGAGTGTACCGTTGGAGGCGAAATCAGCGTCGTTAAGCGAATGATGTCTTCAACTGAGAAACCTATCCCAGAGCATACGACTCGTCTGGTTCACCGCTTGGCAGTGTTGCTCGTCTGTTTGGTGTGGCCCTTGATTTGGGTAGGTGGTCTGGTAACGACTTATGATGCCGGAATGGCGGTACCGGATTGGCCGGGAACCTATGGCTACAATCTGTTTCTTTATCCTTATAAGACCTGGCTACTTGGGCCGTTCGACTTGTTCATCGAACACGGGCATCGTCTTCTGGGTGCCGTGGTAGGGTTGGTCGCGATATTCATTCTGGTGGCGGCTTTCTGGAAAGAATCCAGACGCTGGGTAGTGGGCTTGGCTGTTGTTTTGCTGGTCGCCGTGATCGCGCAGGGATTGTTGGGCGGCATGCGAGTGGTTCTCGGGGATCGTACCTTGGCGATGGTTCACGGTTGTTTCGGACCGGCATTCTTTGCTCTTTGTGTCATCATGGCTGTGGTCACCAGTGGACATTGGCGGCAAGACGTGTCCCGTTCGGCTCCCAGGCGAATTGCAATAATGCTCATTTCACTCGCTGGAACCTTGGTCTTCTTGAGCTACCTGCAATTGGTATTGGGAGCCCAGTTGAGGCATGTGCAGCCAAATGCCGCACCCAGCGGTTTCGCCATGATCGTGGCATCGCACGTAATTATCGCTTTTTTGTTGTGGTTTTCGACAATCCTGTGCTGGGTGGGGATTCGACGCTGCGGCGATTTGACGCTCTCGCGTCCTGCCGCCTTATTGATAGGATTAGTGTCTGTTCAGATCGTGCTCGGGGTGGGAACATGGGTGGTCAATTACGGATGGCCCTCTTTCCTCGAGTGGGTACCAGGTTCCACTGGATTCCTCGTCCGGGCCAAAGGGTTCATCGACTCGATCATTGTGACGTCTCACGTGGCGATGGGATCTCTGATTCTGGCAGTGGCAGCCATGCTGCTGGTTCGGATGCTGCGAGTGCGTCATTGTCGCCGCATGCTGAGCAGCTTGGATGAGATGCCCGAACAAGAACAAGACCCTTTAAATTCAAACCTCCAGCCTGTGTCAGCCTGAAAGTCCCGATTTCCATGGCAACTGATCTCCTTCCAGCCGACACCGCTGCAGCGGCTTGTCCGAACAACCGGATGAGTGGTTCGGCGTCGTTTGATCGCGAGCAGATCGTTGAGAAGGATGGGAAAGCGGAGCAGGGCAGTCAGCCGGAAACAAGTGACGCTGCCGTTGCTACAGCAAACAGGTCGCTGGCCGCTGTTCTGTCTGATTATCTGCAACTCACCAAGCCTCGCATCGTTGTCATGATTCTGGTGACGACCTGCGCGACAGCGATGATTGGGGCTACTGGATCCATTTCTGGGGGCAGTTTGGTTTGGTTGCTGGTAGGAACAGCAGCGGTTGCTGGAAGTGCGGGGGCTGCCAATCAGGTTTGGGAACGCGTGATCGATCGCCGAATGACTCGAACAGCGAATCGACCGATTCCTTCAGGACGCGTGAGGACTGGCCCTGCGGTTCTGTTTACCGCGTTCCTCGGACTTGCAGGAACCTATGCCCTGGCTGCGAGTTTTGGTGTTGTGCCGGCTGCTGTGGGTGTAGCAACGTGGTTGCTTTATGTACTTGTTTACACACCGATGAAAATCCGCACGGCCTGGAACACAACGGTTGGTGCGGTGGCTGGTGCAATTCCCGTGTTGATTGGCTACACCGCAACAGGCGGGACGCTGACGAATTGGACTGGCTGGTTATTGGTGGGTGTTTTGGTCGCATGGCAATACCCCCATTTCATGTCGATTGCCTGGATCTATCGTCGCCAATATGGCGAGGCCGGGTTCAAAATGACAACGACTGAAGAACCGACTGGTCGCAGCGCAGGTTTGCAGAGCATTTGCGGGTCGGCTGTTCTGATTGGACTTGGGGTAACGCTTTGTTGCCTACCAGTGGGTGTACCTGGTGCGATCATCGGATCGCTTGCCGTGACTGCTGCGGCTTGGCCGATGCTGATTGCTTCCGTTCGCTTTGCCCGCTGTCCCGACGATGCCACCGCCCGAAGACTGTTACGCTCGTCCTTACTGGTCTTACCCGCAGTGTTGGCAGTTGTCACATTACGATTGTTTTGGTGATTGATCCGGTGACTGTGAGCGATCAACCGCATCGCGATACTGTGTGTACGGTACGCGAACTGCACCATGATTACGACGGTGGCGTTACCAGTGCGCTGAGTGGCGTCGATCTCGATGTTCATGCCGGCCAGATCTTTGCTTTGCTGGGTCCGAATGGCAGTGGTAAGACCACGCTTTTTCGCCTGCTTTGCACGCTGTTGCCGATCCAGCGAGGTCAGGTGCTAATCGGTGGTTTCCAGAGCGGCACTCATCCACTGCGAGTACGAGAACAGATTGGGATCGTGTTTCAATCGCCGAGTCTGGATAAAAAACTGACGGTTGATGAGAACATTGCCTGCCAAGGTGCGCTTTATGGAATCCACGGTGGCGAACTGAATCATCGCCGCAACGCTTTGCTGCAACAACTGAATTTGACAGATCGTCGTCATGATCGCTGCGAGGTGCTCTCGGGTGGTCTGCAGCGTCGAGTGGAGCTTGCCAAAGGCATGTTGCATCGACCACGGTTGCTGTTACTGGATGAACCAAGCACCGGGTTGGATCCGGCAGCCAGACTGAATCTTTGGGATGCCATTCGCGAGATGGCCGACGAGGGAGTCGCTGTTCTGTTAACCACCCATTTATTGGAGGAGGCTGACAAAGCAGACCGTGTAGCAATCATGTCGAAGGGACAATTGGTTGCGGAGGGTTCCCCCAACAATTTGCGCGGCGACATGGGTGACGGCATCATTACCATCGTTGCCAATGATGTATCAAGGGCCGAACAAATCCTGCGCGATCAATTGGGATTGTTGCCGCAGCGACTGCATCATGAGTTGCGTTTGCAATCAGACTCGCCAGCCACCTTGCTGCCGGCTCTGGTCGAAACGCTCGGCGACGAGGTTCAGACCATTAACCTTGGCCGTCCCAGTCTCGAGGATGTCTTCATTGCCAAGACCGGTCAGGCATTTGTGACCTGATTGAGATTACCACTTCAATGGTTGTAGAGAGACATATCACACACATGAGCAACTTGACCCCCGTCGCCGACAATCAGCAACCTGAGCGATCCGGTGGGATTGCGCCTGCTGCGCGGGCCGGGGATGCAATGGCGGCGGCCTGGATGCTTGCCAGACGGGAATGGGTGAGGTTTTTTCGTCAAAGGAATCGTGTCACGGCGGCTCTGGCTCAGCCAGTGCTGTTTTGGCTGCTCTTTGGGACCGGGCTCAGTGGCGCTTTTCAAAGTACGGGCGAACTCGATTTCTTGCAGTTCTTTCTCCCCGGGACTCTTGCGTTAATCGTACTTTTTACTGCGATCTTTTCGACCATCTCGGTGATCGAGGATCGTCGGGAAGGCTTCATGCAGGCAGTGTTGGTCGCACCCGTGGGACGGTGGCCGGTGTTGGTTGGAAAGGTGTTGGGGGGAACAGCCATTGCCTGGGTTCAGGCTTTGCTCTTTCTGGCGCTCGTGCTGGTGGTTGGCACCGCCACGCTCAGTTGGTCCCTGATTCCCCTGCTGGGACTGCTGGCAGTGGTCGCCGTGACGATGTGTGCTTTGGGAATGATTGTCGCCTGGCCAATGGAAAGTACTCAGGGATTTCATGCCATCATGATGTTGGGATTGATGCCGATGTGGTTGCTCAGTGGTACCTTCTTTCCGATCCCCGCTCTGGGCACTCAGGCGAGTGTTGGTCAGTGGATTCTTGGTGGTATGATGAGAGTAAACCCACTCAGTTACTCCATGGTTGAAATGCGGCGTTTGCTGTTTCCCGAGATTGATTTTTCGTCGGCCGGGTTCTCGCCGTCCTCGCCAGTTTGCTGGGCAGTGACAGTTGTTGCGGCAGGTGTGACACTCATCCTTGCGTGGCAGTTGATGAGAGGAAGTCGAAAAGTGGACGTCATCGTTTAGGAACCGTTGTCATGCGAATCGTTGTGCATCTAGTGTTTATTCTGCTCGCCGGTGTCGGAATGGGGTTGGCAATACGGGCCTATCGAGCTCCTGGGCCGGGGTCGGATGACGTGGTATTCAGTAACGATGGATCTGATCCATCGAACGATCCCAATGCCTTAGCCGAGATCGAAAACCCTGATCCCAGTCACCCACCCGACAACGAGGAATGGCTCAGCAGATTTGAGTTGACGGAGCGAAGTGGCGAATTGGTCAAGAGTGAGCAGTTACTCGGTCAGCCGTACGTCGTCAGTTTCTTCTTCAGCACCTGCCCAAGCATTTGTGTTCAGCAGAATCAAAAGTTGAAGGAATTGCAGAACGAATTTGAAGATCAGGGAGTGAAGTTCGTTGCGATCTCGGTGGATCCCGAAACGGATACCCCCGAAGTACTGCGTGAGTATGCAGCTCGGTTTGGTGCAGACCCAGAACAATGGTTGTTCATGACCGGCGACCTGACTTATATCCGTCGGGTTGGTGCCGAAATATTCAAACAACCCGTGGATCAGAAGTTCCATTCCGAACGCTTTGTGTTGGTTGACTCGATGGGAAAAATTGAAGGCTTTTACAGTTGGCCCGAGTCAGCTCAGTTCAGGAAACTGAAGGATAAGATTCAGACTATGACGAAGGGAGAAGAATCGTAATGTGGGAGTCGTTGGCTAGCAATTTGCCGCACCTGAGTGCGGCACTCAATTTGACAGCAACGGTGCTGTTGGTTTTGGGGCTCATCAGTATTCGTCGGGGTCAGGTTCGGCGTCATCGAAGGATGATGCTTGCAGCGCTGGGGGTCAGTGCGCTCTTCTTACTCGTTTACTTGTTCCACAAATTGTCGCTCCAGATGGCTTTCGGAAGATGGAACAACAATTTTCCGGACGATCCGAATGTCGCGCCCATCGCGGCCCGCTACACTTACTATGGAATTTTGATTACCCACCTGATGCTAGCAATCATTGTCCCCGTATTGGCGATTCGTGCCGTCTTTTTGGCGATGAAGGGGCGGATAGCTGAGCACAAGCGTCTGGTCCGTTTCGCGTATCCCGCGTGGATGTATGTTTCGATCACGGGGGTGCTGGTTTATCTGATGCTGTATCAGATTTACGGCTAAAACCGCTGAAGTTCAGATTTCGCTTCAAGTTTATTGTCTTTGAGACCGAGATTCGCCTTCCGCCCGGTTCTGGGCATTTCTTACTCTCCGGCAACTTGTCAACGCAACTCGATGGAGCGTATGCGGTTGAACCGGCTGTTCTTAATTCGAATGTTGGTCATCTCGGCGGTGGTTGTGACCACCTGTGCCTCTGCGCAGGAGGTAGCTACTGGCCCGATGCCAACGATCCTTCCAAAGAGTGGAAGTTCGCTTCCGATCGTCGCCGACAGTCCTTTGGAGGGTTTAGGAGGTGGACCTGAGGTGTGGACCAGTCCTGAGGGTCTGAGCAGCAGCCTGCAGGTCATGTTTTTGCTGACAGTGCTTAGTTTGGCACCGGCGGTTCTGTTGATGACGACCTGTTATGTCCGCATCATCATTGTTCTGGGATTGCTGCGACAGGCAATCGGCTTGCAGTCATTACCACCGAGTCAGGTGATGACGAGCATTGCGTTGTTCATGACCTTGTTTGTGATGTCCCCTGTCTGGTCGCGGGTCTACACCGATGCTATCGAGCCGTATACCAATCCCCAGGTTGCGATGACGATGGAAGAGGCATACGAAGCAGGATCTGTTCCGATCCGGGAGTTCATGTCTCGGCAAATTGACGTGGCCGGCAACCATGATGACGTTCACCTGTTTTATCAGTACATGGATCCTGATGCGCCTTTGCCTAGCAGTTTTGAAGATGTGCCTCTGAGAGTTCTGCTGCCCGCCTATATTTTGAGCGAACTAAAAACAGCGTTCCTGATGGGATTCCAGATTTACCTGCCGTTTCTGATTGTCGATCTCGTGGTCGCCAGTGTCACGATTTCGATGGGGATGCTGATGTTACCACCACAGGTCATATCGCTGCCGTTCAAGTTGCTGCTTTTTGTGTTGGTTGATGGTTGGCGTCTGGTAGTACAAATGCTGATGGACAGTTTTGGCACGATAGGCTGAAGGAGTGAAAACCGATGGATGCTGGAACTGCAGTGGATTTGTGTCGCGCGACGTTGATGTCAGCGGTGATCATTGCTGCACCTGTCCTGCTGGTCGGAATGGCGGCAGGATTGCTGGTAGGTTTGATGCAGGCCTTGACTCAAGTGCAGGACCAGACCGTAGCCTTTGTTCCCAAAATCCTGGCGATGGCTGCTGTTCTGGTGGTTTGCTTACCATGGTTGTTGACCCGCATGGTGGAGTTTACTCGGGTTGTTTTTGAGAATGCGGGTTCGCCCTGATGGAGTTGCTAACGAACTGGTTGATGGAGCATCTGGTACTTGGCGTGTTGGTGCTGACACGCTTGAGCACGTTGTTGATGGCGATGCCTGCTGTTGGCGTAGGTGTGCCTAAGAGAATTCGTGCTTTTCTGGCGATTGCCCTAACCTTGTTGGTGCTGCCTCCAGTTGCCAGCGAGACACCGGTTCATGAGTTGCCGCAGCTTGGTAACCTGATTGAGTTGGTGATTGCGGTCGCCCGAGAGGGTTTGATTGGCTTGTTGATTGGAGCCACCGTGCAGTTGATCATCACAGGCCTGCAATTGGGTGGAGAGATGATCACCAGCACCAGCGGGATGCAACTCGGAGACGCGGTTGATCCAACAACTTCCAGTAGCATGCCAACGGTGGCACGATTGGTCGGGTTGTTGGTTACCGCCGTGATGTTGCTTGTCGGAGGACATCGCCTTCTGCTGGGTATCCTGCTGGAGAGTTTTCGTTCGGTTCCAGCCGGGAATGTGCAATTCCATCAATCGATGATGGATTTGGTCGTCGGTCAACTGTCTGCTGGGATGGCATCCGGAGTGCGGGTTGCCGCGCCAGTCATTGCCGCACTATTGCTCAGTAATCTCGTGACCGGCTTGATCAGTCGTACTTTGCCACAGATCAACGTCTTGGCGATTGGTTTGAGTATCAACGCGTTGGCGATGCTTGTGATTCTTGCCGTGACCATTGGATCGGTCGGTCTTGTTTTCCAGGAAGAATTGGCGACGGTCGCTTCGAAACTGGGTAGTCTCTGGTAGCCATCAATCAAGCGGAGAGGTGATCGCTGATGGCAGATTCCAGTGGCGACAAGAAACATTCAGCAAGCGAACGCCGTCGGCGGCAGGCCCGTGAAGAAGGGCAGGTTGTTCGTAGTCAGGATCTGACATCCGCCGGTATGCTGCTCGCCGCCGTTGTGACCTTGTGGCTATTCGGTGCCCCGGCGGCAGAGCAATTAGCAGCGGCTCTGGTCGATTCACTGTCGACACCACGGCTTGAAGCTCTGGAAACAAACGATGCAGCCAATTGGATGTTGGCTTATGCGAGTCGTTTGGCATTTGCGGCGGTCCCACTCCTGGTCGCAATGCTGGTGGCAGGGGTTCTGGTCAATCTTGTCCAAACAGGCATGGTTTTCAGTACCAAAAAGGTCGTTCCCAAGCTCAGTCACATCAGTCCAATCTCGGGCGTTAAACGCATTGCGTCATTGCAGGGCGTGATGAGGTTGGGGTTTGGGCTGTTTAAGGTGGCTGTTATCGCAGTGGTGGCTTTTTTCGCAGTCCAGTACTACAGCCCGTCCATTCTTGGCATGTCGGAACAGACGGTTCCGCAAGTCGCCTCGACAATGTTCGATTGCCTGTTGGGAACCTGTGTTTGGATTGGTGTTGCGCTGTTCATCCTAGCGATCCTCGAATACGCCTTTCAAAAGTGGAAGCATGAGCAGGATCTGATGATGACGGATCAGGAAGTGCGCGATGAGCTGAAGGAAACTGAGGGTGATCCGCAGGTCGCGGCACGGCGGAGGATGGTGCAGCGTCAGTTGATGATGCAACGTGCTGAAAACGAAGTTCCCAACGCGGATGTTGTGGTCAGCAATCCTACAGAGCTGGCGATTGCGATACAGTATGATCCGTTGACCATGCCGGCCCCGGTAGTTGTTGCCAAGGGGGCTGGCGTAATGGCACAGAAGATCAGACGACTGGCGCTGGAGCATGGGATCCCTGTCGTGGAACGTAAGCCTTTGGCGCAGGTCTTGTACAAGACCGTTGATGTAGGTGATGTGATTCCTGCGGATCACTATCAGGCTGTTGCGGAGGTACTGAGATACGTGTATCAGCTTCAGGGCAAAGAAATTCCCAAGGCGGCGGCTTGATCCGTAGGACCGCATGAAGGGCAGAGGATCGACGGTGGATCATGGCAGGAACGATGCGGAAGTTGCCGGGCAGGACAGTCTTGCGGCTTCATTTAGGCCGAGTTTTCAGGGTTCGGCGAAAAACAGCTGCGAACCGTTGACGTTGGTGCACTCTCTTGCCTAACATACAGCCATGCGAATTCAGCCCCTTCTATCAATTCTGCTACCAGGACGCCAAACAGGCGGATGATGAGGGTTTGGACAGACCACCGCGGTCTCTCGCAAGACAAGACAACGAACCCGAGTCGCCAGGCGGCTCGGGTTTTTTCGTTCGGTTCGCTGCCCAACATAAGTAAGATTCAAAGGTACCATCAACGATGTCGCATCCTAATCCAGCCCAAGATGCCAGCGATGATTCCAGCATGTCCGAGCCAAGGATGATTCGTATTTTTGATACGACCTTGCGTGATGGAGAGCAGTCACCGGGTGCGAGTATGAATCTGGCTGAGAAACTGGAGGTTGCCCAGTTATTGGCCGACATGGGCGTTGATATCATTGAAGCTGGATTTCCCATTGCATCCCCGGGTGACTTTGAATCCGTCAAACAGATAGCCCAGACAGTCCGCGGATCAACGATTTGCGGATTGGCCCGATGCAACGACAAGGACATTGACGCTGCGTGGGAAGCCGTCAAGTATGCTCCCAGTGCACGCATCCATGTATTTCTTGCGACCAGTGCGATTCATCGTGAATTCAAATTGCGAATGACTCCCGATGAGATCCTCGACCGCGTTATTGCTGGTGTCAAACGGGCAGTCAGCTATTGTGATGATGTTGAGTTTTCACCCGAAGATGCCTGCCGCACGGAATATGATTTTCTTTGCCGTGTCGTGGAAGCAGCGATCGATGCTGGGGCAACGACAGTCAATATTCCCGATACGGTGGGGTATGCAACGCCCAGTGAAATCTACGATCGCTTTCGAATGTTGCAGAATCGTGTTCCCAACATCGACAGGGCAGTTGTGAGCACGCACTGCCACGATGATCTTGGAATGGCTGTGGGAAACAGTTTGGCTGCGGTCGCCGCTGGTGCAGGACAAATTGAATGCACGATCAACGGGATTGGAGAACGAGCCGGAAATGCTGCACTGGAAGAGGTGGTGATGGCGCTACAGACACGCAGCGATTTTTATCAATGCGCAACTCAAATTGATTCCAAACGGTTGGTACCTGCCAGTCGACTGGTTAGTCAAACAACTGGTATTCAGGTGCAGCGTAACAAAGCCATTGTGGGGCGAAACGCATTCGCGCACGAAGCGGGAATTCATCAGGACGGAATGCTGAAAGAACGTAGCACTTATGAAATCATGTCACCCGAGGAAGTCGGTTTCTCCAAGACAGATTTGGTTCTAGGAAAGCACAGCGGAAGAGCTGCCTTGGCCGATCGTGCCAAGACGCTTGGTTTTACTGTAACGGGTGAGCAATTGCAGGTGGTCTTCGAGCAATTCAAGGAGTTGGCTGACAAGAAGAAAGAAATCTACGATGGTGATATCATCGCACTCGTTCAGCAGCAGATCAGTGGAAGTGTTGAGGAAGAGTGGTCACTGGTTGATTACTTGGTGACGAGCGGAAAATCAAGGGAACCCCATGTTGAGTTGACCCTGCGACGTGGCGATGTCGAAGAAACAGAATGTGTAGAAATGGGGGATGGACCCATTGATGCGGCGTTCTGGGCTGTCGAAAAGATCACGGGTATCGAATTGGTTTGCAAGGACTTCAGGGTAAAAAGTGCAACCCTTGGCCGTGACGCTATCGGCGAGGTCAATCTTGAGGTTGAACACAAGGGACGCACCTACCGTGGTGTCGGTGTCAGTACCGACAGTGTCGAAAGCACAATTTTGGCGATGCTCAATGCCATCAACCGGATTGTTTCCGAGAAAGCACGCCCCAAGATGTGAGACGTTCGGAAGTCGCTATGGTCGCGGATGCCGGATACTACCCCAGTAGCACCTCAAGTTTCCTCGGGTTCCGATGCTTCCAGCGAGCGGTCATCGTCTTCCTGAGCACTGTCATCGATGGGGAATTTCAATTCACCTGTGACTGGATCAGGGTGAACACGCAATGATTCCTCACCCAGTTGAAAGGAATCCTCGCCTCGCAACATGCGAATCTCTGGGCCTGTCGGCTCGTCGGTTTCCTCACCGAGGACATTTCCGACATCCAGCGGTTTAGAATCTATCTCGGATGCAGTTGCATCGGAGTTGGTACGGCTGTCCTCGATTAAGTCATCGAGCAGTTGGACATCATCGGCACCCGCGGACTGGATTTCTTCCACGCTCGGCAGTGGATCCAGTTCGTCTTCGGTGTTCGTATCACCAGTGACAACCGTAATGTTGATGGCATCCTCATCCTTTGCTGTACTGTCTTCCAATGGCAGGTTGGGGCGGGGAAACACTTCGTCGACGTTATCTCGTAACACCTGCCGTCCAAGCTCGATCGCCCGTTCTTCGCTCCATCCGCTCTCTTTCACGAAGTGATCGGCCAGAATACCTGACAGGATGCCTCGGTACATATCGAATTTTGGCCATACAAATTCGAGTTTGTACGCATCGCTGTAATAGGCAATTTGCTTTGTTTGGGGCACTGCTTCAAGTCTTGCAGCTGCATCTCTTGAGATGAATGACGGTGTGTTGCTGTACCACCAGTGACCGTTGGTGATCACGTTCGGAAAAATCCACGCATAACTGACCAATTCCTGATTTGTGACGCTTGCCAAAACGGAAACCGGGAACTTGACTTGCGGAAAGGCGTTGAACAGTTCGCGATATTGCATCAACGATACACGGCTGTCGTACAGATCCTGTCCCTGAAAAACACCGGCAGGATAGACCCCGCGATTGACACCGATCATCAAGTCGAACGGCAATCCGTACTCGTCACACAATTCGGCGAGTGTCCAGAATACGCGGCGCGAGAGTGCTGTCAGGTGGGACGGATCAGCCATCGAACCTTTCAACAGAACTTCATTTAATGCTGTCGCTGCTCGCCCGTCACTGATTCGCAAGGGTTCAAAGTCGGGTGGTAGGGAGATCGCACAGGCCCGAGCACCACGACTGACAAAATGATCGAATCGTTGACGCAGGGACTCGCGAAGATTGCTCAGCGAGCCATCCAACTCGATGCCAGTGCAGGCCGCCAATCGTTCCCTTGTTTGTGGCTTGGAAAGATGAAAAACCAGATCGTCCGTGCGCAGACAGGGAATGTAGGTGTTGCAGTCGAATCCTTCGAGTTCATCATCAAAATCGTTGGTCAGGAAAACTGCCTCGACGTTGCTCTGATCCAGTACCATCTGTGGCCATTCAGCCACTTTCATCTGTGCTTCGGCAGCCTCATACACTTCTTCCCAGTTCGATTCATCGAGCCGTTCATCAGTGAATCCAAAAAACTTGCGGCAGATTTCAGTCAGCCAGCGATACTGTGCAGTGTTCTCGATGGGCGAAAGATTCGTCACCATTCGTCGCACCAACTCCCGATGACTGATCCCATCTTCTTCGATCAGTTCCTTGTTCATTCCCGATGAGTGCGCAAGTTCGGTGTAATAGTGGTAACCGAGCAGATCGGCCAGGGTGTTGGATGCTGGCGCGTGTGGATTGATATGGGTGTGAGGGTCGATCAGTCGAATGGAAGCAATCGCTTCGTAGATTGATTCGCGAAGGGTATCAGTCATGGATGGAATTCTGGCTACTGAGTCGGAAGTAAGAACCCAAGTCAAAATAAGATAGAGTCCACAAGATACCGCGTTCGGCCCGGTTGGGCATCTCGCGTAGCGTCCTCTTACACGAGTTTCCGGGACCTTTGGGGCCCAACAACCGGGGGAAAGTTCTCAAACATTACGATTACGCGTGTTTTGCGTCCCCCTATCCGATGAGGTTACCTGCTTTCTGCTGGAATTCATGGGATTTCCATATCTCCGGTGCGCTACAATGGACGGTGCACGCCAAAGAACTCGATTTGTCAGTTCAGCTCATTGTTGCAAAACGGGTCCGTTTCGTTTCCTATCTTCGTTACGTCTCTCTGCATGAATCCAGATCCGCATTTAACCGACTCCGAGATGGATCCGCTTGTCGAGTCGACTGGCGAAGCTGCGGAGGAGATTTCAGCGGGCCATGCCCACGCGGAGCGAGTCGATCGTGGGACTGGAATCGGTGAGAGGGAAGCCAAGGTCCGAGGCGGTCAGAAAAAGCCGATTCAGGTTAGGCTGTCTGAACAAACGGATGGGTCGTCTGGCAGGCCATGTTCAGTCTCTTCAGGTTTGGATTCCGGTGAATCCGGTGAATCCGGTGATCCGATGGAGTTTCGTTTGGGCGAAAAGTTTGATCATCCAATTCTTCAGCGAAGTGATCCTGTGTTTCCCTCTGATGACGAGGCATTGGTGGATGCAGAGTCAGGGAATGATCCACAGGTGTCCAACGATCAACAAAAGGATCGACGAAACAGCCGCCAGGATCCGCTGACGCAAAGTCTCTTCCTGCTCGCTACGATGGCTGTCCTGCTCCTTGCTGCTCGGTATGTCGTGCCAAAGATTGTAGAAGAGATTCGTTATGGTTGGCATCGAGGAGAACTGCGGGCTGAGTATGAGTCAGGCACGGAAGGTTTGAGAAATGTTTCGTTGGATACGCTTAGCCGTGCCTACCAGATGGTGACGTTAGCTGTGGGCCCAAGTGTTGTTCACATCGATGTGAGACAAAAACCAGCTTTGGCAGATGTCAATGTCCAGGGCCAGGTGTTTCCCCTTTATGCGCCCCAGACTGATCAGGGGAGTGGTATTGTGGTTGCGGAGAACGGGTACCTGTTGACCAACCGCCACGTGATCACTGATGGCGAGGAAATTCATGTAACTTTGGGTGATGGACGCCGCTTGAAAGCCGTTGTTGTGGGAACGGATCGGCAGACGGATCTCGCTGTGTTGAAGGTCGAAGCGGAAGGGTTGATCCCGATCACATGGGGAGACAGCGACCGTTGTCGGGTGGGGTCACCGGTTTGGGCAGTCGGCAGTCCCTTTGGCTTGGACCAGACTGTCACGTTTGGAATCCTCAGTGGCAAACATCGACTGGTTGAGGATAGCACACACTATCAAGACTTCATGCAGAGTGACGTTGCCGTCAATCCGGGCAACAGCGGAGGGCCGCTGGTTGATGCTCGGGGAACCCTGATCGGAATCAACACGGCGATCGTTGGGGAAAGCTATCAGGGCGTCAGCTTTGCGGTGCCCAGTAATGTTGCCAAGCAGGTTTACGATCGACTTCGATCCGATGGGCGCGTTGATCGTGGCTGGCTTGGGGTTCGTCTCAGTGATGTCGAAGATGACAATCTTGTCGGGACCGACCGTCGCGTGCGTGGTGCCATTGTCAGTGGCTTGACCAATGAATTCTCTCCCGCCGCTATTGCAGGTCTGAAATTGGGTGATCACATTCTGACGGTCGACAGCAAGCAGGTGCGAGACTTGCCGCATCTGATGCGATTGATTGCAGGCTCACTCGCAGGATCGAACATCACGCTCAATGTGGTGAGGGAGGGTGAGCCTCTGCAGGTGACCGTGGTGTTGGGGTCGCGTCCCGACGCTCTCAATCAGCCTTGATGACCGAGGATTCGTCTCCAAATCGCTGAGTTTGGAATTCCCGAGCCCATCATGGGCCGCCATACTGGGTTGCTGGTCACGGATTTTTCCTCTGATGGTGTTACCACGTCTTCTGCAGGTGGGGAGTCACCAATTAAGATAGGAGAGAAGAAATGTTCGACGTCCGTGATAAGGGCTGATACCGACCCTGAATCGCTAACCCACGTCAAGCCACCGTCAGCTGATCCCTTTGAATTGCCGTACGTTCTCGTTGGATACCATACATGCGTTGTCTCACCCTACTTTTAATTCTTGTACTGCCCTGTTCATCGAGCGTTGAGGCAACGGAAGTTCCGAAATCTGAGCTCGGTATTGCGAAGGAAAAACCAGCCACCGGTCCGAGTGTGAAAGTAGCCAAGGGGTACATGGTGCCTTATAGCATTCAGATTCCAGGCTCCGATGTTAGCTTTCGGATGGTACCGGTGCCTGGGGGTACGTTCTTGCTTGGCAGTCCCCAGAGCGAGGCAGATCGAGGGGAGGACGAAGGTCCACAAATCGAGGTGACGGTTGACCCCATGTGGGTCGGAGAAAAAGAAGTTTCCTGGGCTGAGTACAAGGAATTCATGAAGCTGTACGCGATCTTCAAAGATTTTGAAGGGCAGGGTATTCGTGTAGTCGATCCCAAAAATAAAGTGGATGCGGTTACGGCACCCACCGAACTGTATGATCCCAGCTTTACGTATGAGTATGGAGAGGAACCGGAGCAACCGGCAGTCACCATGACGCAGTACTCCGCACAGCAATATACGAAGTGGTTGAGCCGGGTTCTCGGTCAACAGTATCGGATACCTACCGAAGCCGAGTGGGAATATGCGTGTCGTGCTGGTAGCGATAAGGCGTACAGTTGGGGTGATACAGCAGAGCCCATTGATGATTACGCGTGGTACTTTGACAATGCGGATGATGGTGCGCCACCCGTGGGATCAAAGAAGCCGAATGCTTTCGGGCTGCATGATATGCATGGCAGCGTTGCGGAATTGACAGTCAATGCCTATACCGAGGATGGTTACACGAAGTTCAAGACTGGAAAATCAGTGAACGCAACCGATGTTGTGGCTTGGCCCAAGACGTCATCGCCTGTGGTCGTTCGGGGTGGATCATGGGAAATGGATCCTGAGCAGTTGCGGAGTGCTGCCCGTCTGTCGTCCGATGACAAGGAATGGAAAACCGAGGATCCCAACTTCCCAAAAAGTCCCTGGTGGTTCACCAGCGATCCTACACGTGGGATCGGATTTCGCCTCTTCCGCTCTTACACACCACTGGATGAAAAGACCTTGGCCAATTTCTGGAAGGCTAATTCTTCGGATGTTATTGAGGATGTTGAGTCGCGTTTGTTGGGTGGTCGTGGCGTGCTTGGTCTGGTTGATGAAGATTTGCCAGACGCCATCAAGAGCGCTAATTGATCCCATGGACATGTTCTGGCAGGTAGCTTTAGGATTACTTCCGCTCAGCGGTTCAACTTGCTGCTGTGTCCGACTTTCTTCAATTTCCTGTCCCGTTTAACCCACTGTAGATCTGTGTACGAAACGTTAGCCTTGGTTGGAGCGACTGGCGCAGTGGGACGGATTGTCCTCGAACAGCTTGTCCAACGTGAATTTCCCTACAAACGGCTCAAGCTTTTGGCTTCCCAAAGGTCCGTTGGACGTGAGGTCCGCGTCGGCGGAGAAACCATAACGGTCGAGTTATTGGAACCGGGTGCCTTCAAAGATATCGACTTGGTGATCGCGAGTACTCCGGACGAAGTCTCAGCCGAGTTTGCTCCGTGGGCGGTGGAGTCAGGTTCGGTGGTTGTTGATGAAAGCGGTTTTTGGCGGATGGATCCCAAGGTGCCTTTGATCATTCCGGAAGTGAACCCTGAGGCAATTGATGCGCATCAGGGAATCATTGCGAGTCCAAATTGCAGCACGACTCAAATGGTTGTGGCTCTCGCACCCTTGCATCGAGCCGCCAAAGTCAAGCGGGTCGTGGTCAGTACCTATCAGGCGACCAGCGGCGCCGGACTTTCAGGCAATGAAGAGTTGCACGACAGTGTCCGATGTGCTCTGACGGGACAGGTGCATCCGCCCAGTACCTTTCAGCATCCGATCGGGTTTAATCTGATTCCCCAAATCGGTTCCGAGAAGTACCAGCGATACACCAGTGAAGAGATGAAGATGGTTTACGAAACGCGAAAGATCATGGGCGACGAATCGATTCAGGTTTGTCCCACCTGTGTTCGTGTACCGGTCACCATTGGTCACAGCGAATCCATTCTTGTGGAAACTGAAAAACCTTTGTCTGCAGAAGAGGCCACGGGGTTATTCGAGGCAGCCGAGGGAGTCACGGTGGTGGATGATCTTGAAAGTCAACAGTACCCGATGCCTCGAGATTGCGATGGAAAAGATGATGTATTCGTTGGTCGCATACGGCAGGATATCAGCTGCAGCAATGGCATTGCATTCTGGTGTGTGAGTGACAATTTGCGAAAGGGCGCGGCTACGAACGCAGTTCAGATTGCCGAATTGCTGGTGAAGCGATCAGCATTGTCGAGCGGAAAATCCTGAGGCAAGGGTAAATGCAAACGTGACTCGTTCTTTCAAGTTGACGATTGCATACGATGGAACGAATTTTTTCGGGTGGCAGGTTCAGCCTCAGAAAGCGACCGTGCAGGGATGTTTGCAGGAAGCTTTCCAGCAACTGACTGGCGAAGAGATCCAGGTCATTGGCAGCGGACGCACGGATGCTGGCGTGCATGCTTTGGCTCAGGTTGCAAGTTGTTGTGTTCCGTGGCGTGACAGCGCTGAGCATTTGATGCGGGCGTTGAATACGCAACTGCCTGACTCAATCGTCGTCCGTGAGGTAGGTGATGCACCGTCAGGTTTTCATGCGATCCGCGATGCGATTGGAAAACGTTATCGCTATCAGGTGCAGATGGGTGGGGTGCGCGATGCTTTTGATTATCGATACCATTGGCACCTGCACCGCAATCTTGACTTGGATCAAATGCGGATGGCTGCCCAACGCATCGTGGGAGTGCATGACTTCAGGAGCTTCCAAGCTGCTGGTTCCGAACGGAAGACGACGGTGCGGGAAGTCCGAGCCTGTGAATTGATTGTTTCCCCGATGACCGATGGACATCCGTGCAAGCTGGCCATTGAAGTGGAGGCAGACGGTTTTCTCTACAACATGGTGCGCAACATTGTGGGGACATTGATGGAGGTTGGGCTCGGTAAACAGTCAGCTGACTGGATCGACGATGTTCTTGCTGTCCGTAATCGTGATCTTGCAGGCCCCACTGCGCCAGCACACGGATTGTTTCTGTTGCGCGTGGATTACCCTGAATTCTAGATGTTGCGACTTGTTATTGGCACCGATGCTTCAGACAGCCCACGGGCCGTCAAACAGGTCATACCCATTGAGCACGCAGTGCCAAAGGGTGATCAGGAACATTCATGGGAATGTTTCTGGATCATCCAGTTCGGAAGCCCTCATGGATGGTATTCTGGTGGCGTAGCGGAGTCAGAAGTGGCGTCTTTCGATGGCGCTCTGCATTGAAAACTTGTGCTTCGGGGGTCGCTTCTTTTTTCGTTGCCATGGATGGGTGATTCGAGGAAGATCAAACTGTTGTCTTTTCCCACGTTTCCGGAGATTGACTGTTGCCCTTGTTGTTATTGATAGATGGGTACAACGTCTTAGCGCCGGTGGCCCCGCCGCATCGAGATCCGGATGGTGACTGGTTACAGCGGGAACGAACTCAGCTTGTCGGCAGATTAGTCAAACATTTGACAGATGTTCAACGCATGGGCACTTGCATTGTTTTCGATGCAGCGAAACCACCCGAGGGTCGTCCCAGCGAGTTCACGGTCGAGGGGATCGATGTTCGTTTTGCAGTCGGATATCCAGAAGCAGATGATTTACTTGAAGAAATGATTTCGGCTCATTCGGCACCCAAGAATCTGACGGTGGTGTCATCGGATCATCGCGTCCAGGCAGCCGCGAAGCGTCGTGGGAGCCGGTTTCACGACTCCCAGCCGTGGCTGGATGATCTGCTGGACGGCAAGATCGCATCCACCTGTGAGTCGCAGGGTAGGGCAGGGCACGGGGTAGATGAGGATAGCTCAGGCAAGCCCAATCGCGTTGTCAATGACCAACAGTTGGAAGCGTGGTTGCGGGAATTCGGTTTCTAACGGCGATGCTCTCGATTTGATTCCAGCGGGGATGGAAAGCGGGAGCCCAAGCATGGCAACGCAACCGTAAACCAGAGATCCCGTCCTCATCGCCGCTCTGATTGCACCTTTGCCGGCTTTTTCTCAAAGATTGTTGGCTTTGAATCCGCCGTTGGTCCCGGTTTAGGGAGGTTCCGCGGCTGATTGCCGCTGCCCCACTGTCGCAACCTTCCAGATTGAAGACCGGAAGTCTAGAATCCACGCTGAGTCCAATAGCACGCCGGCGAGGTTCTCGCCGGCAGTTTTTTTCTGAAAGGAAGCGTAGAAAGATGAGCGTTACTGCGACCGCTCAGCGAGCCTTTAATTTCTCAGCCGGGCCCGCTGCCTTGCCACTGACTGTCCTTCAGGAGGTTCAGGAAGAATTCCTTTGCTTGCCGGGGGCTGGCGCGTCCTTGCTTGAACTCAGTCATCGAGGGAAACCTTTTGTCAGCATCATTGAGGATGCCGAAGCGACGTTGCGATCGCTGATGGGCGTATCAGACGATTATGCTGTCCTGTTCTTGCAAGGGGGAGCGGCGCTGCAATTCTCAATGATTCCGGCGAATCTGGTGCGAGGCACTGAGTTGACAGGCCAATACCTGTTAACAGGTTCTTGGGGAAAAAAGGCCATCCTCGAGGCCAAGAAGGAAGGGCATGTTGAGGCCATCTACGACGCCAAGGACTCAAACTATGATCATGTCCCCGGTCCTGGTGATTATGAGGTGCGTGATGATGCTGCTTATCTGTACTACTGCAGCAACGAGACGATTCAAGGGGTTCAGTACCCGACTGAACCAGAATGCCCTGATTCCGTTCCCTTGATCAGTGATGCGTCCAGTGACTTTCTTTGTCGCCCCTTGCCCATGGATAAGTACGGGTTGATTTACGCTTGTGCGCAAAAAAATGCCGGGCCAGCTGGGGTGACGGTGGTTGTGGTCCGCCGCGATCTTTTGGAGCGAGGAAGCGAGACACTGCCAGGCTATCTTCAATATCGCAATCACGAGGGAGGTGGATCGATGTGGAATACACCACCAACTTTCGCGGTTTATGTGCTGGGGAAAGTAGCACGATGGCTGGCTGATGACATAGGTGGACTGGAAGCCATGGAAAGGCAGAACCGCGAGAAGGCCAAGGTGCTGTACGATGCAATTGACACAAATAGCGGCTTCTATCAGGGGCATGCCAAACCGGAGTGTCGCTCGTTGATGAATGTGACTTTCACACTTCCCTCCGATGAGTTGCAGACCCAGTTCATCAACGAGGCTGCCCAGCATGCCTTGGTGAGCCTGAAAGGGCACCGGAGTGTCGGGGGTATCCGTGCAAGTATCTATAACGCGATGCCGCCCGAGGGTGTCGAAACGCTTGCTAATTTCATGAAGGATTTCGCTGCGAAGAATGGCTGATCCAAGTCGCAGTTTCTCCTTGTTACGATTTCATTCCAATCAGATCATCCATACCCAACTTTCCCATGTACAAAATTCTCACGTTGAACAACATCTCCGTCAAAGGACTGCAGCGACTGCCACGTGAGAATTATGAAGTTGCATCAGAAGTTGGTCATCCCGATGCGATCATGCTCCGATCGTTCAAGATGCACGATATGGAGATACCGGAAAGTGTTGTCGCGATTGGAAGAGCAGGCGCTGGAGTGAACAATATTCCGGTAGAGAAGATGACCGAACTCGGCGTGCCGGTATTCAACGCTCCGGGAGCAAATGCAAATGCCGTCAAAGAACTGGTTTTAGCCGGTTTATTGATCGCGTCACGTAATATTTCCGGCGCCATGAAGTTTGCTGATAGCCTTGATGGAACGGACGCGGAAATTTCTACTGCCGTCGAATCGGGCAAGAAGAATTTTGTTGGCTCGGAACTTCCTTCAAAAACACTTGGTGTGATTGGACTTGGAGCGATTGGTTTGCGGGTTGCCAATGCTGCCTTGTCGCTGGGCATGAAAGTCGTCGGATACGACCCATTGATTTCAGTCCAAAGTGCGTGGCAGCTATCCAGTGGAGTCGAAAAAGCTGTCAGCATCGACCATGTATTCAGTCAATGTGATGCGATTTCAGTGCACGTCCCTTTGCTGGATGCGACACGCGGCCTCGCCAGTGCAGAGCGGATCGCGATGATGCCAAAAGGAGGCGTACTGGTGAACCTTGCTCGCGGTGGTATCTGTGATGATCAAGCAGTTTTGGCAGCACTGGACAGTGGGCATCTGCATTCTTATGTGATTGATTTTCCAACGGGAGCGATGCTGAAACATTCGAAAGTCATTTCTTTTCCGCATTTGGGCGCGTCGACGGCCGAGGCAGAAGAAAACTGTGCCGTCATGGTTGCTGATAGTATTCGGGAATTTCTGGAAGATGGTACGGTTCGTAATTCCGTCAACTTTCCTGAGGCGTTCATGCCTAGAAATGGTGGTAGCCGAATCACAATCGCAAATGCGAATGTTCCCAACATGGTTGGCCAAATCTCGACCATCCTTGCAGAAGCGCAATTGAACATTGCGGACTTGCTTAATAAATCGCGTGGTAATATTGCCTATACGATTATCGACCTGGATGATGAGATCGATCAGGAAACTCTGAATGCCATTCGGGCAATCGATGGTGTTCTGGCCATTCGACACCTACCGCAAACCGTCGGCTGATTTCCGCTCTTCGAATCCAGACAGTGCAATCAATCCAAGGTCGGAATTTTCCATGGCCACCGGCGAAATTGGATCATCGGAGTCGTTTCGGATTCATTGGGTAAGATCTCTGCTTGAACTGATTGCGACCAAAGCTAGTGTTTCCGGTTATGATGGGGGTTTGTCCAGTTCAATGCCCGTCAAAATGGTGTGATATTGATGTTGTCGGCGAAGTTGTTTTTTGTTGCTCTGTGCCTGATGCCTCTGTGCGGGCTTGGTGAAGAACCAAACCCTGTGGACGGATCCAAGAAGCCTCATGTCGTCATGCTGATAGCAGAGCGTGAGTATGGGACAAAGGAATCTCTCAGTCGTTTTGCAGACCAGCAGAAGAAACTTTATCGCACGACGATTGTTTCTGAAGATCCGAGTGATCGCAATCGGATGATTGGATTGGAGGCACTGGGCTCTGCCGATCTGTTGTTGGTAAGCGTGCGCCGACGAACTTTGCCCCAGAATCAGTTGAAGCTGATCCGGAAGTTCATTGCTGGTGGCAAGCCGGTTATTGGGATTCGTACTGCAAGTCACGCTTTCTCGCTCCGCAACAAGAAGCCGCCAGAAGGCCGCGCTGATTGGCCTGATTTTGATCAAGTGGTGTTTGGTGGAAATTACACCAACCATTACGGGAACGACTTGTCGGTTGGATTGAAAATGGTCGACACGGAGGGACGCCATCAATTGCTACATGGCATTGACCGTTCACGTCATTACTCATCCTCAGGTTCGCTTTATCGCGTCTCGCCGTTGGTAACTGGGACGATGGTCGTGATGACTGGCGAAGTTGAAGGACATTCACCGGAACCGGTTGCATGGACTTTTCAACGCGCTGATGGTGGAAAATCCTTTTACACATCGCTGGGTCATGTGAATGATTTCAAAGGTGATGTGCTGCCGGTTTTTCTTGCCAATGCAATTACCTGGGGATTGAAAAAGTGAATTCAGTTTTTGACTTGACCAGAAATCAAACACAAAGGGATCAAAGTCGCATGATCCAGCGGAGTAACAAAATGAAACGGGTGCCTTTGTTCTTGTGCCTGCTAGGTATTTTATTCTCCGTGGAACAGGTATCTGTCTCTGGAGAGCAGGTAAATCCGAATGTTCTGGTGATCATTACAGACGAACACAATTTCAGAACGCTTGGCTGCTATCGTGAACAACTGTCGGATGAGCAAGCCGAAATGTGGGGTCCCGGTACGATCGTCGAAACCCCGCATTTCGATCGATTGGCACGTGAGGGTTTAATCTGCACGCGCGCCTATGCCACGGCACCGGTGTGCTCACCCTGTCGAGCAGCCATGATTACAGGCAGATATCCCCAGAACACTGGTGTACCGACAAATAATCTGAAATTGCGTGATGATGTTCCAACGTTGGCAAGAATCATGGCAGCAAGCGGCTATCGCACCGGATTTGTTGGTAAGTGGCACCTTGGTGGCTTGGGTAAGCCGGAGTGGTCTCCGAAAGTTGACGGTGGTTTTCAGGACAAGACGTTCATGTTTAATCGTGGGCACTGGAAAAAGTTTGGTTTGGCAGGTGCAAAGCCAAAGGTCGCTGCTCGTGATAAGTCGGGTGCTCCCAGTTATGGAGTTGACGATGCTGATGCAAAGTCATTTTCCACTGACTTTCTCACTGATCGAACCATTGAGTTCATGGAGCAAAGCAGCGAACAGCCATTCCTGGCGGTTGTAAGTTACCCGGATCCCCACGGTCCGAACACGGTGAGAGCCCCGTACGATCGAATGTACGATCATCTTCGCTTCTTACCACCCAGAACTTACGGACGCGATGATGTGGCGGCGCCTAAGTGGTTGGGGGCGAATAAGAATCATGCGGTTTTTCGTGGCCAGCAAATGAGCCAGTACTTTGGGATGGTGAAGTGTCTTGATGACAATTTGGGAAGAATATTTGCAGCTCTCGAACAGTGTGGAAAGCTTGACTCTACCATTATTCTCATGACCTCGGATCATGGAGATCTTTGCTACGAGCATGACCGACTGAACAAGGGAAACCCTTATGAGGGATCGGCACGCGTCCCCATGCTTTTTCGTTTCCCGGATCGCATCCAGGCGGGACAGACTTACAGCTTGCCTGTTGGGACGGTTGATATCACTCCTACCCTGTTAGGCTTGGCTCAGATCAAGACGGACTTGAAGTTTGAAGGTCGCGATTTGACAGAACCAATGTTGGAAAAAGTGAAGCACCCCGATAGTTCAATGACCTTTCTAAGGAACTCGGGCACAAATCCGCAGTGGGTCTGCGCAGTGGATGATCGATACAAGTTGGTGCTCTCTGTGAATGATCAGCCTTGGTTATTCGATGCCATCCAGGATCCTGATGAACTGCTGAACTTCTATCGCCGACCTGGCAGTGATGTGGCAACCCGCCGACTTGCCAAAGCGTTGCGTGAGTATGGGAAACTCAGTAATGACGCTTATCTTGAACATCCTGCGATTGCGGCATCTCTGAGAAAGTGTCTCGGTGAGAAAGAGACCAACGGTAGATAGTGATTTGCGCAGTCGATTCGCGTATTTCAATCCCAGCAGCAATCGCTCACTTTCTACTAGCAGTTTTTCTTCCGATGGGAATCAGATGCTAGCAAGCGCGGGGTAGGGCGATGATTTGGATTGGCCGGGTTGGATCACTGGTTTTGGGCATCACCATTGGCAAGGTCCTCGGCTGATTGCCTCGGTCTCAGTTGGGTGAAACGGTACGTGAAACTGCAGGCATCCAGCTAGCTTCCTCTCTGGACCCATGCAGTCAAATTTCAGTACTGTCCCGATTCCCCGTGTGAGCAGGTTACGCGGAAGACAAGGGCGAGGGATCGCAAATGCAACAATTGATGCGCTATCGGGATTTGGTGCTGCCGCTTGGCATCATCGGTTGCTTGGTGGTGATTCTTGTGCCTTTGCCACCCATGTTGATGGACATGTTGCTCGCTGCGAACATCACGGTCGGCGTGATCGTGTTGTTGACGACGGTTTACGTGGCCACCCCTCTGGAATTCAGCATTTTTCCCTCGTTGTTGCTGGCAACGACTTTGGCCCGTCTGGTCTTGAACGTGGCGACGACGCGATTGATTCTCACCGGCGCTGATACCCGCGGGATGGGCGCTGCCGGTGGGGTGATTCAAAGCTTTGGAGAATTCGTCGCTGGCGACAGGATCGAAGTTGGCCTGATCATTTTTGTCATCATCGTCCTGATTCAGTTCATCGTGATAACCAAGGGAGCCACTCGAATCAGTGAGGTAGCTGCCCGATTTGCTCTGGATGGAATGCCGGGTCGTCAAATGGCAATCGACGCTGATTTGAATGCTGGACTGATTGATGAAAAAGAAGCTCAGCGGCGTCGACAGGAAATCAGTGCACAAGCGGATTTCTACGGAGCAATGGATGGTGCCAGCAAGTTCGTTCGGGGTGATGCCATTGCGGGTATTGTGATCACGATTGTGAACGTGATGGGTGGCTTGTACATAGGGGTGATGCAGTCAGGGATGAGCCTTAACGAGGCGGGGGCCCTCTTCACGAAATTAACGATTGGCGATGGATTAGTGAGTCAGGTTCCGGCTCTGTTGATTTCATTGGCCGCCGGCTTGTTGGTCACACGAAGTGCCCAAAAAGCCAACTTGCCCGTTCAGTTTCTGCAGCAATTACTGGGTAATCCCAAGGCATTGGCAGTTGCTGGCGGTTTTTTGACGATGTTAATTGTTACCAATTTGCCCGCCATTCCAATGGTGACGCTTGGACTGGGGTGCATTGGTTTGGCTGTGGTTATGAACCGACAAAATGTTCGTCGGCGGGATGCAGAAGAGATGCAAGCCGAGACAGAAAAGGCTGAGGCATCGGCGCCGGCTCCCAAACGAGTCGAGGATTTTCTGACCATTGATCCGATGGAAATCTCGATCGGCTTGGGGTTGCTGGGTCTAGCAGATCCGAATCGTGGTGGTGATCTGATGCAGCGGATTACCGGTGTACGAAATGCGGTTGCTGCTGATCTTGGCATTATCCTTCCCAAAGTCCGGGTGCGAGATGAAATGACCTTGGGCGAACTTGACTACGAAATTCGGATCGAAGGTAGTCAAGTAGCCAAAGCAACTCTGATCCCCAATCAACTCCTAGCTATTGATAGTGGTCACACGACAGGGGTGATTGAAGGCGAGCCAACTCGCGATCCGACTTTTGGTGAACCCGCGGTCTGGATTGATCCGATGCGCCGCGAGCAGGCTGCGATTTATGGGTACATGACCGTGGAGCCGGGGGCAGTCTTGGCAACTCACCTGCAGGAGATTTCCAAACGCCATGCGGATGAATTGCTTTCAAGAGATGCCACGAAACATCTCGTTGACGAATTGAAGGAAGCTTCTCCCACGGTCGTCGACGAATTGATTCCCGGCGTGATGAAGGTCAGCGAGGTACAGCAGGTCTTACATCTGTTGCTCAAAGAGGACATTCCGATTCGACAACTCGGAATCATTATGGAAACGCTGGGTGATTTTGCCGGCAGAACGAAAGATCCTGTTTGGTTGTGTGAGTACGTTCGACATCGCCTGGCTCGAACCATTTCCTCGCGTTATCGCGACGAAGAAGGCCGTTTACACGTTCTTGCGCTCGATCCGGCGATGGAGGATCGCATTGCCGCCGGCATTGAACACACTGAACGCGGTTTATTCGTCCGAATGAGCCCTTCAGCGGTAGACCTCACTTGCGAGAAAATTCAAGAAGCCGTTAAGAAACTAATTACAGGAGGTCATCCACCTGTGGTACTGGTGAGTCCCAGGATTCGCCCGGGGTTGCGGCAGATCACTGCCGCCTCGATGCCTCGGCTGAAAGTGCTTTCCTATAACGAGATCACTCAGGACACGAAAATAGAATCCTACGGGGTGATTAGCGACCAATGAGTTCGACACAGCCAGACAAACCCAGTCAACCACGGAGCGAAAACGAAGCTTCCATGCACATTCGTACCTTTCGAGCCGCCAATTTGCAGGATGCATTGGAGCAGATACGTCAACAGATGGGCTCGGGGGCTTCCGTATTGCATACTCGGCAGGTGCGAGACGGGTGGATGGGATGGCTGGGGCGAACTTATGTCGAGGTGACCGCAGGTTTACGGGATAATGATGGCAAAGCGGCCCCGGCAACGGTGAAAACCCAAAGTGTTGACTCGCGTAAGATTACTTCGGGAGAACCAGGGCATCGCATGACGGGGCATCTCGCGTTGTCAGATTCAACGTTGCCTCTGCAATTGCAATCCTACCAGAGGGAACTGTTGGCGGCTGGAGTCAGTACCGAGACCGTCGAACGGTGGTTGAATGCAACTGTCAGCTTTGCTGCCAGTCTGGGCGAAGCCGCCACGGGTCCAATGGTCTCTGGAACGCCGTGGTTAGAACACCTGCAACGCACCGTATTACGCGAACTGCGAATTGGGAATCCCATTTTGACGCAACCCGGTGATCGACGCGTGGTAGCCCTCGTGGGACCCACAGGGGTCGGTAAGACAACGACTGTCGCCAAACTGGCAGCAGGTTTCCGAATCGAATCGCGAAGACGCGTTGGATTGTTGACCATCGATACATTCAGGATTGCTGCAGTTCAGCAATTAAAGGCCTACGCCGAAATCATGGATTTGCCCATGGAGGTGGTGGAAAAGCCGGAACAAATGCAACCTGCACTCGACAGGCTTGGTGATGTCGATCTCGTCCTGATTGATACTGCAGGACGAAGCCCCAAGAGCGATGCCAGAATCGATCAATTAGTGGAACTGCTCCGAAGTGCTCAACCCGATGAGACTCATTTGGTACTCAATGCGACCAGTTCGGCTGAATCGACCCGGCTTGCCATTCAGGGATTTGCACCCATTCGGCCTACTGCGGCAATCCTGACAAAACTTGATGAAGCACCCAGTACGGTGGGGGTGCTGTCAGCGATCGCTACCAACGAACAATTTGACGGGATACCGCTCAGTTACACCACCAATGGCCAGCAGGTTCCTGACGACATTGCCCCGGCTGATGCTGAGACTCTGCTCTCGCGCCTGCTTGCAACAAAGGTATCGGTGTCATCGCTGCATGCCGCATAAAAAACAGAAAAAGAACTAACGCACTGGGCGGAAGTTTGCCGAAGAAAGACAGGAAGCGTCCCGCGCTGAACGAAAACGACTTGAGCGTAATCTTTCAGTGACCGGTTGCTTAACTTAGGAAACATACTCACTTGCAACTCATTCCACCGTTGAAACATTGTTTCGCAGCTTCGCAGCCTCGCTTGGTGCTCTCGCAATGGGATTGGTCGTTTTACGCGGCGCAATTCTGGGTGAACCAGCTGGTAACGTTGCCATCGAAGCGATCACCGCCATGGCAGTCTTTGCTGTCATTGGTGCCGTGGCAGGATGGATCGCGGACTTTCTGGTTCGAGATGCTGTCGAGCGTGCGTTCCGCAAACGTTTTGATTGGTACCGAGAGGGACTGACCAACATGGGATTTACTGAGAAGGGTTCACCTCGCGATTGACGAACATGGCTGTTCGAAACAATCAAGAATTGAGCGATACGTGGAGGAGTTTGCGTCAGCAAGGATGCTGAGTGAACTGCAAAGCAAACATGACCGAATGGTCGAGTCAGTGACTCGATCGTACCTGGCGGCAAGATGCCGCGGGATTAACAACCATCACGGAGGATTGGATGGCAGCGACAGCCACAGCCGACGACGAGATTCTGCAAGTCTGGACGACATTCAAGAAGCTCAACAAGGACTCACTCGAATACGAATCGCTCCGTAACCGGCTTGTAGAGCGATACATGCCATTGGTTCGCTATAACGGTGAACGTATTTGGCAGCGTCTTCCCGATGGGGTTGAGTTGGATGATTTGATCAGTGCTGGGATCTTCGGACTGATGGATGCCATTGACGCCTTCGACATGGATCGCGGCGTCAAGTTCGAAACCTACTGTGTGCCGCGGATTCGCGGTGCAATGCTGGATGAATTGCGGACGATGGACTGGGTTCCGCGACTTGTGAGAAGCAAGGCAAGCAAACTGGCCGTTGCCAGAAAGACTCTCGAGACCAGACTGGGGCGGGCACCGACCGTTCATGAACTCTCCGAGCAGATGGAGATGCCGGTGAAGGAAGTCGAGAAGATGCAATCAGATGCAAATGCTGTTGGCGTCGTCTCGTTGAACAAGAAGTGGTATGAAACGGACAGCTACAAAGACGTCCGGGAGATCGACATTCTGGAGGACAAGAAAGGGGAAGACCCCACCCGTCGCGTCCAAAAGAATGATCTGATGAGATTGGTCACCAAAGGACTCAATCGAAATGAACGATTGATTATCATCCTGTATTACTACGAAGAATTGACGATGAAAGAAATTGGGGCAACCCTCGATCTTTCTGAATCCCGAGTCAGTCAAATGCATACTTCGATTGTCAACCGTTTACAGCAGCAGTTGGGATACCGCCGGGTTGAGTTCGGCGGTTGATGGGACAACTCATTCAGTGATGTGGTTCTTGCGTTCTGTCTTTCGGCAGAACGTTTTTTTTTGCCGACAGTTGTTTCTGTTTCAATCCTTTCGGATTGCCAGATCCGCCTTTGGTAACCATGCTGATAACTTTCGATGCGGATGTGGTTGACACTGACCGGTTCCAGGCCGGATTCCTGATTGGCCATCGTATAAAACTGTTGCTGGTCAGACGGCCAGAGATTACCAGGGTGACACCGTGCGGATCGCTCATATCATCACACGAATGATCATCGGAGGCGCTCAGGAGAATACGCTCCTGAATTGCCTTGACTTGGTGCGCGAGTATGATGACGACGTCCTGTTGATTACGGGACCCGCTTTAGGACCTGAGGGAGATTTGTTGAGTCAGGGAAGGGCAGGGGAGTTGCCTGTTCAGGTGCTTCCAAGTCTGCGGCGTGCCATCCACCCCAAATGGGACTGGTTGGCCAGTCGCGAGATCCGTAAGGCGTTGGTTGGGTTTCAACCGGAGGTCGTTCATACACACAGCGCAAAGGGTGGATTGTTGGGGCGTCAGGCCGCTTGGAAACTGAAAGTACCAGCCGTTGTGCATACCATCCATGGCGCACCTTTTCATCCCTATCAGTCACGATTGGCCAGAGAATTTTTTTGCCGCTGTGAGCGTTGGGCTTCCGCACGATGCCATCGATTGATTTCAGTTGCCGATGCGATGACAGACTTGATGGTTGAGTCGGGTGTGGCGCCGCGTGAAAAGTTCACAACAATCTACAGTGGTATGGATGTCGAACCTTTCACAAGAGCCAAGGAGCAACGTCAAGAGACCCGTCGGAAGTATGGATTCAACGACGAACACGTGGTGATCGGTAAAATCGCCCGCCTGTTCCACCTCAAGGGGCATCAGGATTTGATAACTGCTGCAATCCCTGTGGTGCAGAGACAACCCAATGTGCGATTCCTGTTGGTCGGCGACGGTATTCTCAGGGAGACGCTGAGCCAGCGCATATCGGAACTCGGTCTGAGTAAGCATTTTGTTTTCGCAGGATTGGTTCCACCCTCTGAAGTTCCAGCCCTGATAGGTGGGATGGACGCACTGGTCCACGCGTCCTACCGAGAGGGTCTCGCAAGAGCTTTGCCGCAGGCATTGATCGCCGGTTTACCGGTGGTCAGTTACGATGTGGATGGTGCCCGTGAGGTGACTCTCACTGGACAGACGGGCATCCTTGTGCCGGCTCAGGACATCTCGGCACTCTCCCAAGCCCTTGAAATGCTGGCGGTTGATGAAGAAAAGCGATGGCGGATGGGTAGGGAAGGGCAGCGCCGTTTTACAGAACAGTTCGACCATCGGACCATGACGGCCAGAGTTCGGGAGGTTTACCAGCAGCAACTCGAGGAAACTTGATTCTCGGCGAGAGCTTGGCGGCCGACGGTTTTACCCGCTTTCGACCCATTTGCGGTCCGGTCCCGACATTCAGTGCCCTTGGCAACCCGTTCCTGGTCAAGCCGTGGCGAACGGTGCCAGTTCCTGCCCGCATACCCTTTCAGGTTTCCGATCACCTCAACTATCATAGACGGGCGGGGCTACAAAACCGGCTTTGCCCAGGTTTGCCAGTTTCGAATTCCAAGGTTTCAGAAAGACACCATGACCAAGAGCCGAGATTTTATTGGACCTTATCGACTTGCTCGTTTGATTCGGGTTGGGAGTACGGCTGAGGTGTGGGAAGCGATCGAGGAGCATGAGCATTCACGTTATGCTCTGAAGATGCTCAAACAGTCTCTTTCCTCCAACAAGAGCGAGATTGCCTTGCTCAAGCATGAATACAACGTGGCCAAAGATCTGATCAGTCCGCGAGTGATCAATGTCAAAGAGTATCGGGAGGACTCAGGACGCCCCTGCTTGGTCATGGAACTGTTTAGTGAATTGAACATGAAACAGGCTTTGCGGCGTGGTCCTGAATCACTTGCATTCATGCTTGACAAAGTTGTCGAACAGGCTGCAGAAGGTCTCTACTACATGCACACAAAAAACTGGATTCACCTTGATGTGAAACCGGATAACTTTTTGGTCAGTGACGACGGTACGGTCAAGCTGATTGACTTTACGATCGCGGAAAAAAAGAAGGGTGGATTCAGCCAGTTGTTCAAGAATAACAAGGTTGCCAAGGGTACTCGGAGCTATATGGCGCCTGAGCAGATTCGACGCAAGAGGTGTGATGAACGTACGGATGTCTATGCGTTTGGTTGTGTTCTGTATGAGCTTTGCACTGGCAAGCCACCTTTCACAGGTGATACGCCGAATGACTTGTTGTCAAAACATTTGAATGCGTCGATTCCCAGCCCCATCGTTCACAATAACAATGTCACGCGTGAGTTCGCTGATCTAGTCAAGAGCATGATGGCCAAGAAACAGGATTTGCGTCCGGAATCGATGTGGGAGTTTCTGAAAGTCTTTCGGGGAATTCAGGTGTTCAAGAAGCGGCCACGCAAGCCAGAGATCAGCGTGTTCGAGAACATGCCGGGGATCAAAGGGGCAGATGATATGCTTCGTAAAGGAAAACCTGACCCCGGTTTGGACACGGATTGATTTCCGTTCAGGTATTGCCGTGTCATGGTTGGCAACCATCGCCTCGCATGATGTGTGCCAAGAGGCCAAGAGCAAGCTAAACAACACGAACTACATAACAACAGACTGAAAGTGCAGAACTGACATGAGTGCTGGTCCCGGATTGGAATTTGAGAACGACATTGCCGATCTTGAGAATCGAATTGCGGCACTCGAGCGTCAGACCGATCGAACGGGGGATATTGAGAACGAAATTCGGACACTCCGGCTGGAACTGGTCAAGCAACTGCGGGATACCTACAGTTCGCTCGATGCATGGCAAACGGTTCAGGTTGCCAGGCACAAGAATCGCCCCTATACACGCGACTATTTGAATCTTGCATTCGACGAATTCGTGGAATTACATGGTGATAAGCATTTTGGTGATGATCGGGCGATGTTGGCAGGCTTTGCCAAGCTGGATCGATTCAAAGTGCTTGTACTGGGGCATCAGAAGGGCCGGACCTACAAGGAGCGAGCCGCTTGCCATTTCGGTTGTGCTCACCCTGAGGGTTACCGCAAAGCCATGAGCAAAATGCGTCTTGCTGAGAAGTACCAATTGCCACTCGTTTGCTTCATTGATACTCCCGGAGCCTATCCTGGGATTGGTGCCGAAGAACGAGGGCAAGCTCAGGTCATCGCTGAGAGTATGTTCAAAATGAGTCGCCTTCGAACCCCCGTGATCTGCGTTGTGATTGGTGAGGGTGGTTCAGGAGGTGCACTGGGTATTGGCGTCGGTGATCGGGTTGCCGTTTTGCAGCACGCCTACTACAGCGTGATCAGTCCTGAAGGATGCGCCGGGATTCTCTGGAAGAGCCATGAACACGCTCCCAAGGCTGCAGCCGCCTTGCGTTTTACCAGTCAGGATTTGTCCCGACTGGGAGTCGTTGATGATGTGCTTCAGGAACCCTTGGGTGGCGCACATCGCGATCACCATCAAATGGCATCGCGGCTGAAGTCCTATCTGTCCCGGACTTTGGGTGAATTGGAAGCAAAGACAGCTGACGAGTTGGTTTCCGAGCGGTACGAGAAATTTCGAAGAATTGGTGTTTTTCTCGAAGAGCCCCAAGTTGGGGCGTGATTCACCGATTCCTGATCGGGCTGTCGTGCATGCTTTCGAAGTGGTTTTGGCTGGCGATGGGGAAAACACGAACCAACGCCCTTTTGTCGACCCGACGCATTTTGGATCTTGGAGACAGGATTTCCAAGGTGCCGCTACTCGAATGACAACTCCCTGTTTGCCGAGAACGACAGAACTCTTTTCCTTTGGTCGCGTCTCCAGGCTTAGCTGCGGGTCACGGTTGCTGCACTGAACGCTGCGAATCACTGAACGCTGGGTGAATCCAAGGATCTTCGAAACATGTTTCGGGAAACGGTGGCATGCATTGCTGCGTAATTCACGGTGTTTTTGCCTCACTGCCAACGTCCGATAATGGCCCTTATGTTGTATTTGAGGCAGCTGAAACACCGTATTACGGCCCCGTCACGAACATCCCAATTCGTATTCCCTGTTCCAATGCTGAATGGACGCAGGCATTTAGGTGGGTCAGGATGCTACTTCAATAGCGACCATGATCCGAGAGCGTTCAACGTTGAAAGCCATTATTTCCCGCTGGTTGCATGGCTTGCTGGGATGGCCACTGATTGGTCAAAGGCAACGGGTTTCCGGATCCGTTTGTCCGAAACCCATGATCCCAGGATGAATCCCCCGAGAGTGTCTGTTTGAGTTCTCTGGCTCCCTGAGCCATCCATTGAGTGTTTGGACTCTCGTCTTCGGTTTCGTCGAATTTCTTGTTGAACCGATCCAAATATGGCTGAACGACATCATGCAATTCTTCTGGGATGACTGAGTCACTTCGGTCCAGCACGTTGGCGATATAATTACCGCTTTTACTTTGGACGACAGCTTCACGCACCCTCTCGCCAGACAATGTGACCGCAAATAAAGTGATTAACGTGCAGTACATCGCCCCCTTGGCCAAACCGAATAATGCACCAATTTGACGGTCGAATTCACGCAGTTTCATGCGATCGATGCTCCCGCGTACCATGCGAAAGGCAACCCAGATCAACAGTGAAGTGCCAATGTACAAGATCAGCATCGCCAGAAACCGATCCCAAGGTGGATCTGCCTGAATGGATTCGCTGATAGGCCCACGATATTTGTACGCGACGACATAGCTGATCACGATTGAGGCGATTGAGGCGAGTTGCCACGCGAAGCCCTTGATAGCACCAAAGAGGGTCGCCCCAATCAAGACCACCAGCATGATGATGTCATACGTCTCCATCAATCGCGTCCGTGCTGATAGGGAGAATGAAATTGCGGGTAAGAGCGTTTCAATGCAAGCATTGGAGTCCAAGCTCTTGTACAGACCGACTATAGCGATAGTGAAGCGTGGATCGAAGGTCAATCAGCTCAACTTTGGTCCTAATTCGGCTTGGCTTGGAGTGCCAGGTTTTAATATGACCCTAGTTCTCTCCAAGCGAATCCAACCCGCACTTTGCGGCGTTGAAACCCATTTTCCCTTGTCTGACTTTGGCTGATTTCAAGTCCCACATTACCGGAAGCACTTTGGTCGGCATTGGCTATGGCTACTGGGGGATTTCTACGCAGTCCATGTCCATTGAGAACGGCATGTTGGCGGGGGGGTTATGTGCGGTGAGTGGCATGCTGCCTGATCTTGACAGTGATTCTGGGGTGCCACTGCGTGAGACGAGCATGTTTGTCGCTGCAATCGTCCCCATCTTGATGATCGAGCGATTCCGCGACCTTGGATTTTCCCATGAAGCGATGGCGTTAGCAGCGATGTTGCTTTATCTGGGCATTCGATTTGTTGCCATTGAGTTTTTCAAGAGATACACCGTGCACCGTGGCATGTGGCACAGTATTCCTGCGGCTGTCTCGGCTGGATTGTTGGCCTACCTTTTGATGCCATGTCAGAGTGAAGCTGTTCGTGTCTACAAGGGCTTGGCTGTGATGCTTGGCTTTCTCGTGCATCTAACAATGGACGAGATTTGGAGTATCGATATGAGTCACGGCTTCCGATTGAAAAAGTCCTTTGGAACTGCTCTGAAGTTTTTCAGTAAGAGTAAGCTTGGGAACGTTTCAGTTTATGCCAAGCTTATCATTCTGATTTGGCTTGCTTGGGGTGACCGAGGAGTCGTTGATAGAATTCGCAATCGCGCCAGGCAGGAACGAGCGTACATCGCACAACCGCGACAGGGAATTGACTTTGAAAAGTGGGTTCCGTGGCGTTAGAAAAGCAGTTTGGCTCAGACTGAAGTGTTGACCGGGCTGGAGGTATCAGGCATGCATGATCAGGAGGACATGCTTCAGTCATGCATTTCGATCGATGACCATGGTTACGGGGCCGTCATTGACCAGCGTGACTTTCATGTCTGCGGCGAAGGTCCCCTGCTCTACCCTGATTCCTCTCGCTCGAAGTGATTCGGCATAGTGCTCATATAACCGATTGGCGAGTTTTGGTTCTGCAGCGTCGGTGAATGCGGGGCGACGACCCTTGCGGCAGTCTGCCAACAGCGTGAATTGGCTGACCACAAGCGCTGATCCGCCGGTGTCGATCAAAGACCGATTCATCTTATCCTGATCATCCTCAAAGATTCTCAGGTCGGCGGTCTTGTCTGCCAGCCATTGAGCATCCTCTGCTGAATCACCATGCGTAATGCCAATAAAAATGAGCAGTCCATGGCCGATTTGGCCCACGATTGTTCTCTCCACTGTGACGTTTGCGGAGGTTACTCGTTGCAGCACGACACGCATCGCTGTCCTCAGGAGGATAGGCTGATTTCGGAACGGGGGCGATCTGCTCCGGTGGGCATCAGGCAAGCCTGATCGCACTTGGTAGAATTTAGGCCATGGAGGTTCGAGTTGCGACCGGGTCAAGAACCGGTCGTTGGCTGTTGGATCCTATTCATATACCCTTTTTCGTGTTTTGGGCTGATTGCAAGAATGCCTGTTTTATTCATATGTCCGCACTGTCAAACGTCAACACAGGTGGATGATTGTTACAGTGGGCACACGGGCGAATGTGTGACCTGTGGCAAGGCGATACAGATCCCTGAGTTTAAACCTTCGGAGATCGCAGACCCTCCCAGACAAAAGTCGCTGGGACTTGCATGGGTGACGGCGGTAGTGGTTGTCATTTTGCTTGTTGGGTTGATTGTTTTCTTAGTCAGAGTGGGTGGTCAGACAGTGCAACGCATGTCGGCAACTCGTGGACGTTCCGATTCGGTCGAGAATCTCCGGCGTATTGCTGAGGCCTTGAATGCGTATGCCAATGACAACGGAACCTATCCGCCATCCGTTCTGAAAATTGGCTCTCGCCGGCACTCATGGCGAGTATTGATTCTGCCTTATTTGGGGGAGGATGACTTGTACAGCCGTTACAACTTTGATGAAGCCTGGGACTCCCCAAGGAACATGGGCCTGATTTATCAAATGCCACGTGTCTTCCAGAACAGTCAGGTATCCGCTCCATATAGCGTTACTTCCCGGTCACACTATTACTTGATCACAGGCGCAGGAACTGTGTTCCCCCCATCCGGTCCTTTGTCGCCAGACCAGATCAAGGATGAACATGAGAAAACGTTGTTGGTGGTTGAGGGTTCGCCCGTGAATAAGGGATCTGGCTGGACGGAGCCATGTGACCTGCAGATCCGGGACATTCAGGCGAGTTCGGCTGTCAACGGAGCAAATGGATTAGGCGGCTTGCTCGACGGCGGGTTCGCGGCTGCAACTGTCGACGCCATGGGACATTTTATTGACGAGAGCATTTCTCCGATTGCTCTCGATGCCCTCATCACAGCAAACGGTGGAGAACGCTTGCCAGATGATGTTTTCGACTGAACAGGCTGCTCACGATGGCAGTGACGGGCCACAGGGATGCTGATCGAGTCGTGATTGACTCTGCTGTTGTGGTCCCGATCAGTACTGGCGTGGTCTGACCGTGCCCTGAACTCTGCTTGGAAGTCCCTGAATTCGAAGGAATCCTTCAGCATCGTCTTGATTGTAGGAACCACCACCCTCCATGGTTGCAATTTCGGCATCATAGAGGCTGTTGGGGCTGGTTCTTGAATCGACGCTGATGTTGCCTTTGTAGAGTTTCAGCGTGACTTCGCCGGTGACTGGTTTTTGTGCCTCGCGAATGAAGGACAGCAAAGAATCCATTTTTGGTGTGTACCAGAAGCCGTAGTAGACCATTTCCGCGACTTCCGGAGCCAGGCGATCGCGCAGATGCATCAGGTCACGATCCATGGTGAGTTGCTCGATGTACATCAGAGCATCGTAAAGCACGGTCATGCCTGGTGACTCATAGACACCGCGGCTTTTCATACCGACAAAGCGATTCTCAACCATATCAATGCGTCCCACGCCATTGCGACCGGCAATCTGATTGAGTTGTTCGACCATCTCAAGAGCTGTCACTGGCGAGCCATTCAATGCCGTCGGGATTCCTGACTCAAACCCAACGGTGATGGTTTCCGGAGTATCAGGTGCTTCTTGTGGGCTGACACCCATCCCAAAATCGACAACTTCCACACCATTGACATCCAATTCTTCGAGTTGGCCGGCCTCGTAGCTGATGTGCAGCACATTCTCGTCGCTGCTGTACGGCTTGGCGGTGGAAGCCTTGACGGGGATATTCCTGCTCTCGCAGTAGGCAATCAGTTCAGTACGACCGGGGAAGGCATCCCGGAATTCCTTGATTCTCCAAGGTGCAATCATCTGCACGTTTGGGTCCAGGGCTTCGGCCGCCAATTGAAATCGACATTGGTCGTTGCCCTTGCCCGTGGCTCCATGGGCGTAGGCTGTTGCCCCCACCTCTCGGGCCACTTGAAGGCAGATTTTACTGATAAGGGGTCGGGCAATGGATGTCCCTAGAAGATATATTTGCTCATACTTGGCTTGCCATGCGAGGACGGGAAATGCGAAATCGCGGCACATTTCTTCGCGAGCATCGATCAACCTTGATGACACAGCCCCACAGTTGCGGGCCTTTTGCATGATTTCATCACGATCCTCGCAGGGCTGTCCAAGGTCGACGTAGACGGCATGGACTTCATAGCCCTGATCTTGGAGCCAGCCGAGAATTACTGAGGTATCGAGGCCACCGGAGTAAGCAAGAACACAACTTTTCATTACGATATTATCCACGAATTAATGATGGACCACTTTTGTCTGCACCCGCAATTTGAAATCTGATTCCTTTTTACCGCAACCCGCCCAATGAATCAGCTATCCCCTGCCCTTCGTGAACTCGTCGCAAAAGCAATGGATGACGATGTAATCCGCGAGGAACTGATAAAACACATTGAAGCCGCAAAAAGCCCGTTCTCAGGGCATGCTCCGGACCAAATCCAACAAATTGATGGGGCCACCGTCGATCTTGGCCGAGAGGCCCGCTGTGGCTTTGGTGAGGTGATTTTCGGCGAAGGCAAGTCTGCCGAATTGGTCACCCGAATCATCCAGAGCCAGTTGGATCAGGGCCAGTCGGCTTTTATCACTCGAATTGACAGCGGGGTGGCCTTTCAGGTCCGACAATCCTTTAGGCATACGCAGCACAACCCAGTGGCCCGAACACTCCGTGTTTCGACGACTGAAATTGCGGCCTCGCAGCCCTTGGAAAGTGACCAACTGGAGCACACTTGTCATGCCGCCGTGGTGACCGCTGGCAGTACGGACTTGGCGGTTGCCGAGGAAGCGATCGAGACATTGGTTTGGATGGGAACTGCTTTTCAGCGGTTTGATGACATTGGGGTAGCAGGTCCACAGCGACTTGCTGCAGCGATTCCTCAATTGAGGACAGCATCTGCCGTGGTTGTGGTTGCCGGGATGGAAGGTGCTTTACCTGCCGTTGTGGCTGGCTACCTTCCGGTGCCGGTTTTTGCAGTACCTACCAGCGTCGGCTATGGAGCGAGCCTTGGCGGTTTGACGCCATTGATGGGAATGTTGAGCACTTGTACGGCCAACGTGGCAGCCGTCAACATTGACGCCGGATTCAAAGGCGGTTATCTGGCTGGGATGGTGATTCAGCAACTGTTAAATCATTGCCAGACGAAAGTATAGCAATCACATTTGGAGGCCTTACATGACTCTGGATCCTCCTGTGCGTCTTCCCCCCCGGCAGGCAGACGCCCACAAAGGCAAGTTTGGACGTCTGATGCTGGTGGGTGGGTCACGCGGCATGAGTGGTTCAATTGCTCTTTCAGCGATTGCGGCGCTGCGTGTGGGGGCTGGCCTCGTTACGGCGGCCATTCCAGAGCGATGTCTGGAAACGGTCGCCGCCTTTAACCCGTGCATCATGACCTATCCACTGTCGGATGATGCCGAGGGGCGTTTTGCGTTGGATGCTGCCAATGAATTCAAAGTTGTCGCATCTGCAGCCTCTGCGATTGGCTGTGGTCCAGGCATGACAACAGGTCCAGGATCGATACGGATGGTCGAACGATTGTTGCAATCTCCGTTACCGCGAGTTTTCGATGCTGATGCCATCAACGTGCTTTCGTTGCTGGATGTTGTAGATCGGCAGAATCCTCCTGCGACAATGATTCTCACACCACATCCGGGAGAATTTGCAAGGTTGACAGGGGTTTCTGCAAGTGACCACCAAGCTCAGATATCGGCCGCGAGGGAGTGGTGTGATGAGCGTGGTGCGATCATCGTGCTCAAGGGAGGTCCGACCGTTGTGATGGGGCCTGCTCAGGACATCTGGACCAATCCGACTGGAAATCCGGGGATGGCCACGGCAGGCAGTGGTGATGTTTTGACGGGCGTGATTTCGTCGTTTCTGGCCCAAGGCCTTTCCACGTGGGACTCGGCTCGCTTGGGCGTCTGGGTTCATGGTCTCGCCGGTGACCTCGCGGCTGAGCAGCATGGTCAGGTTGGCATGACGGCCGTTGAAATCTGCGGCTGTTTGCCGCAAGCGATGCAAACGGTATCGATGGAGAGTCGGGTAACAGCTTGATCAGCGTTGAGACCCAGGCAAGAGTTATCGTGAACGACCTTGAACTCAAGAGGCTTCCGCGTGCCCTACGAAGTTTTCCGGATCTAGTGCATAATCCGGACTTCCCTTCCCCTGCCCTGCTCTTCTCTGATTGCCGTGACAGCCATTTTTCCCCTTCAAAACGTCTTGCCTCCAGGTTCCGCAGGGGAATTGCAGCGGTTGGCCGATACGGGATCAGCGGATGGAAATGACGCCTCAGATACTGATTTGAGTAGCATTCAGGGTGGTGTCATCACGATTGGTAATTTCGATGGTGTGCACCGTGGGCATGCTGAGCTTCTGGGACGTGTGAGAGGACTCGCTGATCAGATTGGTGCACCTGCGGTTGCCATTGTGCTTGATCCTCATCCGGCCACTCTCTTGCGTCCTGATCTGGCACCAGAGCGGTTAACCCGCATTGAGACTCGAGCTGAATTAATGGATCAGATAGGAATCGATGCCTTGGTGGTGTGTGAGACAAGTCGCCGATTTTTAAGGATGTCGGCCGATCAGTTTTTTGGTTCTCTTATCAAAGATAGACTTCGAGCCAAAGCCATGGTTGAAGGACCAAATTTCTTCTTTGGGCGAGATCGTGGGGGTGACGTTGAAGTCTTAGCTGGCCTGTGCGATGCAGCCGATATCCAACTGCAAATTGTCCAGTCCTTGCAGGTGGGTCGGCAAATGATCAGTAGCACAAGGATTCGTCAGTTGTTAAACGCAGGGTCGGTGACTGAGGCAGCAGAATTGTTGGGGCATCCGCACAGAGTTTGTGGCACGGTAGAAAGTGGCGCCAAGAGAGGCCGTCAAATTGGTTTTCCCACCGCAAATCTATGCAAAACGGATGTGGTAGTTCCCCGTCCAGGAGTTTATGCCGGCCATATCCGGTTTGGCGATCAGCGACGTGCAGCAGGCATCCACATCGGTCCCAGTCCCACTTTTGAACCGAATGGGGAATCGAAACTTGAAGTTCATGTGTTGGACTATGATGGTGACCTGTATGATCAATATGTACAGGTGGAGTTTTTGCACCGTATCCGGGATGTCGCTAAATTTGATTCACCCGATGCACTGGTAACCCAACTTCAACAGGATATTTCTGATATCCGCTCCGCATTGTCAGAGCCATCTGGCGAGTCGTAAGCTTCTAAGGATTAACATGGGCGTCAACTGGAAAGCCTTCAAAGATCAAATCAGTCATTATGAGACGTTTGTACTCGTAAGTCATATTCGCCCTGACTGTGATGCGTTGGGCAGCGAACTTGGGATGGCGGAGGTTCTTCGCAAGATTGGTAAACAGGTGCGGATTATCAATGCTCACCGAACTCCGCCTGCACTGCAGTTCCTCGATCCCGCTGGCAACATTGAGGTGCTGGGTGATGATGTCGAGCCAGAGGACGTCTCGGCCGATTGCATCATGGTGCTTGATACCAGTGCATGGGCACAATTGGGTGATATGGGTGATGTCATACGCACGTCACGCGCGGACAAGGTAGTGATTGATCATCATGTTGGCGAAGATGATCTCAATGCGACGATGTATAAGGATTATCAATCAGAAGCGACCGGGCATCTTGTGGTGCAGGCTGCAGATGCGTTGGGGGTTTCCTTGACTCGTTCAATGTCAGTACCGTTGTTCGCTGCGATTGCCACAGATACGGGCTGGTTTCGTTTTGGCAGTGTGACCTCCGAGACTTATCGTACAATCGCGCGTTTGATAGATGCTGGGGTTGTTCCCTGCGAGGTTTATGGCGACCTGTACGAGCGTGATTCTCTTGGGCGAATTCGTTTGCGCGGTCTCATCCTGTCACGCACGACGGCTGAAATTGATGGTGCTTTGATGCACACCTACGTCGAAAAAGAAGACTTCGAAATGATGGGCGCAGAACCCAACGATACGGAGGATGCCATCAACTTGACCTTGGCAGTCAAGGGCGCTCAGGCCGCCGTGATTTTTGTTGGTCAGGTGCGGGGCGGATTTAAATTGAGCTTTCGCAGTCAGTGCCAGATGGACTGCAATGAAATCGCTCAGCAATTCGGCGGTGGTGGTCACAAAGCTGCGGCTGGGGCCTTCGTGGAAGGAACTTTGGACGAAGTTCAAAATCGCGTGTTGCCCATTGTCCGGGAAGCCATGCATGCAGAACTGGGAAAGTGCTGAAATAGCACTGCGAACGGCATTTGGAGGTTCAGAATCAGAGCACGCCAAAATCGGTTGCAGGCGGATTATTGATTCAGCAGAAACCCAGTGAGAGACCATCCATCTTCGGTGGTCTCGGAGTAGCCACCGCCATTGGGAAGGTACTTTTCGATCACACTCAGTGGTGGCAAATCGACAGCATTGATTGACTCTCCCGGGTCGACCTCGTCGTCCTCGAGAAAGCGTCGATAAAAGGAGGCGAGTACCGAGTCACTGTCTTTGAGTTTCCCTTCCCGAAGCAAATTGTACTTGGCGCGAAGCGATAGTCTTGTTCGGACAACCCGATCGATGGACGGTGCTTTGCAGCCGAGCTCTTTTAAGGAGTTGACAACTGCTTTGACTTGCGGTTGGTCCGCCATTCCATCACTCACACCCTTGGTGATCCGAATCGCCGTTGCCACAAGCAGGTCATAGTCGTTCGAGAACATTAGATAAGGGGCGTCTGATGCAGGGCCCTTGTCGACCATCGCAATTGCCCAATGATCGAGTAACGGTGGTGCTTCTTCGATTTCTTCTTCGCCCAACCCGATATCCAAATCACCGAACAGGTCTTCATCAAATTCGTCCTCACCGGCACCCCGCTGAACACGCCAGATCTCCACTCCTGGCACCTCACTCATGTTGCTGGCGTCGGGTTCAACCACCATTGCTTTTCTAATCGCCTTGCCAATTGCCTTGGCGTCGGTTAATCGAATCGCGATCAGCATGCGTTCTGAGTTCAGCTCAGAGGGGAGAGTGTTATCGGTGATCAAGATCATTTGATCATCCAAATTTGGCAGGACATTCTTGGCAATGTCGATTTGCGGACCGTCTTCATCATCGCGAATTCCTTCAATGATGTCCTGGAAAATGTCATCCCCGAACGCTTCGTTAAGCAAGGTTTCGGAGGCCCAGAACGCTTCTTCAAAACGAAGGTTTACGCGGCTGAAACTGGCAGCATCGGCATGTATCCATGCTGGTATTTTATCCAAAGGACGATTCTCGAATTGCAGCATCCGAGCCGCAAGTTTGTATTTGCTTGGCTCCTCCGTGACAGGCGGTGCGAGAATTGATCCGCGATGCAATAACTGATACTTTTCACCGGCCAAAGCCAGAATGCCCCCTGCTGCCTGAATGGCATCGAAGCCTTGGTTCTCAAGCAGTTTCACAATGTCGACCTGATTGCCGCGATCGACTTCCAGTGACTCCCTGAGAATACGAGCCATCTGGAATGGTTTGGCAAACCATTCGATAGCGATTGTGCCGCCTCCTGACTTGATCGGCTCCAAAATCGCTTGACTCGATTTTTTGAGGACGGTCTGAAACTCTTCCAGGGTCACGACTGGCTTGCCTTTTGGCTCGCCCGCGATCGTATCCAACAGGTCGGTAACAACTGAGTCGCGATCGGCAGCAAGCAGTCGGGTGTCATCGACCGTGATCGCGATCTGCTCTACTTTGAGCTGACCGGGCTTGGGTTTCGTGTTATAGATGTATACGGTTTGCCCTTGATGCTCGAGGTCTGTTCGAATCCAACCGGCGGCACTGAGGTCCTTGTCAAGTTTTTTCATCGCTGCTTCGGCTTCTTTTTCCCTGCCACGCACATCGGCGATCAAACAAAGTGCAAACGGTCTGCGCTTGTCGTTGGCAAACGGCAACCAACTGACCACGACTTCGCCAGAGGCCATCGCATAGAGATCCTCGGGACGGACACCAACTTTGTTGTCGAATGCTTCGAGGTAGGTCTTAGCTCGTGCTTTCTGAGCTTCGATAAACGGTTGCATGGCCTCGTCTTCGACCATTTTTCCGATCGAGGTTTTTTCCCAAGCTTTACAGAATCGCGGCAAGTTGGGAATTCGTACCAAACCCGCTACGGAATCAGGCAGTAACTCGATGGCAGCGGTGTACGGGGTCGCGTTGTCATTCTGAACAGCAAGCACGTAGTCTGGGGCGAGCAATAGCACATTCAAAAAGGCCGATACGACAAGAAGCCGCGTTCGTCCAGCAGTGGTGGTTCTGGTCCAGATCATTGGGCCTGAGAGCTTGTACATTCAATATCCGACAAAATAGAAAAACACCGTAAGTATAAACAGCGGTGCAGTCTTCCCTAGTAGGGTATCGGAATCGTTTTAGCCCGAAATGCCGTTCTTTGGCAATCCATCGTGGGACTGATGACCCCAACGGATGTCCCATCAAAGGTTTTTCGAATCCCCCGAAATGATGGCGATACCCAGGTTTGCCAGTGATTCCCGAAATGGGTACCCGTTGGGTCACCTTCAGGAGCTGACTTTTTGTTGAAGACGCTGCCATTTATCCTTTGTTTCGGCAGTTTTCCGGCTTCCAATGGCGATTCCATTGCTAAAAACAGGAGATTGTGTGGGAATTGCCTGTTTTGAACGATTTCGACAGTTGTTGACGTCGATTTGACGCCGCCTACTCACTTCCACGACCGGAACTTACATTTTGGCGTTGTGGATCTGTTCCCTTGCCAAGCTCGTTTCAGGAGTCTGCTGTGTCAGGCGACCTTCCGAATATTCTCGCGTCCCGATATGCCAGTGCCGCTATGGTTGACATTTGGTCACCATCGAGCAAAGTCGTCTTGGAACGTGAGTTCTGGCTGGCTGTGCTGGAAGCCCAACACGATTTAGGCGTGAAGGTCGACGATGACGTATTGATCGCTTACCGGAAGGCGACAGGAACGGTGGACTTGGACTCCATTGAGGCCCGTGAGCGTGTCACAAAGCATGATGTCAAGGCGCGGATTGAGGAATTCAATGCGTTGGCAGGTTATGAGCATATTCATAAGGGGATGACCTCACGTGACTTAACCGAAAACGTTGAGCAGTTGCAGGTACGCTCTGCCTTGATGTTGGTGCGGGACCACAGCATCGCAGCCTTGGGATTGCTTGCAGAGCGGGCCGTTGAGACCGCTGAACTAGCGATTGCTGGCCGAAGCCATAATGTGCCAGCCCAGGTGACTACGATTGGAAAGCGGTTTGCCACGGTTGCTGAAGAAATCCTTGTTGCTGTTCAGCGTCTGGAAGAGTTGTTGACACGCCTTCCGCTCCGTGGCATCAAAGGGCCCGTTGGAACACAGCAGGACATGCTTGATCTTTTTCAAGGTGATTCATCCAAGCTTGAGTCGCTTGATGATCGCATTGCCCGAAAACTCGGATTTGAAGTCTGTTTTGACTCGGTTGGACAGGTGTATCCGCGGTCGCTTGATTTTGATGTGGTTTCTGCATTAACCCAGCTTTCCTCAGGTCCTGCCAATTTTGCTCGTACGTTGCGGCTGATGGCGGGTGCAGAGCTTGCAACCGAGGGTTTCAGACCGGGCCAAGTGGGGTCGTCGGCCATGCCGCACAAGATGAATGCGAGATCGGCTGAACGCATTGACGGCTTCAGTGTTATTCTGCGCGGCTATCTCAGCATGGTTGGTGGTCTTCTGGGCGACCAATGGAACGAAGGTGATGTGAGTTGTAGCGTTGTTCGACGCGTTGCAATTCCCGATGCATTCCTTGCGATCGATGGACAATTGGAAACGTTCTTGACAGTTCTGGTTGATTTTGGTGCTTATCCTGCAGTGATCGATCGCGAGTTACGCAGATATCTGCCATTTCTGGCGACCACAAAAATATTGGTTGCGGCTGTGAAGGCGGGTGTCGGACGCGAGACTGCGCATGAGGCCATCAAGCAGCACGCGGTGGCTGCTGCTTTGGCCATGCGTGAATCTGGTGCAGATGACAATGATTTGATCGAGCGATTGTCAGGCGACGATCGGATTCCCATGGACTCCCGTCAACTGCAGGACGCCATCGGTCATCCAAGCCAATTCATTGGCAATGCCCCAGTCCAGATTCAAAAGGTTGTTGAGAAGATCGCCAGTATTACCAGTCGCCACTCGGACGCGGTTGTCTATCGTCCGAATGCCATTCTGTAACCCCTCGTGCGGCTAACCGCCGTCTGACCCAAGCAGCCTCTCTAACTGTCTTGGGACTTGTGGGTTTCAAACGTCGTTCTTCGGCTTTGTCGGCTTTGTTCCATCGTCCGGCAGGCCTGTTCATAGAGCAGTTGTTGGGCTCGTACCGGATGATCACCGGGGTTGTTACGACAATACGAACCATCCGGCTGCATCTCCCAGGAACTGCTGGTGTCCTGAAAATAGGTGAGCAGTTTGTTCATCAGTTTCGTGCGGCAACTGGGATCATCAACGGGAACCATCAACTCGACCCGACGATCCAGATTGCGCGGCATCCAGTCAGCACTGCTGATGAAGAGTTCCGAGTCACCACCATGGCGAAAATGAATGATACGGGAGTGTTCCAAAAACCGGTCGACGATGGAAACAACACGGATGGTCTCACTGAGTCCGGGGACACCTGGCCGCAGACAGCAGACACCTCGTACATTCAACAGGATCTTGACGCCTGCCTGACTTGCCCGATACAGAGCATCGATGACCTCTGTGTCGACCAGAGCATTGATTTTGGCACAGATTTCAGCTTTCTGTCCTTCGAGGCAACGTTGTGTTTCGGCGTTGATCAAGTCGACGATTCTTGTTCGCAGCGTGGTCGGCGCGGTGTCCAAGTGCCGAAGTTGCTGGGGTTGGCTGGCACCCGTCACGGCATTAAAAAACGCCGTCGCGTCGGAGCCCAGTTCTTCGTTGCAGGTCAGCAGTGAGACGTCCCCATAGATCCTTGCCGTCACTTCGTTGTAGTTCCCGGTGCTGAAGTGCATGTACCGGACAATCCCCTGTGATTCGCGCCGAACAATGATGCATACTTTGGCGTGCGTTTTCAGGCCACGAATTCCATAAATGACTTGAACACCTGCTTGTTCCATCTCACGTGCCCACTCAATGTTGCGAGCTTCATCAAACCTTGCCTTCAATTCCACGATGACTGAAACGTATTTTCCATGTTTTGCTGCCCGTTTCAGTGCCGCTACGATGGGACTGTTGCGACTGGTCCGATAAAGGACTTGCTTGATTGCCAGTACATCCGGATCGATGGCTGACTCTTCGATCAATCGAACCACGGGGTCAAAACTTTCGTAAGGATGCATCAGCAGCAAGTCACCATTACTGATCGATGTAAACATCTTTTCCGATGGATCGATATCCGAAACACTCTGCGGAGGCCAGGCTTCGTCTCGAAGCGAATCAAAGCCTTCTAAGCCATGCAACGTGAACAGATAGGTGAGGTCGAGTGGCCCTGATATGGGATGCAAATCCTGACTGCGCAATTGCATTTTTTCGGTCAGGAAACCAAGTGTTGTGTCACTGGTGGGGTGACTGTACTCGAGGCGAATGACGCGGGATTGCCGCCGACTTTCCAGTACTTCTTCCATGCCCATCATCAAGTCGGCAGCGGCATCCTCCTGAAGTTCAATATCCGCATTTCGGGTGATCCGGAATGCAATGCACTCAACAACTTCGCGACCCGGAAAGAACTCATCGATGAAGTGGGTAATCAGGTCTTCAAGCAGCACATAGGCATGTCCCTGATCGGCTGGCATTGGAACGAGACGTGGGACGGTTCGGCCAAGCGGTATTACAGCGAAGTCCCACAAACCGGATTCAGGGTCCTGGTCTGTCTGATTCAGAGATTTCAAACGGATGCAGAGATGCACACCAAGCCCCTGTAATAGCGGGAATGGTCGTTCTTTAGTGATCGATTGTGGAGAAATAACCGAAAGAACATCACTTTGAAATCGTTGCTCTGCCGCATCGAGACAACGTTTGCTGCAGTTGCACAAATTGATGCGACGAATGTCAAAACCTGCCAATAATGGTTCCAGCGATTCGGACAGGATGCTGTACTGACGACGTGTGAAAGTCTCGCACCGGTGCGAGACCGAAAGCAATTGTTCCCCCACGGTCAGGCCTGATGCATCACGGACCATCGCGTTCCGCTGGTATTGCATTTGCAAACTGCCCACACGAACCATCATGAATTCGTCGAGGTTTGAACTGGTAATGGCAAGGAACTTTGCCCTTTCCAGTAGCGGAAGTGAGGTATCTGCGGCCTGATCCAGAACACGCTCATTAAACTCCAGCCAACTGAGTTCCCGATGGATGTATCGGTCGGATGGCAGCCTCTCGCTATCACGAGGCGATTTGTGGTTGACTGCAGCTTGTTTGGGATTCACCGGTCAATCCATTCGAGGACAGTAGGTCGAGGACAGTAGGGGTTAATAAGAGCGTCGATCATCAACTATGATTGGAGGTTTCACAGAATCGGTGTCGGGTTCTCAGAAGATCGGAGCGACTGTCACAGAATACTCCACGAGGTGTATCTCCGTTAAGCTCCTGCCATTGCACAGAATTTGTTTCTGAAAGTTTTCCATGATCTTTTCGCGTTATTTGTTCTGTATTGTTCTTCTGGTTGGAAATCCTCTGATTCAGCTCTTGCCCGTGATGGCTTGGAATGAGCCAGTCGGGGTTGGATCCAAGCTGGAACCAGGGCCGACCGAAGGCCCTTCCGCGACTTTTAACGTCGATTTCAGAGTCGCCATTACAGCTCCTGACAAAACGCGGCAACTCAGGGTTTGGTTGCCGTTACCTGCCTCGACAGGTGGTCAGATCATTCGGAACAGGACACTGCGTACGTTTCCACTTGAGCGAAGTCCGAAAATTGCTGTTGAACCCACCTTTGGGAATACATTTGCCTACTTTGAAATTGATGCGCCCGAGGGTGCGATGGAGATTCAGCACACTTTCACAGCGGAAATTGCCCAACGTGTCTGGGCCGTTGACTACAAAAAAATTGACAACATTGCGAAGTGGCCCGGGCAGTTTGATGTGTACCGTACACCTGATGCGCGCTCAGCCAACGCCAAGGATTACCAGAAAATAGTTGGTCAGATTCAGGGTGGATCGCTTCAGAAACCGCAGCAATTGATAAAGGCGATGGAATGGGTCGACGAGCATCTGACGTATGATGCGGCGAATGCATCTTTGAGCGCAGATCCGGCCCACGCAATCATCCATCGGCGAGGTCATTGCAGCGACTACCACGGTCTGTGTGGAACATTTGCACGGGAAATTGGTTACCCCGCACGTGTGCTGTATGGATTGCAAATGTTCGACAAGGCATCACCTTCTCACTGCAAGCTTGAGGTGCATATCCCACCCTACGGGTGGGTCACTTACGATTTGAGCGAAACACAAAAACTGTTAGTCAAAATCAATAATGACGGGTCATTACTTCCCTCGCGAAAGAAGAAGCTTTCGGCTTTGGTCCGACAACGAACCCTGAAAGGATTCCGCGAGAACACCTGGCTGTTGGTCACTCGCGGCGAGAATTATCCACTCGTCCCCGCGGCTTCTCAGCCGGTTTCGATTGTGCGAACCATTTATGCCGAGGCCGACGGTGTGCCTCTGGTGGAAACTGACTCAACTGGCAGGACGCGTTCATGGATGACCATGCAACGCGTTAATGAAATGGGTGCGAGTAGCCGCCGGTTTTCTGTCGTGACACCGTTTGGACTTCCCGAGTGATGATCAGACTTGATCGTTCGTGAAGTCAGCGTGGCGTTGACGATTTGAGTATGACACGTTTGTGGAATGCGGTTCGGCGTGATTCAGATCTGCTTGGTCATCGGTTGCCGATCCTGATTCAGCGTCAGAGGCGGGATTGCTGTCGGTATTCGTGGCAGGTGAATCATCGGACTTGCCTGTCAGAATTTGAAATGCTCTTTCATAGAAGTCATGCCCGTGAACCATCTCACCACCCTGATGGCCGACGGCTCCAACCATGGCAGCACAGACAAGCAATCCGATCTGCCAGACCTTCGTCAGTCGCCGGCTGTCTTTCCGAATGGAAAGCAGGGCAATGATCGAAAATACAACCGACGAAAGGGTCACGATCACCGCACTCCATCGGTGTGCTTCAAGTTCACCGTCCCAATTGAAAATGTCCCAATTGCTGCCGTATCCCTCTTCTTGTGCCAGAGCCCATCCCATCAAGCTGGCGGCTACGGCTGATGCAGTACCGAGCAACAGGCAGGCTAACGGGATTTGCTCCCCCAACACGGGCCACTTCAGGCTGAGAATGACAAAGCCAGCACCCAAGGTGAACAACGCGATTGGAAAATGTACCGTTGCCGGGTGAAGAAAACCCTGTGCAAACCAGAGACGCTCAGGAAAAGAGAGTGATGCTGGCGGTGGCTCAGCAGTTGGAATCACGTCTGTTTCTGAAATGGTTGCGTTCGGAGGCCAATCGGCCCCTTCATTGATCCAGACCTGGATCATTGCCAAATCGCTGACAGGCAGAGCTCCGCCATGTGATTTGGGTGGCATCAACATATCCTCGTCATCCGTCGTCAGGTAATCAATGTAAAGGATGCTTTCCTTGGCATTACCTGCTTCGATATAGTCCAACATGATTTCGCGATCGTCGACGCGAAAGTCGTTCTTGGCATCCTCAGGTCCATGACACTGCAGACAGCGCTCACGAAGGATAGGAACAATGTCACGCTGGAACTGTACGAGGTGGTCTTCTGAGTCAAGCGCGGGGCTTGCTGACGGCTTCTCATCGTCTTGTGGGGCAGCTGCACAATGATTGGTGATGACGATGTGAGTGAACGTCAGGATCATTAAAAGAGTTGATTGGGCGGCGAACCAACGCATGTCGGGATGGCTTTCTTTGGGAGAGAACAAGAGGGAGGGATGGGGAAACCAGACATCACGAAGAACGTTGCTACAGCTGAAAAGTACTCGGATGGGCTGTTCGGGTGGGTCAAAAACCATCGTTGAGGACAACGTGGTTTGCAGGACACTTGAGGCTCCTGAAATCCACCTGTTATTATCGCCTCAAATGATTCTCGATTCTAGTGTTGTTGTCGAGTTGTGGGGACGCTTTGGGACTCCGCTTGATGAGCCGGGTGTTTTATCCTGTGGTCTACGTCCCGTGCTTTGCCCTAAAAGGTGGCATGATTACTTCTTAGCGACAATCCCGTTAAACGCTTGATTGAGGCCCAGAGCGCTGATTTCCTTCTTCACATCTTCCTGAGTCGGTTTCTCAAGAGTCTCGGAAACTTCGTCTGCGAGTAGTTGGGCGAAAATCGTGCGTGCTTCCGGCAAAGTTCTCTGTACATTTGCTTCGTCGGTGTGAATACCATTCTCAGTGGCGATTTGTATCACAAGCATAGCAGAGGTTGCTTGTGGGTTTGCTGCGGCACAACGTAGCACGGAAAAAAGCGGTCGATCTGGGGTGGCATGTTCAATACGCTCCAATGCCCGCCATGCCCTTTCCAAAAGCCCCTCACTCCAAAAGTGAATCCACTGCTTTGAGTCGGTTGTGACATGTTTGAAATCGATGTCCGGCTGATCGCTTACGGGGATTCCCTTGAGGCGATTGTAGGCAGCCGAACGAATGCTCCTGAGCAGGAAATCACGAAGTCGGTCGTGTTGCTGATCACCGAACCCAACGCTGACCAAGTGAGCAATGATCATCTTCAAACCTTCATCAGCCTGTTCGGCTGAATCCAGCATCTCGGTGAGTTGCCTACGCATTGGAGGCAAGTATCGCAATACAAATCCGGCAGCGCTGTCGGCCTCGGTCCATGCTTCATATTTACGGACCAGATTGATGGCACTGGCAGTTGGCGGCGTTGGTGGTGATGCCTTTTGCATTCCTAGAGTTTAACCCTTTTGATGTCGGGGTTAAATGATTGTTGCTTATTTCCCGATCGGGCATTCGGTCGCAGATACAGAGTTGCTCCAACGGGGGAGACCAAAACAGTGCGAAGGATCAGACAGGATTGCGTGATGCGATTTCAAGGGTTGATGTTTGCTTTTTTGGCTGCTGTTTCTTTTCCCATGCCTGACTCGGGTTGCTGATATCGGATTGCCAAGGCGGGTGACTGGTCAGGCACGCCCTCCTTGGACTTGAATCGCGAGGGTCGGTTGGAGGTCGTTTCACGTATGAATACCAGCGTGATCAGGTCATGTTTTGTATCGCTGATGAAATCATCAAGCTCTCGACTGATAAAGCGGACACGATCCTGCGCGTTCTTCAACCCATCCTTTGTGTTGTCAAAGGAACAACGCCCGAGGTACTTCTGACCCCCGATGCCGTCGCGGCATGGAGAGGACTCCCAATTCAAGTATCCCTCGCCGGTTTCGTTCCATTCTGGTTCGAGGCCCCCAGCAATTCCATAGACAGCAAACACGCTGTTGGCCTCATGGCCACCCTCCGCAACAGTCAACAGTACCAACGCACGATCGATTTCATTTCCATTGGATCGCATTTTGGAGAGATCAAATCGCAGGTAGATGTGTTGCCTTGGTTTTTGGGTACCTTGCGAACCCTGCACCATCTTTTCACTGCCGAAATCCTTGCCGCTGGTTTGTTGGACATAGGTGTCTGCTCCCTTGCCCTGAAAAGTTCTGACCATCTCAAATCCAAGCAAATCAGTCCTGGATAGGTCCTCCTGAATCTTCAAACTATCGGTGTATGAGGCAATGACAGAACCGTCAGGCGTCTGTAATTGAAATTCGACCTGATACTGTGCCGCCGACAGGTTGTTGGTCAGGAATTGAATGTTGAATTCCCGGGAACTACCACGTCGGGGGATTTGTGATCGCAGGATTTTCTGAGGGAATGTCGGGCGTTCAACGCGTGAGACGCCAGGCTGCTTGAGTAGCGTGACCAACTGAGCCACTACTTTGGTGTTGGGATTCGTGTACCGTGGATCGTCTGTTGAATTATCGGCATCGTTGGTGATCCGTAGTTTGTAACGTGCAGCCTGGCCACTGGTGACTTCGCGGCTGCCAGCGCCCCCACTCATCAAGCTTAGGGCACGGAGTGATGCAGCGGTGACCCGTTGCGGTGGCGGTGAGTTGTTTTTGTTCATCGTCTCCAACGGACGAGGTTTTTGGCCGGTTTGCGTGAACCACCAAGTCATACCCAGAGCAGCGATCAGTGCGGTACACGCAAGCAACATCCATGGCCAGCGATGGTTTTGGCTTTGTTTGTCCTTTTCATGGTTTGGATCGGAGGGTCGCGTGGACTTGGTGACCTTGGGTTCCATCACAATCTGGATGGTGTGATTGTCCTGTTCTTCGGATCGCTCGGTTATGGCGTCGAGGCGACTGGCAATTTCATGAGCGGTCGCAGGACGGTCTTTGGGTTCTTTGAGAAGTAATTGGGCGATCAGATCCGAGAGTGATTCAGGAATGTCCGGGTTCAATGTGGTGAGTGAATGAGGTGTGTAGCAGATGATGGCAATCAACTGTCCAGCGATCGAACTTGATGTGAGCGGCAACTGTCCACTGCACATCATGAACAGGACGGCACCCAAACTGTATAGGTCCGTGCGGTCGTCGAGGGCCTCGTTCCTCGCTTGCTCCGGTGACAGGAAGCCAGGGCTGCCCACCAGAGTTCCACGTGAGACAAACGGATCAAAGCTATTGCCTGCGATCGCAAGTCCAAAGTCCAGGAGTTTTGCGCGACCCGATGTTTCTTGAATCCAGATATTCGCTGGCTTGATATCGCGGTGGATGATTCCACACTCATGGGCCGCTGCCAGTCCCAAAGCAACTTCTTTGCCAAGACGCAGGATTTCGCCGGTGTTGAATTTTCTCCCTGCACGAAAAGCGTCTTTGAGTGATTGTCCCTCCAGAAGCTCCATCGCCATGAAGGGTACCCCACCTTCAACACCGACTTCGAAGATGGTCGCAACGTTATCGTGTTGAACGGCGGCCATCGAACGGGCTTCTTCAATGAATCGTTTGCGGCTTGCCGGAGTAGCTGCCAGTTTGGGCTTCATCAGTTTCAGGGCAACAATCCGCTGTAACCGCATGTCCTGAGCACGAAATACTTGCCCCATTCCACCTTTGCCGATCAAACCAAGAACCCGATAGGCCCCAAGTCGTCCGATCTCGCCATCCCTTTGAGGTGGTTCGAGTAAGTCGTATTTCTGATTCTCTTCGGTCATGACACTAAACGGGCGTTCTAGGGGGTCAGTTGCGGCTCAAGCTGACCCATTTGGCTTGCTTCAAGTCCAGGATGTAAATTTTGCAGGGGAACGAAATGCCAAAACAGCTGGGTGGGGCTTGCCAAGCTATCACTGTCGAGATCATCCTTGTTGTCAGCTACTGACAATTTCAACAACCCTGCCCTGCCTCTTTTGAGTCGACTCACGTGAATCGTACCACCATCCTGAACCTCTCGGACGGACAGCAACTGGAACAGTCTTTTCAGGCAGCGGATAAGCAACTGCGAGTCAACCGGCAAGGCGGCAAGTACATCTTACTACGTTTGGCAGATCGTACGGGAGTGATTGCGGGGATGTTATGGAATGCCGACGAACGCATCTTCGAGTCCTTTGAACGCGGTGACTACGTTTACTGCCGTGGACGGACACAGATTCATAACGGGACGTTACAGGTGATCGTATCCAGTATTCACCGGTTGGATCCGTCTGAAGTCGATATCGCTGAATTTGAGCGTTTTGACGCCCAGGAGTCCGAAAAGCAGAGAACTCGCCTGACCGATTTGATCAACCAGGTCAAGAATGTCCATTTGAGGCGATTAGGAGAAGCCTATCTGGCTGACGATGAGTTCATGGCAAAGTTGGTGGTAGCGGCCGCGGCAGTTTCCAACCATCACGCCTATCCCGGCGGTTTATTGCGGCACAGTGTTGATTTGATGGAACTGGCGCAGTCGGTTGCTCCCCGTTATCCGCAACTGGATGTCGATTTGCTGATGCTGGGAGCGTTTCTTCATGACCTTGGCAAGGTTGAGGAACTTTCATCAGGTGGAGAGGTTTCCTATACCGATCGAGGACAGATGATCGGGCATATCGTGATCGGTGTCCAAATGCTTGGAGAGAAAATTGCGTTTCTGGAGGCAGCAGGCGATTCATTTCCTGACGAATTGCGTTTGCAATTGGAACACCTGATCGTCAGTCACCATGGGCAAATTGAATTTGGTAGTCCCAAGTTGCCCGTGACTCTTGAAGCGGTTGCTTTGCACCACCTTGATAATCTGGATGCGAAAATCACGTCTTACACAAGCGTGATCGAGGCGGATGTTGCGACCGATGGTAACTGGACCAACTACAACCCGTCCATTGGACGCAAGTTGTGGAAGAAGCGGGACTAGAAAAGGGAATTCAGATGGCACTCCGCAAACCAGCGGTCATTTTGCTTTCAGGTGGGTTGGATAGTGCAACATGTTTGGCGATCGCTCGCCATGAAGGCTTTGAAGCACACACCTTGGCATTTCGCTACGGTCAGAGGCATCAGCATGAGCTACAGCTTGCTCAGCTGATTTCTGCTCGGATGGGGGCCGCGTCTCATCGGGTAGTCGATATCGATTTGGCGCAATTCGGTGGGTCCGCACTTACCGATGCTGCGATCGAAGTTCCCAAATCCGAGAGAGTTGACTCGATCGGCGAGACCATTCCTGTTACCTATGTGCCGGCCAGAAATACCGTCTTTCTTTCTCTGGCGTTGGCGTTTGCCGAAACCGTAGAAGCCAAAGACATATTTATCGGTGTGAACGCGTTGGACTACAGCGGCTATCCGGACTGCCGGCCAGAGTTCATTCGGGCGTTTGAGTTGATGGCAAATCTGGCGACCAAGGCAGGGGTCCAAGACACTCAGGCCATGACAATACACACTCCCCTGATCGACCTGACCAAGGCAGAAATCATCTCTCGAGGCACCGAACTGGGAGTTGATTATGGGATGACTCTGTCGTGTTACGATCCCGGTCCTGAGGGTGTCGCCTGTCAGCGGTGCGAGGCTTGCCTTTTGAGAGCACGTGGATTTGCAACCAACGGAATGCAAGATCCCGCCAGTTCCAGCCAGCCATGAGTTGGTGGCGATTGCACGTTTGCTGGAACAGTCGTGTGAAATCAGGAAAAAAACTGGTGTCTTCCAGTTGCCTCAAACGCAGATTCGTAGTGTTCGATTCTTTCCGGCACAGATTGTGGGCCGGTCCACCATACGGCGACGACATCGAATCGAGCAGCGACCCCCAGCAGTTGCTTGCGACGCAGGTACCTCATGGCCGCTCGTGTCAGTCTGCCCTGTTTTTCGATGTCAACACGCTCAGCCGGATGTCCGGCCTTGTTGGTTCCTTGGGTTTTGACTTCCACAAAGATGACCGTCCTGAGGCGTGGATCGACAGCGATCAAATCGATCTCGCCACCGCGGTCGGTTTCACTTTGGGCGACGACCACTAATCCCTTGCGTCTCAACAACTGCGCGGCGGCTTGCTCTCCACGCGTTCCGAGTGAGGCTTGCTTGTTGATACTGCCATATCGCCAACCAAGATAGCTCTGACGCACTCGACATATCGCTCGCGTCCACATGCAATTCCCCTGATCCGGCCGACACAATACAGAACGGCGAGGGGCATTCGATGCCTCTCGCCGCAGTTGGTACGATGGGATGTTTCGACACAGATCATCAGCACTGTGCCGGACGGTTTCGGGGTAAACCGAGCACCCTTAGGAACGTCGTCGCTCTTTAAGTCGGACTGCTTTACCCACGCGATCACGGAGAAAATAAAGCTTGGCCCGACGAACAACGCCACTGCGTTTGACTTCAACTTTTTCGATGCGTGGGCTGTGGACTGGAAACTTGCGTTCGACACCTTCACCGGCAACGATCCGTCGAACGGAGAACATCTCTCGACTGCCTGTTCCGCTGCGGGCGATGACAACGCCGCTGAAGACCTGAATACGTTCTTTGTTTCCTTCCAGAATCTTCAGGTGGACATCAACGGTGTCCCCGATTTCGAATTCGGGTGGCTTTTCTTTCAGCGAGGTCTTTTCGACCAGATCCATGATGGTTTGGGACATTTCAGTTACTCACTCTTGGGGTTCGATGTATTGGGTAAATTCGGTGTTTCGAGAGTACCGTTCTGATTGGCTAGCAAATCGCTTCTTCTTTCCTCGGTTCGCAGTTGGCTTTGTGCTGCTCTCCATCGTGCTATTGCACCATGATCTCCACTCAGAAGAACGTCAGGTACGGTGTGGCCTCGAAACTCTCTCGGTCTTGTGTATTGGGGAAATTCAAGTATCCGGTTACCGCGGCTAAATGAATCATCAATGTTACTTTGTTCATCTCCGAGGACGCCGGGCAGAAGCCTGACGACCGCGTCGATCAATACCATCGCTGCAACCTCGCCTCCATTCAAGACGAAATCACCAATGCTGATCTCTTCGGGCTGGAGAATATCCATGACCCGTTGATCAAATCCTTCATAACGACCGCATAAAACGACGATTCGTTCGTTGGTCGCAAAGTTCTCTGCCATCGGTTGGACGAGTTTTCTGCCTTGGGGAGTCAGTAATACTCGTCTCGCCGGTCGCAGATCCATGGCTTCAACTGCTTCGACACAATTGACCGTTGGTTCTACCTGAATCAGCATTCCGGGGCCTCCTCCAAACGGCTTGTCATCGACTGGTCGATGGGGAGTCTCCGGAGCCCAGTCTCGCAGATTGTGCCGCTCGATCTGAACCAGATCCCGTTGGATAGCCTTTGCCAGAAGCCCCTGGGTCAGGTATCCATCGAAGATCGAAGGAAACAGCGTGATGATGTCAAAACGCATGGCGTACCGATTGGATCAGTGATGTGACACAACGGAGTCTGTGACAATGACGTTCAAACCAACATCGATTGTGACCCACTCATTCCCGCCGTACCAAGCGTTTGGCTCTCACTCGCTGGCGGTTTCCTCAGTCGCAGCGTCTTCTGCGGCGGGTTCGGCTGCTGCCTCCTCCGCTGCGGGTTCTGCTTCAGCTTTGGGTTCCTCTTTCTTCTTGGCTGGTTTTTCCGGTGCCGGAGCAGGCGAGTACTCTTTCCGTTTGCTCAGGCGTTCATTGGCCTCCTTCTGGGCTTCCAGATGGCTACCGTTTGTACCGTACTTTTTGATCAACGTGGCTACTTTTGCGCTGGGTTGAGCACCAACGCTGAGCCAATAGTCAACGCGTTCGGCCTTAAGTGTGACACGTGCGTCGGTCTCGGGGCACATGGGATCATAGGTCCCCAGTTCCTCAATGACACGACCATTTCGTGGGCTATGCTGATCCATCGCACAAACGCGAAAGAACGGTCGATGGGTACGTCCCATCTTTTTCATTCGAATACGAACTGCCATACGGCTCTTGCTCCAAAGGGTTGGTAATCAACTTCCAGTCAGACTGCCTGGGATCGAAAACGAGTTCTTCGCGTCGAAGAATTCAGGTCTCGATGCCGGGTCGATGCCGGTACGACCGGCAACATGTATTGTTTGAACGCTACTTTCGACTTCTCTTCATCTTCCGTTTCATTTTCTCGCGTTGTTTTTTTTGTTTTGCTCGTTCGCTTGGGCTCAGGCGTTTCCCTGTCCCTTTCTTGATTTTCATGCCTTGCATATTGGGGTCGTTCATCGCCCCACTGGCTTGCAATTGTTGCATCATCTTCATGCGGTCCCCGGCGCCTTTTCCAGCCATACCCTGCATGAGAGGTTTCATGACCTCAAATTGCTTGATCAGTTGGGAGACGACAGGGGTTTGAACTCCGGCACCCGATGCGATGCGTGTACGACGTTGTGCGTCGATCAGTTTCGGGTTCTTGCGCTCCGCCATGGTCATGCTGTTGATTGCGCCAATCGTTTGGCGAATGCCACCAGCGGCTTCGTCGCTCTCGAGTACATCTTTGAACTGTCCCATGCCTGGCATCAGTCCCATCATTTTTCCCATGAGACCCGGCTTGGCAACTTTCTCCATCATGCTCTTGAAGTCGTCGAGAGTGAAGTCACCGGAAGCCATCTTTGCTTCAAACTCTTCACGTTCCTTCTCATCGACGATGCGATGGGCTTCCCGCGCTGCGGCAACGATGTCACCCATCTGCAGGATGCGACCCGCCATGCCCTCGGGACGGAATGGCTCGAGTGCATCGAAGTGCTCTCCGGTCCCGATGAACTTGATGGGTACTCCGGTCACATGTTTGACCGACAGCAATGCACCTCCACGTGCATCACCATCAAGCTTGGTCATCACTACGCCATCAAGTTCCAGTGCTTCGTTGAATGCACCTGCACTGTTTACGGCGTCCTGACCAGTCATCCCGTCGACGACCAGATACACCTGATCCGGGCCAACCCGTTTGTCGATGCGTTGAAGTTCCGCCATCAACTCTTCGTCAATCGCCAAGCGTCCAGCCGTATCCAGAATGACGACACGAGCGTCTTCGGCTTTTGCCTTGGCAACACCTGCCTGACAAACTTTGACGGGGTTCTTGTTGTCCTTGTCGCTATAGACCGGGACGCCGAGTTGATCACCGATCACGTGCAGTTGGTCAATGGCTGCTGGACGCTGAAGGTCAGCAGCAACCAGCAATGGCTTGATATCCTCCTCTTTCAGCAACTGTGCGAGCTTACCGCAGGTTGTTGTCTTACCGCTCCCCTGCAAGCCGCAGAGCATGATGACTGTCGGACCTTCCTTTTTCAAATGCAGGGAGGGATCGACGGGGCCTAGAATCGATATCAGTTCGCTGTGAACGATGCTGACCAACTCTTCGTGTGGTCGCAGGCTCAGCAGGACCCGTTTTCCAAGTGCTCGTTCTGAAACATGAGCCATGAAGTCTTGAACGACTTGATAGCTGACGTCGGCTTCGAGCATTGCCTTTTGGACAATCTCGAGCCCTTCGCGCATATTGCTTTCCGTTAGCTTGCCCTTACCGGACAAGCTCTTGAAGGCAGACTGCAAACCGTCAGAAAGGGACTCAAACACGAGGAATCAATGCGGAAGCTTGGGGACCAAAGCAGATGTGGCAGATGCCACGGACGGACCACTGAACAGAAGAACATCCCCGCCGTGGGGCGAGGTGTGGACCGGAACGCGACAGTTTACGCTTCCAGGGCTTGTTTTGTAAATGGAGTCCGCCCCTCAATTCCAGCAGCAATTTGCTGATCAACCCGTTGGCATCAGGACTGAGAGCACCAATCGGTGCAGTTTACCATTGGTACCGACCCCGTCCCCGCCGCGGGTGGTGGCGTTTCCAGACCAATCCGAGAATCGGCCTCCGGCTTCCTTAATCACTGGCAGGATCGCTGCGACATCCCAAGGGTTGCATTCCGGGTCCACCATGATGTCCGCTCGCCCCGTGGCCACCATCAGATATCCGTATCCATCACCCCAGCTACGTGTTAGCCACGCAGCCGTTTCCAACTGCTGGTAACGCTCAGTGGCCCCGCGTTTATCGAAGGAGTCGACTTGGCTGGTGACGAATACTGCTTGGCCAAGATCTGATTTGTCTGAAACACGGGTCCGTACCCAGTTCTTTTCTCCCGGATGGCGATGCCAGCATCCCTTGCCGAGGCTGGCTGTCACCATTTCGTTCATGGCTGGGATGAATATGATCCCTGCCAACGGTGCCCCCTCGAATTCCAACGCGAGCAACGTGGAATAGAGAGGAACGCCACATACGAACGATTTGGTTCCATCGATGGGATCGACAACCCAGCGATAGGGTGATGTTCCCGCCTGTTCTGAAAACTCTTCTCCCTGAATCGTATCTTGGGGAAAACGGGACCTGATTTCGCGACGAACCAATTGCTCTGCTTCCCGGTCCGCCACTGTCACTGGTGACTCGTCTGCCTTCGCATCGATGACCAAACCTGATTGGCGAAAGTAGGTCAACGTATGGTTGCCGGCAGCCTGAGCGACCTCAATCATGGCGGTCAGGCGACCATCATGCTCGGATCCCCAAGTCTCGGGTCCCTCGGTGTGATTGTGGGCATCGATTTCGCTCATGAGATAGTCCTGTGGAGGGGCGATCTGTGGGTTCACCGATTTGTGTTGAGGTCGGGGTGGTGAGTACGCGTCGCGATTGATCAAAGTGAACGGAAAAAGATGGGTTTCAGGTCTGAAATCTGCTTGCTTATCATGATGATCGCTTCATCACTTGCCGGGGACCGCGTCTGACTCGGATTGGCTTGCTATCGTCGTTTCAGGGATTGCATCCGCGAGTTTCCCCGGGAAGAAAGACTGGTAAAGCAGCATGCCAGCACCGATCACAAGCAGGCTGTCAGCGATGTTGAAGTTCGGCCAAGGATCGAAAAGAGGCACCCCAGGAATCTGAACTAAAATCCAGTCGCGGACGCCGGTTTTCCATTCCACCGGGAAACCGGGTTCCCACCACAATCCAAGCCGATCATAAAGATTTCCGATGATGCCGCCGGTGATGAGTCCCAAGGCGGTGGTCAGCCAGAGTGAAATGGCTGCTTTGAACCAGAACAACCAGATCCCAATCCCAAGGGCGGCGACAACAGAAAAAGCGGCAAAAAGGGCCCCTTTCCCAGCCCCCATCCCGAAAACCGCTCCAATGTTGACCGCGGTTTCAAATCCGAAGTACCCATCAACGATCCACCAAATGTCCGTTTGCCCGGGGATTCCCCGCCAATTGAAAATGAACGCTTTGGACCAGAGGTCTGCGATTCCGCCTATGAGTGCCAAGCTGAGAAAAAGAATAGGTCGCGAGGTAGGTATTTGGGGGTTCATCGCCAGATTCCCGGTTCGGGTTACCGATTCCGGAGGTGGAGGTGTTGAATCCTTGACGGTTTCATGGGAAGACGAATTCACGGTAGTTTTTGCTGCTTGAGGGCGTTTTCGGGGGAGCGATCTGATCCAGCCTTGGCAAGGGAATGCTGAAGCAGAAAAAGGAGTGGGGACGAAAAACATTTCCACGTTAGAATGCTGGCAGGCTTCTGCCCAGTCGAATTTCCCAATCCAGCCGTTATCTTCGGCACATTTTCAATCTTGGATCAAACCCGAATCCAGCGACAGGTTCACATTGCCGATCTACTCTTAACTGAGCCAAGCTTGGTTCCACCGATCCTCTCGCGATTTTCAGGTGACCGTCATGCTGCAAACCGCCCAAACGCACAACGCCATCCAGACTGATCTGGCGTTTCAGCGCTGTATCAACCCGGTCTGCGCAGCTACGTATGAGTCACGGAGCGTACGGACATCCTGCGACAAATGTGGCGACCTGTTGGATATTGATTACCAGTGGGATCGGGCAGCAGTGCCCTCGAGCCTGCGGGAATTCGAGGCGACTTGGAATGAGCGGACCAATCCTGTTCGTTTCAGTGGCGTCTGGCGTTTTCATGAATTGCTGCCTTTCGCTTCGCAGAAAGAGTTGATCACGGTGGGAGAAGGTCAGACGTTACTGCAGCAAACGGATTCGGTCGGTGACTACGTTGGATTGAACCATGGCAGGTTGCATTTACAGTATGAAGGGATGAACCCGTCGGGCAGTTTCAAGGACAATGGCATGTGTGCTGCCGTCACGCATGCGAACATGATGGGTGCCAAACGAGCAGCCTGTGCCAGTACAGGCAATACCAGTGCCTCGCTCGCTCTTTACTGCAGTGCAACGCAGTTGATGAGGGCGGTAATCTTCATCGGCAGTGGGAAGATATCCTATGGCAAGTTGAGTCAGGCGCTTGATTACGGTGCTTTGACTGTTCAGATTGCCGGGGACTTCGATGATGCCATGATCCGAGTCAAACAGGTATCACAGCAACTCGGTATCTATCTGGTCAACAGCGTGAATCCGTTCCGCCTGGAAGGGCAGAAAACAATCATGCTGCGTGTTCTCGAGGCCCTGCGGTGGGAGGTACCCGACTGGATTGTTGTCCCTGGTGGCAATCTGGGGAACAGCAGCGCCTTTGGAAAAGCCTTCATGGAGTTAAAGGCCCATGGTTTGATTGACCGAGTCCCCAGGCTTGCGGTTATCAATGCTGCCGGAGCAGATACGCTGTACGAACTTTACGAACGACGTGGTGTTCGTTGGAATGGTGGTAGTGTCAACATGGACCCGATTGTCCAGTACAACGATGAGATGGATCGTGAGGGCAAGAAAGCTGACACGATTGCCAGTGCGATTGAGATCAATCGTCCGGTCAACTTAAAGAAGTGTCTGCGGGCACTGGAGTTCATGGATGGAGTGGTGCGACAAGTCGAGGACCAGGAGATTCTGGATGCCAAAGCAAAGGTCGGTGCAGGAGGTTTTGGTTGCGAGCCAGCCTCCGCTGCCAGCGTGGCTGGTGCTCGCATGCTGAAACGTGAGGGAGTTATCGCACCGAGCGATCGAGTCGTCTGCATTCTGACGGGCCATGAACTTAAGGATCCGACAGCTACGGTTGCCTACCACACCACCGATCAGGAAATATTCAACAGGACCTTGGGTAGCCGTGGTGTGCAGAAAGCTAGCCACGCGAATCGTGCGGTTGCGGTACCCAACGAACTGGATGACATTATCAAGACCATTCAGCTGTACTCCTGAATGAGCCTGCAGAATGACAGAATCGGCGGCGATTATTCGTGTGCCAGGACTCGACTTCTACCGAGATTGGGTTGCTGTGACCCAAATTACCATATCCAGGACGGGATCCGATTGGCAGGTCCTGATCTGCAAGAGTCACTGGCAGTCCTGGGGTCCTTTTTTCCTCTGCCCTACCCTGCTCTGCTGCGTCTATTCTGCTGCGTCTATCCCGGCTAAATTCTTGGTATGAGCAATCCAATTCAATTGATCGTCCACGGCGCTGCTGGGCGAATGGGACGACGCGTTGTGGCATTGGCTGCGGGCGATGCCGAATATCAACTGACTGCAGCGATCGACGATCAAAGCAACCCATTACTTGGTCAGGACGCTGGTCTGCTGGCCGGTGTCGCCGCCATCGATGTACCTCTGAAATCGGAATGGCCAGAGGTAGCCGAGGCAGTCATTGATTTTTCCCTGCCAACAGCGGTGGATGAGTGCGTGCGAGTATCCGTCGAGAGAAAGTTCCCTTTGGTCGTTGCGACCACGGGTTTGTGTCAGCGGCAGAAATCGGACCTGTCCAAAGCAGGAGAATCGATCCCGATTGTCTGGGCGCCCAGCATGTCGATGGCCGTGAATTTGACGATGAAGATGACGCAGCAGATTACTGAAACTTTAAAGGATGTTTCTGGGGGGATTGATGTCGAGATCATTGAGCGACATCACCGCTTCAAGGCAGATGCCCCCAGTGGCACAGCATTGCGTTTCGGTGAATTGATCGCCGAGAAAATGGGAGGCGCTGTCAAACATGTGCATGGACGCGAAGGTGAGACCGGCGAAAGATCAAGCAACGAAATTGGGTATCATGCGGTTCGTGTCGGCGATAACCCTGGCGAGCACACCATCGTGTTCGGCATGATGGGAGAACGTATCGAGTTGAACGTGGCAGCAAGTAATCGAGACTGCTATGCCTCGGGTGCACTTGCCGCAGCCAAGTGGCTGCAGGGAAAACCAAATGGCCTCTATAACATGTTTGATGTCCTTGGACTGTCCTGACAGTCAAGTCCACCAGTCCCTTCCAACAGACTCACTCTGGCCGACCATCATGATCCGAGGGAATGCTGATGGCCAAGTGTGACGAGGGATATCGCTGTGAAGTCTGTGGTTTTGACGTGACCTCCATTACCGACAGCGATCTCTACCTCCGATTCGTGATTGGAGAATTGGACCCTGAGGTGCTGCATACGAGTCCTGAACGTCATTTGAGGTGCAATCCTGTCTTGTCGCAGTTCATTCAGTGCGACGGGTTTGAGCCAGTCGTCGTCGAGGGAGACCTTTCCGCAGTCGAGCTTGACCCGGGTTTTGTGCGACAGCGAGTCCACTTGGTGTCACGCGGTTACCAGCGTTTGCTGCAGATTTCCGAAGCAGTGGACAATCGTGACGTGACCGCCTATCCATTGCCAGAGGTCATCGAAAAGTATCGGGGCCTGGACTCGGGAAACGAATAATTGTTATTAGTTCTTACGTACTTTTGCGATATGATGCGCTGCCATGATTCCCTCCTTGGGGTCTGTAATCCTACTTTCATCCATGAAATGCACCTCGGGACTGTCTTATCGTGAAAAGCAACCTCTTTCGGCGAGGCTTCCTGAGCTTGGTCATGACCCAGTTCTTTGGGGCAATGAATGATAATGTCCTCAAAGGCGTGCTTGTCTTCATGGTGATCGATGGCGCCTGGGCGGGCAGGCTCGGTCAGGGGGGAGCAGGGATTGTCGGGGTTTGCTTCACTATCCCATTCATCTTGCTCTCAGGCTACGCGGGGCAAGTTGCAGACCGATTTTCGAAACGCTCGGTCACCCAGTGGGTCAAGGTTGTCGAACTTCCAATCGTTGTGCTGGCTGCCCTTGGCTTCTATTTCCAGAATCTCTGGTTGACCTTGTTCGCATTGATTGCCTTGACGTGTCAGAGTGCGTTTTTTGGTCCCGCCAAGTATGGCATGATCCCGGAACTCGTCGACGACACTGATCTCAGTCGCGCCAACGGCAGCATCAACATGATGACAAACGTTGCAACGATTGTGGGTACCCTGATTGCTGGGGTGGTGAGTGACGCTTACTCTCCACAGAAAGGTAAAGCGTTGGTAGGGGGTGAACTCTGGCTACCGGGTGTTGCACTTTTCTTGGTCGCCGTTGCAGGGTTGGTTGCTGCCATGTTCATGGTCCGTTTGCCAATGGGGAATAAGAATCTGAAGTTCGATCCCAACCCCTTTTCCATCTATACGGTGACAATCAAGGAAATGGCGAAAACGCGACTTTTCATGGTGATGATGGCTTGGGGTTATTTTTATCTCCTCGCCGGGATCGCGTTGTTCATTGTTCCGCAGTACACCGTTGTCATGCATATCGACCGGACCGCTGCAAGCGTGTTGATGGGTATCCTTGGGATTGCGATCGGACTTGGGTGCGCGGTGGCTGGTCTCGTCTCAGGTCACAAGATCAAGCCGCGGCTGATTCCCTTCGGGGCATTGGGGCTGATTGTTTTCTTTTTTCTGCTCGCCGCTGTTGAGCCACCTGAATTAAATGCCGGCGCCGGGATGTGGGAAGTTGCTTCCACTAGTGTTGCGTTGTTGATTTTCTGCGCGGGATTTTCAGCTGGATTCTACATCATCCCATTGCAGGCGCTGTTGCAAAGTTTGTCACCCAAGGGTGAACGAGGGCGGTTCCTGGGCACGGCAAATGGCGTTTCATTCGCATTTCTGACTCTTGCAGCTGTCTTCTATTGGGCCTTTGCCGAAAATTTCGAAGGACGTGAGAACGAGATGTTTTATGTTTGCAGCGGCCTTATGGCTGTCGGCGCAGCCTATTTTCTTTGGGTATTTCGGGGTACTGGAATGCTGATCGGTCGTGGTGCAGCATCCGAGATAACGCTGACAACCGAACCGCTTCCAGTATCACATGGGGATGAAACTCTGGCGGACGATAATGATGCGACGGTGTACATCTCGGAAGATGATGCACAAGAAGACGTGTCAGACGAAGACGGTGCGGACAAAGAAAGTTCAGATTCCTGAGTGAATTGCAAACAAAAAAGAGAAACTCTTCGGTTCCCCTTGGATCTCAACTGATGGCGATGCACTCTCCTATGGTCGCCCGCTGTCTGCTGGTCATTGCTAATCTTGCGTGGGTAATTCGACGAGTTGCTTTTCTTTTGCCATTTCGCGAATCTCTTCGGTGATTTTCATGGAGCAGTATTTTGGACCGCACATGCTGCAAAAGTGAGCGCTTTTGAACGTGTCCTGCGGAAGTGTTTCATCGTGATACCGTTTGGCAGTCTCCGGATCGAGCGAAAGACGGAACTGCTCATTCCAGTCAAATTCGAAACGGGCTTTTGACAGTGCGTCATCACGGTCCTGAGCACCTTTACGACCGCGGGCAACATCGGCAGCATGGGCCGAAATCTTATAGGCAATGACGCCCTGTTTCACGTCTTCCTCGTTAGGTAGCCCCAAATGTTCTTTCGGCGTGACATAACACAGCATGGCCGCACCGTGCCATCCAGCCATGGCGGCACCGATCGCGCTGGTGATGTGATCGTATCCGGGGGCGACATCAGTCACCAACGGCCCAAGGACATAGAATGGCGCACCGTTGCAGATTTCAATCTGCTTTTCGATGTTCATTTGGATCTGATGCAGTGGGATATGTCCCGGCCCCTCCACCATTACCTGCGTGCCGTTGTCCTGTCCGCGTTTGGTCAATTCACCAAGCACTTCCAGTTCGGCGAATTGTGCATCATCTGATGCATCAGCGATGGAACCGGGACGAAGCCCATCACCCAACGACCAGGTGACATCATACGCACGCATGATGTCACAGAGGTCGTCGAACGCATCGTAAAGTGGATTCTGCCTGTTGTGGGCCATCATCCACTTGGCAATCAGGGAACCGCCCCGACTGACGATACCGGTGACGCGATTGATGGAAAGATGGAGGTGTTCCAATTTGACGCCACAATGGATGGTCATGTAATCGACACCCTGTTTTGCCTGATGCTCAACCATGTCCAGAAAATGCTGGGCGTTCATGTCCTCGATGTTTCCGCCCAGTTCTTCCAGCATTTGGTACATCGGCACGGTTCCGATGGGTACGGGGCTCTTGTTGATGATGCTTTGTCGGATGCCATCAATGTTTTTACCGGTCGACAGATCCATGACCGTGTCGGCACCGTGATGAACTGCTGTGTGCAGTTTTTCCAACTCTTCACCAACGTTACTCGTCACCGCGCTGTTGCCTATATTGGCATTGATCTTGCATTTGGCGGCAATGCCGATGCACATCGGTTCCAGAGACCGTGCGATGTGTACTACGTTGGCCGGGATCACCATGCGTCCGGCGGCCACTTCGTCACGAATCGTTTCAACCGGCAGGTCTTCTCGTTTGGCACAGAATTCCATTTCCGGAGTGACTTCGCCAGCCCGGGCTGCCATGATTTGGGTATTACTCATTTCAATTTGTGCTCCATAGGAATTGCATGATGTGCTTCATCCAGGCCCAGGTGAATTCAGGAAGAAACCATTTATAAACCTCTACTGCCATAACGAGTAGGTGGCGGACAGTGGATAGGATTCGAATGTTCCCCAAAGACTCTTCTGATACTGACTCTTCCGAATCTGGCAGGTTTCGCGCCCAACACACACCTCAGGCCGATCCGTGAAATCCCTGCACTGACCCAAACTCCAGTGTTTTTCGGGCTGTCGTCAGAAAAGATGTGCTCAACCGACAGGCTGATGATCAACTACAGCGTCTTCAGGAACTCGAGTACAACTCTCCGTTGATGCTTGGTCAGTTTCGCTGGATAGTCGTGACCCGCATTGCTCTTGCCGAATCTCCGCGTATCAAAATAACTGCGGCGTTTCGCAGCATCGAATTCTGTGATCGGCGTTTTTTCTTCGATTTTGATGGTCAGCCCGATTCGCTTGGAGTCGAATTGTTGGCTGATCGGTCGCCAAACGGTTGGCCTGTCACTCGGATTCAAGAGATGCCACAGCGTGGGAATGCTACCGTTGTGCAGATAGGGTGCGCTGGCCCAGATCCCGTCCAGCGGCGGTGCAACATAGCCATCTGGGTCAATGATAGTTGTTTGCGGTTTTTCCTCGCCACCGTGGGCGAACCAGCTCAGCGAGTATTTTCGCCGCCCTTCGACCTCCAATGCGGTCAGCCGAACCGGGTCGGTGCCCACTTCGTCGATGGGGATCCGGCGGTTGGGATAGTTCGCGGTATCACCGTAGGTACCGTGGCATTCGGCGCACTTCTGTTGAAACACAGCTCTGCCCTGTTCCGCCAGCAAACGATCAATCTTGCCTGGATACTTTGGGGGCCGCAGGGAGGATAGGTACGCATAAACATCCCGAAAGTCATCTTCATGGTTGACGAAGAAATCCCGTCCATTTTCTGGAATCATCATGAACTGCATCAGGCCACGGTGACCCTTTTCCGCAAACCCGTCGATGTAGATGCTTGGCTTCTTGTGAAAATTCCACCACGCGGGTGCATCCATATCATGGTGCACAAATTTTCGGGGGGCTGATGCGATGAGATTCAGGTCCTTGTCACGATGACTCATCAACCCCATGCCGAAAACAACAGCGTTGGTGGTGCCATTGGTGGTGCCCAGAGGGATCACCAGCGATCCAACGTCCATCCTCGAAAGTGGTTGGCCCATTTTGAACTTCGTCTTGCGAATTTCCTCCGTCAAAGTTTGAAGTGCGAAACGATTGTTGGGTGTACCTGCGTAAGGTTGTCCGTAGACGGTTCCTCCGTGGCACGAGAAACAGTTCATGGTCCAATTGCCATCATCATCGACCACATATTGCAGGGGCTTCTCAGGATCGTCCGGACGAGGGGTGAGTCCATATCTCCGGAAGGCCATTTCTCGACGCTCTTGTTCGCTGGCGTTTTTCGCTTGGGAACGCAGTTCTTGAGGCCAGCATTGCCACAGTGAGTCGAACACGTCCTGAGTGAAATCGCTTGTGAGCAGTGCTTTATCAACCAGCACTCGGTATCCACGCTCAGCAGCCGGACTGCGTTTGACTTCTTTCTGGGGGACACCTTCAGAGGTCTTCAGCACGGTCTGGGACAGGTCTGCACCGGATGCCGTACAAGCGATCAGGATGCTGATTGCAGCGGTCAGGCGAGTGGGAAAAGTCGAGATTGGCATGATGAGTCATCTGAAACTGAACCGGTAAGGGCTATTGTATACCGCCGGCAAACACGCCTGCGCAACTGCCTGCGTTTGATGTTTCTTGAAATGTCAGGTCAGTGGTGAGGACGGAAGCTGGATTTACCATGTGTTTACCACCTTTTTGGGGTGACAATCGATATCGTTCCAAATCCAATCACCTCGCCTCCTGTGATCCGCTGACGCGTTGTTTCCGGGGAATCGCGTGTCAGGATGAAAACCGGGGTTTCACTGTCAGGCAGCGGTATGGCAGGTTGTAGAGTTCCATCGACCGGGAAAACGTCTCGATTCAAACGGTATGGCCCGCGCACCGGAAAGGTCAGGTATTCCCGTTTGGCATCGTTACGGCCTTCGAAAAGTGCAGGGGCGATCCAGGTCTGGTTCTCGATCAAGCCCGCATTCAGAAGAATCTGGCTATCTTCCTCGGATTCGCGTTGCAGCCATTCGATGGCGTTGCGCCAGTCTTCGCCTCGCTTGACCAAGGCAACGGGATAATGGTGAAGCCGCGAAAGTGTCTGTTGTTGGATGCCTATTCCCAAGACCATGACGGCGGCCATCAAGCTGGCCCATACCAAAGCAGGCAGTCGTTGGGTAATCGAGCGATCAAAGTAGCCGACGCAAGCACCACCAAAGCAGGCGAGCAACGGCAGTACGGCTATCAAATAACGACGATGCCAGATCGGTGCGACCTCAATCCGGGACATGACCCAATACATGACGGTGGTCAGCACGGCAAGCATCGCTAGCCATCCTAGTCCAACGAGGATTGACGGGTTTCTGATTTGCTGCTTTTGAAGTCTCTGGAAGGCGATGAATAGCATGATCGGGATCGCTGGAATGATCAGCAACCACATCCAGTTCCACATGTTCCATATTTGCGGCCAGTGTGTCGCTGATGCAAAGGAACTCCACATGGATTTTTCAGCCCAGCTGGTCCCAAGCGTGGTCATCCACAGGGTGATCAAAGTCAAAAATGCCATGATCAACAGTCCGCCATCCATCACGCTGCAACGTCGGAATTGTTTCGGATCCCGAAAACACCATATTCCACAAAGGCAAAGGGGAAGCCAAGCGAGGACACCCAGGCAGGTTGGCTGAGACAGCGCTGCGAGCAGGATTGAAGTAACCAGCAGACACCATGTTACGGGTTTCTGATGGCGTGATTCCGTCGACGCTAGCCTCAGGAATGCGATCGCAGATATTGAGGCAAGCAGGATCACCAAAGCAAAGGGCCGCAATTCCGTTCCGAAGAAAAGCGAATTATTCTCGATGGCCAGGATGAATCCAGCGGCCAGGCCGGCCGGAATGCTCTTGGTCCAACGAATAATTCCCACTGCAAGTACAGCGCAACCACACGCAACCAAAAGTACGCTGCTTAGTCGCATCAGTAATTCCGAGTCACCGATTGCTTGCTTCCAAATCCAAAGCAGGAAAAAGTAACCGGGAGATTGGTGACCCAGCACCGACCGCTGATAAACACTGTTGAAATCGTCAGCAACGATCCAAGCCGAGTGCAATTCGTCGACCCACAAGCTCTCATAGCACGAGGGGAGTCGCAGAAAGATGGCAGCACTGACAACAGCCAATGCTGACAGTACGGTGTGGACTGTTTTGGATGATTGCCGATCCATCAGGAGAGACTTGCAACCGACTGTGTCGTGATGTCATGAATGGTATTGCAGGCAGCTTCGATTTGCGATGTGTTGACATTCAGGTGGGTTACAAATCGAATTGCCTGTGGACCGATGGCCAGGCAACGGACACCTCGTTCATCGAGAGTTGCTGTCAGTTTGTCGGCCGATATCCACTCAGGGTCAACTTCACAGATGACAATGTTGGTGTCGACACGATCACCTCGAATCGACAAGGGGCCGCAAGATTGACAGCCATCACGAAGACGTTGGGCATTGTCGTGGTCCTCCTGAAGTCGATTGCGATGATGTTCCAAAGCGTGAAGGGCTCCAGCGGCGATAATTCCTGCTTGTCGCATGCCGCCGCCGAACAGTTTACGAGCACGTCGAGCTTCCAGAATGAAATCGTGGTCACCAGCCAGAGCAGATCCAACCGGGGCTCCAAGCCCCTTGCTGAAACAGACGCTGACAGAATCAAACGGCCTGACCATGTCCTCAGGACTCAAGCCGGTTGCGATGGATGCATTCCAGAGACGGGCACCATCCAGATGCCTCTTGAGGCCATTGTCTTTGGCCCAGTCACAGATTTCCTGAACGGTTTCCTGTGGCTGAATCCGTCCTCCCCATCGATTGTGTGTGTTTTCCAGGCAAACCAGACGCGTCCGCACCATATGCTCATTTTCAGGGCGAATCAGGTGTTTCAATTGCTCTACCTGCAGAATACCACCCTCGCCAGCCACGGTTTGAGCAACCAGGCCGGATAGTTGGGCAAACGCACCCTGTTCATACTGGTAGATGTGGCAGTCAGCTTCACAGAGGAATTCGCTGGATCGATCGCAATGAACTCGCAGGGCGATCTGGTTGGTCATCGACCCACTGGGCATGAAAACAGCGGCTTCTTTACCCATTAAGGTTGCCGTCAGAGCCTCCAACCGCTCCACGGTTGGGTCGACGTCGATGACCGCATCTCCCACTTCTGCTTCGGCCATCGCTTGCCGCATGCTCGGAGTTGGCTGTGTAACGGTGTCGCTGCGGAGATCGATTTCTGCGGGCATTTGCTGAAAATGGGGTAGCCGGTGTTGATTTGTCTGCGGGTAAACAATTCGATTGTACCGGCTTATGATGACAATCGTAGCCGTATTGCTCGCGGCCTGTTTTTCAGGCCCGGACAGGTTTTTCCATCTCCCCGTCCGTGTTAACGTCCTTGCAAATGACTCCCAATTCGCCCCCCCTCGAAATTCAACGTGTTGATGCCCGCGAGGGTTCGACTGAGATCCTTCAAGATTTGCGTCGGAAACTCAGTCCTCAGGGCGACGTTGTGAGCCCTCGCGGTCGGGCTTTGACCGAGGAGGTTTTTGGCAAAGCCCTGACTCCCGTGGAGGTTGTCCAGACGATTTGCCATGACGTTCGCAGAGACGGGACAAACGCGTTGCTGAAGTACAACAAGGCTCTCGACAAAGCAGATCTCTCAGCCTCTGAACTACGGGTGCCTGAAAGTGAGCTGGAACAGGCTCATGCAGCAGCAACTCCGGAGTTCATCGATTCTGTTCGCCGGATACGAGACAACGTCGCTGAGT